>MTLC01000004.1_pt2 | contig 76416 bp, 81 predicted proteins | sample 1982451 | NCBI WGS metagenome assembly MTLC01 (sample SAMN05710165, study PRJNA340218) | biofilm metagenome | isolation source: sample SPH anode biofilm adapted to +100 mV | place: USA | collected 2012-02-03 | reverse complement strand
AGGGGCTTGCGCTGCTGCGCCCGCCCCTTTGTACGCCTCGATGTAGGCTGCCGCGTTGACGTCGCGATTGAGCAGCACCATGGCGGAACGATAGGCATCCATCATCGGCTGTTCCTTGGGGTTGATGATCGCCGCATCGAGCCCGGCAGCAATGGCCATGGCGAAAAAGCTGGAGGAGATCACCGGCCGGGCCGGCAGGCCGAAGGAGATGTTGCTCACCCCCAAGACCGTATTCAGACCGAGCCGTTCCTTTACCAGCCGAACCGCCCGCAGGGATTCCATGGCCCGTTTCTGTTCCGCGCTGACCGTCAGGGTGAGGCAGTCCGCCACCACATTGCCGGCCGCGATCCCCTGCCTCGCGGCTGCGGCCACGATCCGCTCCGCCACGGCAAGGCGCTGGTCGGCACTCTCGGGGATGCCCTGCTCGTCGAGGGTGAGGCCGATCACGGCAGCACCATACTTTTTCACCAGAGGCAGGACCCGGGTAAGGCTCTTTTCCTCGCCCGAAACCGAATTGACCAGCACCTTCCCGTCGGCAGCCTTCAAGCCCCGCTCCAGGGCAGCCGGACTGGAGGAGTCGAGCACCAGGGGCAACTGAACCGCCCCGGTTACGCAGAAGACCGCCTGCTCCATGGCAGCGGGCTCGTCGATACCGGGAGCGCCCACATTGACGTCGAGCAGGTGCGCTCCTGCAGCCGCCTGTTCCATGGCCTCCCGCCTGATGTAGGAGACTTTTCCCTCCTGCAGTTCCGCGGCAAACGCCTTCTTGCCGGTGGGGTTGATCCGCTCGCCGATGATCGCCACCGGTTGGCCGCCCCCCAGCGCGACAAAGCCGGTGCGGCTGGAAAGGAACAGCGTCCCCTTGTCCGGGCCGACGGGACGGCAGGTCTGGTCTTTGCCGGCAAGTGCATCCTTCATGGCGCGAATATGCCGGGGTGTGGTGCCGCAGCAGCCGCCGATGATCCTCACCCCCAGCTCCAGCAGCCGGTCGTGGTAGGAGGCCATCTCCTCCGGGGAAGCCGGAAAGACCGTCACCCCGTCATGCAGGAGCGGCAGACCCGCATTGGCCTGGCAGATGAGCGGCAGCCGGGTCACCCGGCGCATCGCGACCAGGACCTCATACATCCCTTCCACGCCCAGACCGCAGTTGGAGCCGATGATATCCGCTCCTGCCGCCTCCAGGGTGATGGCAGCCGCCTCGGGGGGGGTCCCCAGCACGCTTCGCCCATTGTCGTCGAAGGTCAGCATGGCAATGACCGGGATCTCCGGAGCGATCTCCCTGATGGAGATCAGGGCGGCCCTGATCTCCTTGATGTCCAGGAAGGTTTCCAGGGTGATCAGGTCGGCACCTGCAGCAACCAGGGCAGTCGCCTGTTCGCGAAAGATATCCGCCATCTCGTCGAAGGTGAGATCCCCCACCGGCTCGACAAAACGGCCGGTCGGGCCGATGGAGCCCCCCACATAGGCGGTTTCTCCCGCAACCTCGCGGGCGATCCGCACCGCTGCGGCATTGATCTCCGCCACCCGCCCTTTGAGACCGAAATGGGAGAGCTTCTCCCGGCTGCCGCCAAAGGTGTTGGTAACGATGATGTCCGCTCCAGCGGCCAAATACTCGCGATGCACGCCGGCAACCACCTCGGGCAAAAGGAGATTCAGCTCTTCCGGCGACTGGCCGGGCTTCAGACCCCGCTCCTGGAGCATGGTCCCCATGGCCCCGTCAAGGATCAGCACCCGCTCCTTGAGCGCCTGCAGTATCGGCTGTTTCATTGCTGTCTCCTTTGCGGCCCCGGCGTCGACTCTTCTTTTGTCGCTTCCGACTTCTTTTCCAGGGAAAAGTCGGGCTCCAGAGGTTCGCGCAGGTCGAGATGCCCCTTGAGGGTATCCACCGGCTTCCCTTCGACGAGAATCCGCACCTGCCTAATCTGGGGGAAGTTGACTGCCAGCGAATCGACCACCGAATAGACCGCCGCCATCTCGGCGTTGCTGCCGGCGGGGAGTCCTGCCGGCAGCTCGCTGCCGAAGTCGACCGTCAGGGTGTCACCCTCCTGCGAGACCCCGCGGAACGTGGCGGTTTCCGGCAAAGTCGGCGTCAGGTCGCCCAGGGGCCCGTTTATCAATTCGCCCACCACCTCTTCCGCGCACTCGACCAGACCGCTGCAAGGATCGATATCGCGGGCCTCGCGCACCAGCCCGCTGCCATCCGGCGCAGCAAAGAACAGGATTACCGTACGGACCCCTTCCTGGTGCACGGGCGGGGGGGTCACATGCGGAGGCGCCTCCTTGGCGATGTACTTCTTAATGATCAACCCGACTAAAAGTACCGCTAACACGGCAATCGCGGCAACCAACCATGCCGTGTGCCGCTGGGACCGGTTACGCTCCATTTTCCGCCCCCCCTTTTTCCACATGATACGCATCCAGGCTTACCTGGTACACATCCCCCAGCCTGCCGCCGAGGAAGCGGTTGCCGACCCGGATGAATCCGGCCGGGATGTCGGTCACGAAATAATGGTGGTTCCCCTGCTCTGCAGCGGGGCGAAGCAGTGAGTTTTCGCCGAGGATCTCCGCAACGGTGCGAGCAGTCTCCTCGGCCGAATCAACCAGCGTCACCGACGGCCCCATCACCTCGGCGATAACCGCTTTCAGGAGGGGATAATGGGTACATCCCAGGACCAGGGTGTCGATCCCCTCATCGGTGAGCCCCTGCAGATAGGTGCGGGCCGTGAGCCGCGCCACCTCGTTGTCCACCCACCCCTCCTCTGCCAGCGGGACAAAGAGCGGGCAGGCCCGGGTAACCACCTGGACCTCTGGGGCAAGGCGCTTGATCGCCTTGGTATAGGCGCTGCTCTTGACCGTCCCCTCGGTGCCGATCACCGCCACCTTGCCGGTTCCGGTCACGCTGACCGCCCGGCGTGCACCCGGCTCGATCACCCCGACAATAGGGATGGAGAACGACTCTTTCAGGGAATCAAGCGCCACGGCAGACGCCGTATTGCATGCCACCACCAGGAGCTTGATATCCCGGCTCACCAGGAACTCGGCAATCTGGTGGGCATAGCGGACCACCGTCTCGGGAGACTTGGTCCCATAGGGAACCCGCGCCGTATCGCCGAGATAGACCGTGTCCTCCTGGGGAAGCGCCTTGACGATCTCCTTCAAGACCGTCAACCCCCCCACGCCTGAATCAAATACCCCGATCGCTTTCCACGACATCCAAAACCGCCTTCTGCTCCCCGATCTTCTCTTCTGCGCGGCATGGCCGGAACATGAAGATTTTCCGCAATCGATCGACTGGAAAAAATGAAAAAGAAATGATATTGTATGCACTTCTGCAAGTCAAGGCATTTACAAGCCTTGTAATTCTGCTACTCTTGCACTACTTTGGCAGTCAAATCCGCATCCTGACCGGCACCATGGCTGTCTGCCATACCGGGGCAACAGCAGGCGAGGCGCCGCTGGAGGTTCAATGGAAAAACAGGAACTCCTGAAAAAGACCGAGGAGGCCTTTTCCCCCTTTGAAACCGAACATATCATCCAGTTCATCAAGAATCTGACCTTCAAATCCGCCATGGAGAACCCCTGGGTCATCGGGATTTTCCTGCTGTTTTTTTTCTATGCCGTCATCAAGCGCTCCAAGCCGGTACTGCTCTTCCTCTTCGCCGCCATCTCCATCATGCTGCTGATCCGTTTCACACTGTCCGGCCAGGAGGGGAATGAACTGACGCTGTCATCGACGCTGCCGTTCGCCTTCGGCGGACTGCTCATCGGCGGCGTTCTTATCTACTTTACCTTTATCAAGGGAGACTGACCGTCTCCGCCCGTATCTGACAATCAAGCCCGCCAGCCGTTTCCCGCCCCTTTGCTCCGCACAGGCACCGGCTGAAGCATACCCAGGAGGAAATCAATGCAGATAGGAAAAAAGGACTGGATGTTCATCGGTCTTGTCGCCATCGTCCTGTTGGTCTTTTTTGCCATTTCCGGCAAAGAGAAGACCAAGAAGGTCCCTCTCGACGACCAGCATAAACCGTTCTACGAGATCGTGCAGAAGCAGGGCAAGATGGAAGCGGACAAAGGGTGTCCTGCCTGTCACAATGAGCAGGGTGGGGTGCCGTTCCCGGTCAAGCACCCGGTGAAACCGAAGGACGGGCCGATGCGCTGCCTCTTCTGCCACAAACTACAACAGACGAAATAGATGTCCACCCTGAACCTGACCGCCGCGCTGGAGCAACTGGCGGCCGACATAACCAGGCGGATGGAAGAATTCTCTCATATCGACCCGCAGAAAATCATGATCTGCCTCTCCACCACCCGCGGCAGCGGCGTGCATGGCGTCTATGCGAAGATCCATCCGCTCCGCTTCTCCGGAGGGAACCGCACCTGCCAGGTGCGCCGTGGCAGGCGGACCTTCACCTGCACCATGCCTGATATCCGGCAGCGGGATACGGAAATCCTCTACGTGGTCTATTTTCTCTTCCCCCGCTTTTTCGATCTCCCCTTCCGCGAAAAGCTGATCACGGTCTTTCACGAGCTCTATCACATCGCGCCCGAGTTCAATGGCGACATCCGTCGTTTTCCGGGGCGAAACTACGCCCATGGCGGCTCGACCAGAAAATACAATGCCGCCATGGCCGGTCTTGCAGACCGCTACCTGGCGCGACTGTCCGACGACAGCGTCGTCTCCTTCCTCAGGGATGATCTGAATGTCCTGCGCGGCCGCTACCGGGCACTGGTGGGACGGAAGATGAAAGCGCCGCGTATCGCCATTGTCGCCGGTTGACACGACAGGAGTACCCGTTATGGACGTGCATGTTGTTTCATTTGTAGCCAAATCCGGCACCGGCAAGACGACCCTGCTGGAAAAGGTGATCGCCGAGCTGAAACGCCGGGGGCACCGGGTAGGCGCCATCAAGCACGATGCCCACCGGTTCGACATCGACCATCCGGGCAAAGACAGCCACCGCCTCACTGCTGCCGGTGCCGATACCATGCTGATCACCTCCCCGGAAAAGCTCGCCCTGATCAAACGCCACCAGGAACAGCCAGCCATCGAGGAGTTGCTGGCAACCTACTGCGCGGATCTGGACATCGTCCTGACCGAAGGATTCAAGCGAAGCTCCCTCCCCAAGATCGAGGTCCATCGCCAGGAGCGTAGCGCCAGGCTCCTCTGCCGGGACGAAGAGTTCGATCCGACGCTAGTGGCGGTCGCCTCCGATGCACCGCTGGAACTGGACGTGCCGGTTCTGGATATCAACAATCCCGGCCAGGTGGCCGATTTCATCGAACAGGGGATCATGGGGATAGGTGCGTGAAGGGAAGTGCTGAGGGGAATCGGGGGTTCGTAGCGCACTATTTCGACTTTGCCGGCAACAGGACAGGCTTCCGGCAGGAGATCCTGGCAGGGGTCGCCACCTTCCTGACCATGGCCTACATCATCATCGTCAATCCGGCGATCCTGGAAGCTGCCGGCATCCCCAAGGGGCCGTCCATCACCGCCACCATCGTCTCGGCCGCCTTTGGCACCGCGGTCATGGGGATTTACGCCAAAAGGCCCTTTGCCATCGCCCCCTACATGGGAGAAAACGCCTTCATCGCCTTCACCGTGGTCAAGGGGATGGGCTATCCCTGGCAGACCGCGCTGGGCGCCATTTTCCTTGCCGGCTTTCTCTTCACGCTGCTGACGCTCTTCAAGGTCAGGGGCTGGCTGGCAGACGCCATCCCCCGGTCGCTCAAATACAGCTTTGCCGTGGGCATCGGGCTGTTCCTGATCTTCATCGGCCTGAACGAAACAGGGGTCGTCACGCTCGGGGTGCCGGGCGCGCCAGTCTGCCTGGGGAAGGTGACCAGCCCGGCAACACTCCTGGCCGTGGCGGGATTCATGGTGATCGCCTGGCTCCTGGTGAAACGCATCCATGGCGCCCTGATCATCGGCATCCTGGCGACCACCCTGCTCTCCATGGTCAGCGGTGTGACGCCGCTCCCCAGGGAGCTCTTCAGTCTCCCCCCGAACCCTCTGCCGATCATGGGGAAGCTCGACATCGCCGCGGCGCTCTCCCCCAAGGCGCTGCCGGTAGTTCTGATCGTCTTCGTCATGGCGTTCGTCGACACCATCGGCACCCTGATCGGGCTTTCTGCCCGGGCCGGCCTGCTCGACGAGCGGGGGGATCTGCCTGAGATAGAGAAGCCGATGCTGGCCGATGCCCTGGCAAACATGGTGGCCCCCCTGATGGGAACCACCACGACCGGCGCCTACATCGAATCGGCCGCAGGGATCGAGGAGGGGGGCAAAACCGGTTTCACCGCCCTGGTGGTGGCCATGCTCTTTCTCGCTTCGCTTTTTCTCGCCCCGCTCTTCACGGCTGTCCCGCCCCATGCCTATGGGATCGCCCTGGTAGCGATCGGCATCCTGATGATTACCCCGGTAACACAACTCGACTTCACCGACTATACCGAGCTGATCCCAGCCGTCCTCACCATCGTCCTGATCAGCTTCACCTACAATATCGGCGTCGGCATGACCGCCGGGCTGCTCGTCTATCCGCTGCTCAAGCTGGTTACCGGCCGGGTCGGCGAAGTGCCGCCGCCGCTCTGGCTGCTTGCGGCCATGGCCCTGTCGTTCTACCTGTTCTATCCCTACCGGTAGCGGCCCCGGTCAGAGGTCGCCGGTCAGCTCCTGCAGCAGGTAAACCTTCGTATTGAGCTCCCTGACCACGGCAATGATCTCGCCGAGCCTTTCGGCATCAACCCCCTCTTCCTGGTCCTCCCCCTGAAAGAACGGGTACCCCTTGGGCAGCGGCGAAAAACCGCCATCCCGCAGCAGGGCCACATCCACCAGGTCGTTCACCCGCCCCCCCCCTTCCCAGGGATCGCGATAGTTGAACTGACGCGCCACCACATTGAGACCCATGCCGTTGGGAAAAACTGCCCGCACCTCGAACGAGAAGTCGCGGGGCGCGCCGTAGCTGTCGGTGCGGCCGGCACGTACCGCCACCTGCGCACCGGCCAGTGTCAGCATCTCGCTGACGCTTTCAGCGGTCATGGCAATGAATTCGCTCACGGAACTATACCTCCAGACGTAATTCCACTCCCCACGGCACCGGTTTCTCCCCCTCGGCGGTCAGCGCCCAAAGCGTGGGGAATTCCATGCTCTCGGGTGCCGGGCCGATGCCGTCGGTCAGGTAGATAACGGCCGCAGGGGGCGGCCGCATGGTTTTCGCATAATCGAACAGGGGACGGAGATCGGTGAATCCCCCGCCGTGGTAGCTTGCCACCTGCACGCCGCTTCCCCGCAGGTTTTCGACCCGCTGGACCCGGCTGTTGGCATAGACCGCCGTGATCTGGGCATCCCGCCCCCGGGCGATCTGCATCAGCTCCAGGGCAAAGGATTCGCGAAGCTCTGCACTGTTGGTGGAATCGCTAACATCGATGCCGACCAAGAGATTGAGACGGTGCCGCTTGCGCACGCCCGGCGTATCGTGCTGAAAGCGGCGGTGTTCGCGCTGCCAGGTGGAACGCCGCCCCACCCGGCCCGCCGTGGCCACGAACTGGCGCAGAATCTGCCGCCAGGGGATCACTGCCGGCCGCAGCAGCGACCCCACCAGGTCCTTCAGATCGGCAGGGACCTCGCCGTCGCTCTTCTGGTACGCCTCGCGGGTAACGCCGCGGACCATTTCCTCGGCCAGACGCAAGGGTGTGCTCTCGGCATCCTGCCAGCAGGCGTGGTCGTCCAGCCCTTCACCGTGCCGCACGGGTAGGCTGCCCGCTCCGGGGCCGGTGTGCCCCCCCGTATCCCGGTCGGCAGTGCCGATCCCCTTGCCGGAGAGATTGCCGGTATCGAACAACGGAACCAGCAGGGCATAATACTCTTCCGCGGCCATCCCTTCCGGCTGGCGGTAATCCGCGGGTCGGGGGGCATCCGCCGGCATCCCGTCGATGGAGGGGTTGATGGCCAGGTCGCAGCAGATATCCCACCCGTGCAGGTTACGTCCCTTGCGGCGAGCCATGTGGAGGTGCAGCAGGTGCTTGACGCAGTGCTCCAGGAGCGCTTCCTGGACGCCCGATGCCAGCAGGGAAAAGCGCTCCTCGTTCACCGTCAGGGTGGGGGCGCCGTCGCGGATCGTGACGCCGAGCGGGTATTCGCCCCCTCCTCCCTCCCGGTGCAGGTTGAGGATGAACTGGCCATAGAAGGGGCGATCCTTCAACAGGCGGACTACGGCGTTTTCCAGGACACGGCCGGTCATGGCGATGGGGGGCTATGCCTCGCCGCTGATCGCCTGGATGGCATCGAGCACCACGGCGTCATAGCGGTCCTGGGAGAGAACCTGCGCCACCGGCGGGATCTTGAGGAGCGATTTGACCAGGCCGAAACGGCGGTCGCGTGGCAGAACATCGATATAGGCAACCAGGTGGTCCTCGCGGGAGGCCTCCAAGGGGAGTCCATCACCCAGCAGGCTGACCAGCTCGTTCATGGTGGCTGCCTGCAGGTCGTCGCGCTGCTGGCGCACCCGCTGCGCCACCTCACTCCAGTGGTCGAGCACATCCATGGCAGCAACGGGCCGGTTGCGCTGATCCGAGCACCAGCGGAGAAAGGCGATGGCCGCCTCCTGCCCCACCACCCCGGCATAGACCTCCATCTCCAACTCCTTGGGGAAGCGGCAGCTCTCGCGCAGGCGGCTCACCATCTCCCAGCCCCGTTCCGTCGGCTCTGCCTGCATCTCCAGGGGGTTGCCCGCCTTGGCCAGGAATCCGGGGTTGGCAGCGACGAACTGCTGGACTGAACCGTCCAGGTCCCGGCTCCGTGCATAGCGAGCCCAGCAGGCATAGTCGGTCTCGACATAGAGCATCACCATCCGGTCGATGAGCGCCCGGTCGAGCGGAGCGACCTGATAGGTCCCATCGGGCGGGTTGATGGTCACCACCACCCGGTGCCGGGGAGAGAGTTTGTGGGTGTGCAGCGCCCGGCTCTGCCCCTCGGACGGCGGTTCCACGAACTGGAAAATCGCCTGCAGCGTATCCTCCTGCTGTGCCCGGTTCAGCTCGTCGCAATGGACCATCGTGGCGGGCTCTTCGTCGCCGGGCCACCAGCAGGGACGCGACCAGTGCATGGTAACGCCATCGCGGTAGGGGATCCCGACCAGGTCCCCCACCTCCATCTGCCCCAGGCGAAGCGGCATATAGCGGAATCCGATCTCCCGGCAGACCTGGATGATCCCGGCAGTCTTTCCCACCCCGCGATGTCCCACGACACAGGGGGTGAGATCCGTTTTGGTGACAATCTCCCGCAGCACGGTCTTCATCTGTTCGACGTTCATCCGCTCCATCCCTCTTTCCTGGCACTTGCCGCTCGCTGGAGCGGCACAGAACAGGTTAGCCACTTCCCGCAACGGGCGTCAACCAATTTTACGCCGGCCAGGAACAGAAGCGGCTTCACAATACGACCTCCGTGATATACTATACGGAGCCACGACGAGAGACCGACACGGAGGAGACCATGGCAAAAGGGTACCAGGCCAACCGGGAGCGACAGGAACAGATCGCCTCCCTTGGCAAGACGCTGGCGAAACGGGCCGGCTTTGCCTGCGAATGGTGCGGCGGCAAGGAAGAACTCCGGCCGTGGGACCACCGGCCCGAGCGGGAGCCGGACGAAAGCTGCCTGGCGCTCCTCTGCCGCCGCTGCCGCGACCTTGCCGACGGCGCACCTGCCGATGCCAACGAGCTCCGCTCGCTCCGCAATGCGCTCTGGAGCGACATACCGGCCATAGCCGAAGGAGCGGGAAGGGTTCTGGCCCGCTGCAAGGAGCCGTGGGTGCGAGAGGCCATCGAGGAGAGCCTGATGGACGATGCCATGAAAAAGGAGCTGCTCGGCTGAGGCGTCCAGCCTCCGCCGGCATTCCCATGAACCATGTCCTGTACGGCTTCGGCGCCGGATTCCGTCACCGCCGCTTCCTGGCGGAAATTCTCCTTACAACCCCACAAGGCCTCGCTACAGAGGCCATTGTTCCCGAAGAGTTGAGGGAATCGGGCGTTACTACGCTGGCCCTCGACTTCGACGGCGTCCTGGCCTGCCACGGCCAGCCCGAACCGCTGCCGGCCATCCGGGAATGGCTGAACCGCTGCTGCCGGGTCTTTGGCGAAGAGCGGCTCTTCATCCTCTCCAATAAACCGGCACCGGTGCGCATCGAATGGTTTCGCCGCCACCATCCCGCTGTCCGCTTCATTTCCGGAGTGCGCAAGAAGCCGTATCCCGACGGGCTGCTGCAGGTCGCCGGACTGGCAGGGTCAAAACCGGACGAAGTGATGCTGCTCGACGACCGGCTCCTCACCGGGGTCCTGGCAGCCGGCATTGCCGGAACCAGGATAACCTACATCACGGCACCGTATGTCGACCTTGCCTCAAGCCCCCTGCACGAGCTCTTCTTCATGGCCCTGCGGGCAATGGAGCGGGCAATCATCGGCCTCTGCCGGGGCTGACCAGGAGTATCCGCATGAGCTTTCCCACCCTTACCATCATGCTCCCCGACTGGGTAGCCCCTTTCCTGAGCCAGCGACCCACCACCTGCCCCACGGTGGAAGAGCGGATGGATCTCGTGCTGGCATTGGCCGGGGAGAACATGCGACGCGGCGGCGGACCGTTCGCTGCCGCCATCTTTGAGGAGCAGACCGGCCGGCTGGTCGCTCCAGGGGTCAACCTGGTCGTCCCGCTCAACTGCTCCCTGGCTCATGCCGAGATGGTTGCCATCGGTATTGCCCAAAAGCAGGCCGGGACCTTCGATCTGGGCATGTCCGGCATGCCTGCTCTGCAGCTGGTCACGAGCACCGAACCGTGCGCCATGTGCCTGGGTGCAGTCCCGTGGTCCGGCGTCCGCAGCATCGCCAGTTCAGCGCGGGGAGAAGATGCCGAGAAAATCGGCTTCGACGAAGGGGCCAAGCCGATCTCCTGGGCCGATGGCCTGCTCCGGCGGGAGATCAGGGTCATCCGCGACGTCCTCAGGGACAAGGGGATGGCAGTGCTTGCCGAGTACGCCGCCCAGGGGGGCATTATCTACAATGGCCGGCAGTCTCTCCCGGTCAGCCGGAAACAATAAAAAACCGGCATGGCTCGCTGCCATGCCGGTCATAACGATTTTCCCCGCCAATTGCCCTATTCGTTGAGATCAGGGATAAGAAGTTCCTGCTCCGGCCCCCCTTTGCCGGTGGCATACCCTTCAACCATCTCCCCCACCGACCGTTCAATGGCAACCTTCAGATCCTGCTCCATCTGCTCCCGCCGCTGTTTGGCGAGCTGCGGGATCTGCCGGATCTCGTAGTGGACATGGGGGCCGGTGGAGCGCCCGGTGCTTCCCGATAGGGCGATGACCGTCTTCGTGTCGACTTCCTGTCCCGGTTTCACCAGTATCTCGGAATTGTGGCCATAGAGGGTTATGTACCCCTTGCCATGCTCCACTGCCACCAGATTGCCATACCCTTTGTAGGTGCCTGCGAAATAGACCGTGCCGCTCTGGGTGGGATGTACCGGTGTCCCTGCGGGGACGGCGATGTCGTAGCCGTTGTGCCAGACCGTCCGGCCACTGCCGAAGGGATCGATACGCCACCCCACGCCGGAAGTCACGGTGCCGCCGTCGACCGGCGACTGCCGGGATGCCGATGCCACTGCCGGCATGGCAAGCAGCAAAACTATGCAGAGGCTCTGAAAAAATTTCATGGCTGTCACCTGCCCACCACCCCGCAGATCGCTGCGGATGGCATCTGGCATTCCCACACCTTTGTCAATCGTTCCATATGAGGAAGATCATACACGTTTAATGCCATTTTCCGCAACGAAGGATTCACTCCTCACTTCGGGAGAAGGCTCTTGCCGGTCATCTCCTTGGGCTGGGGCAACCCCAGCAGTTCCAGCATGGTCGGCGCAATATCCGCCAGTATCCCGCCGGAACGGAGCGCTCCTCCCTTGCGGGAATCGTCCACCAGGATCAGCGGCACCCGGTCGGTGGTATGGGCGGTATGCGGACCGCCGCTCTCATCCACCATCACCTCGGCATTGCCATGGTCCGCGGTGATGATCACCTTCCCTCTCTTCTCCAGAACCTTTGCCACAAGGCGGCCGACACAGTCGTCCACGGTCTCGATCGCCTTCACCGCAGCGGGAAGGATACCGGTATGCCCCACCATGTCGGCATTGGCGAAGTTGAGGACGACCACATCGTAGGCATCCGAGTCGAGCCGCTTCAACAGCTCCTCGGTCACCGGATAGGCGCTCATCTCCGGTTTCTGGTCGTAGGTGGCCACCTCCTTCGGAGAGGGGATCAGGCAGCGGACCTCGCCGGGAAACGGCTCCTCGACCCCGCCATTGAAAAAGAAGGTGACATGGGCATATTTCTCGGTTTCGGCAATCCTGAGCTGCACCTTGCCTGCTGCCGCCAGTACGTCGCCGAGAATATTGGTCAACGATTCCTGTCCAAAAGCGATCGGAAGGCCAAAGGTCGCATCGTACTCGGTCATGCAGACATAGGAGGAGAGCTGGGGCCGGGAACCGCGGTTGAAACCGGGGCAGTCGGCCAGGGCCAGGGCGCGGGTTATCTCGCGAGCCCGGTCGGAGCGGAAGTTGAAAAAGATGAAGCCGTCGCCATCCCGGACCGTCCCCACCGGGGCGCCGTCGCGAGTCATGACCGTTGGCAGAACAAACTCGTCGTTGATGCCGGCCGCATAACTTGCGGCAATGGCAGCACTGGCAGAGGTCGCTGTTTCGCCTTCTCCGCAAACCATGGCGACATAGGCCTTCTCCACCCGATCCCAGCGGTTGTCCCGGTCCATGGCGTAGTAACGGCCAATGACCGTTGCCACCCTGCCGACACCAATCTTCGCCATCTCTTCCTCCAGCTGGAAGAGATAATCGGCACCGCTCTTGGGCGGGGTATCGCGGCCATCCAGGAGACAGTGGACAAAGACCTCGGTGAAGCCCTGCTGCCGGGCCAGTTCCAACAGGCCGTAGAGATGGGTATTGTGGGAATGGACACCGCCATCGGAAAGGAGCCCGGCCAGGTGGAGCCGGCCGCCGGCCTGCCGGGTCTTTGCGAAACATTCGAGGATGGCCGGGTTCGTGAAGAAGTCTCCGTCGTCAATCGCCTTGCTGATCCTGGTGAGATCCTGGTAGACGATCCTGCCCGCGCCGATGTTCAGGTGCCCCACTTCGGAATTGCCCATCTGCCCTTCCGGCAGCCCCACCGACATCCCCGAAGTCCCGATGTCGGTACAGGGGTACTCCCGGCAGAGCCGCGTCATGTTGGGCGTCCTGGCCTGGGCAATGGCGTTGTTCTCGACAGCGGGGTTGAGCCCCCAGCCATCGAGGATCATCAGGAGTAACGGTTGCTTGGCCATGCGTGCCTCCGGAAAACGGCGCGCACCGCACGCCATGAAATGTCAAAACAGGATGAATCTAGCAGGAAGGGGGCTGAACGTCAATGCCGGGAAGACCAATCATCTCGAAGCAGGGCCAGAGAACCGGGATCTCAGCCTGCGCGTGGCGCGCCAGAAGCTGCACGATGTCGCCGGCAGGCATGGGTCGAGCGAAATAGTAGCCCTGTGCTTCGTCGCACCCGAGCCTCATGAGGTATTCGAGTTCGGTGACCGTTTCGACCCCTTCTGCCAGAACCCGCAAACCGAGGCTGTGCCCGAGGGCAACAACGGCATCTACGATAATCGCCATGTCCGTTCCACTGGAAATGTTCCGGATGAACGATTTGTCGATCTTCAACCGGTCAATGGGGAAATCCATCAAGTAACTCAAGGAGGAGTAACCGGTCCCGAAATCATCGATGGCGATCTGCACCTTGAGATCCTTGAGCCGTGCAAGAAACTGGGCTGTCCCCTGGGGATCGGCCATCAGAACGCTCTCGGTGATCTCCAACTCCAGCAGCGACGCATCAAGCCCCACTTCGCGCAGGGTTCTTTCCACCTGGTCCATGAACCCCGGATGCTGAAATTGACTCCCCGATACGTTGACAGCAATGTTCAGCGCCGGATACCCCGCATCGATCCAGTGCTTTACCTGCCGGCAGGCCGTTTCCAGCACCCAATCGCCAAGGGGACGAATCAGTCCGGTATGTTCGGCAACCGGGATGAAGCGGTCCGGCGAGATCATGCCATGCTCGGGATGGTTCCAGCGAAGCAGCGCCTCCACACCATAGATCCGGCCGGTCTTGATATCGACCTGCGGCTGGTACTGCAGGAACAGTTGGTCGGTGTGGAGGGCCGTCCGCAAACCCGCTTCGAGGTAATTGCGCTCCTGCACCTGGTTATTCATCTCGACGGAGAAGAACTGATAGGTATTGCGCCCCCGCTCCTTGGCCGCGTACATGGCAAGATCGGCGTTCTTCAGCAGCGAGGTGACATCCTTTCCGTCAGCAGGATAACAGACGATGCCGATGCTGGCAGTAGTGAAGATATCGCTCCCCTCCAGATTGAACGGGACCTCCAGCAGTTCGAGCAGCTTTTCCGCGATCCGCGCGGCGTCCTGCGGACCAGTGAGACCGGTACAGAGCAGCACGAACTCATCCCCACCGAATCGCGCCAGGGTATCGCTTTTGCGCACCATGCTCTCGAAGCGGTGGGCAACGAGCCACAAGAGCAGATCCCCGGAAGAATGCCCCCTGGTATCGTTAATGTCCTTGAAGCGATCCAGGTCGAAAAAGAGCAGAGCAAGAATACCCGCTTCCCGGTCCGCCTGGGCCATGGCCTGCTGCAGACGGTCGGTGAAGAGTATCCGGTTGGGCAGGTTGGTCAGCTGGTCATTGTAGGCAAGGTATTTGATCTCGTGTTCTGCCTGTTTACGCAGGCTGATATTGTGGGCAATGCAGATCCGGAAGTTCGTTCTGCCGACGGGATTTTCCATGACCGATACGGACAAGAGCACCGGAATGGCTTCATCGTCACAGGTACGGTAATCTAGTTCCTCCTCCCTGACCGAGCCACCTTCGGCTGCCGCATCGAGCAGCACCCCGCACTGCCGTTCATCCTTGAACAGGGTGGCAAAGGGCATCCCCACGAGTGCACCCCTGTCATATCCCAGCAGTCCGCAGGTGGCATGGTTAACACTATGGATGAGCCCGTTTTCCGCCACGACCACCAGGGAATCGACCATCGAATTGATCACCCTGTCAAGAAAGGCAGTAGTGGAAGTGATCTCCTCTTTCGAGCTGCGCAACTGACCGGCCATGGCATTGAACGACAGCGCCAGGTCACCCAGTTCGTCGCTGGTCTCGACCTGCAGGCGGGTACCCAGATCCCCGTCGGCAATGCAACGCAAGCCCTGATTGAGCCGCCCGACCCGCCGGGAGATCGTTGCGGATATCAGGCCCCCGCTGGTGAGCGCCATGGCAAAGGTCACCACCGCAATCGCGAGGATCGACATCATGGTGAAGGCGATCTCCCTGTTCACCTTCCCCTTGCTCTGCTCAAGCTCCATCATCTCCCAATCCCGCGACTTCTGCACGGCCAGCAGAAACCCGTGTTCGGCAGACTCGAACCGTTCTTTGGCGAGCAACAGTCGGCCCCTGGGAGCCCGGCCCCTCTTCGTTGCGATGAATGCCGCGCTTGCCGCCTTGAGTTCTGCTCCAGCACCCTCCATCTGCCGCAACAACCCCACCTCTCCGGGCACCCGTTCCATGAATCTCCGGCATTCCGCCAGTGCTTTGTCATGGTACAGGTAGCCGGACTCCAGGATTTCCAGTTCTTCTCCCGCCCGACCCTGTATCGCCAGCTCTTCACTGCCGGCATCAAGGAGAAATGCCAGCTCCATGGTCGAGGAAATGATGCGCATGCCGCCGAAACGGAGTTCCTCAAGGGCTCGATTCAGCGGAAGGACCTCGCCGGCTACTTCGCGGAATTCCCGATTGACCTTTTTCAGCCCATTGACGCCAACAAAGCCGACGATTCCCGCAAGAACGGCAATGATCGCGTACCCCAGCAACATTTTATTCAAAATTCTCATAACAGCTTCCTGAATACACGAACCCGGAGAGCACTACCCACTTTGTATGTTAACGGCCAAACAGGGGAAAAACTTAAATGATTTATGGAGTGTTCGCTGCCGGAAGATCGGCAGCCAGAAGGCAACAGCGGGAGAAACGGTCTCTAGGGGATAGGGAGAGAAGGCTAATGGTGGTACGATTCGTTGTTGAGGATGGTGAGGCCCCGGTAGAGTTGCTCCAGGAGGAAGACCCGGACCATCTGGTGGGTAAAGGTCATCGTGGAAAGGGCAATGGTGCGGTGAGCCCGGCTGCGGACGGTCTCATCAACGCCGTAGGCACCGCCTATGGCAAAGACGAGTTCCTGGGTCCCAGCATCACGTTCCCGTCCGAGAAAGGCGGCAAACCCGGCAGAGGTGTACTGCTCCCCCAGTTCGTCCAGGAGAACCAGCCTGGCACCTTTCGGCATGTTTTTCAGGAGACGTTCTGCCTCCCTGGTTCTCATGAGTTCGGGGGGTGCACCCTTTTCCTCGCGCACCTCGCCGATCTCCAAGGGGAGATAGCGCCTGATCCGGCCGGCATATTCATCCCCCCCCTTGCGGACCCATTCCTCCTGGGTCTTGCCGACCCAAAGGACCCTAAGCCTCACGGGTCGCCTTCCCCTCCCACTGGTACTCTTCGGGGATCGGCATCTGCGGGGCTGCATCCCAGAGCCCATCGAGATCGTAGTAGCGCCGGAATTCCTCGATGAAGACATGGACCAGCACGTCACCAAAATCGATGACCACCCATTTCCCCTCTTCCATCCCCTCGACATCCAGGGCCCTGTCGATCGCTTTCATCCCGGTCCGGACCGATTCGGCAATGGCCTGCACCTGCTTGTCGGAAGTACCCGTGGCGATCACCAGATAATCGGCAATACTGGAAAGCCTGGTAATTTCGAGGATCTTTACGGCAAATGCCTTCTTGTCCAGTGCCAGTTCAGCACACTTCATGGCGCGTTCGAGCCCGCCAGGTTTTTGTTTAACGCGCATCAACGTATAACTCCTGTTCAATGATGTACCGCTCCACCGCAGCCGGCACCAGGTAGCGAATGGACCGCCCCTGGCGCACCATCTGACGGATGCGGGTAGAGGAGATGTCGAGCAGACACTCCTTGAGATAGTAGACCGAATAGCCGGAACAATGGGCCAGCCGATGTTCGGCAGGGAAGAAGCTGAATTCTCCGGCCACGGCTGCGGGAACCGCAGTCCCCAGGTCGCCGATCCTTGCACCGGGCCGCTCCAGCACCACGATGTTACAACAGGCAAAGAGCGCCGCATAGTCATGCCAGAGGCCGAACTCCAGAAACGAGTCGCTGCCGATGATGAAGAAGAACTCGTCGTCCGGCTGCGCGGCACGCAACGCCCGGAGGGTGTCGATGGAGTAGGAGGCCCCGGTGCGCTCCCCTTCCATGGCAGACAGGGCAAACGCAGGATTATCGGCAATGGCCAGCCCCACCATGGCAAGGCGTGCGGCAAATGGCAACTCGCCGGTCATCGGCTTGTGTGGGGGTGTCGCAGCCGGTATGAACAGCACCTGTTCCAGGGCGAGCCGGTCCCGCACCACCTCTGCGATGCGGAGGTGCGCCAGATGGATCGGATTGAAAGTTCCCCCGAGGATGCCTATCTTCATACGCTCGTCATTGCCTGTCCGGCACGGCGCCGGCCAGGGCCTGCAGAACCGCCCCTACGGCCGGACCTGGCCGTCGCCATAGACGATGAATTTCGTCGTGGTGAGGTCTTCCAGCCCCATGGGACCGAAGGAATGCAGCTTGGTGGTGGAGATGCCGATCTCGGCTCCGAGCCCGAGCTGGTTACCGTCCGAGAAACGGGTCGAGGCATTGACCAGCACGCAGCTTGAATTCACCTCGCGGATGAACCGCTGGGCATTGGCATAGTCCCTGGTCACGATGGCCTCAGTGTGCAGCGAACCGTAGCGGTTGATATGGTCCATGGCCTGGTCCATGTCATCGACCACCCGGCAGGAAAGAATCAGTTCCAGGTATTCCGCGGCCCAGTCCTCTTCAGTGGCAGGCTGAGCCTGCGAGGCCAGTTCGCAGAAGCGCTCATCGCCGCGAAGCTCCACCCCGAGCCCTGCCAATGTGGCGGCGATGCGCGGGATGAAAGTCTCGGCCGCATCCTGATGGATGAGCAGGGTTTCCAGTGCATTGCAGACACCGGGACGCTGGGTCTTGCCGTTGACGATGATCCGCTCTGCCATGTCGTAATCGGCCGCGGCATCCACGAACAGGTGACAGACCCCCTTGTAATGCTTGATGACCGGTATTTTCGAGTGTTCCACCACGAAGCGGATCAACCCTTCCCCACCACGGGGAATGATCAGGTCGATGGACTCTTCCTGCTTGAGAAGCTCCAGCACCCCCTCCCGTTCCGTAAAAGGGACCACGGCAAGCGCGGCAATGGGGATGCCGGCCTTAGCCATCTCGGCCTGGAGGACGCCGGCAATGGCCAGGTTGGAGTGAATCGCCTCGGAGCCGCCGCGCAGGATCACGCTGTTGCCCGCCTTGAGGCAGAGGGCAGCGGCATCCGCGGTGACGTTGGGACGCGCCTCGTAGATGATGCCGATGACGCCGAGCGGGATACGCATCTTCCCGACCATCAGGTCGTTGGGGCGCTTCCACATCCTGGTCACCTCACCCACCGGGTCGGGAAGGGCAGCCACTTCGCGCAACCCATCCGCCATCCCCTTGATCCGCTTCTCGTCCAGCATCAGACGGTCGAGCATGGCACTGGAAAGCCCCTTCTGCTCCCCCGTTGCCAGGTCCTTGCGGTTTTCGTCTATAAGCACGGGAGTTGCGGCAATGAGGGCATCGGCCATGGCTATGAGCAGTTCGTTCTTGATCCCGGTCGAAAGCCTAGCCATAGCATGAGAGGCCTGGCGGGCATCGCTGGCAAGCTTTTTCACCTGTTCGGCAATGGTCATGGGAACCTCCGTTTATCTCGAAAACGAAATTCTAACCAGAGAGGCACAGTGGACACGGAGCAATCTCTCGACATGATGCTTCACCTTATTGCTAAAACCGGGTCGGGCAGACAGCGACAGGGATCAAGATCGTGGTTGATTTCTCTGTGTACTCCGTGCCTCCGTGTTAATTCGATTTACGATCCTTTGTCACAGCAGCACCAGATTGTCCCGGTGGATCACCTCGTCTCCGTAACGGTAGCCGAGAATCGCTTCGATATCGCCGCTCCTGTGCCCCATGATCCGTTCGAGCTCCCGGCTGGAATAATCGATCAGGCCCCGGCCGAATTCCGCTCCATCCGGGCTGCAGACCCGAACGCAGGCACCGCGCTCGAACTCGCCGTCCACGGTGATGACGCCGGACGGCAGAAGGCTGCGGCCATGTTGACGCAGGACACTACAGGCGCCGTCATCGACCAGGACCCGGCCACGGGGGCGCAGGGTGTAGGCGATCCAGTGCTTGCGGCTGGTCAGGCTCTCGCGCGCGGGGAGAAAGAGTGTCCCGACTTCTTCGCCGGCCAAGGCCCGCGCAAGCGTCGAACCGGCCTTGCCATTGATGATGAGGGTTGCAACGCCGGATTTGCCCGCCTTCTTGGCGGCAGCCAGCTTGGTTGCCATGCCGCCGGTACCGACCGCGGAACCGGCACCGCCGGCGGCACGCTCCATCTCCCTGGTGATGCTCCTGACGAGCGGAACGAGCCGGGCATCGGGGTTACTGCGGGGATCGGCATCGTAGAAACCGTCGATGTCGGTCAGTATGACCAGGAGCTGGGCATCCACCAGATTGGTGACCAGGGCGGAAAGGTTGTCGTTGTCGCCGAATTTGATCTCATCGACCACCACCGTGTCGTTCTCGTTGATGATCGGCACGGCGGAACACTCCAGCAGGGTTTCGATGGTGGCCCGCGCATTCAGAAACCGGGTCCGGTCGGCAAGGTCGGCCTGGGTAAGGAGGAGCTGGGCCGTGGTGAACCCCTGCTCGGCAAAGGCGTCTTCGTAAGCCCGCATCAACCGCGTCTGTCCCACCGCTGCCGCAGCCTGCTTCTGGGGAATCGTGCGAGGCCTGCTGCTCTGAAGGCCGAGGGCACCCCGACCCGCGGCTACGGCTCCGGAGGTCACGATGATCACCTCGCGGCCCTCCCGGAGGAACCGGGCAACCTGCTCGGCAACCCTGGCAATTACCTGCAGATCGAGGCCGTTATCTTCACAGGTCAGGACACGGCTGCCGATCTTGACGACCAGGCGCCTGACCTTGCTGAGGATCTGACTGCGACTGTTCATGTAGACATGACACTCCGGAGGGAAAACTGCAAACAAGAAGGCATCGTACCATGATTGCCGGAACAAGGCAAACCTTGCACCTTGCAAATCTCGGGCATTTCACTAAAATAGAGTCCTGACACCTGCAGGGAAACCGGCAGGGGACAGCAGTGCCATCGGGGCACCACTGACCGGTTGATCACCCCTTCTAACAGACCACGGGAATTCCGCAGCATGTTCGCACTTGCCATATCTTTTACCGGTATCGTCATGGCAGTCCTGTTCCGGGACACCATGCCCGACTCGACGCTGCTCTGGCTCATATTGTTCCTGATCAGCATCTTCATCATGGTCTTTGAGGAGATCCGCCTCTATATGAAGATCCATTCGGAGGTTAAGGAACACCGCATCAGGGAACGGGAGGCCATGGTCGATCTGCTCAAGGAACGACTCGTTTCCGGCGAGAAAAAGGCCATGACCGGAGCGGACGAAGACAAACTGGCCGAACAGATGGTCAGCGAGATCCAGGCGCGCATTGCTGCGAAAAAGCAGCGTTGACGCCACTCCCCTGCTTATGGATGCGGCCAGAGCAGACGTGCAATCTCGTCGAGCAGGGCCGGGACACCCTCACCCGTCACTGCGGAGATCGGCAGAACCATGAGCCCGCGGCTGGCAAAAAGGGCCGTCATCTCCGGCACCCGGGCCTTTACCTCCGGGATATCCACCTTGTTGATCACCACGATCTGGGGCTTGTCGGCCAGTGCCTCGTTGAACAGGCCCAGTTCGCGATTTATGGTATCAAAGTCGTCGACCGGATCGGAATCAGCCAGACGCTGGAGGTCGAGAAGATGGACCAGTACCCTGGTCCGCTCCAGATGCCTCAGGAAACGATGCCCCAGCCCGGCACCCTGATGGGCGCCTTCGATCAGTCCGGGAATGTCGGCAATGACAAAGGAGCGGTAATCCTTGTACTGCACCACCCCCAGGTTGGGAACCAGAGTCGTAAAGGGGTAGTCGGCGATCTTGGGTCGCGCAGCAGAAACCTTGGTGATCAGGGACGATTTACCCACACTCGGCATCCCGAGGAGCCCCACATCGGCCAGAAGCTTCAGTTCGAGCCTGATCCAGCGCTCTTCACCCGGCTCGCCAGGCTGGGCGAAACGCGGTGCCCGATGGGTCGAAGAGCTGAAACGGGCATTCCCCTGGCCGCCGCGCCCCCCCTTGAGAATGACCACCCGCTGGCCGGCCTCGGTCAGGTCTGCCAGCGGCTCACCGCTTTCCACATCCTTGATCACCGTACCGACCGGTACCCGAATCGTCAGGTCCTTGCCCGAAGCGCCGTGACGGTCCTTGCCCATGCCGTGTCTGCCGCGATCGGCCTTCTGGTGCGGCCTCTGCTTCAGATCCAGGAGCGTTGAAAGACCGGCATCGGCCTCGATGATCACGTCGCCGCCCCGCCCGCCGTCACCGCCATCGGGTCCACCAAGGGGAACGAACTTTTCTCGGCGAAACGACACACAACCGGCGCCACCATCACCCGAACGGGCATATATTTTGACTTCGTCGACAAATTGCATGGTGCTGTTACCTGCTCTCAGAAACTGAAGGTATAGAGGGGAGACGCCCGGTTTCACCCAGGACCGGCATGGCCGGCACGACGCATCACCACGAACAAAAAGCCCGGAACTCTCGAGTTCCGGGCTTTCTCGTGTAGATATGCGCTACGCGTCTAGTTGGCCGGGTAGACCGACACCTTTTTTCTGTCCCGTCCCATCCGCTCGTATTTCACGATGCCATCGACAAGGGCGAACAGGGTGTAGTCCTTGCCGCACCCCACGTTGTTACCGGGATGGATCTTGGTGCCACGCTGACGGTAGATGATGTTGCCAGCCCGGACATTTTCGCCGCCGAACTTCTTGCAGCCAAGCCTCTGTCCATCTGAATCGCGGCCGTTCCTGGAACTGCCGACCCCTTTTTTGTGTGCCATCTGTTCTTCCTCCAGCAACCGTATACTGCTTGGACAGAGTATTCTGCACGCAGCCCTGGTCGTTATTCGCTAGGCGTTAATCTTGTCAATCTTGAGAATGGTCCGCATCTGGCGGTGACCATTCAGCTTACGGGAGTTCTTGCGGCGCTTGGATTTGAAGACCAGGATCTTCTTGTCCTTCCCCTGCTCGACAATGGTGCCGACCACGGACGCGCTGGGCACTAACGGTGTTCCGATCTTTACCGTGTCGCCGCCAACCATCAGGACGTCATTGAGCTCGATGGTATCACCCACCGCGCCCTCAAGCTTTTCGACCCTCAGCAGGTCGCCTTCGGAAACTTTATACTGCTTCCCTCCGGTTTTCACAACTGCGTACATATACCTTCACCACCTTTATTGTTTGGATGAGCATCAGACGATATCTCACAAAAGACCAGCATGTCAAGCTTTTTTTCTATTCGACGTCCACCATCACGTCATCGCCGACGACCTGCACCGCGTAGGTCTTGAGCGTATATTCCGGATAGTCGCTGCATGCGCCGGACTGCAGATTGAAGCGGTAGCCGTGGCGGGGGCAGGAGAGGATCGGACCATCCTTGACGATCCCGCCGTTCAGGGGGCTGCCCTGATGGGGGCATTCGTTTTCACAGGCGTAGAGAGCGCCCTTCACGTTGACCAGCAGCACCTGCTGCCCCCCCACCGTCACCACTTTCTTTCCCCAGTTGGGGATTTCCGCTACCTTGCAGGCAAACTGCATGACACCACCTCCCACGGACGGACTCGCTCGCCACCAGGGCAGCCCGTCCCGCGCATCGTCAATTGATAAGGATCTCGAACTGTTCCTGATGGAAACCGGGCTTGGCACGGACCGTGATCCGCTTCTTGAACCTGCGCTCCAGCTCTTCAAGGCCTTTGCGCTCCTCGTCATAGAGCAGGTCCGCCACCTGGGGGTGGACGGTCAGCATCGCCTTGGTCCCCCGGATATCGAGCATCTCCCGCCGCAGTTCCCGGAATATCTCATGGCAGATGGTGGTCTTGGACTTGACGTAGCCGCGCCCCTCGCAGTACGGACACGGCTCGCACATCATCCGCCCCATGCTCTCCCGCACCCGCTTGCGGGTCATCTCCACCAGGCCAAGATCGGAGATCTTCAGGATGTTGGTCTTGGACTTGTCCGACTTCATGGCCTCTTCGAGGGCGGTGAAGACCTTCTCCCGGTTGACCTCTTTCTCCATGTCGATGAAATCGATGATGATAATGCCGCCGATGTTGCGCAACCGCAACTGATAGGCAATCTCTTTCACCGCTTCCAGGTTGGTCTTGAGGATGGTGTCTTCCAGGTTATGCTTGCCGACGAAACGGCCGGTGTTCACGTCGATGGCCGTGAGCGCCTCGGTCTGTTCGATGATGATGTAGCCGCCGCTCTTCAGCCAGACCTTGCGGCCCAAGGCCCTGCTGATCTCCACCTCCAGGCCGAAGTGATCGAAGATCGGCTCTTCTTCGTCATAGAGCTCGATGGAGTATTTCATCTTGGGCATGAAGGTGCTGATGAACTGGACGATCCGGTCGTATTCCGGCTTCGAATCGACCACGATCCGGTCCACCTGCTCGGTCAGGATGTCCCGCACCACCTTCTGTGTCACGTCGAGATCGGAGTGGATCAGGGCCGGAGCGTTCACCTTGTCCTTCTTTTTGGCAACCTCTTCCCAGAGCTTGAGCAGGTACTTCATGTCGGCCATGAGATCGTCTTCGCTCTTCCCCTCGGAAACGGTCCGGACGATAAAGCCGCTGCCAACGGGCTTGATCCGCTCCACGATCCCCTTCAGCCGCTCTCGTTCTTCCTCGTCCTCGATCCTGCGGGAAATGCCGACATGGTCCACCGTTGGAATGTAGACCAGGTGACGGCCGGGCAGGGAGATGTGCGACGTGATCCGCGCACCCTTGGTGCCGATCGGTTCCTTGGAAACCTGCACCAGGAGTTCCTGCCCTTCCTGAAGCAACTCCTCGATGGGGTGCATGGGATGGAGTGGAGTCGAGCCGTCGGCATCACCCGTATCCCGGCTGTCCTCCTTCTTGCCGCCATTCCCCTCCATGAACGATTCATACTCGTCAATGGCGTCGAAAACGTCAGCCACATAGAGAAACGCGGCCTTTTCCAGACCGATGTCCACGAATGCCGCCTGCATCCCCGGCAGCACCCTGACGACCTTCCCCTTGTAGATGTTCCCGACAATGCCCTTCACCTTGCTCCGCTCGATATAGAGCTCGGCAATGGTGCCATTCTCGATGAGGGCAATCCGGGTTTCGTGGGGGGCGGTATTGATTACCAGTTCGTTTGCCATACGTTCTTCCTAATCCAATCCGAGAGAATCGGTAAATATGCAGTCGAGTTTTTCTATCTTGCAGTCAGCCAGCTGCTCCAGGGGGAGCCCGGTAATCGCCGCCACAAACTCGAGCGGCTTTCCCCGGGAGATCACCAGGTCCAACTCCCCGGCAGCGGTCACGACAATCGAGCGGGCCTCATGACGCAGGTCGAACTCGGTGACCTTGCCCCGCTTCTCGCGTCTGTAGGGGAGGGAGTCCAGTGCAAGGAATGCGGCCACCTGCGCATCCAGCCCTTGAGCCAATGCTCCCGGCAGGGTCACCCGATAGCGCACAGCCTTAATGATAACCGACAGTGAGGGGCTGTTCAATGGAATTTCTTCCGCAACAACAACCAGCACGCCGGAGGGGAGCACACTATTGAGACCATCCATGACCTGCTGCGCCGTACAGCCGCCGTTGATGTCGAGATCCATGTATTCGCAGTACGATTCGACGCCGACAGAGAGCGCTGTCGCAAAAGAAAAGCGGGGATGGGGGTGGAATCCCTGGGAAAACCGGATCGGAATGCCGGCCCGGCTGACCGCCCTGGTGAAAAGGTTCAGCATTTCGAGATGGCTGAGAAAGCGCATGGAGCCCCGCTTCTCGAAACGGAGCCTGACCCGCGCATGCCCGCTGTCAGCCATGTCAATAGCCTGGGGAGGAAGTGCAGCCGATATCGTGGCATCTGCAGCATGTTCCACGAGCTGCGGCCTGACCCGGCTGAAATCACAGGCACCACAACCGCTGCAGTCTCCATTGCGGCAGTCCCTGGTGTAAATACCCTGCTGCGACCGCTCCCACTCGGCCTTGAGAAACTCCTTGGTAACACCGTAATCCAGATGATCCCAGGGGAGCAGTTCGTCCGGATCGCGCTGCCGCAGATACCACCCCGGCTCAACCATGCACTCGGCAAAGACCTGCTGCCAGAGGTCACTCCTGAAGTGCTCGCCCCAGCCATCGAACCGGCAGCCCGCGGCATGGGCACGCAGCAGCACCTTGCCAAGGCGGCGATCCCCCCTGGCAAACACCCCTTCCAGGGAAGAGAGGGGAGCATCGTGCCATTTGAAGTTGAGCTTTCCCCGCCGCAATTCCCCCCGCAGCAACTTCTGGCGGGCAAGGATCTCGGACTCGTCGATCTGGGCAGACCATTGAAACGGGGTATGGGACTTGGGGACAAAATTGGAGACGGAAACATTCACCTCGCCACCCCGGCCGGCCCGCTTCCCCTGCACCTTGACCTTCCGTGCCAGATCGACTATGGCCAGCACGTCATCATCGGTCTCTCCGGGCAGACCGATCATGAAGTAGAGCTTGATGAGCCGCCACCCGGCGGCATAGGCGGCATAGGCGTTGTCCAGCAGGTCCTGCTCGCTGATCCCTTTGTTGATAGCCTGCCGCATACGTTCGCTGCCGGCTTCGGGAGCAAGGGTAAACCCTGTTTTACGTACCTTTTTTATCTCATCCACCAGCTCCTGGGTAAGTGTCCCCACCCGAAGCGACGGCAGCGACACCGCGATCCGATCTTCGGCATAGCGGCCCATCAAGGCCTTGAGCAGCGGTTCGATACAGCTGTAATCGCCGGCAGAGAGGGAAAGAAGGGAGATCTCCTCGTAGCCTGACGCACGAAGCGAATCAGCCACGCAGGAGAGCACCCGTTCCGGCGAGCGCTCGCGCACCGGGCGATAGAGGTATCCTGCCTGGCAGAACCGGCACCCGCGGGTGCAGCCGCGGGCTATCTCGATACTCACCCGGTCGTGCACCGTCTTCAAAAAAGGGACGACCGGGGCTACGGGAAAGGGAGCATGTTCCAGATCGGGCAGACAGCGGCGCTGTACCCGTTCGTAGCCGGCCTTTTTCGCCTTGATTCCGCTGACCCTGCCAGAGGGATCATAGGCAATCTCGAAGAGCGAGGGCACATAGACGCCGGGGATTCCGGCCAGGCGATCCAGTATCTGCTCCCGCGACAGACCGGCGCGGCGCCCCTCCCTGACGGCAACGACCAGCTCGATGACAACCTCTTCCCCGTCTCCCAGCACGAATGCATCGAAAAAATCAGCCAACGGTTCGGGATTGGCCGCGCAAGGTCCACCCCCTATAACCAGCGGGTCACGCTCGGTGCGATCGGCAGCACAAAGAGGTATGCCGGCCAGGTCCAGCATGTTCAGGATATTGGTATAGGAAAGCTCGTACTGGAGCGTGAACCCGACAATCTGAACATCGGCCAGCGATCTGGCCGTCTCCAGGGTCACCAGCGGCAGCCCTTCCCGGCGAAGCAGCTCTTCCATATCCGGCCAGGGCGCATAGACACGCTCCGCCGCGACCCATGGCAATGCATTGAGTATGGCGTAGAGTATCTTGAGCCCCAGATGACTCATCCCCACCTCGTACACGTCGGGGAATGCCAGGGCAATGCGCAGCTCGGCATCGGGCTTTATCACTGCGCCCATCTCATGCCCCATGTAACGGGCGGGTTTTTCGACTCCCAGCAGATGCTCCTGCACAGATCCTCCAGAAAAAAGGTCACGGCTTCCAGGCCATGACCGGCATGGATACTAACAGATGGGAGCATACCGTGGCAAGAAGATTGCCGGTTCGGGACAGTTGGGCCGGCATGGCCCCACTCCGGGCATATCTACCGCAAATGAGGCAGGCAATTGCCGATTTAGGGTAGAGTCAATGGCCACTCATTCCATTAACGTCTTATTTCATTCAGTTTTCCGACATGTTAGGAATTTTAGCACTATTGGCATGCTGGCTGCATTTGGGATGATATCAATTCATTCTGTAAAAGGAGAAACACAATGAAAAAAGTTCTTTCCACTGTTCTCGCCGCCCTCGTAGCAGTAGCTTTCGCTGGTACCTGCTTCGCCACCGAAGCCAAGAAAGAAGCCGCTCCGGCTGCTGCCGCTCCGGCTGCTGCTGCTCCGGCTGCTGAGAAGAAAGAAGTAAAGAAAGCCAAGAAAGTGAAGAAAGCCAAGAAAGCCAAAAAAGAAATGAAAAAAGAAGAAGCTGCTGCTCCGGCTGCTGCTCCGGCCGCGAAGTAATATCTTCACCGGTTGAAACGAAAAGAGCCGCATCTCACGATGCGGCTCTTTTTTTTAATTTCCGCCCTTTCCGTCTCGGGTCATCACTCCTTCTGCCAGACATAGGCAGGGTCGAAATAGGGGTCATAAAAACCGGGATACGGGACGAAAAAGGTCAGGACCTCTCCCAGTCCCGATGCGGTACGGACAAGCGTCATCACGACCCCCTTGACCGGCCCGACGATGAGACCCTTTGCCCAGCCATCCTGCTTTGTCGTATAGTAAATCTGCTTAGGGAGCTCCCCCCAGCCGGTGGTGACGTTGGCTACCCCTCGCGCCAGCTTGGTTCCCATCCCGTCGGCGATCTCCTGGGGTGTTGAACTATCCACGTCCTTGTAGCGGTCGGCCTGTGCCAGCACAGGGGTGAACAGCAGTGCCGCAAGCAGCATCGCAACCTGAATCCGAAGTCCTTTCCCCGGCATCAGCTTACTCAGTCTTCGAAGTCTTCTGTTCACTATGCTTATCCTCCCAGCCCTGCCAGACATATTCCGGTTCGACCATCGGATCATAGTACCCCGGTTGCGGAACCATGAAGAAGATCGCTTCAACACTACCGACAACTCCCCGGTACAGAGTCATTCCGAGCCCCTTGAGGGGACCGATGACATACCCCACCGCCCCCCGGTCGCGGACGGTGATATAGGTCTGCTTGGGGAGTTCGGCAACGCTGGTGAAGACATTGGTCACTCCCCGTCCCAGCTTAAATGCCATCTTTTCAACCACGGCTTCCGGAGGCTGGGATTCCTGGGCAACTGCAGGCACGGTGCAGACAAGGCAGAATAAGAGCGGAAGCAGTGCAGCAAAAATGCGCATGGGTTCTCCTTTCACGAGCAAACGAAGTGCATTCTGAATCTATGTACCACAAAGCATACCCCCCCGCAACTGTCGCTGCCGCAAGATATAAAAAAAGGCGCGTCCGGATGGCGCGCCTTTTTCACTAAACAGCGTATCGGCTTACTTGCCGTGCTTGGCCAGGTAACTGGCAACCCCCTCGGCTGTCGGTTTCATGGCATCGTCGCCTTCTCTCCAGTTTGCAGGACAGACCTGGTCCCCATGGGTTTCGACGAACTGAAGCGCGTCGAGCATCCTGAGCGCCTCGTCGACGCTACGTCCCAAGGGGAGGTCATTGATGATGGAGTGGCGGATGACCCCCTTGGTGTCGATGAGGAAAAGTCCGCGCAGGGCGACCGCTTCATTGAAGAGGATGCCGTAGGAACGTGAGATGTTCTTGTTCAGGTCGGCAACCAGCGGATACTGGATATTGCCGATGCCGCCATTCTCCACCGTCGTGTTCTTCCAGGCAAAATGGGTAAACTTCGAATCCACCGAAACGCCGACCACTTCGCAGTTCTTGCTGCGGAATGCCTCGATCCGCTTGTCAAAGGCAATGATCTCCGACGGGCAGACAAAGGTAAAGTCCAGGGGGTAGAAAAAGAGGATGACATACTTGCCCCGAAACGACGACAGGGTAATCTGGCCGAAGCTGTTATCAGGCATGATCGCATCGGCGGTGAAATCAGGGGCCTGCTGCGTAACGAGAGTGCTGACACACATGCTGTTGTCACTCATAGGTATTCTCCTTTGGCGATAAAGTTGATCGTAACGGAGAAACCATAACAGCCGGCCGATTGCTTGTCAATACAAAAAAGATAAAAATTATCTTTTTTGTCTGCTAGCCAATATCTCCTTTGATTTCGCCCTGTATGCCGATGGTTACCTCGCGGAACGGGATGGTTCTGCCGCTGGCTGCCAGGGCCTGCCGGGCAGCCATGACGATACCGCCGCAGCATGGCACCTCCATCCGCACCACGGTAATGCTCTTGATGCTGCCCGTACCGAACAGTTCAGTCAGCTTGTCGAGATAGGCGCGATTGTCGTCCAGTTTCGGGCAACCCACGACAACCGCCTTGCCGCGGAGAAAATCCTGGTGGAAATTCGGGTAGGCAAAGGGGACGCAATCCGCGGCAATGAGAAGGTCGGCATCCTGCAGATACGGAGCGGTCACCGGCACAAGATGCAGTTGAACAGGCCACTGCTGCAGCTGACTCGGCTGGCGGCCGGCCTCGCCGACCTCGGGCACCTGCGCCGGGGCCATATGCATGACCCTGGAGCCGGGGCATCCCCCTCCGGCAGCATGCGGTGCTGCAACAGGAACGGGCTGGACCGGGGCATGATGAACACGGCCGCTTGCCTGCAGATGTTCCTCTACCGCCGATTCATCGAACGCATCCGCATCCCGTTCGATGATCCGGATGGCATCCTGGGGGCACTCACCGAGACAGGCTCCCAGCCCATCACAGAGGTTGTCGGCAGAGAGGACCGCCTTGCCGTTTTCCATCCTGATGGCCCCCTCCGCGCATGCCGGCACACAGATGCCGCAGCCGTTACACTTCTCCTGATCAATCTGTACAATCTTTCGCTTCATCGTTCAATCTCCGTTGGCTTTACTGTCATCAATTCAGAAGAGGTAGTGCCAGAGGTAATCCAGCCGTCCTTTCAGGATCATCCGTTTCCCGGAATATGCCATGATCTTTCTGATCTCGGCCCGGTATTCCTTGCTGTAACAGTGGATATGACATTTCTTGCAGGAGGGCTTGGGATCGAGCGGACATCTGCTCCGCTTCTGGATGCCATGCGTCACCAAGGCGGCACACTCCGGGCAGAGAAGAACTGTGCCAGAAAAGCGCTTGCGCAGTTCTTCCGGCAGGGCAACCTCCTGCTGTGGGCTCTGGCAGTGATGGGCATGGCAATAAAGCCGGACAAACGCCACCAAGACCTTCAGGTCCCGAACCTGATCTGCCGTAAAAGATCTCTCCATGGATGCAAGCCTATCTGAAACCGTTGCCGTGCCCCATGACATAGGTCAAGAAAGCGGCATATTTCTCCGTTACCACCTGACCGTTGTCCTGATGTTGTCCGGGGTGAGGTTCTGCGCGATACGCCACCCCTTTTTGCCCACCAGGACCGGCTCCAGCCTTACGGCAATGTAGCCGACGATGTTCATCCCCTCCGGGAGGTCGGGCGCTATCTGCACGATGCGGAAGCCAACCAGGTCTCCGGGACTGGGGAAGGTGGTGGCTTCCTTCAGGGTACAGCCCCAGTGTTCGCGGCCTCCCCCTTTTGCCGCAAGCAACAGGCGAAACCAGCGTTCACCTTCGGGGCCGATCTCCCCTTCCTCTTCCACCAGGGCAGGGATCACCGCCTCAAGCAGAATGGCATTGTCCAGTTCCTCGCAGGCATAGGCAAAGGCTTCGCGGTTGCCGGCAAAGACCCGCGGCTCATTGCTCATTTTTCGTTTGAACCATTCGAACATGGTCTGATCCCCCGATCTTTCCAGAAACAGCTGTTTCGAGACAGTATACCCCGTTGTCTCTGTTTTGCTTTTATTGATGGGTATGTTATGGTGAGACATCATGCAACCACGCGTCATACCGAGACAGGAACATGGCATCTCCCGCAAACAGTTGAGCCCCAATGCCCTGCGGATTCTCTACCGGCTCAGGGACAACGGCTTCATTGCCTACCTGGTAGGCGGCTGCGTCAGGGATCTTCTGCTGGGAAGGACCCCCAAAGACTTTGACATCGCCACCAACGCCACCCCCGGCCAGATCAAACGGCTCTTCCGCAATTGCCGGCTGGTTGGCAGACGCTTCCGGCTTGCCCACCTCCACTTTCAGGACGAAATTATCGAAGTGGCAACGTTCCGGGCCGCCGCCCCCAGCGAAGATCCGGATGACGACGGAGCCAATCCGGATGACCCGGCACGGCCCAACCGCCCTCCCCGCCATCTCAAGGACGATGACGGCATGGTGCTCAGGGACAATGTCTTCGGAACCCCTGAAGAGGATGCATTGCGCAGGGATTTTACCATCAATGCCCTGGCCTATAACATTGCCGATTTCACGATAATCGACTACGCCAGTGGCCTGCCCGACCTGCAGCAGAAACTCATCCGCCCTATTGGCGACCCCTTGGCCCGCTTCACCGAAGACCCGGTACGGATGCTGCGGGCAATCCGCTTTGCCGCATCCCTTGAGTTTGCCATCGAACCGACAACCTGGAAGGTACTTCGATCACTCTCCACAACCATAACCCGTGCCGCTCCGGCACGGCTCTACGATGAGATGCTCAAGCTGTTCCTGCTCGGCTCATCGCGCAAAACCTGTGAACTGCTTGATGAAAGTGGCCTGCTCCAGGCACTCTGCCCCCAATATTGCTGCTGGCTTGCAACTGAAGAAACCGATGTCCGCAAGGCCCAGATGCTTGCCATTCTTGAAGGCCTGGACAGGATGGTGCACGGGGGGAAATCGCCGTCCCCACCGTTTTTCTTGTCGGCCTTTTTTGGTCAATACCTCGAAGAGAACTCTTTGTCCACCCATCTGGAGGGCCTTCCACGTCAGCAGGCCCTGGATGCCGCATGCGCCGGGCTTTTGGAAGACCTGGCACGAACCATCCGCATCCCTGTCCGTATCGGCAGTCAGGTCCGTGCCATTCACTCCATTCAGCATACCCTGCACAAGGTCCCGCCTCGCAAACCCCACACCCTGGCATCTCGATCAGAGTTCAGCGACGGCATCGCCTATCTTCGCCTCAATGCCGATGCTACGGGGAAAAATCAGAACGCCCGTTCCTGGTGGGATGATTTCCTTGCCGGAAAAGAACTCCTTCTGATCGAACATGAGGAGACCGGACAAAATCCCGCTCCAAAAAGGAAGAGGAAACGGCGGCGAAACAGAAAACGGCGTCCCGCCGACGCAATCGACTGAAGGATCGTTGAATTCCCGTTGCATTGTCGTCATCTTTCTGGAACAATTATTAATGAAACTGTAATGTATAGCGATACTCTGGAGGTGGTGGTGGAGGCACCTGTTCCTGACAATACCATAGCGGATCTGGATACCAGGCTGCTCTCCAACTTCATCTATGAGCTGAACATCGCCCGCCGCCATGTCACCTCCTACCCCAGCAATCACCCCATTATCGGCACAGCCGTCGAAAAGGTTCTGCAGCTTCTCACCGCACTGCTCTCCAACAGAAACACTTTTACCCTCGGCATAGCAAAGAATGCCCTCCTTGTCGGAGAAACCTTTCTCGACCGGAGCAACCCGGTCTACTGTGACCTGGCCAATCTCCTCTTCGGCCATGGCATTGCCGCCGTTACCTTTCACAAACAGCTGACTCCGAAAGAACTCCTCGCCTTTTACGGTCTCATCATTCTCAAGCGGGAACAGGTTGAGGAAGAAGGTGGCCTGACCGAAGCCCTGGCACGAAGAGAAATTACCGGCATCCAGGTACAAACCATCGACTACCGCGCGTTTCAGACCACCGAAGAGGAACTCCTCGACGGAACGCGACAGCCAATTGCCCAAGAGCAGCCATCATTCCTGTGGGAAAACTTCGCCCGCGGTCTCATGGCGGGAAGCCTTGGCCAGGAAGGCCAACTGGTCGACATCGATCCGGCGGTACTCGCCGAACTGCTGAACCGCGGGCATGAACAGGGGCAGGGAGCCAAAACGGGCCGTGATTTCCAAGACTATGCCGACACCATTACCCGTTTCATCCAGCAATTGGAAAAGGAGAGGCGTAGCGGCACGCGGCAGGAAATGATCCGCCGCCTTGCCACCTTCATTTCCCGCCTCTCCCCTGAATTACGCAGCCAGTTTATCAACAGCGTCTTCTCTTCCCTGGCCAACAGTCCGGGGCTCGCAGAATCGGTACTTTCCAGGATCCCCGAAGAGGCGGTCATCAGTGCCCTCGAAGAGCTGAATTCCCGACAGGAGAGCCTTCCCCAGATGATGCTGGGGATCATCGGCCGGCTTTCCGGCAACCTGGCGGAGAAGGTCGCTCTCATGCCCCCGGAAACGGCGACTGACGCTGGAGACAGCGTCGAAGAACGGCTCCGGACCATTTTCAAGGAAGACAGTCTGGACAAGTTTCTACCGGAAAACTACCAGCAACAGCTTCAATCGATAGTGGCACAAGGCATGGTGGTTACTGCGGCAGACCAATCGGAAATCGAGGAACTGAAACAGACCCTCTCCAGCCACATCATCGAGGAACGGATCAGCAGCATCATTCTCGACATCCTTCATGCATCGCCGGCCGACTGCGATCTGGTGGTCATGGAGAGGAACCTTGTCGATCTCTGCGCCTATTTTCTCGGTTTGGGAGACTTCACGGCGCTGGTAAACATCTATTCGCGCATGCTACAGCAGGCTTCCGCCAGCCAGGACCACTTGCAGCAGGAAATTCTCGGTGTTTTCGCCAAAAAAGAATTCGTCGAAGAGGTCCTCAACGGGCTGAGATTCTGGGGAAAAACCAAATATTTTGAGATCGGCTCGTTAATCGACATGGTCGGCGAGCCTTTTGTCGAGCCTCTCCTGGAAAGGCTGGCCGAAGAGCAGAGCATGTCCCTTCGCCGCTACTACATGGAACGACTCCAGACCATCGGTGTCGCTGCCAAGAATGCCGCCCTCGAGAGGCTGCGTGACAACCGCTGGTATTTCACCCGTAACCTGATCCTGTTGTTACGGAACCTGGAAGATCCCGGCGTTGTCGCTCCGTTGCGCCGGCTGACCGGCCACCCACACCCCAAGGTCCGCCAGGAAGCCATTCGGGCTCTGCTCCACTTCCGGGATGCCGAAGCAGACCGGTTGCTCATGCGCGCCCTGGCGAGTACCGACCAGGAAACGCTCCTCAATGCCGTACGCCTTGCCGAGGGGAGCAGCCACCCCGATATCCAGAAGAAACTGGTGGAAATCCTCAAGCATGGAGGGTTCTCCGGAAACGAATGCGAGCTGAAGAGTGCGGCCATTCACTCCCTCGGCATAATCGGCAACCCAGCGACGCTCCCGGAGCTCGAGCGACTGCTCTCGTCCCGATCACTCTTCCGTTCAGGACAGTTAAGCCGTCTCAAGGAGGAAGCGGTACAATCACTCAAGTTTTATCCCAAAACCGAGGTGGTTGCTCTCTTGAAGACCCTGGCCAAATCAGGCCAGAGCGAAGTCCGCCGGCACGCCGAAGAAATCTACCGTCTGCTGCAGGGGGGTGACAATGCATCCTGAGCAGGCAACATCCCTATATGCATTCATACGCCAACTGACCACTGCCGTTTCCACCGCGCTTCTCTACTCGCTTGACCATGAGCAGGTGCAGCGACTCTGTGCCGGGGCAGCGCAAAACCTGGCCCTGGCCCTGGGTGATGAACCGGGGCTTTCCCTGCTGGTTATCGACGATGAACTGGTTGCCTGGGATCGGCCACTTGAAACAAGCATGTACGTCAACCGGTTCTGCCAGGCGCTCAAGATTCGCGGTATTGGCCATCTCCGCCTGCTCAGGGAGGTTACGCCCCAGGAATTGCGACAGATGGTCCGACTCCTAAGTAAACCCCCTTTGCCCAACGATGAAATCCGCTCTTCGGAACATATTCGTTTCGGTCGGGTAGAAGTCAGGCAGTCTGAGGACAGCTCCGAAGCGTCTGCAGAAGACGCAGGTCACCGAAAGATCCGGTCTCTGGCGGATGTCCCCCTGGAGGAACTTTCCACCTTCATGGAGATTTACGAAGAGGCACGCGGCAACAAAAAGCTCAATGTCTCCGGAATTTCCGAGATCGTCGGCTGTTTCATCAACGCCTTTAAACAGGTTGCAGACCCGATCCTGGCTCTGGCTCCCCTTCGGGCTCTGGACGAATATACCTTTACCCATTCTACCAATGTCTGCATCCTCAATCTCGCCCAGGCCATGTCGCTGGGTATCGATGGAGCGCTCCTCCATGACATCGGTATAGCTGCCATGCTCCACGATATCGGCAAGCTCTACGTCCCTGAGGAGATTCTCACTAAACCGGGTAAACTTGACGACAGCGAATGGGACATGATCAAACAGCACCCGCTCCGGGGGGCACAACGACTCCTCGACACGCCGGGAGTTCCCCGTCTGGCAGTGGTAACAGCCTATGAACATCATCTGAAATTCAATCTCACCGGGTATCCCCGTGTCCAGGAAGGATGGCAGCAGAATCTCTGCAGCCAGATGACCACCATCTCCGATTTTTTCGATGCTCTGCGGACAAAGCGGTCCTATCGCGAGGCCATGGAATTTGCAAATATTTCCGCTATCATGCTGGACCTGTCGGGAACCGACCTGCACCCCCTCCTGACCCGCAATTTTCTCCAGATCATTTCCAGGCTGTCCGACGCAGTCTCCTCTGCTTCTCCTAAACCCGACACGCCGACACCCCCTTCGTCGACGCCCGAGCAAGGAACACCCTGATGCCCCAACAGATCTGGCCCAGATCGTTTCAGTATTTCCGCAACGTCAAGATGTTCCTGATCAGCCTCTGCGTGATCATCGCACTCTTTCTATGCGGCATTTTCTACCTGCTGTACGCAAAAACCACCGACCTGCTCTCAGAACGCATGCGAGAACAGGCGAGCACATACGCCGATCTTCTGCTCCACATGAAAAACTGGAACTATGATTACGGCGGAGTCTATGTTGAAAAAGGGGCAGGGGTAGAATCGAACCGTTACCTGCTCGGGCTCGGCGTCAATCCTGACGTCCACGCTGAATATGGCAGGGTTTTGACCTTGCGCAACCACGCCATTATGATGGATGAAATTTCCCGGCTTAGTGAACGAAATGACGGAACACGATTTCGGGCGGTCAGTCGAAAACCGCTGTCACCGGGGAATGTCCCTGACGAAACCGAAAAAACCGCCCTGCGTCAATTTGAACAGGGATCGCGAGAATTTTCACGTATTGAGGTAGATGCTTCGGGGAAACCACGCTTCCGCTATCTCCTGCCCCTGTTCGTTGAAGCAAGCTGCATGGAATGCCACCGGAGCCAGGGCTACCATGTGGGAAGCGTGATCGGAGCCATCAGCGTATCAACTCCCGCAACTCAGATGATGGACGAGATCGGTACAAACAAGAAACTGGTCATAGCAGCGGCAGTTCTAACCATTACCCTGCTGGTGGGAATCGTCTACTTCCTGACCTGGCGGCTGGTTATCAAGCTCGATGACGCACAGAAACAGCTGAAAAAGTTGGCATCAACCGATGAGTTGACCGGCCTGAAAAATAGACGCCAGATCATGCAACGGCTCGGCGAGGAGTTTGAGCGTTCCACGAGACTCGATGAGCCGCTCTGCATCATAATCCTGGATATCGATCATTTCAAACGGGTCAATGACACCTTTGGCCACCCCTGCGGAGATCAGGTTCTCAAGCAGGTAGCGCTCAGAATCAGTGACAGCCTCCGCCGTTACGACAGTGTCGGCAGGATCGGCGGTGAAGAGTTCATGATTGTCATGCCGGGAGCTTTTCTTGAAGATGCCCGGACCCTTGCCGAACGCCAGCTGCACACCATCCGCAACGAAAGCTTCAGCGACGGACAGAATACCTTCTCTCTGACCGTCAGCGCCGGTGTATCCATGCTCACAGCTTCTGACAAGCACGTTACAACCCTCATAAAGCGGGCAGACAACGCCCTGTATGCAGCAAAACAGAATGGTCGCGATCAGGTCATGGTCGCCTGACCGCACCCTCGCGCATCATACCCCGCTGTTCAGAGCGTCACCACCGGGGACATCCCCGTTTATCCCTCAACATATTGACCTTCCTAAACTTTCATCCGAATCAGGAAAAACGTGTTCAGGGAATCACCAGATCAGATCATTGTGCTTTCTTGCCATGCCGCCGCATTAGACGCGCAGTTTTAAGGTGTTACGATTATTATTTCGTTAGATGAAGTTTGGTATCCACCTTGTAATCAGCTCGATATGGGCAACAAGGGGGCTACCGTATGAAACGGATCAGAATAGCAACTACGCGGATGACACTGGCAGGCGGAGCGATGATTCTCGCACTTCAACTGTTTTCGGCACGTCTGGAAGCGATGGAGGAGAACCTCATTGACGAAAGCACTTGCGCCTTTACGAAGCAGCTCCAGGACCCGAACAACAGAATGGAATTCTCAGCCCGGCTCAATGCAGCCAGGGAAGCGGCATCCTCTCCCTACGGGGAACGTACGCGCTATGCCGCCACCTACAGCGACAATACCGGGGAACCTATGGAGATCGACACCTTTTCTCTCGATTGCCTGGGATGCCATGATGGAATCAATGCCCGAATCCATAATATCCGCTACAAAAACAATGTCATGGATCGGACCAGCAGCATGGAAACTGTCCGCGGCAGCCACCCAATAGGCATGCACTACGGCAGCTACGCATACACCAGCAACCATTTACGCGGGCTAACCGAGCTCAATGAAGAAATGGTGCTTGTGGACGGCAAAGTCGGATGCCTCTCCTGTCACAATCCACTCAACCCCAACAAAAAACACCTTGCGAGCAAAAACCTCTGCCTCGGCTGCCATATCAAGTGAGGAGCATCATGAAACAGTCCATCAAAATGCAAACATCCGGCGATGAACACGCCATGCTCTTCCAGCAAGGGCTGGAACCGTTCTTTACAGTCATATCGGCTTCCAGACCCGACAACCTGCTCTGTACCCTCTCCAGATCTCTGAAAAAGGCAATGATTCTCCTGACCCTGAAACAGTGTAACGGCGATCACGACACAGTCTGTTCCCTTCTCGGCATAACCCGGACCCAGTTGGCCGCAGACATGTCGCAATGCGGTCTTCACCACCATTCTCCCGATGCATGACGCAGCAGTGCCAACAGCACTGAAGCAGGTCAGCTCTCCACCCCTTCGGGGGGCGTCCCGTCCAGCGCCAGCCGGTATTCGTGCAGCAGGCGCTCCCGTTTGTCGCAGCAGATAATATCCCACGGCAGGACCTCATCCAGCGGGATCGTTCGACAGACCTGGCGCTCCAGATCCACTCCCAGGTCCCGTGCGGCCCTGCGCCAGCTTCCCGTCTCGCCGGCCTTGAGCAGCAACGATGCAAGCCGTCGGTCTCCCCGTGACAGAAGTGCCTGAAACACCGCCTCCTTGATCCCCTCGAACTGTACCCGCACATTCGGCAGCCTGCCGCAGGTCTTGCGGAGAAAGGCCGCCTTCTTTTCCAGGATTGCCGCTCGCTCCATGCCGCACCACTGGAACGGGGTGAACGGCTTGGGGACAAAGGGGTTGACCGACAGGGTGAGCTGACCGAGGCGGCGGTTCCCCCGTGCCGTGGCGGCCATCTGGCTGCGGATATCCTCCACGAGCTGCACCATCTCCTCAAGGTCTGCCATGGTTTCGCCGGGAAACCCGACGATAAAGTAGAGCTTCAGGTTGAGGATATCGTGGCTGATCAGCCGCTCTGCTGCATCGAGGATCTGTTCCCGGGTTATCCCTTTGCGGATCATCGTCCGCAACCTCTGTGAAGCCCCTTCCGGTGCGAGGCTCACAGTTTTGTGCCCGCTTTCGACCAGGACCCGGATCATCTCGTCATCCAGGGCATCGATCCGGAGGGATGCGACCGATACCTTGCCCCCTTCGTCCCGGATGAAGCGGCAAAGCTGGCCGATCTTGCGGAAATCTCCCACTGCCGCCCCCACCAGGCCGATGCGCTGATGCCGCTCAAGGGCTTTTCTGACCTGTTCCCGCACCGATTCCAGCGAACGCTGCCGGTACGGCTCGTAGATGAAGCCTGCCGCGCAGAACCGGCAGCCGCGCGGGCACCCCCGGGAAAGCTCTACCAGGTACATGTCGCCGAATTCGGTCTCAGGAGTAAATAGCTGCGAACCGGTCTGCGCCGTATCGAGTTCAGCGGCCCACTGCCGCTGGACACAGGGTGACAGCCCCTCCGCAGGCCGGATCGCGGTCACCGCATCTCCGTCATAACTGACCGTGTAGAACGAGGGGACATACATCCCCGGACAGGTGGCCGCAGTGCGGAGAAAGGCAGAGCGCTCGCCATCACTGCTGGTTCTGAGCAGGTCGAGGAGTTTGGGTATCAGGACCTCCCCCTCGCCGAGACAGATCAGATCAATGAACTCGGCAACCGGCTCCGGGTTGAGAAACAGCGCCGCTCCGCCGGCAATGACCAACGGAAAGGCGCTCGAACGTTCCGATGCCAGGGGGGGGATGTTTGCCAATGCCAGCAGTTGGGGGATGTGCAGGTAATCGGTTTCAAAGGAGACGGAAAAGGCGATCAGGTCGAAATCGGCCAGCGGCCGTTGGGTCTCTAGGGAAAGCAGTCTGGTATTGCTTGCCGCATATTCGGCGAGATCGGTGGGTTCGGGGAGAAAGGCGCGTTCGCAGACCACATCCTGGCAATCGTTGAGCAGGGCATAGACAGCCTGGAATCCCAGGTTGCTCATCCCGGTCCGGTAGTGGTTGGGATAAACCAGGCAGACGGTCAGCTTCCCCCCCCACCCCTTGACCACCGAGCCCTCTTCCCCGGCCAGGATCCGGCGGTATTTTTCAGCTATTTTCCAGGACATGCCGCATCGTACCATGGCGGGGAATGGAGTCCCAACAGAAAAAAACCCGGTCACCTCTCGGGGAAAGAGGGACCGGGCATCTGACTGCCGGAAGGTGGTGGGGACTCCCGGCACATGGACCAGAACATCTGGCAGATGGGAATAGGGGGCTAACAGGGTGCTCGGCACCCTTCGCACGGCGTATCTATGGGTGTTGCGTCAGTCTACCGACTTGCGCAGGAACGTCGGGATATCGTACTGCTCGTCATACTCGTCTACGAGAAAACTGCTCTGCCGGGGGGTGGCAACATCGCGCCGCTCCCGCATGAAGGTCGGCACTTCTCGGCTTTCGCCCCTGGCAGCGATGGGCGACACCTTCCGCATTTCCTGCCGGCTCTTCTCGATGTCGAAACGGTCACCGAAGCCGGTGGCAATGGCAGTTATCTTGATGGTATCTCCCAGGTCCTCGTCGATCACCAGACCGACGATGATGTTGGCATCTTCATGGACCTTTTCGTGGATGACCCGGCTGGCAGCGTCGAACTCCTCCATGGTCATGGAAGAGGACCCGGAGATATTGACCAGCACCCCCTTTGCCCCGGAGATGTCGATATCTTCCAGAAGCGGGCTGGAGATGGCGCGAGTTGCCGCATCCACTGCCCGGTTCTCGCCCGAGGCCATGCCGATACCCATCATGGCCATGCCGCGCTCGCTCATGATGGCGCGAACATCGGCAAAGTCCACGTTGATCATGCCATGGGTGGTGATGAGGTCGGAGATACCCTGCACGGCCTGGCGCAGGACGTCATCGGACGGCTTGAAGGCATCGAGAATCGACATCGACTTGCCGGCAAGCCCCAGCAGCCTGTCGTTGGGGATCACGATCAGGGAATCGACGTGCTTCTTGAGATCGCGGATACCCTCTTCGGCCTTGGCCAGCCGCTGCTTCCCTTCCCGGCTGAACGGCTTGGTCACCACGCCAACGGTAAGAGCACCCGCCTCGCGGGCCGCCTCGGCGATGATCGGTGCCGCACCGGTGCCGGTACCGCCACCCATACCGGCGGCGATGAAGATCATGTCCGCGCCGGCAAGGGTTGCGGAGAGCCTGTCCCGGTCTTCCATGGCGGCATCACGGCCGACGTTGGGATTGGCGCCTGCTCCGAGCCCCTTGGTCAGCTGGCTGCCGAGCTGAACCTTGGTCGGTGCCTGATTGGTCCGGAGTGCCTGTGCATCGGTGTTTGCAACAATGAAATCAACACCGTGCATGTTTTGGGCAATCATCGTATTGACAGCGTTTCCCCCACCACCGCCAACCCCGATCACCTTGATCTTTGCGTTCTGGTCAATACTCTCATCGAACATGAACATACCCTACCCCCTTTTGTGATCTGCCACCACAGACAGTTTATTGAACAAAACCTCAATCCCCTAGAAAAACTCCCCGAACCACTCCTTCATCCTCCTGCTGACCCTTCGGAACAGGTTGTCATCGCTTTGGGAGGTTGGAAACTCGCGGATTCCCAGGTTCTTGCTCCCGTAGATGACCAGTCCGACACCGGTTGCGTAGGCCGGCGTGTTGACCACGTCAACCAGGCCGCCGATCTGCTGCGGCAGGCCGCGGCGCACCGGGAGATTGAAGACCTGCTCCGCCAGTTCCGGCATCCCCTCAAGGATGGTGCTGCCTCCGGTAATGACCACGCCGGAGGCGATCAGGTCCTCGAAACCGCTTTTTACCAGTTCCCGGTTGACCAGGGAGAAGATCTCCTCCACCCGCGGCTCCAGGATCTCCGCCAGAAGCTGCCGCGACAGGATGCGCGGCTTGCGGCCCCCCACGCTCGGCACTTCGATGGTTTCGTCCTTCCCCACCAGCGAGGCCATGCAACAACCGTATTTCTGCTTGATCTTCTCGGCTTCAGCCATGGGAGTACGCAAACCCACAGCGATATCGTTGGTCAGGTGATTGCCCCCCAGGGAAAGCACCGAGGTATGCTTGATGGCACCGTCCACAAAGATGGCGATATCGGTGGTCCCGCCCCCCACGTCGATCAGGGCGACCCCCAGCTCCTTCTCGTCCGGGGAAAGGACCGCCTCGGATGAGGCGAGCTGCTCCAGGACGATATCCGCCACATCGAGCCCTGCGCGGTTACACGACTTGATGATGTTCTGCGCGCTGGCAACGGCACCCGTAACAATATGGACCTTTGCCTCCAGGCGGACCCCGCTCATCCCCAGAGGTTCGCGGATGCCGTCCTGATCATCGATGATGAACTCCTGGGGGAGGATATGGATCACCTCGCGATCCATGGGAATCGCCACGGCCTTGGCGGCATCGATCACCCGCTTCACATCGTCGGGCGTCACTTCGCGGTTCTTGATGGCGATGATCCCCTGCGAGTTGAAGCCTCGGATATGCCCGCCGGCGATCCCGGCATAGACCGACTTGATCTCGCAACCAGCCATCAGTTCGGCCTCTTCCACCGCCTTGCGAATGGCCGCCACCGTGCTCTCGATATTGATCACCACTCCTTTGCGGAGCCCCCGTGACGGACTTGTGCCGATCCCGACGATCTCGATGCCGTCTTCGGTCACATTTCCGACAATGGCACAGATTTTTGTGGTCCCAATGTCGAGTCCGACCAGCAGGTTTTCCCGTTTACCGGACATAGCTCCCCCCCTTAGATTTCTGCTTTTTTACTATAGTTCGATCCGTAAAGTCGAGGTCTATGTTGTCCAGTTCAAACCGGTGTCCCTGCAGGTCCCGATAGACGATATCGAGCCCTCCGTCGCTGAAACTGCCGACCAGTGCACAGATCCGGGCAGTACCAATATCGAAGCCATCAATGACCTCTTCCTGTTTGCTGGACATCACTTCCCCCCTTTAACTGGTTTTCACGACGATCTTGTCATTGTAATCCAGATCGATATACTCCAGAGTCTGCATCTGGGCCTGCACAGTTCCATATATCCTTGCCAGACGCTCCAGCTTGGCGACAAAGTCAGTTCTGCCGAGTCGCACGGGAACTCCCCGCTGCACCGTAAAGAGTGTGAATCCGTATCCCTTGTCGTAATGTATCTCCGACACATCCTCCAGTTTGAACGCTGCACCCTTTCTAAGCAGTGCAACGATCTCCAGCATCGCCTTGATGGCCTCTTTGGTACCTGCCTGGTCCTTGGCCAGCTCTTCTTCATTGATGCCGGTGAAGATCGGGAAATCGAGCCGGTCTCCTTCCATCAGCGGCTTGAAGATCTCCCCCTTAGCGTTCAGGTAGTAGAGATAGCCCATGCTTGCCACTGCCACCGGCTCCTGTTCAACTACCTCGATGGCAATAGTGTGCGGCAGATACCGTCGGATACGCACCTTCTCGATCCAGGGGTTTTTCGCCAGCTGCTCACCCATCCTGCCGAGGCGGAGCCTGAGCAGATCGTCACCGACCTTTATGCCGGCCTGGTCTATGACATCCTCGCGGGAGAGACGTTTGAGCGCGCTGACCTCGATACGCTCCAGCTTGAAAAAGGAGGTCCTGGCAATGAGGCTGTATGCCTCGTATCCGATCACCCCTGCCAGCGTCGCCACCACCAGACCTCCGGCAACACGGGCACCCTTTTTGAGAAATCCGCGGATATTGAGTGGCCGACGTTCGCGCTTCATACGGTTCTGCGCCACGCGGGTCGGTTTCCCCCGGTGCTGCGATCCGTTCAGCTTGCGACTTGCCGGTACCGCCATCGTTCTCCCGCCCCTAGCCTTTGATCTTCAGTGCTGCCGAGCTGACGATTTCCTCGACCAGCGTGGTGAATCCGTATCCTGCACCCTGGGCAATCTCCGGCAACAGCGACAGGGCAGTCATTCCCGGCAGGGTGTTGACCTCCAAGAGGTAACACTCGGCCTCTTCGGTCACCAGGAAATCGACCCGGCTGTAGCCGGCGCACCCCAGGCAACAATGGGCTCTTTCACCCTGGCGCAGCACCGAATCGTACAGCGGCTGCGGCAGGGGCGCGGGGAGGATATGCTCGGCCATGCCCGCGGTGTACTTTGCCTCGAAATCGTAGAATTCCCGCTTCGGAACGATTTCGATCGCGCCCAGGGCACGGTCGTTGAGGATTCCCACCTGGATCTCCCGCCCCTTGATATATTTCTCCACCAGGATCTCATCATCGTACGTCCAGGCCAGGGTCAGGGCCGGAGCCAGCTCCAGGTCGGCCCGGACGATGCTCACGCCGACGGACGATCCTTCCTGCGACGGCTTCACCACCACCGGCAGACCGAATCCCGCCTCTTCCGGGTCGAACGAATCGCCGGAGCGGAGGACCCGGTAGGGGGCGACCGTCAAACCGCTGGCTGCGAACACCACCTTGGCCACGACCTTGTTCATGGCCAGCGCGCTGGCCAGGACGCCAGAACCGGTGTAGGGAATCCCCATGACCTCCAGGAGCCCCTGGATGGTGCCATCCTCCCCGAGCCGGCCATGCAGGCAGATGAAGGCCACCTCGATCCGCTCGGATGCCAGGCGTTCGGCAATGTCCCTTCCCACATCCACGGCCACTGCCTGGTAGCCCATTTCCAGGAGGGCACCGAGGACTGCCCGGCCGCTGTTGAGGGAAACCTCCCGTTCTGCCGAAAGCCCCCCCATCAACACGCCGATCCGCTTTCTTTTCATATCTTCACGAGTCATATGACTGTATCCTCGCCGACGATCTTGACCTCTTCCTCCAGCATGATGCCGCTCCCCACGCTGACCCGCTGCTTGATCATCCCGGCAAGCTCCAGGAAATCCCCTGCCGTTGCGCCGCCCCGGTTAACCAGAAAATTGCAGTGCACCTCGGAAACCTGGGCGCCGCCGATCCTGGCGCCTCTGAGGCCAGCCGCCTCGATCAGGCGCCATGCCTCTGTGCCGGCAGGATTCTTGAAAAACGATCCGGCATTGGGAAAACCGACCCGCTGGCTCGTCTGGCGATGCTCCCGGTAGACCTCAAGCAGCTGGTCGATGGCCCTGGTATCGCCGGGGGAGAGCCCGAGTTCCGCAGCCACAATCACCTCTCCCTCGGCAAGCCGGTGGTACCGGTAGCCGAAGCTGCGTTGCGTGCCGTCCCACTCCCGCATCTGACCGCCGCACCAGGTGAAAAGCCGCTCCACCAGCTCCATCACCGACGAGCCGTGCGCCCCGGCATTGACCGCCAGGGCTCCGCCGACCGTGCCAGGAATCATGCCGAGGAACTCAAGCCCTGCCAGCGCCTCATGCCGGCAGAACCGGACCAGCTCGCGGTTGTCCAGCCCGGCCTCGACCCTGATCCTGCTTCCCGTCAAGCGCTCAACCTTTCCGAGCCGGGCCAGCGAGACGACCAGACCGCGAAACCCTCCGTCCCGCACCAGCAGGTTGTACCCCCCGCCGACGACCAGCAGCGGCGTTTCGGTCCTGGTGGCCAGGGCCAAAAGCCCCAGCAGATCGTCCCGATCTGCCGGGATCGCGAACCAGTCTGCCGGTCCGCCGACCTTCAACGAGGTGTGGCCGGCAAGCGGTTCATTCTCCAGCACCTCTCCCCGCAGGTTGGCGCGCAACTCCGCGGCAAAGAGATCTCTCACTGGGCAGCCATCAACCGTTTCAGTAGCTCTTCGCCGGTCTGCCAGAGATTCCCCGCCCCCAGCGTCAGCACGATGTCACCGTCGCGGACCACCTCCTGCAGCTGCTCACAGAGCAGATCGCGGTCGGCGATGTAGGTCACGTCCTTCTGCCCGTGCTGCTTGATGCTCGCGGCGAGCTTCTCCGCGGAGATGCCGGGGATCGGCGTCTCCCCTGCAGGGTAGATATCGGTCAGAAGCAGCAGATCGGCGTCGTAGAAGCAGGTGACGAATTCGCTGAACAGCTCCTTGGTCCGGGTATAGCGGTGAGGCTGGAATGCCACCACCAGCCGCCGCTCGGGCCAGCCGTTCTTTGCCGCCGACAGGGTAGCACGGATCTCCGCAGGGTGATGGCCGTAATCGTCGACGATCATGATGCCGTCGACCTCACCCTTCACCTGGAAGCGCCGACCGACCCCGCCGAACTTGGCAAAACCCTCCTGGATCTGGCCGAACGGCACGTCCAACTCCATGGCCACCGCGATGCAGGCCAGGGCGTTCAGGACGTTGTGGGCGCCGGGCATCTTGAAGGTCACCTCGCCCATGCGGTACCCCTTGTAATGGGCTATGAACGACGTGGTGTTGCCGACCAGCCTGATATGGGTCGCCCGGATATCGGCCTGGGAGGTGAGACCATAGGTCACGAACCGTTTCTTCACCAGCGGCAGTATCTCGGCAATGTTCCGATCCTCCAGGCAGAGGACAGCCAGGCCGTAAAAGGGGATTTTGTTGATGAAATCGACAAAGGTTTCCTTGATCTGCTCGATTCCACCACTGTAAAAATCGAGATGATCCGCATCGATATTGGTCACCACCGCAATGGTGGGTGAGAGCTTGAGAAACGAGCCGTCGGACTCGTCGGCCTCGGCCACCAGGAATTTCCCCTGCCCCAGCTTGGCGTTGCTCCCCAGGGTATTCAGCTTGCCGCCGATCACGATGGTCGGATCGATCCCCCCCTGGGTCAGAACCGTGGCGACCATGGAGGTGGTGGTGGTCTTGCCGTGCGTCCCGGCGATGGCGATGCCGTATTTCATCCGCATCAGCTCGGCGAGCATCTCCGCACGGGGGATGACCGGAATCAGCTGGCTCTTCGCTTCGATCACCTCGGGGTTATCGTCGTGCACCGCCGTAGAGGTTACCACCACATCCACATTGGTTAGGTTTTCCCTCGCATGGCCGATGTAAATCTCTCCACCCAGCATGGCCAGCCGTTCGGTCGTTTCCGACTGCCGCAGGTCCGAGCCCGAAACCTGATACCCCAGGTTGAGAAGCACTTCCGCGATGCCGCTCATGCCGATGCCGCCGATGCCGACGAAATGGATTTTCTCGATCTTACCGTACATATGGCTCCCTCTGGTCGCCAGGCTGAGGTTTTCTCAACCTTTCATTTTCAGCATCTCGTCGACGATCATCTTTGCCGCATCCGGCAGTGCCAGACTCCGGGCGTTGCTTCCCACCGCGGCAAGACGCTCCGGGTCGGCGGCGAGTTCCCGTATCGTGCCAGCCAGCCGCTCCCCGGACAGTTCTCGCTCCAACAGCATGAAGCCCGCATCCTTCTTGAGCATTGCCTCTGCATTACGGCGCTGATGGTCGTCCACCGCATGGGGAAACGGGATGAACAGGCATGCCTTGCCGCAGGCCGTCACCTCGGCCAGGGTGGTCGCGCCTGCCCTGCAGACCAGCAGATCCGCCCGGCGGTATGCTGCTGCCATGTCGTCGATGAACGGAAGCACCGTTGCCCGGATCCCGGCCTGTTCATACGCCGCCCGTACCTCTGCCAGATCCTTGTCGCCGGTCTGGTGAAGCACAACGACCCTTTCGCGCAGGTCGGCAAGGTGGGATGCAGCGGCAATGCACGCCTGGTTGATGCTGTGAGCCCCCTGGCTGCCGCCGAATACCAGCAGGTTCAGGACCTTGTCCCCCCCGGCCGGCTCGCCTGCATCCCCCGCAACGATCTCCTTGCGCACCGGGTTGCCGGTCATGGTGGTCCTGCCCTCGGGGAAGAATTTTTCCGCCTCGTCGAACGAGATGAAGATCTGGTCGGCGAATCTGGCCAGCAGCCGGTTGGTGAGCCCTGGTATGGCATTCTGCTCGTGGACGAAATAGCCGATCTGCATGCCGCGAGCCGCCATACAGAGCGGCGCGGAGGCATACCCACCCACTCCGAGCACCAGGTCGGGCTGGAATCGTTTCAGGATCTTGCGCGACTCGGCATAGCCATAGGCAAACAGGGCAAGGCCTTTGATCTTCGCCAGGCCGTTCTTGCCGCGCACGCCTGACGCCGGGATGCACTCAAGAGGCATGCCGAGCCTGGGCAGCACCCGCGCCTCGATCCCCCGCTCCGTGCCGACAAACAGGATTTCGTTTCTCGGGTCGCGGGAGAGAAACTCCTCTGCCACCGAGATGCCGGGAAAAAGATGCCCACCGGTTCCGCCTCCCGCGATTATGAGTTTCATGCCAGCCCCCGCATACGTGACGAGATATTGAGCACGATTCCCACAGCAAACAGGCTGATGAGCAGCGAACTCCCACCGTAACTGATAAAGGGGAGTGCCAGGCCTTTGGTCGGCAGCAGACCGGTCACAACCCCTATGTTGACAAACGCCTCGATACCGAGCAGCACGGCAATACCGAAGGCCAGAAACCTGCCGAACAGATCCTCGGCATTGATCGCCACCCTGATGGTCCGCCAGACCAGGAGAAAGAACATGGCGGCAATCACGATCACCCCGATGAAGCCGAGCTCTTCACCCACAACCGAGAGGATGAAATCGGTATGGGCTTCGGGCAGGTAGAAGAGTTTCTGCTTCCCCTCTCCCAGACCCTGGCCCAGCACGCCGCCGGTGCCGAAGGCGAGCCACGACTGGATGATCTGGAAACCACTGTTACTCGGGTCTTCCCACGGGTTGAGAAACGCCAGGATTCGCCGGCGGCGGTAATCCACGTTCATCACCAGGAAATAGAGGAACGGCAATACCATCAGGAACATGGAAATTATGTAGGTCGGCCGGGTCCCGGCGGCAAAGAGCATCACGATGGAAACCACTGCCAGCGTCAACGCCGCGCCAAGATCGGGCTGCTTGAGCAGCAGTCCGAGCAGGACCGCCAGCACCACCATATAGGGGAGGAAGCCGCTGGAGAAGAACCTGACCTTGTCCTGCTTCTTGTCCAGTGAGTAGGCCATGTACATGATCAGTGCGATCTTCGCCATTTCCGAGGGCTGCAGGGAAAACCCCGGCAGGCGGATCCAGCGGGCCGCGCCGCCGGCACTCCCGCCGATACCCGGAATGAGAACCAGCACCAGCAAGGCCAGGCATGACAGCAGTATCGGCACGGCAGCCTTGCGCCAGACGTGATAGTCGAGGCTCATGGCGGCATACATGAGGCCGAACCCGATCAGGGCAAAGACCCCTTGCCGCTTGAGGAAATAAAAGCTGTCATGATACCGTTTCGTTGCCATAACCGATGAAGCTGAATAGACCATCACGATGCCGAAGCAGGTGAGCGCCACCACCATCAGGAGAATGACTATGTCGCAGGCGGCAAGTCGCTTCATGCGCCTCCTCCGGCAGCCAGGGCTCTGACCAGAGCCTTGTAGCGCTCGGCCCGCTCTTCGTAATCGCGGAACATGTCGAAACTGGAGCAGGCCGGGGAAAACAGTACTACCCCACCGCGCCCGGTTACCCGGGCCGCCATGCCGACCGCCTCTTCCAGGCTGCCTGCCAGCTTCGTATCGGTGAGCCCGCCCAGTTCATGCGCCATCCGCTCTTTGGCCTCGCCGATCAGGATCATGCAGCGGACCCGCTCCCGCACGAGATCGGCCAGGGGGGCATAGGATCCACCCTTGTCCTTGCCTCCTGCGATCAACGTAATATCGTTGAAACTCGCCAGGGCCTTTTCCACGCTCCCGACGTTGGTCGCCTTGCTGTCCTCGTACCAGGCAACACCGTCCAGTTCCCGCACCAACTCCATCCGGTGAGGGAGGCCGCGGAAATTCTCCACCGCCAACCGGGCGCGGTCGGCGGGACAGCCGGTGATCAGGGTAGCGGCCAGGCTGGCCATGATGTTCTCGATGTTGTGGACCCCCTTGATGCGAAACGCTGTCGTGGGAATGATCTCTTCGCGCCCTTCCCAGCGAAAGACGATCTCGCCTTCGCGATGGTAGATCCCCTGGGAAAGCTCCCGGCGCTGGCTCATCGGAATCACCCGTGCAGCCAGTCGCTCGGCAATGCCGGCAACGATCGGGTCGTCCATGTTCATGACCGCAAAGTCTTCACCGGTCTGGTTTTCAAAGATCCTTACCTTGGCATCGATATATTCCTGGTAGTTGGTATAACGGTCCAGATGGTCTTCGCTGATGTTCAGGAGCACGGCCACCCGGGGCCTGAATTGTTCGATTCCCTCCAGTTGAAAGGAGGAAAGCTCCACCACCACCCGCTCCACGCTCTGTCCGCTCTCCACCAGTTCGATGAGCGGGTTGCCGATGTTGCCGCCGACAAAGGTCGTGAACCCGCAGCCGGCACAGATCTCGCCGGTCAGTGTCGTGGTGGTCGTCTTGCCGTTGGTACCGGTGATAGCGATCAGGGGTGCGGTGATGAAACGGCTGGCCAGTTCGATCTCGCTGATGATGGTGCGACCGTGTGCCCGCGCCAGTACCAGCGGTTTGATGTCCATCGGCACGCCTGGGCTGACCACGATCAGGTCTGCCCCAAGGAATGTCGCGTCGGAGTGCCCACCGAGCTCCAGGGCGACTTCAGTGCCTGCCAGCTGCTCCAGGAAGGGAGCCAGGGCGGATTCGTCCTTCATGTCGGTGATGATCGTCCGGGCGCCGCGCGACGCGACGAATCGCGCCACTGCAACCCCAGTACGGGCCAGTCCGACAACCACTATCCGCTTATCCGCAAGTTCCATAGGTCACCGCAGCTTCAATGTAGAGATCGCCACCAGTGCCAGAATGATCGTGATGATCCAGAAACGGACTATGATCTTCGGCTCGGCAACGCCCTTGAGTTCGAAATGATGGTGGATCGGCGCCATGCGGAATATCCGCTTCCCCCGGTATTTGTACGACCCGACCTGGAAGATCACCGACAGCGCCTCGATGACGAAGATTCCCCCCACGATGACCAGCAGGATCTCCTGTTTGGTGATCACCGCCAGCGTGCCCAGGCCGCCCCCCAGGGAGAGCGAGCCCACATCCCCCATGAACACCTCGGCAGGGTAGGAGTTGTACCAGAGGAATCCCAGCCCAGCGCCGACCATGGCCCCGCAGAGCACGGCGAGTTCGCCGCTTCCCGCTACATAGGGTATCTGCAGATAGCCGGACAGCCTGACATTGCCGGCTATGTAGGAGAAAAGCAGGTACGTCGCGGCATTGATCGCCACCGGCCCGATGGCAAGGCCGTCCAGCCCGTCGGTCAGGTTCACGGCATTGCTCGCGCCGACGATGACCAGCATGGCGAACGGGATGTAGAACATCCCCAGATCCGGATGGATCCTCTTGAAGAAGGGGAAATAGACATCGGTGGAGAAACCGGGGAGCGAGTAGAGGGCCACCCCGACAACGCCTCCCAGGAGGACCTGCCAGAACATCTTCTGCCGCGGTGAAAGCCCTTTGGGGTTCTTTTCCACGACCTTTTTATAGTCGTCCACAAAACCGATCAGGCCATAGCCGACGATAATGAAGATGGTCAGCCAGACATACTGATTGGTAAGATCAGCCCAGAGGAGCGTCGGCACGATGATGGCCGCCAGGATGAGCACTCCCCCCATGGTCGGGGTCCCCTGTTTCTTCAGATGCGATTCCGGACCGTCGGTTCGGATGACCTGGCGCGCCTGCAGCCCTTCGAGCTTGCGGATCACCCACGGCCCGATAATGAAACAGACCACCAGAGCGGTGATCATGGCATAGATCGACCTGAAGGTCAGGTATTTGAAGACATTGAAGAGCTTGATGTCGCTGGCGAGCGGGTAGAAGAGGTGGTAGAGCATCAGTGAGCCCCCTTCCCGGCAGATCCTGCCCACCAGATGCGAATCCCCTCGGCTACGGTTTCCATCCGCATGCCGCGCGACCCCTTGACGAGCACGCTATCACCGCTCTGGAGGCTGCCGCGCAGATCGACGAGAATCTGTTCGTGACTCTCCCCCACCACGATGGCCTCTTCCGCAAGCCCCCCCTCCAGGGCACCGGCCTTCACCGTCTCGGCAAATCGCCCCAGCAGATAGAGTCGGCTGACACAGGTAGCGGCCAGCCGGCCGACCCCCCGATGGGCATCCATGGCCACACTCCCCAGTTCCAGCATGTCTCCCAGCACCGCGATGGCACGACCTTCGCCGCGCACCTCGGACAGGGTAACCAGGGCCGCAGCCATTGAACCCGGATTCGCGTTGTAGCTGTCATCGATCAGGGTCACCCCGTCGAGTTCCTCCAGGCGGAAGCGCTTGTCGACCGGCACAAAAGCCTCAAGCCCGGACACAATCAGGTTAAGCGGCACGTCCAGCGCCCTGGCTGCGGCTGCCGCAGCCAGGGCGTTGTAGATATTGTGCCGGCCATGTGCCTTGAGATGAACCTTTGCCTCACCTCCCGGCACGACGAGGGTGAATCGCTCTCCCCCCCGGTCGCTCCGTTCAAGATTGACGGCAGCGATCTCTGCGCCATGCAGGCCGAAGGATATGCGCTCTACCCCTTCGGGAGCCGGCAACGCCGCGATGAGCTGGTCATCGGCGTTGTAGATCGCTTTGGCTCCTCTGCTCAGGCGCATGAACAGCTCCCCTTTGGCCCTTGCCACCGCTTCGACGCTTCCCATGCTCTGGAGATGCGCCGGGAACGCATTGGTGATCACCCCTACCGTCGGATCGGCGATTTCCGCCAGCCGGTCGATCTCTCCCGGCTCGCTCATCCCCATTTCAAGCACTACCCAGCAGTGCTCTGGCCGTAGCAGGAAGACCATCTGCGGCAGTCCGATCAGGTTATTCAGGTTTCCCGCTGTCTTGAGACCGGGTCCGGTTTGCTCCAGGATCGTTGCCAGCATCTCCTTGGTGGTTGTCTTGCCGTTGCTGCCGGTCACGCCGACAACCGGAATGGCGAAACGACGCCGGTAGCTGGCGGCAAGATCCCCGAGCGCCCGCTCCGTATCTGCGACCACGATACAGTCGATCCCGACCGGAGCGTCTTGTTCGGCAATCCAGCGTTCATCGGCAAGAACTGTTGTCACCCCTTGCGCTGCAACCGCGGCGATGAATTCATGTCCATTGAAGCGGGCTCCGCGCAGAGGGACGAAGAGCTCCCCCGGACGGACGGAACGGGAGTCCGTGGAGACACCGGCAACGTGTGCAGTGCCCGTCCCGATCAGCCTTCCACCGGTTGCCGCTGTAATCTCGCTGCTGGTGAACATGACAGTCCTTTGGCCACCACGGCATTCCCTTCTCAGCATGCGCCGAGAGCCGCAGCAGCCTCCTCACGATCGTCGAAATGGTGCTTGGTTTTCCCTATGATCTGATAGTCCTCATGCCCCTTGCCGGCCAAAAGGACAATGTCTCCCTGTCGTGCCAGCCCGATGGCCAGCCTGATCGCCTCGCGACGGTCCGGAATGGTCACGAACCCTGCAGCAGGAAACCCACCCTGCAGGTCTGCCGGCCGGTACTCGAGCGCATCCTGCGCGATCAGCCCTTCACGTATCTCGGCAATGATCCCCAGGGGCTCCTCGGTACGCGGATTGTCCGAGGTCACCACGGCCAGGTCGCTGAACCGCCCGGCAACCGCACCCATGATCGGCCGCTTGCCGCGGTCCCGATCCCCCCCGCAACCAAAAACGGTTATGATACGCCCCGTTTTCAGTTCAGTGAGCGTCTGCAACACATTCTCCAGGGCATCGCCGGTATGGGCGTAGTCCACCAGCACGGTGACCCCCCTGGCGTTCTCCACCCGCTCCAGCCTGCCCGGTACGGTGCGATGTTTCTCGATGCCTGCCCTGATGGTCTCCGGGGCAAACCCCAGGGCGACTCCCACCGCGGCGGCAGCAAGGATATTATAGAGGTTGAACCGACCCAGCAGCCGGGAATGGAACGCCACGTTCCCTGCCGGGGTACAGAGCATTGCCTTGATCCCATCCACGGTGAACTGCACGTCCGTTGCCGTTACCTGCGCCGCAGGACCGAGTCCGTAAGTCAGCACCGGAGCAGACGAACCGTCCGCGATCCGCGGTCCGGCTGGATCGTCCGTGTTGATCACTGCATAGCGCCTCGTCTTGATCGAGTCCGCTGCGAGCAGCTCGCTGAACAACCGGCTCTTTGCGCCGAGGTAGGTTTCCATGTCGCCATGATAGTCGAGATGGTCCCTGGTCAGGTTGGTAAAGACCCCCACATCGAAGGAGCAGCCATCTACCCGGCGCTGTTCCAGGGCATGGGACGACACCTCCATGACGATGCTCGCAGCGCCCTTGTCCAAAAGGGCTCGCAGGGTCTCCTGGAGATCCACCGATTCGGGGGTCGTGTGCGGGGCAGGGATTTCTAAATCGCCGAATCGGTAACTGACCGTGCCGAGTACCGCAGCAGGAAGACCGGCAGCGGCGAGAATCCCTTCAACCAGATAGGTCGTGGTGGTCTTGCCATTGGTCCCGGTAATGCCGACTAGGGGGACCTGTGCGGTCGGTTCCCCATAGAAACGCGACGCCATTCGTGCCATGGCCTGCCGGGCATCTTTGACCACTATGCACGGCAGCTGGCTGCGGATCTGGTCGCGGTCCTCAAGGACAATCGCGCAGGCGCCCCGTTCGATGGCCGCATCGATAAAGCGGTGGCCGTCGACCGCTGCACCCTTTAAAGCGAAAAAGAGACCCCCAGGCTGCACCGTACGTGAATCATAGGAGAGCCCCTGGATCTCTTGGTCGCTCCATGCGCCGATTTCCAGCGGAGAGACGGCTTGTAACAGGTCACTGAGCTGCATGTACCCTCTGGGGAAGGCTGTCCCCTCCCGTGTCGTTTCGATCAGGCCGATGGCATGAACTTTACCCAGACCTGATCGGTTGGCCCTATACGATGTCCCGGCAGTGGATGTTGCTCGATTGCCCTGCCGCTCCCGATTATTCTCACATTCAGATTTCTCTTCTCCATGCGGCGCAAAACTTCCCGCATGCTCAAGCCCCTAAAATCGGGCATTGCCGTTCCTTCTCCCACGTCAATGAAGGCGCCACCCTCAGCCCCGGCGACTTCTTCGACTGACGGCGACTTCTGCGGTATTGCGCCTGCGTCCTTCCCTTTGCCTGCCTTTGCCAGCCCGTCGGGCGGCACCTTGAGATAGCAGAGCGCCTGTTGTGCAATGGCACTGAACGCCGGAGCGGCTACTACCCCCCCATAGGGGCTGGTCTTCGGTTCGTCAATGACGACCAGTATGGTCAGCCGCGGTTTGTTGAGGGGAACGAAGCCGATGAACGATGCCGTCCGCTTGTCGACCGAATATCCATGCGTCACCGGGTCGACCTTCTGCGCCGTCCCCGTCTTCCCCGCCACCCGATAGCCCTCGACCGAAGCGTTGGTCCCGGTGCCTCCCTCTACGGTAACCCCCTCCATCATGGTGGCCAGGGCCTTTGCCGTTGTCGGGGAGATCACCCGCTGGCGTTCCTGCGGCGCAACTTCCTTGAGCACATTCCCTTCGGTATCGGAGATCCTTTCGACCAGGTAGGGTTTCATCAGCACCCCGCCGTTGGCAACAGCCGAGAATGCTGAGGCAAGCTGTACAGCGGTTGCCGAGACCCCCTGACCGAAAGAGATGGTCGCCAGATCGACGCCGTACCACTGGCTCCGGTCGCGCAGGTTGCCGGCAACTTCGCCGGGGAGGTCGATACCTGATTTCTGCCCGAAACCGAAGCCTTTCAAATAGCGATAGAGCCGCTCCTGTCCGAGGCGGCTGCCGATCTTTGCTGCTCCGATATTGCTGGAATATTTGAGTATGTCGGCTATGGATATCCTGCCATACTTGTGCGTATCATGGATGGTCCTGCCGCCGATGTTGTAGGAACCCATCTCGCAATCAAAGGTATCACGCGGGTTGATAACCCCTTCATCAAGGGCGGCCGCCATGAGAAAGACCTTGAAGGTCGAACCGGGTTCGAAGCTGTCGGCAATGCTCCGATTGCGCAACTGTGCTGGCTGGTACTTGTAGTAGACATTGGGATTGAAGCCCGGATAATTGGCCATGGCCAGTATCCTGCCGGTCTGGGGTTCCATAACCAGCGCAATCCCTGCCTTGGCCCCGCTCTCGGTGACAGCCTTGGCCAGTTCCTTTTCTGCCAGGTACTGGATATTCTTGTCCAGGGTAAGGGTGACGTTGTTCCCTTTGGACGGGCCTTTGACAACCCCCTCTTTCAGGGCAATGTCGCGCCCCAGGGCATCCCGCTCGGTAACCATGTAACCGGTGCTGCCGAGAATCGTCGAATTGTACTTCAGTTCAACGCCTTCGAGCCCCTCGGGATCGACTCCGGTAAACCCTATGACGCTCCCGGCCACTTCCAGATTCGGATAGTAGCGCTTGCTCTCCTTGACGAAACCGATCCCTTCAAGCTCCAGCTTTTTGATTTTTGCCGTCACATCCGGGGTTATCTGCCGCTGCAACCAGACAAAGCCCTTGCTGCCACTCAGTCGCCGCTCCAACTGGGATACCGGAACCCCCAGGAGCGGGGCAAGACTTGTGGCAACCTCCCGCGGATTTTCGATGTTGCGGGGCTCGGCAAAACATGAATCCATTTCGATGGAGACGGCCAGAGCAGCATTGTTGGCATCGTAGATGGTCCCCCTGCCAGGGGTCAGCGGCACCGTTTTCTGATGCTGCCGCTCTGCCAGCTTTTGAAGCTGCTCTGCCTTGATGACCTGCAGATAAAAGGCTCTCGCCGAGGTGACCAGGAAGAAAAAGACAAAAAGACCCCCGACAAGCCTTATTCTAACCCTGGTCCAATGCTCACGACGATCCCTCACCGCACGTTCACCACCTGTTGGTTGGTAGGCAGGTCCAGCCCCAATTCCTGGCGGGCAACTGCCTCGATGCGGGCTGGTGTCTTCAGGGAAGCCACTTCAAGCTTCAACCGGCTCTGCTCCTGGCTGAGCTCCTTGAAGTGCCGCAATGCCTCTCCCTGCTGGAGATTGAGCTCGATGATCTTGACCCGTGACCAGACATGGAAGATCGAAACGGCAGTCAGGACGAGAAGGATGATCAGAAGCGACGGAAGGAATTCATCGCGCTTTCCCGTCAGCACGGCTTCCAGCCGACGGGGAGCAACTATTTTACTATGTGCGGTCTTTGCGTTTGCCATGTTCTGCTTCCTTAGTCGTTCAGCATCGTTCCGCAGCCCTGAGCCTGGCGCTCCGGGCTCTCGGGTTGTTGGCGACTTCTTCGGCCTGGGGAATAAGTGGGCGGCTTGTCACTATCCGCAAAAGCGGCACCTTGTTGCAGACACAGACCGGAAGATCCCGTGGGCAATCGCATCCGGATGCCTGCTCGCGAAAGAACCGCTTTACGATCCGGTCTTCCAGCGAATGAAAAGAGATGACCGCGATCCGCCCCCCCGGATTCAACAGCGGGACAGCATCCGCCAGACACTCTTCAATGCTCGTCAGCTCCTCATTTACGGCGATGCGCAGAGCCTGAAAGGTCCGGGTGGCCGGATGAAGCCGCTCTTCCCATGCGCCCCGCGGTATCGCACCCTTGATCAGTGAAACCAGCTGCCCGGTCGTCTCCAGCGTCGACTCCTCTCTAGCAGCCACGATCCGCCCGGCAATCCGCTTCGCCCATCGCTCTTCCCCATACTCACGGATGATCCGTGCCAGGTCTTCCTCCGGGAGCCGGTTGACCAGGTCAGCGGCGGTGACAGCGGCAGACTGGTCCATTCTCATGTCCAGCGGCGCATCGTGCTGAAAGCTGAAGCCCCGCTCCGGCGTATCGAGCTGAAACGAGGAGACGCCCAGGTCAACAAGAAGCCCGTCGATCGATGTGACGCCCGATTCGGCCAGCGCCGCTCCGATCTGCGAAAAATTTCTCCGCAACAGCGTCACCCGCCCGCCATAGGGTGCCAGCAAAAGCTCTGCTGCGGCAAGCGCATCGCCATCCCGGTCAAATCCGATCAATCGACCGTCGGGCGCCGACGCTTCGAGGATGAGGCGTGAATGCCCGCCCCCTCCCACGGTCCCATCGACATAAACCCCGCCGGGACGCGGCGCCAAGAGATCGATCACTTCCCGGGCCATGACCGAGAGATGGCCGAAACTGCTCATCAGAGTCCAAGGCCGGCCAGCGCGACGCTATCGCCGGGGAAATCCTTCTCTGCCTGGGCACAGACCTTGTCCCAAGTTGCCACATCCCAGATCTCGATCTTGCGTTGCATCCCGACAAAGATGATCTCTTTTTCCAAAGCAGCATACCCTCGCAGCGATGGCGGTATCAGGACCCGCCCCTGCCGGTCCGCAACACACTCCACCGCGGGGGCCAGCACCAACCTCCTGATGCTGTTGAGCTCCTTGACCGTAAAACCGTCTCCCCGCTCAATCTTCTTTTCAAACTCCTGGAACTCCACAAGCGGAAAAACGGCCAGGCCGTGACAGACCTCGCCGGCATCCGTACAGACCGGGATGTTTTTCGTGACAACGAAACGCTCGTCACCGAACGTCTCGACAAAGACGCTTCTCAGGCGGGAGGGGATGCTGGTGCGCCCCTTGCCGTCAATCGAGTTGTAATGCTCCCCTCTAAACATGCGCCCCCAGGGAAATTTTGCCACTTATTGCCACTTTTCCCCACCTTGTGGACAAACTATACTAGCCGCCCCATGGGTTGTCAAGGCAAAAAAACCCTCTAATCTTGCCTTTTTTCTACTTAATTATTAGATGGTTATCTGCATAAACCAGGGGAGGGAAACCGGGTGGGCCGGTGATTGGAACTGCAGGGGGGAAACAGTCACAGATCCGCGGAGAAACCGGTATGGGGAAACGGCATTCAGTCCTTTTTCTTGCGGTCGGCCAGAAAGACCACCTTGGCCGGTGAAGGGGCATCGCTGGCGGACGGAGAGGGAGTGGGCTCTTCCTCGTTCGAAGAGGTGGGGAAGGGTTGATGCCTCTCTTTTGTCTGGGGGGGGCAGACCACGTTCTCCAGAACCATTGGCGTCCCCCCCATGGTAAAGGGGGCGCCATTGATCTGGCTCTCATCGAGTATCCAGGTATAGACCTGCAGCGGCAAGGTGAGCACCAGGAGCCGCACCTGCCACCAGCCCGGCTTGACGTCGGGGACAATCTCTTCGATCCGGGCGAAGAAACCGGGGCGGTTGTCCACATGAACGAGCACAAGGTCACGTATCGTAGCCATTACTTTTCCTCTAGTTCCCTGGGCGGCGAGAACCGGTCGACAGCGCCGAGCATGGCAGCCTTGCCATCCAGATATCGTTCACAGTTGATAAGGAGCCCGGAACGGAAGCGGTTTGCCAACAGCGCTTCCATTTCGAGATAGCATGTAAGAAGCCTGTCGCACAGGGAATTGAAGTCCTGCCGCGGGCCTGGCGCCATCTCCAGTTCCACGCGGTCACAGACAAAGGTCACACAGTTGTAGGGTCTGAACTGCGGCTCCATCAGGCATCCATCCCCACCGATAAAGGGGCATGCCCCGGAATCGAAAGACGGGGTGAACAATTTTCGCTGAGCCACCAGATAGGCGAGCAGATCGATCACGGTAAAATGATAGCGTCCGGCCCGGCAACATTCGCCACCACACTGCGCGCAGACTGCGGCACCGTCCACCAGGGAGAAGCAGGCAGCAATCTCTCCCTTGACTGCCATTATCTGATGTACCAGCGCAACCACTGCACAGCGTCGCGCCTCGTCAAGAGCAGCAAACTCCTCTACGACAGCGGCAAGCCCGATCCGCCACTTCTCGTCATCTGTCACGTGATTTCCTGCCATGTCGTCGGGAAACCCGCAGACAGGCCGGGCATCCGTCAATAAAAAATTGGTCAAAGCAGCACGTAAGCCGGGTTCTGTTCTCCCTTGCAGTTACCTGCAAAAAAGCGATGGCCATTCATCTAGGACCGTCGTTGCCAACGGCCTCAAGCAGCCAACCCGGAAGCACGGACGGGCCGTCCTTGGCGCTTCCCTATTCGGCCTTGCTCCTGGTGGGGTTTACCTGGCATCCGACGTCACCGTCGAACCCGGTGAGCTCTTACCTCACCCTTTCACCCTTACCCGCCAAAGCGGGCGGACTTCTCTCTGTGGCACTTTCCCTGGGGTCACCCCCGCTGGACGTTATCCAGCACCATGCCCTGTGGAGCCCGGACTTTCCTCCCCCTGCAAGCAGGCGGCGGCCACCTGTCCTGCTTTGACCAAACCGATATACCCATAATCCGGCTGCAAAAGCTTCGGAAGCCGGCGAAAATCCATCGGCGCACTACCGCATTCTGCAGACGGATCGGTAAGTCCCCGCTACCCTTGCGTTTGCTGACGCAGCACCAGGATACGCTGGCAATGCGGGCAGGTAATAAGCTCATTACCACGGAACAGGGTGTTATAGAGTTGAGGAGGGAGATTCATGTTGCAGCCGAGACAGCTGCCATCGCGCGCCTCAACCACTGCGATGCCCCGCCTGAGTTCCCTGAGCGTCCCATAGCGTTTCACGATATTGGCCGGAAGGCTGCGTACCTTTTCCTCGCGGCTTTTGCGGTCTCCGGCAACATCCTTCTCCAGCGCATCGATCTTGCCCTGGACCTCGGACTGCTGGGAAGAGACGTTCTCTTCCAGCTGGGCGAGATTCCCTTCACGCTCGGCAATCTCCCCCTTGAGCTCCTCGATCTGGCCGATCTTCTGCAGAAGCTGTTCTTCCAGCTCAGCTTTCATCTTGCGGGCCATGGAGATCTCTTTGGAAACAGCCTGATACTCCTTCTGCGTCTTGATCTCCTTCAATCGCGACTCGGAACGGACGATATTCTCCGACTCGGCAGCCAGGGTAACATCCAAGCTCGCCTTCTCATCTTCCAACTGAGCCTGCTCTTCCTGCTTCAGAAGAAGCTCCTGGCGCGCAGCAGTGACCGTCCGGTCCAGCTCCGTGATCTCTGCCATCAGTACTTCTCTCGCGTTTGCAACCCCATCGAGCTTCAGATCGATCTCCTGCAGCTCGTCAAGCGTCAGTAAATTCTTGTGCACTTCTACTCCCCTTTCCGCCGTTGATATCTTCCCGTACCGTCAAACCATACCCTAGTCACATATAACTGAATGGATCCTCTTCCCCTGCAAATGGGATGGTGTCGACCGCATAGCGAAGGCGCTCCATCTCCCGCATAATGCGGTCGGCAAGGCCCTGCACCATGAGCCGTTCAGTGGCAAAGTGGCCCGCATCGACCAGGGCCATTCCGAGCCCTTCAGCGTCGCGAGCTTCATGATACTTAATGTCTCCAGTCACCAGGACATCGGCACCACGGAAATACGCATCCCGCAGGAGCGATGCCCCGCTTCCGCCACAGAGAGCAACTCGCCGGACCTTCCGCGCCGGATCACCCACGAAGCGAAGTCCGCCCGCCCCCAGGCGTTGTTTGGCCTCCTGTGCAAACTCGCGCAGGGTCGTCTCTGCCGCAAGCTCGCCAATCCGTCCCAATCCACGGGAAGCCCCCCGGTTAACGAGGGGATAGAGATCAAAGGCCGGCTCTTCGTAGGGATGGACCTTTTTCAGAGCCGCCACAGCCGCCTCAAGGTCTGTCTTGCGCAGCAGGACCTCGATCCGGCTCTCTCCAACCGAAGCCCGTTCCCCCTTCTCGCCGATAAATGGCGTGGCACCATCCAGAGGCCGGAAGGTTCCGGTGCCTGCCACCCGGAAAGAGCACTCCGAATAATTGCCGATGAAACCGCTGAAACGGAAGAGCGCCTCCATGACCTGCACCTCATGCCCAAGCGGCACAAAGACGCACAGCTTCACGAGCTCGTCAGAACCGGTTATCTGCAGCGGTTCGGCAGAGATCAGTCCGAGCCGTTCCGCAAGCAGGTCATTCACCCCGCCGCTGGCGATATCGTAATTGGTGTGCAGTGCCACAATTGCCAGGTCGTTACGGATTGCTCGAAAAAGCAGGGAACCGTCAGGATCGGCAGATGATAATTTCTTCAGGGGTTTGAAAATGAGGGGATGGTGCGTGAAGAGAAGGTTGCAGCGATGGGAGATGGCGGCATCGACAGAGGCAGGTGAGGCATCCAGAGCAACCATGATTCTCTTTACCTGAACGCCGGGATCACCCACCTGCAAACCGGGGTTATCCCAACCTTCCGCAAAGCGCGGCGGAGCAATTTTATTAACAATACCAACCAGATCTGAGACTATGGGCACGTTCATCGTCGACCAAAGAAAAAGAGTGCAACCTTAAGGTGTGCACTCTTTTTCATCCTCGGCAAAGAGGTTTTTTCGTTACGCTGGCGCTTTATGGGCATCCCCTCAACCCGGAGTTTTGGATGGTGGGCCCACCAGGACTCGAACCTGGGACCGACCGGTTATGAGCCGGTAGCTCTAGCCAACTGAGCTATAGGCCCTCAAAGCGAAAGTTCATAGTATGAAATGCACTCAAGGGTGTCAAGTTTTTTTCTCCAGCCAAACCGGGATGTCTCGATGCACCTGCACTGGCGCTGTCATTTCAAGACAAAGAGCGCCGAGCAGAGACAGAGGGGAGTAATTTTGATAATGATTGTCATTTTCCTAACGTGAGCGTATGCTGTCAGCAGGTACAGACAGACATAAGCCCTGTTTTAAAAGGATGGGAACCATGGGACATCGAGGAAAAGAGAGACAGGGGTTCGAGCTGATGGTCATAGAAGTGATCAATGTCGGCCCGGCAGAGGGGAAATCATATTCGCAGGTGATCATGCTGGACGGCAGCGAAGAGACACGGACATTCGTCCATGAGCGTTTGGACGAAATTCTCTCCACCTTCGTCAAGATGAAGAATGCCGGGGCAAACACCGAAAAACAACCGCTCCGGATTAGTGTCAGCGCGAAAAAAGGGGGGAAAAAGCCGATACGCTTCTGATCAATCGCCCGCAAGGAACGCGTCGATCTCTTGCAAACCGGCAAGGGCCTGCATTGACACGGAATGATGGGGAGCGTCTATCTGGGCCTCTCTGGGATTGATACGGATGACCGTTGCTCCGTACCGATGACCCAGCTGCTCGCTCAGACTGCGGATAGTGGGGATCGCAGTTCCGGCTCCCATCTCCACCACAACCATGGGCTCAGCGCCGTTATCGGTCAGAAATTCGTCAAAGTTTCGTTCCTGGCGCCGCGTGCGATCGGAAAGCCAGGAAAAATCGCCGAACATAAGGATATTGGGACGGGCAACACCACCACAATGGATACAGTGGGGGATATGACGGGCACGCATCGTCCCCAGGTCAACTGGGACTTCTTCTTGATTGTCCCAGATAGCCGGAGAGCACGGTTGCAGGCACTGGAGGTGGTGTATGGAGCCATGGACCTCAAGGATGGCATCGCCGGCAAACCCGGCCTTCTGAAACTGTCCATCCACATTCGAGGTCACGACAAAATGTTCAAGCCCGAAACGTTGTATCCACTCCAATAGAATGGCAAATCCCGCATGGGGAACGGTTTCCCGGTAGAGATTGGTGCGATGGCCATAAAAGCCCCATCCGAATGCGGGATCGCGGGAAAAATGGACAGGGTTGGCTGCACCGACGAAATCGACCCCCAGTCGTTCATACATGGGATAGGCGTTCCAGAATCCCCGGTCGCCGCGGAAGTCGGGCAACCCGGAGTCGACCCCCATTCCGGCGCCTGCGGTAACTACCAGCACCCGCGCATGCCGAATGGCGGCAGCGGCCTTCTGTAACGTTTCTGGTGTCGTCATACCCTCTCCTTTCATCACCACAGTGACTCTCCAGAGACTGACCGGATCTACACGGCCACGCGGACCAGTGCCGGCCTGAGCAGCTGCACAACATCCTGCGGATTCATCCCGACCAGATAACCTCGCTTGCCGCCGTTGAGATATATCTTGGAGAGAGCCAGGATCGTCTCCTCCATGAAGACCGGCATCGGCTTCCTGGTCCCGAAGGGAGAAGTCCCCCCCACCAGATAACCGGAATGCCTGTTTGCAGTCTCGGGTGAACAGGCGCTTATGGCCTTGACCCCCATGATTCGGGCCAGTTCCCTGGTGGAAACCTGGCGATCACCATGCATAAGGACTATGAGCGGATTTTTCCGTTCATCCTCCATGATCAGGGTCTTGATCACACAGTGCTCATCCACCCCCAGCTCGCGGGACGAGACCGAAGTGCCCCCTTTTTCCTCATAATCGTACAGATGATCGGTGAACGGGAGCCCCGACTGGCGCAACAGACGAACCGCAGCGGTAACAGGGGTCTTTTCCTTTGCCATGACAACCTCTATGATGTGTAATGCGTAGTCTGTCAGCGGGCCGGCGGCGCAGGCGGCATGATGGGTGCAGCAGGTGCCAACGGGGCCTCCGGTGCAGGCACGGCAGGAGGAACAGGCGCCACAGGTCCCGAGGGTGCCCGCCGGTCCGGGACAGAGAAAGGCGCCGACCCGGTCCCCGAAGGCCACCCCCCTCCGCCTCCCCCGGTATAGCCACCGCCATCCGCAGGAGCAGCATAACGATAGCTGCCGGCCTCCTGCAACTCCTTTTTGAAGGTCACGGCATCGTAGAGCACGAGACCGCCGAACAACAGCAGCACCGCGACATACACGCCCCAGAGATACCGTCGCCCCCCGACACGCGAGTTGCACAGGAAGGCGAATACCAGAGGCAGCGCCAGCATCTCGAGCGCATACCCGGCACCATTGAAAAAGGTGCCGTAGCGGATTACGGTAAAGCGGACACAACCCACCGCCAGAGCAAGAAACAGTGCGTTCTGCCAGGACGAGAAAAAGGGGAGCAGTGTGCCCAAGGTAAATGGTGACTGAATCGGTCGGCGGGAGGAAGGAGCAGGCCGATGCGGCGGTGCAACCTTTTCATCCTCTGCCGGAGGGGCTGGCGCAGGCTTGGCGGAAGGCCGAGCTGTCGCTTCTTGCAGGGTCTCGGAACGTGGATGAGCAGCCAGATCCACCTTGACTACCCGATAGGCCTCGTTGATCTCTTTCAGCTTCTCCTGGGCAAGCTGCTGCAGATGCAGATCATCGCCGAAGCGGTCGGGGTGCCAAACCCGGACCAGCTCCCGGTAGGCACGGCGGACCTCCTGGCTCGTGGCATCAGGCTTGAGGCCGAGAATTTCGTAATAGCGCAGCAGAGTATCCATAGACAGCCCGGGCGACACAGGAGGCTTTTTCGCTAAACACGGAAATAATCCTCAACGAACGTGGAGAGCAGCCCACGCACCGTTATCATACCAGAGTATCGGGAGCCGGGAAACCCCTTCGATCCCCCGGAAAACGGAAAGGCCGCACCGGTTGCCCGATGCGGCCTCGTCACTGCTCTCGCAGCAGACATGTTAGTTATTCCACGAAGCTCTTCAGCTTCTTGGCCCGGCTGGGATGGCGGAGCTTTCTCAGCGCCTTGGCCTCGATCTGGCGGATACGTTCGCGGGTGACCTCGAAATCCTGCCCGACCTCTTCCAGGGTGTGGTCGCTCTTCTCGCCGATACCGAAACGCATCCTGAGGACCTTTTCCTCGCGCGGCGTCAACGTGGAGAGCACGCGGGCGGTCTGTTCGGACAGGTTCGCCTTGATGACCGCTTCCAGGGGGGATACCACCCCCTTGTCCTCGATGAAATCACCCAGATGGGAATCTTCCTCTTCGCCGATCGGCGTCTCCAGGGATATCGGTTCCTTGGCGATCTTCAGCACCTTGCGCACCTTGTCCAACGGGAGGTTCATCCGTTCGGCAATCTCCTCGGGCGAAGGCTCGCGGCCGATCTCCTGCACCAGCTGCCTGCTGGTGCGGATCAGCTTGTTGATCGTCTCGATCATGTGCACCGGGATGCGGATGGTGCGTGCCTGATCTGCGATGGCGCGGGTGATCGCCTGCCTGATCCACCAGGTGGCATAAGTGGAAAACTTGTAGCCCCGCTGGTATTCGAACTTGTCCACCGCCTTCATCAGGCCGATGTTTCCTTCCTGGATCAGGTCGAGGAACTGGAGCCCCCGGTTGGTGTACTTCTTGGCGATGGAAACCACCAGGCGGAGGTTGGCCTCCACCAGTTCTGATTTTGCCAGCTTGGCCTTGTGCTCTCCCTCTTCGATGGCCCTGATGGCACTGGCCAGTTCCGAGGCAAGGAAGCCCGACTCGTGCTCGACCTTGCGCAGCTTGCGGTCGACGCCGCGGAGGCGTTTTTCCAGCTTCTGGGCCTCTTCCAGGGTCATCCCCAGCTTCTTCAGCCCCTTTTTCTCCCCGTCGGGACTCTTATGCATCCGCTCAAAGAGCTTGTACAGCTCTTCCACAGTCGTATTGCCGGCTTCGACTTCGATTGTGGACAGCTCGTGCATGATGGTATCGACCTTGACGGAAAGCTCCTTGAGTCGTTGGGAGATCTTCTCGATGTGGCGGTCCCGCAGGCGAAGAGATGAAACCAGCTCGGCCAACTGCTGCTTGATCTCGCGCTGCTCCTCCTGCACCTTGGAGCGGGCTGCTGCAGCCAGTTCGCCTTCAAGCTGACCATTGATCTCCTCCATCCTGACATCCAGGTCCCTGATCTCGTCGATAACGGAGAGAAGCCGAATCATGTGGACATCCTCTTCGTCCTCTTCCAGCTCTTCCTCTTCAACTTCCTTGCTGATCTCGGCCGGCAGGATCTGCCCTTTTCTGAGGCGGTCCCCCAGACAGACGATCTCCTTGACGGTGATCGGGGTGTTCAGGATGACACTTGCCATGTCCCGTTCGCCATCCTCGATCCGCTTGGCGATCTCCACTTCGCCTTCACGGGTGAGCAGCGACACAGAGCCCATCTCGCGCAGGTACATCCGCACGGGATCGCTGGTCCGCCCCAGAGCACCCGGCTCGAACTCCTGCTCTTCCTGCTCTCCCTCCATCTCCTCTTCTTCCTCAAGGTCCATCTTGACCTTGGGAATCTTGACCTTCTGGACGGAATCGACAATCTCTATGTCCATCTCGCCGAACATGCTCATGACGTCGTCAATCTGCTCGGAGGAGACGATATCGGGGGGGAGCAGGTCATTCACCTCGTCATAGGTGAGGAACCCCTTCTCTTTCCCCAGGTCAATCAGCTGCTTCACTTCTTCCATGCTCTTCTTCGCCATGCACAACACCTCGAACGGTACGTAGATATATCTATACTTTTATAGTAATTGCGATTTTCTATTTCGCAAGGTCTCAATCTGCGCCAGGAGCTCGTGATAACGGGGAGAGTCGGGTTCCGTCCGCGCCAGCTCACGGGCAAGCTGCTTGATATCCTTGATCTCTCCCCGTGCCAGGGAGACGCAGCACTGATCAAAGGCCTTTGCCGGATCGATCCCCTCCAGATGCGCATCATGCACGAACAGGGCGGAGAGTCGGCCCTGCTCTTCCGGAGTAGCCACGCCTTCCAGCAGGGAAGGCCAATCTACCCGGTCATGGTCATTGCCTGCCTCGATGAGTGATTCGGCAAGCGGCACCAGATGCGGGGGTAAGAGCCGTGTGACACCCTGTTTCCGGGCCTGTACCGCAAGCTCCGGATATTTGCCAATCAGCGCCAGGAGTAGTTCCGCCGTATCCGGCCCCGTCGGACGCCCCTTCTGCGGTTGCGCAACCGGGCGCTGGTCCCGTTCCGCGAGCCCTGTTTCCAGACGGAGCTCGGTCTCGTCCACCCCCAGCATCCGCGCAACCTCGGCGGCATATAACCGTCGCTGGATGCGGTCGGGGATCACGCGCAACCGGGGGATCAACTCCGCAAGTATGCGGCGCTTCCCCTCCACGCTTCCTGCGTCCTGCGTCTTGAGCAGGAGCCGGAAATAATACTCGAAAATGGGCCGGGCCGATTCCAGGCGGCGGCGAAAGGCCTCGTCCCCCTCCCGCTTGACAAAACTGTCCGGATCGTCACCCTCGGGCAGCTCCACCACATCCGCCGGAAAACCTTCGGGCAGGACCAGGTCCATGGCCCGAACCGTTGCCTTCTGGCCGGCGATGTCGGAGTCGAACAGGGTATGCACCCGGCCGGCATAGCGCTGCAGGAGTTTCAGGTGCTCGGCAGTGAGCGCCGTGCCGCAGGTGGCGACCACCTCCCGGATTCCTGCCTGGTAGAGGGAGAGATGGTCGAAATATCCCTCGACAACGATGACGCTCCCCTTCTCCCTGATGGTCTGCTTGCCCAGATCGAGGCCGAAGAGGACCTCGCTCTTGCGATAAATGGGCGATTCCGGCGAGTTGATGTACTTGGGCAGCGAATCGTCGAGCACCCTGCCGCCAAAGGCGATGGGCCTGCCGTGGATGTCGGCGATGGTGAAGAGGAGGCGGCTGCGGAAGAGATCGTAATATCCCCCTCCCTCGCGCTTCCGGACCAGGCCGAGCTTTTCCACCAGTTCCAGGCCGGCGCCCCGCCGTTCCAGGTAGCGGCAGAGACCATCCCAGCGCGCCGGGGCATAGCCGAGACGGTACGCTTCGGCCGTTGCCAGGTCAACGCCGCGACGCCCCAGGTACTGTCGGGCCGGCTCCCCCTCTTCACCCGAGAGGAGAATGCCGCGATAAAACTGGGCTGCCTGCTCCGTTATCCGGTAATACTGTTCCCGTTCGTCCTGGCGTTGCTGCTCGCCGCGGGTGAGCGGTCGTTCTTCGATGGCGATGCCGGCGCGGCGGGCCAGGAACTTCACAGCTTCGGGAAAGGTGATCCCTTCCATGCGCATGATGAACGAAAAGACATTCCCACCCACGCCGCAACCGAAACAGTGAAAGATGCCGCGCCCCGGATTGACGTTGAACGAGGGGGTCTTCTCGCCATGGAACGGACAGAGCCCCTGGTAGTTCGACCCTGATTTCTTGAGGCTGACATAGTCGGAAATCAGTTCGAGAATCGTAACCCGTTCCCGTACCTCGCGAATTGTCTCTTCGGGTATCATCTGTGCCGCTCTCCCCGCCGCAGAGGGGTGTTCAGATCGCCAGTGCCGGGAAACCGCTGCGCTTTAACGGCTTTGTGTCCGGATAGCAGCTGCGCGGCCCTGGCTCTTCCATCCGGCTATCATGTCTTGCCCGGTTTCACTCAGGGAACGGGCAGTGGATGACCCCTGCAGATACCCCTTGATCTTTGCCGGTACCGGTTTGCTGACGGCAAGAGCCAGGAGAATGCAGAGGATGAACGCCCCCTGGAGGAAGCCAAATACCACCCCGCCAAAACGGTTGAGCCACCCCAGCAGCATGATCTTGAAAATGACGGTGAGCAGATGACCGACGAAAAAAAACAGAAGACCCAGGACAAGGTAGATGAGCAGAAACGCCACGGCAGCAGTTACGGCCTGCGGCAGATTGATGAGCGATCTGATCGTGGCGGTGAGGGCGCCATAATAGCTGAACGCCGCCCAAGCGCCGGCAATGACGCCAAGCAGGGAACAAACCTCCCTGACCAGCCCCTTCATGAACCCCTTCACGGCACAGGCCAAAAGGATGATCCAGAGCAGGATATCGAGGAAATTCAGTCCGTGCATGCAGCCATATCCACAAAAAGAAAAAGCAGGGGCAATCCGATGATATGCCCCCACCTCGTCTCTTTCGCATTATTACTATGAACCGGGCACCCCCCGGAAGGGTCGGGTGATCAGCCGAGCAACTCCTTGACCACCTCACTGACCAGTTTTCCGTCGGCTCGTCCGGCAGTGTGGGGCATCAAGGACTTCATGACCCGCCCCATATCCTTGCTCCCCTGGGCCCCTGTTTCGGCAATGACCCCGGCAACAAGTTCGGCAATCTCTTCACGGGAAAGCTGCCTGGGCAGGAACTCGAGCAATACCGCCAGCTCGCGCTCTTCTTTCTCGACAAGATCCTGCCGTCCGGCTTCACCGAACATCCGGATCGATTCCCTGCGCTGCTTGGCCAGCGAGGAAACAACCTCGCAGATACCGGCGTCGTCAAGGACCGTCTTCTGGTCTATCTCTCTGTTCTTTACCGCGGAGCGGACAAGGCGAATGCAGGAAAGCCGCACTTCGTCACGGGCCTTCATCGCCACCTTCATCTCGTCTGTCAGTGTTTCCCGCAGTCCCATGATTTAGTCCATCATCTTGCGCTGCTTCTTGAGCGCGCGCTTACGGGCAGCGATAGCCTTCTTCTTCCGCTTGATACTCGGCTTCTCGAAGTGCTCGCGCTTACGGATTTCAGACAAAATCCCCGCCTTTTCGCACTGCTTCTTGAACTTCTTCAGCACGATCTCAAACGGTTCGTTTTCCTTTACCTTTATTCCCGGCATCCATACACCCCTCCCTCCTGTTGCATATTTAAAGCCTTAGCAAGGGCAGGCCGGTAGTCTGCAAGAGATGGTATATTATCCGCCCACCTCAACCATGTCAAGAATATATTCGATCGCCGGAGAATTAACCGACAGGGCGGGACTGCTTCTCCGCAATCCCCGAGGTGCCGAAACGGCGTCGCAGTTCGTCATAAACGGCATCGAGAGGGATGTCGCTGTGCCCCAGGAGAACCAGCGCATGGAAGAACAGGTCCGCTGCCTCGTAGACGATCTCGTCGCGGTTGCCCCCCTTGCCGGCAATCACCAGCTCGGTGGCCTCCTCGCCCAGCTTCTTCAGGATCTTATCCGTTCCCTTGGCCATCAGGGAGGCGGTGTAGGAGCTATCAGGCGAAGCGCCTTTGCGCTCCAGGATCACCCGGTAGACCGCATGCAGGATGTCGTCTCGTTCGTTCATAGCCGGACAGCTACTCCTCTCTGGCGCAGATACTCCTTGGCCTCATGCACCGTGTGCTGCCGGAAGTGAAAGATGGAAGCGGCAAGGCAGGCCGATGCCCCGGCCACGGCAAACCCGTCATAGAGATGTTCCAGCGTGCCGACGCCCCCCGAAGCGATGACCGGCACGCTGACCGCATCGACAATGGCCCTGGTCAGCGGCAGGTCGTAGCCATCCTTGGTGCCGTCCCGGTCCATGCTGGTAAGGAGGATCTCACCGGCACCGTAGGACTCCATCCGCTGGGCCCACTCCACCGCATCGATGCCGGTCGGTTTGCGTCCTCCGTGGGTATAGACCTCCCAGCGCTGTTCACCCGGCACCTGGCGGGCGTCGATGGCCACGACCGTGCACTGGGAACCGAAACGCTCCGCAGCTTCACGGACAAAGTCTGGATTGTGCACGGCAGCAGTATTGATGGAAACCTTGTCGGCTCCGGCATTCAGCATCCTACGGATATCCTCGACGGTCCGGATGCCGCCGCCGACTGTTAGCGGCATGAAGACCCGCTCCGCAGTCTTGCGGACAACATCGACCATGGTGTCGCGGCCGTCACTGGAGGCGGTGATATCGAGGAAGGTCAGCTCGTCAGCACCTTGCTGGTCGTAGAGTTCGGCGATCTCCACCGGATCGCCGGCATCCCGTAGTTCGAGAAACTGCACCCCCTTTACCACCCGGCCGCCAGTCACGTCCAAGCAGGGAATAATGCGTCGTGTAAGCATTGATAACCTCGGGTTAAGGTTGAAGTTGAGGTTGGGCTGAACCTAAAACTTAGCCTTGACTTGCCTTTTTAGTCAGTGTGATGGCTTCCGCCAGATTGATCGCCCCGCTGTAGATCGCCTTGCCGGTGATGGCGCCGCTGATCCCCGCGCTCTCAACCGCCATGAGATTTTCTATGTCCTTGAGCGTCGAAACACCTCCGGATGCGATGACCGGTATGGAGATCGCCTCGGCCAGCGCCCTGGTCGCCTCGATGTTCGGCCCCTGCATCATCCCGTCCCGGCTGATGTCGGTATAGACAATGGCCGAGACACCTAACCCCTCGAATTTACGGGCCAGATCCACGGCCGTCACATCGGTAACCTCGGCCCATCCCTGGACCGCAACCATGCCGTTCTTGGCGTCGATGCCGACAACGATGCGCCCCGGAAACCGTGCGCATGCCTCCTTGACCAGTTCCGGATTGCGCTGGGCCGCGGTGCCGATGATCACCCGCCCGACCCCCATCCCCAGATAGGCCTCGATGGTGGCGAGATCGCGGATGCCGCCGCCGAGCTGCGTCGGTATCTGCAGCACGCTGACAATGGACTCGATGGCCGCCCGGTTCTTCGGCTCTCCGGCAAACGCCCCGTCCAGATCGACGATATGCAGCAGCTCCGCCCCCTGCGTCTGCCAGGCGAGCGCCTGGGCCGCCGGGTTGTCGCTGTAGACCGTGTCACGCTCCATAAGCCCCTGCTCCAGGCGGACACACTTCCCTTCCTTCAGGTCGATTGCCGGTATAACGATCACGTGAACTCTCCGAAATTCTTCAGCATGCGCAGCCCGACTTCCTGGGATTTCTCCGGATGGAACTGCGTCGCCATGACATTGTCTTTCCAGATTGCGGCGCAGAATTCTACGCCATAGGTTGCAGTCGCCGCCACTGCCGTCTCGTCGTCCGGCATCTCATAGTAGGAATGCACGAAATAGACGTTGGTGCCGTCCTCGATCCCGTTGAAGATCGGCGCTCGCCGCCGAATGGCAAGCTGGTTCCACCCCATGTGCGGCACCTTGAGCTTTTCGCCATTCTCCTCCATCCCGTCCGGAAAACGGAGCACGTGCCCGGGGATGACGTTCAGCCCCTGGTAGAGGCCGAACTCGACGCTGTCCGTCAGCAAAAGCTGCATGCCGACGCAGATCCCGAGAAAAGGGCGCCCCTCCCGGATCACCTTGAGGATCGGCTCGACAAAGCCCCCCTGCTCCAGGTTGCGCATGCAGTCGCGGAAGGCGCCGACCCCTGGAAGGACGACCTTCCCGGCCTCCAGCACCACCTTCGGATCTGCGGTCACCACGGCATCGAACCCGACCTTCTCGAACCCCTTCTGCACGGAACGGAGGTTCCCCATCCCGTAGTCGATAATCGCAATCATTGATAAGGACCTTTCACCACGGAGACACGGAGTATCACGGAGAACACCCACGCTATCAGGTTTCCTCCGTGGCTCCGTGGTGGGTTTTATAGTTTACCCTTTGTGGACATCACCCCTTCGATCCGGGGATCGACCTGGGTCGCCATGTCCAGCGCCCTGGCTGTGGCCTTGAAACAGGCCTCCAGAATATGATGGACATTGTCGCCGTACATCACGTTGACATGCAGGTTGGCTCCCAGGTTGTTGACCAGGGCCTGGAAAAACTCGCGGGCCAGCTCCACGTCGAACTCGCCGATCTTCACCTTGGGGAGCGATACGTGGTAGACCAGATAGGGCCGCCCGGACAGGTCCGTCGCCACGCTGGCAAGGGTCTCGTCCATGGGGACTGTTGCCTGGCCGTAGCGGCGGATCCCCTTCTTGTCCCCCAGGGCCTGCCTGATGGCCTGCCCCAGCACGATGCCGATATCCTCCACCGTGTGGTGGAAATCGATGTCGATATCACCGCTCGCCTCCACCTCCAGGTCGAACAGGCCGTGCCGGGCAAAGAGGTCGAGCATGTGGTCGAGGAAGGGAACCGAGGTACAGACCTTGGCTGCACCGGTGCCGTCAAGATCGATGGAAAGCTTGATCCGGGTTTCCTTTGTCACTCTTTCTATAGCAGCCGTTCGTGCCATTCTAGCCTCCTGAAAATCAGCCTATCTCTTTAATCGCAGCCAGCGTCTTTTCCATATCCTCACGGGTGCCGATGGAGATCCGCAACCCATGGGACAGCAGGGGGTCGGAGAAATGACGCACCAGGATCTTCCGTTCAAACAGTCCGTCATAGACCCGCTTGCCGTTTCTGTCCGGAGGCGAGGCAAAGACATAATTCCCCTGGGAGGGGATGACATCGTAGCCGACGACCCGCAGTTCCGAAGAAAACCATTCGCGCGTCTCGCGAATCTTTCGGCAGCACTCGGCCAGGTAGGACTGGTCCCGCAGCGCTGCCACACAGGCCGCCTGTGCCAGGCGGTCCAGATTGTAGTGGTCGCGGATCTTGTCCAGGGCGGCGATCACCTCGGGTCGGGCAATGGCAAGGCCGAGCCGCATGCCTGCCAGGGAATAGCTCTTAGAGAGGGTGCGGGTCACCACGACATTATCGTATTTTTTCACCAGTTCCAGGGCGCTCGACTCGGCAAATTCGGCATAGGTCTCGTCCAGCACCAGCATGCCGGCACAGCACCTGGCCAGCTCTTCGATGTATGCAAGCGGAAATGCCGGCCCGAGCGGGGCATTGGGAGTGGTGAGGAAGAAGACCTTCCCTTCGTAGCGCTCCGGGAAGTCGGCAATGCGGAAATCAGCGGTCAGGCCGAAGGTCCGCACCCGCGCGCCCTGGACTTCCGCCAGCGTCGCATAGTAGGAGTAGGACGGATGAACGTAGCCGATCTCTTCCCCTTCGGAGGCGAATGCCCGGATCAGGTTGTTCAGCACCTCGTCCGAGCCGTTTGCCATGATGATCCACGACGGGTCGAAACCGAACACCAGCCCGGCTGCCTCGCGCAGACTCTGGCTGGAAGCGCTTGGGTAGGTGCGAAGGTTGGCGCCGTCCGGCCCCAGCTCCGCCAGAATGGCCTTCACCACCTCCGGTGACGGCGGATAGGGGTTCTCGTTGGTGTTGATCTTGATCCAGGAAGAAATGTCCGGGGGCTGATAGCCGGGGACATAGCCGGCCATGGCGGCGATATTCGGTCTGAGTGGGATCATGCGCAAAAACCTTTCACTGTCCTTCGCTGCTGTCCAGCCTGATGCTCACCGATCTGCCGTGAGCCTCCAGCCCCTCCAGTTCCGCAATCCTGACAATCTCCCTTCCCAGCCGGTTGAGGCCACCGCTGCTGAAGTAGACGATGGAGGATTTCTTGATGAAATCGTCCACGGACAGGGGGGAGAAGAACCGTGCGGTCCCGCCGGTGGGGAGGGTGTGATTCGGCCCGGCAAGGTAGTCGCCGGCAGCCTCCGGGGTAAAGTGCCCGAGGAAGATGGCGCCGGCGTTCCTGATGAGCGGCAGGATGGCAAACGGGTCCGCCACTGCCAGTTCCAGGTGCTCGGGGGCGATCCGGTTGGAAAAGCGGATCGCCTCGTCAAGACTCCCGGCAACAATCACTGCGCCATAGGTTTCCCAGGACTTCCGGGCGATACTCTCCCGCTTGAGTTCCGCCAGTTGCCGCTCCACCTCTGTTGCGACCCGCTCGCCAAAGGCGCGGTCGGTGGTGATCAGGATGGATGAGGCCAGTTCGTCGTGCTCGGCCTGGGAGAGCAGATCGGCGGCAAGATGGGCCGGTGTGCCGCTGCCGTCGTTGATGATCAGGATCTCGCTGGGACCGGCGATCATGTCGATCCCCACCTGGCCGAAGACCAGCTTCTTGGCGGTGGCCACGTAGATGTTGCCCGGACCGGTGACCTTGTCCACCCTCGGGATGGTCGCCGTGCCGTAGGCGAGTGCCGCCACGGCCTGGGCGCCGCCGATGCGGAATATCCGGTCGACGCCGGAAAGCCTGGCTGCCACCAGCACATGGGGGTTGATCTCCCCGCCGGGGGTGGGGGCGACCATGATCACCTCGGGCACCCCGGCTACCTTAGCCGGCACGGCATTCATGATGACGCTGGAGGGGTAGCTCGCCTTGCCGCCGGGGACGTAGATCCCAACCCGCGAAAGCGGTGTCACCATCTGGCCGAGCATGATATCCGGCTCTTCGGTGGAAAGCCAGGTCTGCTGTTTCTGTTTCTCGTGGAAACGGGCAACCCGCTCCACGGCGAGCTTCAGGGATTCGATCTCTTCGCTGCTCACCCTGGCAAAGGCATAATCGATCTCGTCGTCCGTCACCTGCAGCTCTGCAACGGTAGCGGCCGTCAGCCGGTCGAAGCGGTTGGTGTATTCCAACACCGCGGCATCGCCCTGCTGCCTGACCGCAGCGATGATCCCGGTGACGACCTGCTCCACCTCGCGGCCGGACTCCTCGCCACGGGCGAGGATGGCGGCAAACTGCCGATCGAAATCGGTATCGCGAATATCGAGGAATTTCATACGTGGCGCTCCAGACCTTCTATAATCCCGGTGATGCGCTGGTGCTTGGTTTTCAGGCTCGCCCGGTTGACGATCAGGCGGGTGGTGATCTCGGCAATGGTCTCCACCTCGACCAGTCCGTTCTGCTTCAGGGTCTCGCCCGTGGAGACCAGGTCGACGATCCGCTCGGAAAGACCCACCAGCGGCGCCAGCTCGATGGAACCGTAGAGCTTGATGATCTCCACCTGAACACCCTTGGCGCCGAAGTATTTCTCGGTCATGTGAGGGTACTTGGTGGCAATGCGGATATTGCTCCAGCGGGAAGGGTCGTCGTCGCGGGCAAGCCCGGCCGGCTCGGCCACCATCATCCGGCAGTAGCCGAACTTGAGGTCCAGGGGCTCATACACATCCTTTTCCTGCTCCAGCAGGGTATCTTTGCCGACAATTCCCAGGTCTGCCGCACCGTACTCCACGTAGGTCGGCACATCGGTGGCCCGGACGATCATGTAGCGCATCCTCTGCGCCTGGTTCTCGAAGATCAGCTTGCGGGAGCTGGAAAGGAGCTCCGCGCAGTCGATGCCGATCTTCTGAAAGAGGGCAACGGACTCTTCCAGAATCCTCCCCTTGGGAATGGCAATGGTAATGAAATCAGACATGTGGTTGGTTTTCCCGTAGGGGCAACCCTGTGTGGTTGCCCTGCTTCGGGCGGCCACACAGGGCCGCCCCTACATGATT
>MTLC01000137.1_pt1 | contig 77396 bp, 59 predicted proteins | sample 1982451 | NCBI WGS metagenome assembly MTLC01 (sample SAMN05710165, study PRJNA340218) | biofilm metagenome | isolation source: sample SPH anode biofilm adapted to +100 mV | place: USA | collected 2012-02-03 | reverse complement strand
GGCTACGATGCTGCTGGCAGGCGCTCCTCCTTGAACTACCCGAACCTGGTAACCGCAGCCTATGGCTACGATGAAGCCGGCCGCCTCACCAGCCTGGTGCATCAAGGGACCGGCCAGCCGATAGCGAGCTTCAGCTATACCCTGGACAACGTCGGTAACCGTACCGCCAAAAGCGGCACCGTAACAGAGAACTACATCTACGATCTGATCTACCGCCTCATCACGGTAACATCAAGCACGACCGAAGCCTTCACCTACGACCCGGTCGGCAACCGGGTTACCGGCCCCGCTGCGACCGACACCGGCTACCTCTACAATGCAGGTAACCAGACAACCCAGGACAGCAAGTACCAATACAGCTACGACAACAACGGCAACCAGACCGCCAGGGTCAACCCCAGCGATCCGAACAAAAGCTGGACACTGACCTGGGACTACGAGAACCGCCTGGTCAGGATGGACAACACGGCCACACAGCAGACCTTAACCTTCAAATACGACCCGATGGGGCGAAGGATCGAGAAGAAGGTAACAGCCGGGACCTCCACCAGCACTTACAGCTACCTGTACGACAACGACGCCATTGCGATGGAAATGCTCACCGACGACAGCGGCACCAGCAAGACCTTCTACACCCACGGCCTCAACATCGACGAACCGCTTGCCCTGGAGAGAAGCGGGCTCTATTATTACTACCACGCCGACGGATTGGGCAGCATCGCCGCCATCAGCGACCAGAGCGCAAACGTAGTGCAAAGCTACTTGTACAGCTCCTTTGGCAATGTGACGGCATCGACCGACTTCCGCAACAGCTTTGCTTATACCGGCAGGGAGTGGGATAAGGAGACCGGGCTCTACTATTACCGGGCCAGATACTATGACCCGATGGAGGGACGGTTTATCAGCAAGGACCCTGCTGGACACAATGGAGGCATAAATCTATATGGTTATGTCGGACAAAATCCCATTAACTATGGAGACCCATCTGGGTTGAAACCAGGGGATAAATTCAACACTATTGAACTTGCTGTAACTGATGCGCTGAAATTCGCAATGCCGCTGAGTAAAGCAAATTTTTCCGAGTACGGAGGATGGATACTTAAAACTGACGATTGCAAATACACCTATCACTATCCGATAAAAGGCGAGCCTCGTAAAATTCCTGCATTTCCTGATAATAAACCTGCAAATGCTGCGGATGCCTGGTACCATACTCATTTACCAGTTCCATTTTATGTCAGAGTAGACCCAACAAAACCTAGTGGTAGCGACCAGGATATAAGCAACAATACTCATAGTACGGGATATATTGGCTATGAAGGGAACATATACATTTTTTATCCAAACAATTAATTCATTCTCAGATATGAGGGGTTATAAAAATGAACAACAAAAGTCTATTATTCACTATTATCTCAGTGTTATTGTTATTTCTTACGTCATGCAATAAACCTGACGGTAAAGTTAATAGTGGACAGTCCACCAATGGAGCAGAAGACACATCCATTGTGAATCTGATTGCAACACCAGAACGCTTTGCTGGCAAATTTGTTCGAGTTACAGGAGTCATGGCCTTGGAGTTTGAAGGCGATGCTATATATCTTTCTGCCTCTGATGCAGAAAGGCATATTACCAAGAACGGAATCTGGGTAGATGTAAACTACCCAAAATTGGGAATCCCTGAAACAAAACCATCTGACCCTGAACAACTTAAGAAGGTTATGGTTAAAGTTAAGAGTCTTGAAAGCATGAATGGAAAATATGTTGTGATAGAAGGTGTTTTTGATATGAATTCTCACGGGCATCTGGGCCTGTATTCTGGGTCGCTTAATGTTGAACGAATGCCCCGTCTAAGAGAAGTTGAGAAAAGACCGAACTCTGGCCCGAAATAGAGCTATATATTCACCGGCAGAGAGTGGGATAAGGAGACGGGCGCAAGCAAAAGCTTGTTTAGGTTGCTACCGATGCCCGTAACATCTGCGCGCGCTACGTCGGGAAAGGTTGCCAGGACCTGCCCCCCGGCGGCATCTATCCTGAACCGGCTCACCCTCTGGACCAGAACCGCCGCGCCATCGTCGATTGGGCGGGGTGGGTGGTGGCGGGACTCTTCGCGGGTCGGCGTTAGCAGTTCATGTATCCCGCAGCAGTACCATTTTCCCACTTATTGCCGCGTTTCTGGCACTTCTGTTGTTAAAGGTTTCTTCCCTCGATCTGATCGCACAATGACTTCAACCTGGGAATAGAAGGAGCGCTGAAAAAGTTCCTGATTTCGTCCGCCAGGGGGAGCCAAATCGTACAAAGGTCACTTTTCGTCTGAAAAGTGACCTTTTTTTGTTGGTAGTCATGATTGGTAACTGCAAGTAAATCAAAGGGTTTTCGGTATTCTGTCGATAGAATGCCGTCCGAACCAAACGAATTCGAGTGTACAATTTTCAGTATCAGACGTTATTGGGTATCAGAATATTTGAAGGTATTCTCTCGCTTGTTTTTTCGCCATGTTCCGATGTCTCGCTAATATCCCACATAATCCTACCCAATTTCTTTAGCTCTCCTATTTCATGGAACAAGATCACAACCCAACTTTTTTGTCTTTTCCTGGTTCCTCTGTATAATTGTATTTCAGAAAATTTCCGGGTAGCAACGCTGCAATCGATGAGAGGTTGCAAGTCAATTCATCGGCATACTCCGGGCTCTTCAATCCAGGTGGCATTTTCAACAGTGGCAACACCGATACCCGGGCTCTCACTATCGTTACCCGGTTACAGGTAAGGACTTATAAGCAATATGCCTACTGGTGAGTTGCCATGACAGTTATGCTGAAAAAAGTCGATTCTGACAGGAGCAAGGCATCAACGACTGGCAACGGATCGGCAGAGGGAAAACTGGGCCGCCCGATCCTCACCGTAAGTCTGATGGCGCTCGGAGTCGTTTATGGCGACATCGGAACGAGCCCCCTTTATGCCTTACGGGAGTGCTTTCACGGCAGCCATCCCCTGCCGGCGACCCCAGCGAACGTTCTCGGTATTCTCTCCCTCATTTTCTGGGCACTCACCCTTGTAATCTCCGTCAAATACCTGCTCTTTTTAATGCGGGCGGACAATCGTGGCGAAGGAGGGATTCTGGCGCTGCTTGCCCTCCTCATCCCGCGACAGCATCTTTCTCCCGTTCAGCGCCGGTTTCTCCTTCCTCTCGGTCTGTTCGGGGCGGCTCTCCTCTATGGCGATGGGGTGATTACTCCCGCGATTTCGGTTTTAAGCGCCGTAGAAGGCCTTAAGGTTGCAGCACCTGCTCTTGAAGCCTTTGTTCTGCCGACCACCATCCTGATTCTTATCGGAATATTCCTGTTTCAGAGTCGCGGGACTGCTGGAGTTGGAGCGATATTCGGTCCGGTAATGACGATCTGGTTCTCAACCATAGCTCTGCTTGGCATCAGTGGCATCATGAGGGCGCCGGAGGTCATCGCTGCGGTGAATCCTCTCCACGGCGCGTTATTTTTCAGGGAGAACGGTTGGCTGGCCTTTCTTGTTCTCGGGTCGGTTTTCCTCGTTGTCACCGGCGGGGAGGCACTCTATGCCGACATGGGACATTTCGGTCCCCGCCCAATCCGGTTGGCGTGGTTCTTTTTTGTTCTTCCTTCACTGATTCTCAACTATTTCGGCCAGGGAGCCCTCCTCCTCATTCGCCCAGTAGAGACGAGCGAACCTTTCTACAACCTTGCCCCGGGCTGGGCACTATATCCGCTGGTCATCCTTGCCACCCTCGCCACGGTAATCGCCTCTCAGGCGGTGATTTCCGGCGCATTTTCCCTCACCCGGCAGGCGATGCTGCTCGGTTACAGCCCCCGTTTCAGGCTTGTCCAGACCTCTTCCGAAGAGATCGGGCAGGTCTACCTGCCTGCCGTAAACTGGGGACTGATGCTTACCACAGTTGTCCTTGTTCTTGGCTTCGGCTCATCGGCAAACCTCGCTGGGGCCTATGGTGTTGCCGTAACCACCACAATGGTCATCACGACCATTCTCGCTTTTTTCCTCATGGTGCACCGCTGGCGCTGGCACGCCATCGCAGCCGGTTTTCTTGCCGGGCTCTTTCTTGTCGTTGATCTGTCATTTTTCGGGGCAAACCTTCTCAAGATCGCCCATGGAGGCTGGTTTCCATTTGCCGTTGGCGTTGCCGTATTTACCCTCATGACAACCTGGCGGCAGGGAAGGGAGCTACTGGGGAAAAGACTGCATGGGGCAAGAGAACAACTGGAGGATTTCATTGACGAGCTGAATGCGGTACCACCGCATCGGGTGCCTGGAACAGCAGTCTTTATGACAGGACGCCCTTCCGGCACCCCTCCGATACTCCATCACCACCTGGCCCATAATCAGGTGCTCCATGAGCAAGTAATCGTTCTCACCGTGCTGACGGAAGAGGTCCCCAGGGTGCCTGCGGCAGACAGGGTGACTATTACCATGATGCCTGAGGGATTCTCCAGGGTGATTTTGCATTACGGTTTCATGCAGAGCCCCAATGTTCCAGTGGCACTACGGGAATGCGGGTTGCTGGGGCTCCCGGTGGACTTGGAGCATACCACCTACTACCTTGCCCGGGAGACCATAATCTCCACATCGAGGTGGTCAGGAATGATGCAGTGGCAGGAAATGTTATTTGCCTTTATGTCCCGCAATTCCCTTGCTTCGACTGCCTTCTTTAATATCCCGGCGGAACAGGTGGTCGAACTAGGACAGCAAGTGGAAATTTAGTGTTTGACACCGCTTTTGGACTCCTTGGTCGATGCAACCCGCACACGCAGCTCCCGTTATTGGGACCACGATTGATGGTAGCCGGCGGGATTCCCAATTCATTAACCAGGTATGACTTGAGATTGGCGATATCACGCCTCATAAGGTAATCATTTCCCCGTGTCGACCGCGGTGCGCTAATAACGATATGCGGTTCAAGACCATTTTCATCAAACTGCTTGAGTTTGGCAAGTGCCGTGCGGCTGGCTTCATCCGGCTCCCCGTCTTTCCCGAAAACAACCGGGGGCAAGAATGGCTCTGTCCCCAGTTCCAGGTTCAACGGTTCTCCCAGTTTCTTTTCCAGCGAAAGCCTCCCAAGGCTATGGTAGCCTCCTAAATCCTTAATCGCGGCATTATGGTCGATGCGCGAAACGGCAGTTGCCACCGATGTCGCAAGGTTATTGGTAAGCAGCTTAAGGTAAGTGCTCAGCACCCACGTCTCCTTTATAGACCAGCGTCATAATCACTACTTCTCGGATTATACCGCTTCGCTAGTTTCCCTAAGGTAAGACCCTGCACAAGGATAGAAAAAACCACAACGATGTAGGTTATACCCAAAATTGCATTCCGTCCCGGCCACGGTGGAAGCGACAGTGCCAGTGCAACTGAGATACCGCCACGAAGCCCCCCCCAAGTCAGCATGCTGATAACTCCGGTGCTAAAACTGCGGAATAGGCGCATGATGCTTACGGCAATGCTCACGCTTGCCCAGCGTGCCAGAAGGGCAATGCCGATGGCTACAATACCTGCCGTCAAATAGCGCCAGGAAAAATCCATTATCTGGACCTCCAGCCCGATCAGCATGAACAGGACAGCGTTCAGGATCTCGTCAATCAGTTCCCAAAAGGAGTCCAGGTGTTCGCGGGTCTTATCCGACATAGCAAATGCTCGACCGTGATTGCCCACTAGCAGGCCGGCCGCTACCATGGCAAGCGGTCCTGAAGTGTGCAACCTGTCCGCCAAGGAATAGCCACCCATAACCAACGCCAAGGTTATGATCACCTCCAACTGATAATCATCAACCCGTTTGAGCATCAGGTAGGCAAATGCCCCGATGGCCAGACCGAAAGCCAGACCACCGATCGCTTCTTGCAGGAAAAGCTGCATGATCTTCCCCGCCGTAATATCACCACCACCCGCGGCCAACTCCATGATGATCATGAATACCACGACGCCGATGCCGTCGTTAAATAGCGATTCGCCGGAGATTTGAGTCTCCAGACTTTTGTCAATGCCGGATGTTTTCAGGATTGCCATGACCGCTACCGGATCGGTGGGAGAAATCAGTGCCCCAAAAAGCAGGCAATGAATGAAGCTTACCTGCATACCGAGTTTCCCGAGCATCAGCCAGGTCAACCCCCCTACGACGAACGTAGAGACTATTACTCCAACCGTGGAGAGCATGGTGATGACATATTTCTGTCGGGTCAGGTCACTGAATTTGATCTGCAACGCACCGGCAAAGAGCAGAAATGCGAGCATGCCGTGCAAGAGTGTTTTATTGAAATCGATGTTCGAGATGATACGTTCAGCGTGGTGTCGTGGTGCCTCGACGCCGAATGCCCCCATACCGGCGATACCGAGTGACACCAGCAGGGACACCCCCATCACGCCGATAGTGGTCGGCAGTTTTAGGGTCCGGTAGTTGATGTAGCTGAATACCGCCGTCAGCACCATCAGGATGGTTGTTATGTCAAATATGCCCATGGTACCTATGTATAACATTCTGGGGTTTTTGCTGTTAGCAGACGCCAAGAAATCCAGTTTATTGCGAACTGTATGGGGAAACTCCATTTATCTATTACGGCATAAGTCTGAAACCAGCATTGACTACCTATCGCTGCCACAAAATATGACCCTCTTCGAGAGGAATCGCCACCCCCGTAAAGTGAGGGACTATACGTACAGTAAAATCGCCGGGCTGACGTGTCGCCGGAACCCGACCTTTGTAACTATATCCATTATCCGCACCCACCAGCTGCTGGTCGCATATCATCTCAATCCTGACTGGACTCCCCCCATCTGATTTATCCGCAAATAACTCAACATGTACTGCATCAGGACCAATGCCATTGAGATAAACCTGGGCTTCGAAGAGGTGCCATTCAGTGCTTGTCTCTACTTTAACGTTACCAAATCGCACGTTTGCCCATTTGTTGCGCAAGGTATGTTGCCACTCTACAATCTGCACACCCTCCTTTCCTTTCTCGGAGGCGCGTTCTAGGTAAGCTGCAGCAGCAGGCATATAATATCGCTCGACATACTCACGCACCGTCCGGTTGGCGGAGAACTGCGGAGTCAGTTTTGCCATGCTTTCCCGCATCCGCGCCACCCAGGCCGTGGGAATGCCTTGCTTGTCGCGGGAATAAAACTCGGGGATCACCTGATGCTCAAGAAGCGTATAGAGTTCCTCAGCTTCAATAGCGTCCAAGGAAGGGTCATCGCCATGCTCAAGGCCATCGCCCAATGCCCACCCCACCTCTGGTGTGTAGGCCTCAGCCCACCAGCCATCCAATTCAGATAGATTTATTCCGCCGTTGACGAGCACTTTCATCCCGCTCGTTCCACACGCCTCCCATGGTCGTCGTGGTGTGTTTATCCAGACGTCCACTCCCTGTACCAGATGCTCGGTCAAAAGCATGTCGTAATCGCTGAGGAAGATTACGTGAGGGCGGGCTTCTGGCAGGTTAATGAAACGTGACCATTCCTGAATCAGCGCCTGCCCTGCCTGATCTGCCGGATGAGCCTTGCCGGCAATGAGAAGTTGCACCGGATGCTCAGGATTGGTTAACAGACGAAGCAGCCGCTCCGGATCATGCAGCAATAGGTTTGGCCTCTTGTAGGTCGCGAAGCGACGTGCAAATCCCAGGGTCAAAGCGTTGGGATCAAACAGGTGTTTTGCCCTGTCCACTTCGTCGAGCGACGCACCAGAGTAGGCTAGCTGCCTTGACGCCCTTTCGCGGGCGTATTCCACAAGAGACTTGCTGGCAGCTATGCGAAATTGCCAGAGCCTGGAGTCAGAGACACAACGAATATCATGCTCCATTGTTTCCGTTGATCCCAACCAGCGCTGCTTCCCACAGGCTTCTGTCCAAAGGTCATCGGAGGGCGCTGAGTCCCAACTCGGCACGTGGACTCCGTTGGTCACATGCTCAACCGGGATTTCGTCCTGTGGCCAACGCGGAAAGAGTGGCAAAAAGATTTCCCTGCTGACTTTCCCGTGCAAGCGGCTCACGCCGTTAACTGCCCTGCTCCCGTGGACGGCCAGATATGCCATGTTGAAGCTTTCCGACTCATCGGTCGGGTTCCGGCGGCCAAGAGCCAGCAAATCCTGGCGTGATATATCGAGCTTCTGCTCGGCATAACCACCAAGGTATTGTTCAATAAGGGCAGGAGCAAACCGGTCAAAGCCGGCGGCAACTGCCGTGTGGGTAGTGAAAAGATTCCCCGCCCGGGTTACGGCCAGTGCAACATCAAAGGGCTGCCCTGTTTCTTCCATGAAACTCCGGGTTCGTTCCAACACAGCTAAGGCCGCATGCCCTTCATTCAAGTGACAAACTTCCGGCTTGATGCCCAGCGCGCTGAGCAGTAGCCATCCACCGATCCCGAGGAGTATTTCCTGCTTGAGACGCAGTTCCGGACCACCGCCGTACAGCTCGCTGGTAATCCCCCGATGAGCAGGGAAGTTCGCTGCGTCATTCGAGTCCAGCAGGTAGAGCTTCACTCTGCCGATCTGGGCCTGCCAGGCGCGCAGCCAGACCGAGTAACCGGGTAAATCAATCTCCAGCCGCAACCACTCGCCGTTAGCACGGCGCAAAGGCGTGATCGGCAACTGTCCGGGATCGTTATAGGGGAAAAGGGCCTGCTGCGCTCCGTCCTTGTCGATCACCTGCCGAAAATAGCCTTGCTGGTAGAGCAGTCCCACACCGACGACCGGCACACCCAGATCGTTGGCCGCTTTAAGCTGATCTCCGGCCACATTGCCAAGTCCTCCGGAGTAGATCGGCAGAGCTTCGCTCAACATGAATTCCATGCTGAAATAAGCGATGCAGTTCAAGGGAGACTGTGGGTGATGCTGTTGAAACCACGCCGGAGCCACTGCCGTTTGTCGCCTGGCTTGCAACAGGTCATCAACAGTTTTACGAAAAGCAGAGTCAGCAAGCACGCTCTCAATCTGATCACGCGAGACTGTCTGCAGAACCACCCAGGGATTTTGCGTGAGTTCCCAAAGTATGGGATCAAGGATTCTCCACACTTCGTCGGTGGCATGATTCCACGACGAACGCATATCCAGGGCAAGCTCAGCCAGAGAATCGAACCCCTCGATTTCCGTGGGTAGAATGTTATATATTGGGTGGCTGACACGCGTTGGTTTCCTCATTTTTCCTCTCCAAAGTCAGTTTTTCGTGCATGTCATGACCGCTATGGAGCTTCTGCCAAAACATCGTCGACGATCATCTGGGCTTCCTTTAAAATTCTGCGCAGATGATCATCTCCCCTGAAGCTCTCACCATAAATTTTATAGATATTTTCTGTCCCCGACGGACGTGCCGCAAACCATCCGCTTTCAGCTATCACCTTCAACCCGCCGATGGGGGCATCGTTACCCGGCGCGCGAGTGAGGACAGTCAGGATTTTTTCGTCCGCCAGCTCGGTGAGCCTAACCTGTTGAGGAGAGAGTTTCGCCAACAGTTCCTTTTGCTCCGGGGTGGCTGGTGCCTCAACGCGGTCATAGGCCGGCTCACCGAACTCGTGCGTGAGTTCGCGGTAGATTTCACCGGGATCGCGGTCCATCCGGGCTGTGATTTCAGCCGCCAGCAACGCCGGAACAATTCCATCCTTGTCCGTCGTCCAGACACTGCCATCCATACGAGCAAAGGAGGCTCCTGCACTCTCTTCGCCCCCGAAGCAAAGCGATCCGTCGAGCAAACCATCTACGAACCACTTGAAGCCAACCGGCACCTCGTAGAGCTTCCGACTGGACTTCGCTGTGACGAGATCGATCATCCTACTGCTCACCACGGTTTTACCGATCGCCGCTTCCTTGTGCCACATCGGCCGGTGTTGCAAGAGGTAGAATACGGCGACCGCAAGATAGTGGTTGGGGGGCAGCAGTCCTGCGCTCCGGGTGACGATGCCATGCCGGTCATGGTCGGTGTCACAGGCGAAGGCGATCTCGAAGCGATCCTTCAGTCCGATTAAGCTCTGCATCGCATAGGTTGAGGAAGGATCCATACGGATCTGTCCGTCCCAATCGACCATCATGAAACGGAAGGTCGGATCGATGGCCTCGTTGACGACGGTGAGGTCCAAACCATAACGATCGGCAATCGGCCCCCAATAGTGGACCCCGGCACCGCCCAGCGGGTCGACTCCCATCCTGATCTGTGCGTCCCGGACGACGTCCATGTCGATTACTTTGGCAAGATCGGCAACATAGGCGTTCAGATAGTCGTGGTGGTGCGTCGTGGAGGCGCGAAGAGCTCTCTCGGCAGGAATCCTGTTCACACCAAGAAGGCCGTTTTCGAGGAACTCGTTGGCCTTCGCCTCGATCCATGCTGTGACGATCGATTCCGCCGGTCCGCCGTGCGGTGGGTTGTATTTGAAGCCGCCGTCATGGGGCGGGTTGTGTGACGGCGTGATGACGATACCGTCCGCGAGACCGGTTGTGCGTCCGCGGTTGTAGGTGAGTATCGCGTGGGAAACGGCAGGTGTCGGGGTATATTCATCCCCTTGAGCTACCATGACTTCCACCTCGTTTGCCGCCAGCACCTCAAGCGCGCTTGTTAGCGCCGGCACCGAGAGAGCATGGGTATCCATGCCCAGATACAGCGGACCATCGATCCGTCGCTGTTTCCGGTACAAACAAATGGCCTGACTGATGGCGAGGATATGCCATTCATTGAATGCCAGATCAAATGCGGACCCCCGATGTCCCGAGGTGCCAAAAGCCACCCGTTGAGCCGGGACCGAAGGATCAGGCACCTTCGTGTAGTAGGCCGATACAAGTTTTGGTACGTTTACCAGCATTGACGCTTCGGCCTGTTTTCCGGCATAGGGACTTACGTTCATGGAATTATCCGTTTGGTTGGTTCATCAAAATAAAGCTTCTTTTGTTCCGCTGCGATAACATGCATCACTATTGGATCTATGCGTATCAGAGGAATATTTTTTCAATTGTGGCGCAATTTAACGCTCTTGTAGCGCCGGATAAGCGCATTGGTCGAGTTATCATGCAGCAATTCAGGTTCTTCAGCCAGTTCCACCTCAGATAGAATCTTCATCGCCAGCACCTTGCCCAGCTCAACACCCCACTGGTCGAAGGAGTCGATCTGCCAGATTGCACCTTGGGTAAACACGCTGTGCTCATAGAGTGCCACCAGCTTGCCCAGCGTCTCCGGCGTCAGTCGCTCGGCGAGTATAGTGTTCGTCGGCCGATTCCCCTCGAAAACTCGATGCGCTACCAGGACATCGGGAGTTCCCTCACTCCTCACCTCATCAACTGTCTTGCCGAAGGCGAGCGCTTCGGTCTGAGCGAACAGATTCGCCATCAATATGTCATGATGTGAACCGAGGGGGTTAAGTGATTGGCAAAAGCCGATGAAATCGCAGGGAATGAGCCTGGTCCCCTGATGTATGAGCTGATAAAAGGAGTGCTGGCCGTTGGTGCCCGGCTCGCCCCAGAAGATCGGTCCTGTTTGATACGGTACCTGCTTGCCATCGAGCGTGACGTGCTTGCCGTTGCTTTCCATGGCCAGTTGCTGGAGATAGGCAGGGAAACGTTTCAGATACTGGTCGTAGGGGAGTACCGCCACCGTCTCCGCTCCAAAGAAATTGCCGTACCAGACGGAAAGAAGTCCCATAAGTACCGGCAGGTTCCTTTCGAACGGTGCGGTACGGAAATGCTCGTCCATTGCCCGGAATCCGGCCAGCAGGGAACGAAAATTTTCGGGGCCTATGGCAAGCATGGTCGATAGGCCGATAGCCGAATCCATCGAGTAGCGCCCGCCAACCCAGTCCCAAAAGCCGAACATGTTCTCAGTGTTGATGCCGAACTTCGCCACCTCTTCGCCATTGGTCGAGACGGCGACGAAATGGCGGGCGATAGCCTGCTCCTCGCCCAGAGACTGCAACGTCCATTGTCGGGCGGTTCGGGCATTGGTCATCGTCTCCAGGGTGGTGAAGGTTTTCGAGGAAACGATGAACAGCGTCTCTTCAGCATCGAGATCACGGATTGCTTCCGCAAAATCGGTGCCATCCACGTTCGAGACGAAACGAAAGATCATGTCTCGTTGGCTGTAGTGGCGCAGCGCCTCGAAGGCCATAACCGGGCCGAGGTCTGAGCCGCCGATGCCGATATTTATGACATTACGGATGCGCTTACCAGTGTGTCCAACCCACTTGCCACTGCGAACACAATCGGCGAACTTTGTCATTCTGTCGAGCACATCGTGGACCTGGGGCACCACATTTGTCCCATCGACAATAATCGACTGGTCTCTTGATGCGCGCAGTGCCACATGGAGCACCGCACGGTTCTCTGTTGAATTGATTTTTTCACCACGAAACATGGCATCGATCCGGTCGCGCAGACCTGATTCGTTTGCCAGATTCAGGAGTAGCCTGATCGTTTCCTCGGTGATACGGTTTTTGGAGTAGTCGAAATAGAATCCGGCATCCTCGACCATGAAACGTGTGCCGCGCTGCGGGTCATCGGCAAATAACTGCCGCAGATGGATGTTTTTGATTTTCTGGTAGTGAGACTCCAGTGCCTGCCAAGCAGGAAGTTGCATGAGCGGTAATAGTGTGGAACTCATGAAGTATCACTCCTTTCGTTGTCGCAATAGACAGGCGGCATGCCGGTCCACCATCCACAGCAATCCGCCGTCTACCGGCTTGACCATCCGGGCAGGAATGCTGTGTGGGTCCTGGGTCCCTTTCAGTACTTCCCGCAAAATTGGCGCCTTGCCATGTCCCGAGACCAGGAAAACGATGAGTGCCGCCTGATTGATGGCTGCAGCAGTCAGGGTAAGCCGCTGCAGCCCTTCTTCGACCACATAGACTTCGCCAACCCAGTGTTGCTGATCGTCCAGAACGGACGTGCCGGGAAAAAGAGATGCAGTGTGGCCGTTCTCCCCAAGCCCCAGCAAGACCAGATCGAATCGGGGACGACCGCCGGCGAAAAAACTTCGCAGCAGCGCTTCGTACTCCACTGCAGCTTCCAGGGGAGAGCTGTTGCAGACCATTGGATGGATCTGTCCCGGAGGTACAGGAACATGGTCAAGAAGCGTCTGGCGTGTCATCAGGGCATTGTTGCGAGGATCGTCTGCAGGAACGCAACGTTCGTCTCCCCAAAAAATATGCGTGCTTTGCCAGGGAACCTGTTCAATGAACGGTTCTCGGGCCAGAAGTTCATACATACGGCGCGGCGTGCTTCCTCCGGAGAGTGCGACGGTGAATCTGCCATGGACCCGCACTGCCTGGCATGCCTCAGCAGCAAAAAGTTCGGCCGCAGCGAGACTCAAAGCCTCCAGATCATGGCAAATCCTGATCATGGCACTTCCACCACCAATTCATCCCTTTTGATAGTGGGTTGCAGCCAGCTATGGCCATCCCGTGCAATCAGCACGTCGGCCGCCTCCGGTCCCCAGCTTCCAGGCTGGTAATTAGGGAAGTCTGCCGTGGGCACCGCATCCCACGCCTCAATGATCGGCGTAACGATGGACCAGGCGCTTTCAACCTGGTCGGCGCGCATGAACAACGTGGCATCGCCGCGCATTATGTCGAGGAGAAGTGTCTCGTAAGCCTCGGGGGTTGAGGCTTTAAAAGCTTCCCGGTAGAGGAACTGCATATCCACCGGCCCGAGCAGCATCTGCGTCCCCGGTTGCTTTGCCTGGATCCGGGACACGATACCCTCCTCAGGCTGGATGCGGATCACGAGGCGATTAGGCTGCCAGTTTTCCACTGCGGAGGAAGGAAATGGATGGTGGGGAGCCGGACGGAAAATGATCGCAACCTCGGAGACCTTGTGTTGCAGGCACTTTCCCGTGCGCAGGTAAAACGGCACTCCCTCCCAGCGCCAGTTGTCAATGACGAGCTTGAGCGCGGCAAATGTTTCGATGGGGGAGTCAACAGCGACATCAGGCTCGTCGCGGTAGGCAGAAATCTCCTTGCCGCCGACCAAGCCGGAGCCGTACTGGCCGCGCACTGCCACGTGGTGAACATTCTCCGGGAGGATGGGGCGGATAGCCCGCAGCACGTCAACCTTCTTGTTGCGGACCTCGTTGGCGTCAAATGAGACCGGCGGCTCCATGGCGATCAGGCAGAGGATCTGGAGGAGGTGGTTCTGCACCATGTCGCGCAGAGCCCCGGCATGGTCATAATAGCCACCGCGATGCCCAACCCCTACCGTTTCAGCCACGGTGATCTGGACATAATCTATATAGCGCCGGTTCCAGAGCGGCTCGAAGAGGGCGTTGGCAAAGCGGAAGGCGAGGATGTTCTGTACCGTTTCCTTGCCGAGATAATGATCGATACGGTAGATCTGGGACTCGTCGAACTTGCCGGTGAGGAGCTGGTTCAGTTCGCGGGCTGACTGCAGATCACGGCCGAACGGCTTTTCCACCACCAGCCGGTCCCGCTGACAGTCCTTGCACAGTTCAAGCTGTTTCAGTTGACTGGCCACTGCTCCTACCATGGTCGGTGGAATGGCGAAATAGAAGATATGGTCAGAGCCAGCTTGCCACCCCCTGTCCAGGTCATCCAGTCGCCGCTTGAGCTCGGCCCCGGTTTCCTGGCCGATAAGGTCCCCGCAGATAAGGGAAATACATGATGCAAATTGCTGCCAGGCTTGTTCTTCAGACTTGCCCCGACGGGAAAATTCATCGACTCCTTCCCGCAGGTGCTGGCGGAACTTCTCTTCAGCAGTGTCCTTCTGGTCGATCCCTATTACGGCAAATTGATGGGGAAGATGGTGGTCGATAAAGAGGTTGTAGAGTGCAGGAATCAGTTTGCGCCAGGTCAGGTCTCCACCAGCACCGAAGATTATCATCACAATCGGTTTGGATTGTTGAATGCTCATGGCAGTGCGCCTTTCAGACGAAGTGATGTGAACGCTTTACGTTGGAACAGCCCGCCGTGTTATTTCCCTTTTCCGCCAGCGGCCTTCTCAAGATGGCCGCCAAACCCGTAACGCATTGCCGACAGAACCCGGTCGGCAAAATCGGCCTCACCTCGCGAACTGAACCGTTCGTAAAGTGCCGCGCTGAGGACGTGGGCTGGAACTCCCTCTTCAATGGCGGCAATGGTAGTCCAACGTCCTTCGCCCGAATCGGATACTCTTCCTTTGAAATTCTCCAAGTCGGGATTTGCCAGCAGCTCATTTACCGTAAGGTCGAGCAGCCATGAAGCGATGACGCTCCCGCGTCGCCAGACCTCCGTGATATCAGACAAATTGAAGTCGTACTGATAATGCTCCGGATAACGCAACGGCGTCGTCTCGGCATCTACTTCCCGCTCCTGCTTGCCGGCATTGGCATGGTGGAGAATGTTGAGCCCCTCCGCATAAGCTGCCATCAGCCCGTATTCGATACCGTTGTGTACCATTTTGACGAAGTGTCCGGCGCCATTGGGTCCGCAGTGGAGATAGCCCTGTTCGGCCGAGCCGCTGTCCTTTTCCCTGCCCGTTGTGCGCGGGGCGGCAGCGATGCCGGGGGCCAGCGCGGCGAAAATCGGGTCAAGGTGCTTCACGGCCGATATTTCTCCACCGATCATAAGGCAGTAGCCTCGCTCCGCTCCCCAGACCCCACCACTGGTCCCGACGTCGAGGTAGCGGATACTTAATGTCTGAAGCTGGGCCGAGCGGCGGATATCATCCAGGTAATAGGAGTTGCCACCATCAATAACAATGTCGTCAGGCTCCAAAAGGGGCGTGAGCGCAGTAATCATCGCATCCGTGACAGCGGCCGGCACCATCAACCAGACAACGCGAGGCTTGACGAGCCTGGAAACAAATTCTTCAACTGTTCGTGTTCCCAGAGCCCCTTCGCGTGCAAGGACATCTACGGCGTCGGTTTTCATATCAAATACAACGCATTCATGGCCTTTTAGCAGCAGGCGACGCACCATATCAGCTCCCATGCGCCCCAATCCGATCATGCCGATTTGCATCAGGTACCTCCTGATTTTTTTACGTGAGCCCGACTGATGCCAGCTTATCTCGGGTCTGCTCATACGTTGTATGGACAATACCCTGAATTCCCAGATCCCTGGCCACATCAACAAACATGGGCCGATCGTCGATGTATAGCACCTGCTCCGGCACCACCTGGGCAATATCGAGGGCAATCCGGTACATATCCGCATCAGGCTTACGGTAGTGGACAAAGCTGGAGGAGATGAAAAAATCGATAAAACTGCCGAGCCCGAAGGTATCGATTCGATACTCGTTCAGTTCGCGCCCCTCATTGCTTACTGCCGCCACCTTCAAGCTGTGGCGTGCTTTGAGATGGGAGACCAGTTCGATCATCTCCGGGAAAGCGCGCGATTGGGCAAACATGAACGAACTAAAACTATCTCGCGTAAAGGGGCGTTCCTCGTAGAACACAATGCGGTCCAGGTACTTGTCCAGGGAAAGCTTGCCCACTTCGTAGGTGTCGAAGGTCAGATGATGGCGCTCATCCATCTCTTCGTAATCAAGGCAAAACGTCTCCCCTGCCAGGCGACGGGCCTTGCGGTCCCAACCGTTTGTCAAAAGAACACCGCCAATATCGAGAAAAAGTGTTGATATCATCATCATTTCAGTTTAGTCGCGCCAGCAGTTGCATTTTTCTTTCGCTCCAGGGCCTGTATCAGTTTGTCAAAGGGTTTGACAAACTTCTCTATCCCTTCGTTCTCCAGTTGGTTGGTAACCGTATCGAGATCGATGCCTGTATCCGCCAGATGCTGCAAGACCCGTTCGGTTCCTTCCCGATCATCTTCCAAGCGAAGAGCAGGGTTGCCATGATCACGGTAGGCGTTCAGGGTTTCAAGGGGAATGGTGTTTATCGTTTCCGGCCCGATCAGTGCTTCCACATATTTCACGTCGCTCTCAGCCGGGTTTTTAGTGCTGGTGCTTGCCCACAGGACCCGCTGGGGCCGGGCACCTCCGGCAGCAAGCTTGCGGAATCTCTCGCTTGCATGAATCTCTTTATAGAGCTGATAGGCTGCCCGGGCGCTGGCAATTGCCACTTTTCTATGGAGGAGGAAAACATCGTTCTCACGTCGCTTTGGCCGAAACTCTCAAGCTTCAAAAGCGGGTTATTTTTCATGATGTTTTCACCTCTCTTTCTAACGGATATTCCCAAGCCATCGAGATCTTCTCTGATGCCATCTTCAATCTCTCCATAACCGGGGGAGTTCAGGATTCGGTTCACCACGAAACGTCCAGTAGAGAAACAGAAGTGATGGCACGAGAATGATAATGCCGATCACCAGTACCGAGAAAAATGCGCTGAGCGTTGCTGCAGGCGCCGCCGCTGCTGCCAGGGAAAGCTGACCGATAAGGAGGTCCGGGTACATGGCTGACGCGAAGCCGGTAATCGTCAGGGTGACTGTCGCTGCGGCTGCTATCTGTGCCCACAGAAACCGGCATCTCCAGAGCAGTACCATGGCTGTAGCACCTGATAACACGGCCATTGCAACAAAAGGAGCTCCCTTCGATGCAAGGAGACGGCTGGCAAAGAGAGGAGCATCGACCATGGCAACGGGAATCTCCACGGTGGTCAGGATGCCGAGCACCAGTCCGGCGATTATTCCCTGACGTCTGAAATCATTTTGCAACTCCCCCTCGGTACGCACCGTCATATAGATCGGCGCCAGGTAAGCGCAGATGGCCAGTCCTACCAGCCCCCCTACAAGTGTGAACGGACCAATCCAGAACCATGCCTCGGCCTGTACCCAACCGTTTACAAAATCGATTTTCCCGGTGGCGGTTGCAGTCACCGCCATACCGAGGGCGAAGGGAGTCAGCATGCTCGCTACAGCGAATATGCTCGCCATAAAGGGTATGTGCTTACCCGTCTGTCTGCCGAAGTGGCGAAAGGCGAAGGCTGCCCCGCGAAAGTTGATGCCGATCAGGGCAATCACCAGAGGGACCAACAGGGCGGTAAAGAGGGCAGCAAACCCCCTCGGAAAGGCGGTGAAAAGGGTTACCACCACGAAGATAAGCCAGATGTGATTCGTCTCCCAGACCGGTCCGATGGCATTGAAAAGCCCCTCCCGCTCCTCCGGCGCCCGGGGGCCGGAGGCAAGTGCGGTCCAGATGCCGCCGCCGAAATCAGCCCCGCCGAAAACCGTATACATGACCAGCCCGAGGCAAACGGCTCCGGCCGCCAGGTTTTCAAGAGTCCACATGCCGGTCCCCTTGTATCGTTTCGGCCCTATCTCCAATTGATGCCGGCTGCAGCAGCAGTTTCAGCAGCACGGTTGTCAGCGCCAGATAAACGGAGACAAACGTGAAGAGTATGAGATCAATGCCGGTTTGCTGCGTCATTCCTTCCGCAACGCGCATGTGACCATGAGCGATCCAGGGCTGGCGGCCGAATTCGGTGACGAGCCAGCCGCTTTCGAGGGCAATCAACCCGAACGGTGACGCAAAGAGGAGAGCACGGAGCGGCCATTTGTCGAGCGGTACTTCTCGCCGGCGCCAGCGCAGCCACCAGAACCAGACAGCTGCCACTAGCATGATGAAAAAAGAGGCCACCATCAGGTCAAAGAAGGGGTGGACAAGTCGTGGGTCAGGGATGGTGCCGTGGGGAAAGGCATCGAGTCCTTCGACAAGGGCGTCTGGATTGCGATAGGCAAGAAAACTGAGGAGTTTGGGGATTCTGATCCCATACAGAACCTTGCCAGAAGCGGGGTCCGGCCAACCACCAATGATGAGCGGCGCGCCACTAGTCGTGGTGAAAAGGGCTTCCATCGCTGCCAGCTTGGGCTTTTGCTGAACGGCGACGGTCATGGCTGCCCAGTCTCCGGAGATCAGCATGAGCGGAAGGGACATGGAGGCAACAGCCAGGGCTAGCGTCAGGGCGCGCTTTTTGTAGTCACTGCAGTGTCCGCGTAACAGAGCTGCTGCGTAAACGCCGGCCATCGCAAAACCGGTGGCGGCGTATGCCGCCAAGGTACCATGCACTGCCTCATGTGCCCATGCCGGGTTGGCAAGAGCCCGAAAGGGGTGTACGTCGACAAGGGCTCCGTTTACAAGACGAAAGCCTGTGGGTGTATTCATCCAGGCGTTGGAGCTGATGACAAGCACAGCCGAGGCGGCGGCGGCAATGGCAAGGGGAATGGTGCACAAAAAAAGCATCCGTCGGGAGAGCCGGTGTTCACCGTAGATGTAGAGAGCGAGGAAGATCGCCTCAGTAAAGAAAGCAAACCCCTCCATTGAGAAGGGAAGTCCGATGAGAGGACCGCTGAATGCCATGAAGCGGGGCCACAGGAGCCCCAGTTCAAACGAAAGGACAGTGCCGGAGACCGCGCCGATGGCGAACAGTACCCCAGCCGGACGCATCCAGCGCCGGGCAAGCTGGTGGTAAAGCTCGTCCCCGGTGCGAAGCGACAGCCCTTCGGCAATCATCAGCATGAGCGGCAGTCCGATGCCGATGGTAGCATAGATGATGTGGAAACCGAGTGAAATGCCCATCAGGGCACGTGCCGAGAGAATGTTATCCATCAAATTTCCTCTGCCGACTACTACGATATACGACTGAGAATTTACATGTCTTTCCGGTCCGCAGGATATTGACCACGTACATAATTCCTGAGACTTGAGCGGCTATACTCCTCAAGCCTCAGGAGCGGTTTACTTTCCTGATGTTTGCATCTCCCTTTCCAGAGCAGTAATCTTGTCCAGACGGCGATGATGACGATCAGCACCGCTGAAACGGGCGGTGAGAAATGTTTGGACCAGCTCCCAAGCCAGGGCATAACCAACCACAAGGCTGCCCATGCAAATGATGTTCATGTCATCGTCTTCCACACCCTGATGGGCGGAAAAATTGTCATGAATCAGGGCGGCATGCACTCCGTTGACTTTGTTGGCGACTACTGAGGCTCCAACACCGCTGCTGCAAAAGGCGATACCCCGTTCCACCTCTCCCTTGACCACGGCCTTTGCCAAGGGAATGACGAAATCTGGATAGTCATCGGCAGGATCCAGTTGCATGGCGCCGAAATCGGTCACCTCATGGCCGAATGATTTGAGTGCCGCCGTCATCTGCTCTTTCATGGCAAAGCCACCGTGATCGGCAGCTATTCCGACACGCATCAGAGGTTCTCCTTCATTGCAGAGCCAGGGCTCGCTGGCAGACATTCCGAATAACAGCCTGTCAGTCAGGTGCCCGGATTATTTCTTCACCAGCATGATCGAACAGGGCATCTTGCGGATTATGGCATCGTTCTCTCCGCCAAAGAGTGCATGCTCAATGCGTCCCTCCTTATGGGCGCTCATGAGAATCAGGTCTATCTTCTCTTCTTTGACAAGTTTCACAATTTCCTCTACTGGATTACGATCACTGGTCAGTTCCTTAATGGGGAACCCATCCTGTGTCTCTTGCTTGATTACCTTATCCAACTGCTCTTTCGCTTCCTGCTGACTGTTCTTGTAATTCTTGTATTGCTCCTCGGGAAACAGTCCTGGTGCGTTCACCGCCATCATATCGACAGGATTGGAGACAAGATGCAGGACCAGGAGTTTTGCATCGTACCTGCGGGCGAGGGAGATGCCGACCTTAATGGCTTCCCGGCTGTACGGGATCATCCTGCTGATTACAAGAATGTTACGGAAGTTTTCCATGAGATACCTCCTTCTGATGAGAAAATGCAGCTGTAATGTATATAGGTATACATTACAGCTTTCACGCGTCTGGAAAAGTATACCTGCCAGTTTTATTCTTGCATGAGATTTCCCAAATGAATCTCACTCCTCAAGATGATAGTTCCTGGTCACTAAAAGCATCATCACCATAATTTATGCGGTTGACATGCTCTTCCCTTCTTTTCATCTGGGTCATGGGATCCAACGCTTTGTTCAGACGGTGGGGTGTATTTCGGCTTCGCGCCTTGCATTCGTCAGGATTTGTGCTTTTGTTTTATTAGGTCAAGCTAGCCAAAATCAGGAAAAGGAGGAATGCACATGGGAAAGGTGAAACTGTTGTTGTTCGTTATTCTGGCCTCTATTTTATCAGCCTCGATCGGATTCGCCGCTGAAAAGAGTTTCCATGCGAAACTCACGGGGAATGACGAAGTGCCGAGTGTCAAGACAAAGGCCAGAGGGGAAGTAACGTTCAAGCTAAGCAGCGATGGCAAGGAACTGAGTTACAAACTGTACGTGAAAAATATCGAGTACGCCAACGCTGCACACATCCACCGTGGTATGAAGGGGAAGAGCGGCCCGCCGCTGGCAAATCTCTTCACTGGGCCGAAGAAGGAAGGTAAGTTCAGCGGGGCACTGTCCGAGGGAACCATTACGGCTAAAGATTTGTCGGGCGACCTTATGGGGAAATCACTCGATGATCTGGTGCAGCTTATCAAATCGGGTGATATCTATGTCAATGTTCACACTGACGCCAACCCTGATGGGGAGATCCGGGGACAAATAAAATAACAATTCATATATCTTAGTCATACATCCAGAATGGCCGGCCTCTTTTCGGAGGTCGGTCTTTTATTCTCAGAGAGGGTTCCTGTCCTGTTACCCTCAACTAGTGGCGTTCTCCCCGGTGAAGCCCGTTGTCATTATGGCCACCACAAAAAGCATTGTCCCACCACCAACCAGGCCAGCTACAACAACCAAATAGCGTAACCATGGCCGGAACAACTACTGCCCCATACAGTAATCGTCGCGTTTTCATTCTCCCATCCCTTTAGTGCGATAAGTAAACGAGGAGAGGTTACGTGACAATCTTTTGAGTTTTGCAAAATGACAGGTACTGACCTCTCCGGTGTGAATCTGAGGTATCCCGCGGAGTTGTGTTTTGTCATAGATTTGTTACCTCTCTTCGCAGGTACTGATATACCCAAATCTTTATGAAATCGTTGATAACGAACCATGCGAGCGCATAGCACCAGACGAGCAGTGCGTATCCCCACCCGATGGGGGCGATAAACCAGCCGAAAACCGCGAATAAAGTGGCCAGGAACTTGGTCATTAACGCTGCCCAAAACAACAGAGGTGCGGGATGTGGAGACTGCCAGAAGTGTCGCTCCGTGCGGGTGACAAAGATGGTCAGATGGCCGGCGATGGCAAGCTTGAGAAAGACAAAGCTTTGCACGACTGCGAGCGGAAGCTTCATATACTCCTCGGCGATGTAAAATATCCCAAAGCTGGAGATAACTCCGAGGACGCCGAGGACCGTAGCGACGGTCAGCACTTCATTCATGTTCCAACGGATCGGTTGTTCGTTCACCTTGGTGTTGTCGAAGGCGATGGCGAGAATCGGAATGTCATTGAGAAACGCCAGGATGATGATCATGATGGCGGTCACCGGATAGAAGTTGAATATAAGGATGGAGGCGGTCATGAAGAGGATCACGCGGATGGTCTCGGCGATCCGGTAAATGCTGTAGCTCTTCATCCGCTCGAAGGTGACCCGGGCGCCCTTGATGGCATCAATGATGACCGAGAGCCCCGGCGCCAGAAGGACGAGGTCCGCCGCCGCCCGGGCGGCGTCAGTTGCTCCGGAGACGGCAATCCCGGCGTCCGCTTTTTTGAGAGCAGGCGCGTCATTGACCCCGTCGCCAGTCATGCCGACGATATGTTCCCCCTTCTGGAGCTTGTCGACTATGAGGTACTTGTCCTCGGGAAAGACCTGGGCGAAGCCGTGGGCCTCCTCTATAAGGGCAATTATTTCCGATTCGTGGCTCTGCACATAACCCTTCGGAAGGGTGAGTTTTTCAAATTCCTTCTCCAGCGATTTGACCACCGACGTGCCAAAGTGCCGGGCCTCCTCATCGCTGATACTCGGTGAGAGCCTTCTGAAGACCGTTTCAGCGATAACCTCTCCGAGGATCACAAGCTCTCGGGTGCTTGCCCCGCTTAACTCCCGGGCGTTTAAAAGGTCGTCGCCGATCCCCAGCACTTCGGCAATATGCCGGGCTATGGCGATGTTGTCGCCGGTGACCATCTTGACGTCGAGACCCAGGCGCATCGCCTCCTCAATGGTGCTCCGGGAATCCTCACGGGGAGGATCGAAGAGAGGGATCAGCCCTACGAAGTCGAAAAATCGATCCTCAGGTCGCTTCCGGGCAACCCCGAGGGCACGGTAGCCGTTTTCGGCGAAGACTTCAACCTGCCGGGACATTGCCTGGTGTTCGGGCTTTTCTCCACACAGCTCAAGGATAACCTGGGGTGCACCCTTGGTGACGACGAAGCGCCCCGCATCATCGGTGACCACCGCCTCAGTCCGCTTGCTCACCGGGTCAAAGGGGGTGAAGGCGAGCTGCCGGTAGCGCTCAAGGGAGCCGTAGGCGCCGCTCGTTTTGAGCGACTCGAAGAGAGGAGTTTCGATCGGGTCGTGGTTTTCCTCGCGGGAAGCGAGTGCTGCGCAAACGAGCAAATCGGCGGCAACATAACCGGCGGCAGGGACCGGATCGGCTACCGTCATACGATTCTGGGTGAGGGTGCCGGTCTTGTCCGAGCAGAGGACATCGACACCGGCCAGCTCCTCTATGGCTACCAGGCGTCTGACGATCGCCTGTTTCTTCGCCAGGGTCATGGCTCCAACCGCCATGGTCACGGAGAGGATGGCCGGCATGGCTACCGGGATGGCAGCCACCGTCAGAACCAGGGCAAAGCGGAGGATCTCCAGCATGTTCTCGTGACGGAACATGGCGGTAATCAGGATCACGGCCACCAGGAAGACGGTGATCATGATGAGATAATTGCCGATGTGGATCACTGCCTTCTGGAAGTGGCTCGTTTCCTCACGCTCGGCCCGGGCTACCAACGCCACCGTCTTGCCGAAGAAAGTGTCGAGGGCCGTATTGGTGACGACGCCAAGCATTTCCCCCTGCTTGACGATGGAGTTGGAGTAGACGATGTCGCCCACGCCCTTGGCAACCGGGAGCGATTCCCCGGTCAGGGCGGACTGGTCTGCCTGGAGGAAATCTCCGTCGATCAGCTTGAGATCGGCCGGTACCAGGTCGCCGATCTTGACTCTGACCACATCTCCCGGCACCAGGTTCCGCGCATCAATCTGCGAAAACACGCCGTCCCGAAGGACCAGCGCCTGCTTTGCCAGCTTCTCTTTCAATACTTTCAGTGCATTAAGGGCCTTAGCCTCCTGCCAGAAGTCTATGAACACGTTGGTAACCAGGAGAACCGAGATAATCGTGAAGTCTTCCCACTTTTTCACCAGGGCGGACAGCAGCGCAGCGGCCTCGATCATCCCCGGGATGGGTCCCCAGAACCGCCTGAAGATACGGTGATAAAGCGGTTCCTCACGCGCGGGAATTTCGTTGGCCCCATATTCCGCCAGCCGCCTGCCGGCCTCCGCCGCTGAAAGTCCCTTTTCCCGGTCTGTCCGGAGTTGCGTAAGTGCTGCCTCAATCGACAGCTTGGCAAATTCTTCGGCAGAGTTTGGCATTGGATACTCCTCTCGCCCCCCTGAACATTGCCCCAAGTCTGAACTTGGCAGGATGTTGTTTTGCTTGCCTTGACATATAAGGGGTTTTGGCAACAGCAAGTTTGCAGAAGCAGGACAATGGTTGAGCGAATACGACAATACGAGAGTTTACCTGCAACATGGGTGGAAAAGGAAAATTTGTCATTCTTGCATACGGCGGCTCCTCAGATGCCCCCTTTGAAGAGGAGGTGAGCGATTCCATAACAGGATCGCCAGTCAATCTTCCGGGGATATCTTCGTTGTATTGTCACAGACGCCATTTGATGTATTCTATCCATAAATCATACACCACCACAGATCGGATGTCCTCTGCGTGGTACCAGAATATACGAACAATAGCGGGAAAAAAGTGGAGAAGCCGGTCGGGGCGTTCGGACTGTTTCTTCTGTCTGTCGTTATCGGTGTCATCGCGAGCTTCGGTGCGGTTTTCTTCCGCGCCCTCATCGGCTTCTTCCACAATATCCTGTTCCTGGGCCGCCTTTCTTTCGTCTACGATGCAAACGTTCATACCCCACCGAGTATCTGGGGACCGTTGGTGATTCTTGTGCCGGTCGCGGGTGCCGCAGGAGTGACCTTTCTCGTCAAGAACTTCGCTCCGGAAACCAAGGGGCACGGCGTGCCGGAGGTTATGCACGGGATATACTACGAGAAAGGTTTTATCCGGCCGGTAGTCGTTATCATAAAGGCTTTCGCATCGGCCCTCTCGATTGGCAGTGGCGCTTCCATCGGGCGCGAGGGACCGATCATCCAGATCGGAGCAGCTCTTGGCTCCTCTCTCGCACGCATTTTCGCGCTACCGGCATGGCAGCGCATCACCATCATTGCGGCTGGTGCCGGCGGAGGAATCGCCGCGACCTTCAATACCCCGCTGGGGGGTGTGCTCTTCGCTGTGGAGATCCTCCTTCACGAGGTGAGCGTCAGGACCCTCGTGCCGGTTGCAATCTCCACAGCCACGGCCACCTACCTCGGTCGGATCTTTTTCGGTGCCCATCCATCCTTCGTCATTCCGTCATTCGAGCAGCCTTTCTTTAAGCTCACCGATCCGGTCGTGCTCCTGTCGTATGTGGGACTCGGCGTTATTATGGGGGTAGCCTCGGCTGCCTACATCAGGTCGATCTACGGCTTCGAGGACCTCTTCGAGCGACGGATCCCGGGCGGCGCCTATTTCCGCCATATGTTCGGCATGCTCCTCTCCGGTCTTATAATGTACCTTCTCTTTATAACCACTGGACACTACTACATAGAAGGAGTCGGTTACGCCACTGTTCAGGAGATACTTACCGGCACCCTGGCACAGGTGCCGTTTCTCCTTCTTCTCTTTTGCCTCAAGCTCCTGGCGACTTCCCTTGCCCTCGGCTCGGGAGCGTCGGGAGGGGTTTTCTCGCCAGCGCTCTTCATGGGTGCCACCCTGGGAGCAGCTTACGGCGACGTCCTCCACAACTTCTTCCCGGGTCTCGACATCAGCCCTCCCGCATTCGCGGTGGCAGGTATGGCAGGACTTGTCGGAGGGGCTACCGGCGCGGCAATAGCCTCAATAATCATGATCATGGAGATGACCTACGACTACAGCGTGGTGATTCCGTTGACCATCACGGTGGCGCTCAGTTACGGGGTGCGGAGCTTACTCTCGAAGGAAAGCATCTACACCATGAAGCTTGCCCGACGCGGCCACTACCTGCCGGGAGCCCTCCATTCGAACGTCCACAGGTTGAAGCGGTCGCGGGACATCATGGAAGTGCATTTCGCCATCGTGCCTGCAGCACTTACCCTTACCGAATTTGCCAGCAGTGTCGATGGGCACGGCACTAGCCGGTGGTATATCCTGGAAGATGGAGCATCGATAGCGGGGGTTACTACCCGGGATAGCGGGCTGGCCGCTCTGGTGGAAAGTGGGGGGACTAGACTGTTGCGGGAAGCCGTGAACACAGTTTACGTCATCGTCGGTGATGATGTAACCTTAACCGACGTTCTGGCCAGGCTGGAAAATGAAAACGCTGCGGTTGCCCTGGTCGTCCGCGAGGTCGGGCCGGCGACAGTTGCCAACGTAACGGGAGTGATTGACAAAGAGATGATCGCCGACGCCATGGGGGCCTCTTTCGAGTTCTTCTCTGATTATCGCTGAAATTCTCTTGGCCTTGTTTTCGCTTATGTCGTGCAGCCCTAACGCCTGAGCCTTGGCGGCGGAGTTGAATGCGGGACTTAATGACAAGTGGTCGAAGCCCTGACAATAAAGCACCTCAGTATCGGGAGGGGCTGTCAGGGTCTTTGACAGCTATTGACCAGCTCATCCGCAATTTGCACTTCTTCATAGCGTGACCAGAAAGTTTTCTACTACTTGTCGCTCCCACCTTTCTTCTTCTCGAACCGGTCCATAAGCTTGACAATAAGGCCAACCAGCGACTTTCCCCTTGGTGAGATCGTGGCCTGCTCCATTTCCCCGATCGGCCCGCCGGTCGCTACGCGCAGCGATTCACTCTTCTGGATTCCCAGCAGCTGGCTTGGGTAAATGCTCCGGTAGCCGACGGTAATAAAGCTGACCATGCAGGCAACCGCAGCATAAGGAGCGAGCGCCGGGCCGAACAGCTCGATGGCCATGACGGAAGCGGCAATGGGAGTGTTAGCGGCGCCTGCCAAAAGTGCCACCATGCCGATGGCCGAATAGGCGGCGATATACTGGGGGTTGAAGAGGTTGGCAAACAGATTCCCTGCCGCTGTGCCGATGAAGAAGATCGGAGTGACCACCCCTCCACTCCCGCCGCAGCCGAGGGTGATGGAGGTCGCGATGCTCTTCCAGAAGAAGGCCGCTGCCGGCAGGTGATTACCCCGCCATCCCTCGTCGAGGGTGTCGAGACCGAGGCCGAGGTAGCGCGGCGAGGCGACCATCGCGATCAGCACGAGCAGGCATCCACCCGCCAGCGCTTTCAGAAGCCTGCTCTTGAAAAGCCGATCGAACGAGCGGTGGCTCAACTTCATCGCCTCTATAAAGAACAGGGCGATGAGCCCGCACCAGACCCCGAGCAGGATTATTTCCGCCATGCTCCAACTGGTTACCTGAGGAGGCACGCAGATCGGCACGTGCGCATACTGGGCGCCAAGGTTTACGGCGACGTGGTAGCCCACAATACCGGCGACAAACGAGGGGAAGAGCACGTCATAGAACATCTGCCCCAGCACCAGCACCTCTACTCCGAATAAGGCGCCGGCGATCGGAGTGCCGAACACTGTGGCAAACCCGGCGCTGATGCCGCAGATGACAAGCTTGCGTCGATCCACGTCCTCAACTCGCAAGAGGCTTGCAAACGAGGAGGCGAGCCCGGCACCAATCTGGGCACACGGCCCCTCTTTTCCTGCAGAACCGCCGCCGGCCAGGGTTATGACCGTGGCCACCAGTTTCACCGGTACGACCTTGAACGGAATTCGCCCCATTCGCTCGTGTACCGCCTCGATCACCTTCTCGGTGCCGTGTCCCGCCGCTTCGGGCGCCAGCCAGGCGACCAGGAAACTGCTGGCAACGAGGGTCAACGGCAGGAAGTAGTAATACCAGGGGAAGCGGCCGATCTGCCCGGAGGTCCAGGTGAGAGTGGTGAGGAAGATGGTCGTGCCGCAGCCGACCAGCACACCGACTATCGCGGCATAGGCGGTCCACTTGACGACACTGGCGATGAGGGTAAGCTGTTCGACGACTTTTCTCTGCATAGTCAAACAATCCTTGACGAAATGATGGGCGCTTACTAGAATAGTTGGCTACGCTAATTATTGGCAGTGCTAACTATTTTGTCAAGTCATTTCCGGGAGCTGTTATGATAAAAAAACCAGAGGATATTTCGGAGGTCATTGACAACTTACGGCGGGTATTCCAGGCAATAAACGAACATTCAAAAACCGCCGAACAAGCAACCGGATTAACAGGACCTCAACTCTGGGCCTTGAAGATGCTGGCTAATGACGCTCCCCTGCGGATATCCGATCTGGCTCGCCAGATGTACCTGCGGCCGGCAACTGTCGTGGGTATTGTCGACCGGCTTGAAGGGAAAGGACTGGTAACCCGCACCCGATCCAGGGAAGACCGCAGGGCAGTTGATCTGAAGCTTACCGAAATGGGTGTGGCTGTGGTTGCCAAAGCTCCTGAAGTCGCTCAGGTTATGCTTCTGAAAGGTTTGAATGAGTTGTCAGACGAACAGTTCCTGCATGTCGTTGAAGGGATGAGACAGATGGTGCGGATTCTGGGAGCAGAGAACATAACCCCGCAACCACTGCATGGGTAGCGTTCGGTATTTACAGTTACGAAGGTCGGCATAAACGAAGCCAATTATTTGACGTGGTTACAATTCAGTGCATCATCGAATAAGGATGGGGCGGGAGTGTCTATCCTTCACAAAAGCGAGTGGCTGCCGGAGAATTTTCGGCAGCCACTCTGAATGAAGAATACTCCTGATTTAGTGAGAAGCGGCCACTTCGGCACCCAGGCCGGTTTCGGCACGGATCATCTGTGCCTCGAATGCAGCACGTTCTTTCTTTGCACTCTCACTGCCATCGGTTATGGATGCAACATACGCTACGATAAGCACGACAGGGAGGACAACAAAGGTCGGGAAGTCATACGGGAAGAGGGCAGGACCATTTCCAAGCACCTTGGTCCATACCGTCGGTCCGATGATAAGCAGTATGATAGAACCAAAGATGCCGGTATAGCCCCCAAGCACCGCCCCGCGGGTGGTCAGTCCTTTCCAGAAAACGGACAGTACCATTATCGGGAAGTTTGTGCAGGCAGCAATCGAGAAGGTCAGCGCCACAATATAGGCAACATTCTGTTTCTCGAACGCAATGCCGAGGAGCACGGCAAGGATACCCAGTCCGATAACGCACATCTTCGACACCCACACTTCCTTTTTCTCGTCCGCTTTGCCTTTCTTGATTACGCTGGCATAGATATCGTGCGACAGCGCCGAGGCACCAGCCAGCGTCAGACCGGACACAACGGCAAGTATGGTGGCAAAAGCAACCGCGGCAATGAAACCGAGGAAAAAGTTACCGCCGATTGCATGCGACAGATAAATAGCCGGCATGCTGCCGCCACCCTTGAGATCGAGGATATTCTTGGTGACATTGACCACATACTCCGGATTGTTGGCAACGAGAATTATGGCGCCGAAACCGATGATGAAGGTCAGAATGTAGAAATAGCCGATGAAGCAGGTGCCGTACAAGACCGACTTGCGGGCAGCCTTGGAATCGGTAACGGTGAAGAATCTCATCAGGATGTGCGGCAGTCCGGCAGTACCGAACATGAGGGTAAGCCCGAGTGAGATTGACTCTATAGGATTAGCCTTGGCGCCAATCGGGACTACTGACTGCATGATTTTTATGCCTTTGGGATGAAGTGCCACGGCGTCGGAGAAAAGTTTTGCGAAGCTGAATCCCTCGTGAAGCATAACGCCAAAAGCCATACACGTTGCACCGCCCAACAGCAGGCCTGCCTTGATGATCTGCACCCAGGTTGTGGCCTTCATGCCACCCAGGGTAACGTAAAGGATGATCAACACGCCAACGATTACGATGGACATCCTGTAGGACATTTGTGGCACAAGGGTGTGCAGCAACTGGCCGGCGCCCACCGCCTGGCCGATCAGATACCAGATGACGACGATCAGCGAACTTATGGCTGCCATGATGCGGATAGGTCCCTGCTGGAGACGGAATGAAACCACGTCGGCGTAGGTGTATTTGCCGAGGTTGCGGAGCCGTTCTGCGACCAGAAACAGGATAATCGGCCAGCCGACGAGCCAGCCGACCGAAAAGATCAGGCCATAGAAACCGTTGAAGTATACCAGGGCGGCAATTCCCAGGAATGAGGCGGCCGACATGTAGTCGCCGGCGATGGCCATGCCGTTCTGGAAACCGGTAACGCCGCGTCCGGCAGCATAGAAGTCGGCCGCCGTCTTGGTCCGGGTTGCAGCCCAATAGGTAATTCCCAGGGTAATCGAGACAAAGATAAGAAACATTATGATTGCATGCCAGTTGAGTGGCGGCGCTGCCGCCGGAACTGCAGCTGCAGGCGCAGCCGCAGGGACATCGAAAGCATACGAGAGATTGGATGCGAACAGCGCAGCAAGACCAAGTACTGTACGGGAAACCGTTTTAAATATTCTCATTTAGATGCCTCCTGAACGATATCTGCAATAATAGGATCGAAGGTCTTGTTTGCCATGTAAACATACACACCCGTCAGCAGGCACGATGCCACGATTATGCCGAAGCCCATAATCATGCCTACCGGGATTACACTGTCGGCAGCGATGGGAGCAGTGAGAATGTCTGGGGTGTAGGCAATCATCAGGGTGAAACCGAAATACATCACGCATACAACTGCCGAGAGTGACCAGCCAATCGTGTTGCGTCGTTTGACCAGTTCATGGTATTTCGGATTGCTCTGTATCTTGCTTGCGATTATTACCGACATAGCTTCCTCCTTTGGGAATGTTTTAGAAATCACTTCGTGAATCGGCTTCAATAATCTCTGACCTGGTACATTTTTTATCCCATCTCCTTAATGCATGAACCTGTTGTCTACCCTTTTGTATCCGGTGCCGGATACCAATCTCGCCTCCTTTCATGTTGGTGATCTGATTTTCAGCTATGCGGGGGTATAACCGAACTTTTCAGAAAGCATGTCCGCCCCCAGAATCATGGAAGGAATGATTTCGTTTTCGAGGCGGTCGGTAAGCATCCTGACCGACGGGCCGAGCATGGTGATTGCGCCAACAACTTTGCCGGCGTAGTCCCGTACGGCAACAGCGACGCTGATGATGTCCTCGCCGAGGCTACCGACATCGACTGCGACGCCTCTCGTCCGAATCTCCTGCAATTCAGACTCAAGCCTGTCAAGGTGCGAAATATCCGGTTTCTTACCCCGTTTTCGGAACATCTTTTCCAGCAAATCCCGCGAATCGAGAGCCTTGATCATTTTTCCCGCTGCCGTCGTGAACACAGGAAACCTGTTCCCAAGCAGGGGAGCGGCCTTGATCTGATGTTCACAGTCGACCATGTCGAGAAACAGTACCTCGTCGCCAGCCGCGACCGTCAGGTAAACTGCCTCATCATGTTTCTTGGCCAAGCCCTCCATGATTGGATGGGCATAGGTAACGACGCTGGCGTTTTTTAGAAATTTCTGGGCAAGCGCTACCGAATAGATTCCCAGTTGGTACCTGCCTGTCAGTGCGTCACGCTCCACCAGTCCCTTCTCGCAAAGGGTGCAGAGGAGACGAAACGTTTTGTTTCTGCTGAGGCCGACTCTTTCGGCAAGCAGCGGCAAACTCAGATTCTGCGCTCCCTCAGCAAGGATCTCAAGAATCTCCAACGCCTTGTTGACGGACTGAACCGTGTAAATTGAATTCTCACCTTGGCTCATTGTGACCTCGCTCAATTCAGATGTCGTGGGCAACCGCCCCCTCCGCGCCCGAACACACGCAACAGCGAATACTGTTGCACTGGAACTGGTTGGCACGCTCAAGAAATTAAAGCGGTCAAACGGCGTTATTGCAAAAGAGGCTCGTAAATGGTGCAGTTGTCTGGATTATGCAGAGAGAATGAGCGGAGGCGCGCGTGAGGCAGGACGGACGGGGGGAGCGGAAACAGGCGTGCTGTATTCTCGAACGAAAGACACCCGGGATCGGGTGCGCTCTTGAAGACGGAGAGGTGGACATACATCGGCTACTGCATTGAAATTCTTAACAGTTTCCTGGCAATCTTGTACGGTCTTCTCTACTACAGCGCGGGGGCGTTGTTTAGGGCTCTGGCCGTTGTACAGGCCGGGATTTCTCATCCCGAGGAAGATGAAAAAGAAGGATACTGAAAAAACGATTGTAAGTGAAAGCTTTCTGTTCATTCGCTTTACTCAGTGTCCTGTCAGGTGCAGCCTGCCAACTGTCGTTAGGCAACCAATAATTTGTGTTCAAATGTTATCAAAAATATAACGTTTTTTTATTGCTATTGCAAGAAAAAAGATGCTTGCCAAAACATGTCATATTGCATAGTAAAATAAGGTAAATTGTTAAAAACGACGTACTATAGTTGTGGAGTCAGACATATGCCTGACAATGGGGCATCCGACGTTCACTGTTCGGAACCGGTAGGTTGAAAACAATATTCGTGGTATTTAAAGGTTAAAACAGGTTCAGGAGCTGTGCTGCCCTTCAAGAAGTGGGTCTGTACCGTTGGTGCAGATGGCGGCAATGATGCTGTGAGGAAAGGGGTTGAGATGGCAGAAAAAACCAAGTTGGTGGCTGATATTATCGACAACCTGCGCCGCGTGTTCCAGGCGGTCAATGAACAGTCCAAAAGGGTGGAGCGCGAAACAGGACTGACCGGACCACAACTCTGGGCAATCAAGATGATTTCGGAAGCCGCCCCCCTCAATGTTTCCGAGCTTGCCCGTCGCATGTACCTTCATCCTGCAACCGTCGTCGGAATTCTCGACCGGCTCGAAGGGAGGGGATTGGTATCGCGGACACGATCAACGCGAGATCGCAGAGTAGTGGAAATCGAGTTGACAGCACAGGGACAAGATCTTGTGGCCAAGTCGCCAGAGGTCGCCCAGGGACTGCTGGTGAAAGGGCTCGAGCCGCTTTCAGAGGACAAACTCCACCATATTGATGACGGGTTGGACCAGTTGGTGAGAATACTTGGGGCACAGGAGACCCCCCCTCAACTGATCCTCTCACCCGAGGTGAACGTCCCCGGTGAACTGAGGGACCCGCTGACGGAGAATGAAGAATAATGAAGCAGGCTTATCGAAACTTCGGCTCACGAAAAAGGCCGAGCTGAGGAAAATCATTTCCCACGATGCTTGCTATCTCGGTCGCCACAACGACACGTCCGTGGCCCCGCGACAGGTGATCCGCGCGGCTACCGGCACGGCACCTGCTGAGTTCGGGCGCGTGAAGGAGAACGGCTTCTGTTGTGGCGCCAGAGCTGGAAGAATGTGGAGAGAAGAGCAGGCGGGAACGAGATTAAATCTCGACCGGATCAGGGGAGGCCTTGTGACTGCAACCTGACACTCTCTGCGTCAGTTGCCCTACTGCATGATGGTGGAGGACGGATTGAAGGATGAGGGGGCGGAGCGGGTAAGGGTAAAGGATATCGCCGAAGTGGTGGCGTAGGCTATCGCCTGAAGGAAAAGAGCGCGTCACCTTCGTACGCACGGGAGTATCGATGAGAAAAGGTCACTTTTCGTTTGAAAGTGACCTTTCGTGTTAGAGGCAGGTTGGTGCCGATCTATGGTGGAATTGTCATATCAGCCACTTTTTGTTGCTACGCTTTCCTCAAATTTCAACGCCATCCGTTTCCGGTAGTCGACGATATCCTTTCGCAGGGAAGCGATGCTGGCCATCCTCTCATCGATTGTATTCACATGCTCGTCGAGGATCTCCAGCAGGCGCGGAATCATCCGTTCGGTCTGTTTCGCCTCGCCGTAGGCGACATAGAGGTCCTGCATCTCCTTTATGGTAAGCCCCAGTTCCTTCAGTTTCATAATGAATCTTATCCGCCGCACGAAATACGGGGTGTACCCTCTGGTCGCGCCATCTGCCCGCTGCACGGATTCGATGATGCCGACCTCCTCCCAGTAGCGCAGAGTGCGGGTAGTCAGCCCGAGTGATATGGCAAGCTCGCCGATCGGGGTAATTGATTCGCTACTCGTCTCGTTGATCATTTACTTTACCTTTACGTTAAATTTCTAACAGCTTAAAACAAGAAGAGCGCACTGTCAACATGTTTGAACGAAGTGGGGAGCACCCTTATTCAACGCTATTATGCTCTTTATGATAGGACTCTTGAAATATTCAAAAAGATGTTTTATTATTGCTTGACATACACGTAAACGCGATATATGGTTCTGGTTACATCGAGATATTATTCCTGTCAATAATTTGCCGGGGTTGTGCCTCCTGTGGCGGGTGACGTTTGGCACAGACCGGCAGCGATTGGTTTAACTGATTTTGTCTAATGTTTAAATCGTTTTCTGGCTAAATTCTAGTCAAATGATGACGCCGTTTTGGAATACTGCTTCATGACAAGGGGGATATGATGTCTGATATCGATCGGGAATGTTGTTCCGTAGCTTCGACCGTGAACGGTGATGAGGGTGTCACGCTTCTCAGTGGGCTCAGTAAGGAAGAGTTGATCACAATAATCGTCGATGATGCCAAGAACTGGCTGGCCCACGATGGTCTCTGGTTTCAGGCGATGGAAAAGCGTTACGGCATCGACGAGGCCATCGCTGCCGACATCGAGGCGTGGCGGCATTTCACCGTCATCGAGGCGAAACGGATCATGGAACGACTCGGTATGCAGACGGGCGGCGGCATTCCAGCCCTGGTGGAGTCTCTGAAGCACCGGCTCTATGCCCGGCTAAATCTGCAGGATATGATCGAGCAGAGTGACAACCGGGTCGTATTCAGAATGCTCGACTGCCGGGTCCAGTCGGCCCGCAGAAGAAAAGGGCTTCCTGACTTCCCCTGCAAGGAGGTGGGTAAGGTTGAATATGCCGAGTTTGCCCGGACGATCGATCCGCGTATTCAGACCCGTTGCATTGCCTGTCCGCCGGATGCCCATCCCGACGTCTTATGGTGCGCCTGGGAGTTCGTGGTGGAATAGAGACGCAGTAGGGGCGATGCTTCGCGCCTTTGGCGGGGGAACCCCGTCCCTACGATAATCCATTTGATCGGAGGCCCCCCATGCATACCGCAGCCCCTGAAGTTTACAAATCCACTAACAAGATCCGTTTCGTCACCGCAACGAGCCTCTTTGACGGCCACGATGCATCCACCAATATTATCCGTCGCATCCTGCAGTCCTCGGGCGCCGAGGTGATCCATCTGGGGCACAATCGCTCCGTGGACGAGATCGTCACCGCCGCCATTCAGGAGGATGCCCAGGGGATCGCGGTTTCCTGCTACCAAGGGGGACACCTTGAGTTCTTCAAGTACATCAAGGACCAGCTACGGGAGCGGGGAGCGGAGCAGGTACGGATCTTCGGCGGCGGTGGCGGAGTGATTATTCCGGACGAAATCCGGGAGTTGGAGTCATATGGCATAAGCAAGATATTCTCCCCCGAGGATGGCAGACGCATGGGGCTCCAGGGGATGATCAACCACATGCTCAAGGAGTGCGATTTCGCTCCCCGGCGCATGGTCGGCGAGGAGATCGACAAGCTTCAACACCGGGATATCCTGGTCGTGAACACCCTCATAACCCTGGCGGAGCAGGATGTACATGATCATTCCTGCGGCTATGGTCCCCTACGGGAACAGATCCGTGCCATGGGGCGCCCTGTTCCCGTGGTCGGCATCACCGGTACCGGCGGAGCAGGGAAGAGCTCTCTCACCGACGAGTTGGTGCGTCGCTTCCTGAGGGATTTCCCCGAAAAGAGCGTCGCTATCCTGGCGGTGGACCCGAGCCGTCAGCGAACCGGTGGGGCGCTTCTGGGAGACCGGATCCGGATGAATGCCATCAATACCAGCAAGGTATACATGCGCTCGCTCGCCACCCGGGATTCCCATTCCGAGCTCTCCGCCGCCATTCACGACGCCATTGACGTGGTGAAGGCCGCAGGCTTCGATCTGGTCATTGTGGAGACCTCAGGCATCGGCCAGGGGGATGCCCGGGTGGTGGATATCGCCGACGTCTCCCTCTATGTCATGACCTGCGAGTTCGGTGCACCGACCCAACTGGAAAAGATCGACATGCTCGATTTCGCCGATCTCATCGCCCTTAACAAGTTCGAGCGCAAGGGGGCCGAGGATGCCCTGCGCAACGTGCGCAAGCAGTACCGCCGCAACCGGGAGCTGTTCGAGACGGCGGACGAGGAGTTGCCGGTCTATGGCACCATTGCCGCCCAGTTCAACGATCCGGGCACGAACGTCCTCTACCGGGCGCTCATCGAAACACTGAACGCCAAGCTGGGGCTGGGGCTCGCCTCGCAGTTGGTCGTCACGGAAAAGGAGAGCCTCAAGCAGTACATCATTCCGCCGGACCGGATCCATTACCTGGGAGAGATCGTCCAGGCGGTGCGGGGCTATCGCAGGCGGGTACTGGAGCAGGTGGGGGTGGCGCGGCGCCTTTTCCAGCTCAAGGGTGCCAGAGAGGTCCTGGAGGTGGCAACTACGCTTGAAGAACTGGATCGTCAGATTGCCGGCTACGAGTCGAAGCTACACGAAGAGCCGAAAAAAATCCTCGCCGACTGGCCCTGTCTGAAAGAAACCTACCGGCAGGACCAACTGGTGACCAAGGTGCGAGACAAGGAGATCCGGAGCGACCTCTTCACCACGACCCTCTCTGGCACCCGCATTTCCAAGGTCTGCCTCCCAGATTTCGCCGACTGGGGAGAGATCGTCCGCTGGTCCATGCTGGAGAACGCGCCGGGACTCTTTCCCTACACCGCCGGGGTCTTCCCCTTCAAGCGGGCCGAAGAGGATCCGAAACGCCAGTTTGCCGGGGAAGGATCACCAGAGCGGACCAACCGCCGCTTCCATTACCTCTGCAAGGACGACGATGCCAAGCGGCTTTCCACCGCATTCGACAGTGTAACCCTCTACGGCGAGGATCCGGACTACCCTCCCGACATCTACGGCAAGGTGGGGGAGAGCGGGGTTTCCATCTGTACGGTGGAGGACATGAAGAAGCTTTACGCCGGCTTCGACCTCTGCGCCCCCAATACCAGCGTCTCCATCACCATCAACGGCCCGGCCCCCATGATGCTCGCCTTCTTCTTCAATGCAGCCATCGACCAGCAGGTGGATGCGTTCCGGGAGAAAAACGGCCGCACCCCCAGCGATGCCGAATACGCGGAGATCAGGAGCTTTACCCTGCAGACCGTTCGGGGGACGGTCCAGGCCGACATTCTGAAGGAGGACCAGGGGCAGAACACCTGCATCTTCTCCACCGAGTTCGCCCTGCGGATGATGGGGGATATCCAGCAGTACTTCATCGAGCAAAAGGTGCGCAACTACTACTCGGTCTCCATCAGCGGCTACCATATCGCCGAGGCAGGGGCCAACCCCATATCCCAGCTCGCCTTCACCCTTTCCAACGGTTTCACTTACGTGGAGTACTATCTCTCCCGCGGCATGCATATCGACGACTTTGCCCCGAACCTTTCCTACTTCTTCAGTAACGGCCTGGACCCGGAATACACGGTGATCGGCCGGGTGGCGCGGCGCATCTGGGCGGTGGTGATGCGGGAGAAATACGGCGCCAACGACCGGAGTCAGAAACTGAAATACCACATCCAGACCAGTGGCCGCTCGCTGCACGCACAGGAGATGGACTTCAACGACATCCGCACCACCCTTCAGGCCCTCATGGCCATCTATGACAACTGCAACTCCCTCCACACCAACGCCTACGACGAGGCGGTCACCACTCCCTCGGAGGAGTCGGTGCGCCGGGCCATGGCGATCCAGATGATCATCAGCCGGGAATTCGGCCTGGCAAGGAACGAGAACCCACTCCAGGGCTCCTTCATTATCGAGGAACTGACCGACCTGGTAGAGGAGGCGGTGATATGCGAGTTCGAGCGCATCGACCAACGAGGGGGCGTCCTAGGCGCCATGGAGACCCAGTACCAGCGGAGCAAGATTCAGGACGAATCCATGCTCTACGAGCACAAGAAGCACAACGGCGAGCTCCCGATCATCGGCGTCAACTGCTTTCTCAATCCCCGTGCCGGTGAGGAGGGATACCAGGTACCGGGGGAACTGGCCCGGGCTACCAAAGAGGAGAAAGAGCAGCAGATCGGAAACCTCAAGGAGTTCGTGGAACGGAACAGGGAGAAGGCGCCGGCTGCCCTCAAGCGATTGCAGGAGGTGGCCATGGGTGGCGGCAATATATTTGCCGAGCTGATGGAAACCGCACGGATTGCCTCCCTGGGGCAGATCAGTCATGCCCTCTACGAGGTGGGGGGAAAATACCGGAGAAACATGTAAAGAGAGGGGAAAGAGGGTATACTCACCTTTATCTGACGTAAATTATCATTGAAAAGAGGTTCACCATGCTGACCAAATGGGAATCGGAACAAAGGATCATCCGCCTCCAGCAGGGACTGCGTGCCACGGGTATCGACGGGGCGCTGATCATCTATCCCATCGATATCTACTACTTCAGCGGCACCCGCCAGAACGCCACCCTCTGGATTCCGGCCGACGGCAATCCGTTGCTCCTGGTGCGCAAGAGCTACAGCCGTGCCGTAAAGGAAAGCCTCATCGAGGATACCCGGTCGTTTCCCTCCAGCAAGGAGTTTCCGGCTCTGTTCGGCGATGCGGTCAGGAAGGTCGGCCTGACTTTTGACATCATCCCGGTCCAGCAATACAACTACTACACCAAGCTGCTCCCCGGCCGGGAATTCGTCGATATCTCCGGCATCAACCGCGACATCCGCTCGGTCAAGTCCGACTGGGAACTGGAGCAAATGCGTCGCAGCGGCAGACGGCTCTGCGGCATTTTCGAACAGGTACCCGAATTCCTGCGGCCCGGCATGCGGGAACTGGACCTGGCCGCCGAGTTTGAATGTCGTCTCCGAAAGGCGGGGAGTGAAGGGTATGTGCGGATGCGGGCCTTCAACCAGGAGCTGTTCATGGGATTGGCCGTCTCTTCTTCAGCCGGACAGCCGGGGTTCTTCGACGGCGCCGTCACCGGCGGAGGACTCTCCAATGCATCTCCCCATGGCGCCACGATTGACGAAATCAGGCCCAACACCCCGATCCTCATCGACTACACCGGGGTCTTCAATGGGTACATCGTCGATATGACCCGGATGTTCGTCATCGGCTCCCTGTCTGCCGAACTTCGGCATGCTTTTGCCACAGCATTGGCAATCCAGCGACAGGTGGCTGAACGCCTCAAGCCGGGTGTCGTCTGCGAGGAACTGTTCCTCTCGTCGCTCGCCATGGCCGAAGAGGCAGGTCTTGCCCAGTATTACATGGGGGCACCGGGAGAAAACGCCCGATTCGTCGGCCATGGTACAGGACTCGAACTGGACGAGCTGCCGGTCTTGGCCCAGGGATTCAAGTCACCGCTCCGGGCAGGCCAGACCATCGCCATTGAGCCCAAGTTCGTCATTCCGGGCCAGGGGGTGATCGGCATCGAAAACACCTTTGTCGTCAGTGACGGCGGCGGGGTAAAGTTGACCGATCTGGCCGACGACATCGTCAGCCTGTAAAGCAATGCTGCCCCGTACCCTTTCAGTCGATCAGAGCCCGGCATGATGCATTCCCCTCTGTTCATCCCGTGCACCTTTGTTTCACCTTTCCCACGCTGGTGGCCCCTATCCCGGGGACTTTGCATCCGAGAGCTAGTCCGCACCATTTGGTCACCCTTGGTATTGACAGAATTTGTAATTATCAACAATACGCCACAGGCCGTTTACGTGCTATTGTATAAACATGTTTTATATCTGGTTGACATGTACGTAAACTGTTGTTATACTGGTTCAAAATTTTCCCGGGGAGGAATACGATGAGCGATGTCTTTGTAGTGGAGGCGTTACGAACCCCGTTTGGCTCTTTCGGTGGTATGCTTGCGGAGGTGGAGGCGCCGAAGCTGGCGGCGACGGTCATGACCGGGCTGTTGACACGGGCCGGACTCGCTGCCGACCAGGTGGACGAGGTGATCGTCGGCCAGGTGCTGGCGGGAGGCTGCGGCCAGGCCCCCGCGCGGCAGGCCATGCGGGGTGCCGGCATTCCCGACACGACCCATGCCCTGACCATCAACAAGGTCTGCGGCAGCGGACTCAAGGCGATCATGCTCGGTGCCGGCAGCATCCGTCTTGGCGAGTCCCAGGTGGTGATTGCCGGCGGCATGGAAAATATGTCTCTTGCCCCCTATATCCTGAAAAAGGCCAGGGCCGGCTACCGAATGGGGCATGGCGAACTGGTCGACCTGATGGTTTACGACGGCCTGCAGGATCCGTACTCTGGCCGGCACATGGGGGATATCGGCGAGGCGAGCGCGGAGCGCGGCAGCCTGACGAGAGAGGAACAGGATGAATTCGCCATCCGTTCCTACCAGCTGGCCCAGGCGGCGGCAAGCGGCGGGGTGTTCGCCGAGGAGATCGTGCCGGTCGTGAAGAAGGGGAAAAAGGGGGACGAGACCCTGGCCACCGACGAAGAGCCGTTCAAGGGGGATCCGGCCAAGCTGCCGCAGCTGAAGGCGGTCTTCAAGAAGGACGGCACCATCACCGCCGGTAACGCCTCCTCCATCAACGATGGCGCTGCTCTGGCCCTCCTGACCGATGCCGCCGGACTCAAGAAGTACAACCTCGCTCCCAAGGCGCGCATCGTGGCCATGGCGACCGAGAGCCGCCACCCCGACAACTTCCCCGAGGCCCCCATCGGCGCCATTCAGAAAGTCTGCACCCGGGCCGGGCTGAAGATTTCCGACATCGATCTGTTCGAGATCAACGAAGCCTTTGCCTCGGTGGCTCTCCTGGCCATCAAGGGGCTGGGCCTTCCGCTGGACAAGGTGAATGTCAACGGTGGCGCCTGCGCCATCGGCCATCCCATCGGCGCCAGCGGCGGACGGCTGGCGGCGACCGTCATTCGTGAGCTGCACAAACGGCAGCAGCGCTACGGGCTTGCGACCCTCTGTATCGGCGGCGGCGAAGCGGTGGCGGTCATCTTCGAGCGGGTTTAATATAGTCCCATGGGGCCTATGCGTCCTATAAGTCCTATGAAAGATCTTCATAATCCGGGGGACATATGATCAAAACAGTCGGAGTACTCGGGGCAGGGCAGATGGGGAACGGCATTGCCCATGTCTTCGCCCAGTTCGGGTATCAGGTTGTTCTCTACGATATCGCCGAAGTCCAGCTTGAAAAAGCCATCGCCACCATCCACCAGAACCTGGAGCGGCAGGCGAAGAAAGGGGTCATTGCCGAAACGCTGGTGGGGGAGACCGTGGGGCGGATCATGACCACGGAGGACATGACCGGCCTGGCCGGCTGTGATTTCTGCGTGGAGGCGGTCACCGAGCACGAGCCGCTCAAGCTGGACATCTTCCGCAAGCTGGACGACATCGTCCAGCCCAGTGCCATTCTTGCATCCAACACCTCTTCCATTCCGATCACCAAGATTGCCGCCGTCACCAGGCGGCCCGACAAGGTCATCGGCATGCACTTCATGAATCCGGTGCCGCTGATGAAGCTCGTGGAGGTGATCCGCGGCCACGCCACGAGCGAAGCAACCTTCAGCACCACGTCTGAGCTGGTAGCCGGACTGGAGAAGGAGATGGCGGTCTCCCAGGACTATCCCGGCTTCATCGTCAACCGGGTCCTCATCCCCATGATCAACGAGGCGGTCTTTGCCCTCTACGAAGGGATCGCCACGGCGGAGGACATCGACAAGGGGATGAAGCTCGGCACCAACCAGCCGATGGGGCCGCTGACCCTGGCGGACTTCATCGGCCTCGATACGGTACTCGCCATCGCCAATGTGCTTTACAACGGCTTCAAGGACCCAAAATATCGCCCCTGCCCGCTGCTGGTGAAGATGGTGAATGCGGGGTATCTGGGGAAGAAGTCGGGACAGGGTTTCTATACCTATTAAATGGACATCGTAGGGGCGTGGTTGCCACGCCCCTACAGGAGAAAATCATGGACTACAAGAACCTGCTCATCGAAACTGCCGCCGACGTCGCCACCCTCACCGTCAACCGCCCTCAGGCGTTGAACTCCCTGACCAGTGAGGTACTTACCGAGCTGGGGTGTGCGCTCTACGAGCTGGAGTACGATTCGGCGGTCAAGGTGGTGATCGTCACCGGCGCCGGGGAGAAAGCCTTCGTCGCCGGGGCCGATATCAAGGAGATGTCCGCCATGTCCTCCTACGAGGGACACCGCTTCGCCGTCAAGGGGCAGCATGTCATGATGGCCATGGAGAAGATGAAAAAACCGGTCATTGCTGCAGTGAACGGCTTTGCCCTGGGTGGCGGCCTGGAGCTCGCCCTGGGGTGCGATTTCATCTATGCCTCGGCAAAAGCCAAGGTCGGTTTTCCCGAGGTGACCCTGGGGATCATGCCCGGCTTCGGCGGCACCCAGAACCTGGCCCGGCTCATCGGCCCCAACAAGGCCAACGAGCTGATCTTCACCGGCCGGATAATCTCGGCGGACAAGGCCCTGGCCTGGGGAATCGTCAATGAGGTCTTTGCCCCGGAAGAGCTTCTGGGCAAGGCCAAAGAAACGGCGGCCGCCATTGCCGGCGGCGGTCCCCTCGGTGTCGCCTACGCCAAGGATGCCATCGCCAACGGTCTGAACATGTCCAAGGAAGACGGTTTTCGCTATGAGGCGTCGCTCTTCGGGGTGCTGTTTGCCACCGACGACCAGAAAGAGGGGATGGGGGCGTTCGTCGAGAAGCGCAAGGCAGAGTTCACGGGGAAATAACAAAACCTTTCGGAGGCATATACATGAATTTCGAACTGAGCCAGGACCATAAGGTTTTGCAGGACAGCGTGCGGGAGTTCGTCAACAAGGAGATCAAGCCGATCGCCATGCAGATCGACGAGGAGCACATGATTCCCGACACCCTCGTCAGGAAGATGGGGGATATGGGATTCCTGGGGAGCTACCTCCCCGAGGAGTACGGTGGGGCCGGCTTGGACATGCTTTCCTACGCCATCGTCGTCGAGGAGGTCTCCAAGGCGTGCGGTTCCAGCGGCGTCCTCATCTCGGCGCACACCTCCCTCGCCTGCGGCCCCATTTACACCTTCGGCACCGAAGAGCAGAAGAGTAAATGGCTCCCTGCGTTGAACAGCGGCGACATCATCGGCAGCTTCCTCCTTACCGAGCCCGATGCCGGCTCCGACGCCGGTGCCATCTCCACCACCTACCGGCGCGAGGGGGACGAATTCGTTGTCAACGGTGCCAAGATCTTCATCACCAACGGCGGCTACCGGGGGACGGGAATCCTCTTCGCCACCTCCGACAAGAGCCTCAAGCACAAGGGGGTGTCGGCCTTCATCATCGACCTCCGCTCCCACGGTGTCGAAATCCTCAAGAACGAGAAGAAACTCGGCATCCGCGGCAGCTACACCACCGCCTTCGCCCTGGACAACGTGCGAATCCCGGCTGGGAACCTGCTGGGGCAGGAAGGGCAGGGGTTCAAGATCGCCATGGACACCCTGAACGGCGGCCGGATCGGCATCGCCTCCCAGGCGTTGGGGATTGCCGAGGGGGCCTTCGAACGTGCACTTGCCTACTCCAAGGAGCGCAAGCAGTTCGGCGCCCCGATCTGCGACCTGCAGGCGATCCAGTTCAAGCTGGCGGACATGTGGGCGAAGATCGAGACGAGCAAGCTTATGACTTACAAGGCAGCCTGCCTGAAGGAAGCCAAGAAGAACTACACCATGGAATCGGCCATGTGCAAGATGCTTGCTTCCGAAGCTGCGACATATGTCACGCACCAGGCGATCCAGATCCATGGCGGATACGGCTTCATCTGTGACTACGAGGTGGAGCGGATGTACCGGGATGCCAAGATCACCGAGATCTACGAAGGGACCAATGAGGTGCAGAGAGTCGTCATCTCCAAGATGCTGCTGGCTTAGGAATGTCCATATTCCCGCCATGCCGGCATTACCTTCGTCGATCGCTGTGCGGGGTAGCGCTGCTACCCCTCCGCGTTCTTCCTTGGCGCCTTGGCCTGACGAAAATCTGAACATTCCGTGGGAGTTCACTCGATAAAGGCTTGCAAGGAGTCTGAAGGATTGATCATGGAAGCGACGCGTGAAATATACTGGAACATCGGGCACGGGGTAGTGCTTCCCATGTATGTCCTGAGCCTTTTTGCGGTGGGGATGCTGGTGTGGGGGTTCTGGAAGCGGCTTCCTCTGTATAATCTCGGTAAGCCGCTGGACCGCTTCGACCGGTACGATGAGCGGGTAAAGCGGATGGTTGGTGAAGTTCTGGGGCAGGTGAAGGTAAGCCGGGTGACGGAGGGAGGTCTTTTCCATTCCCTCTTTTTCTGGGGATTTCTCACCCTGTTCGTCGGTACCATCATCATCATGTTCCAGGCGGATTTATTCACGCCGTTTTTGCACGTCAACCTGCTGTCCGGTGAATTCTACAAGGCTTTTTCCCTGGTGCTGGACCTGGGTGGGTCTGTGGCACTGGTGATGCTGGGGGGGCTCTTCGTCCGCCGCTTCATCAAAAAGCCCGAGGGGCTGGAGATTGTCCAGGATGACTACATCATCCACCAGCTGCTGTTCGCCATTCTTTTGACCGGCTTCCTCATCGAGGGGGCCCGGATGGCGGTCACCGAGCTCACCCAGAATCCGGGGCTGGCCATCTACTCGCCGGTCGGGTACGTAGCGGCCCACCTCTTTACGAGCTTCGACGAGCCCTCAATCCGGACCACCCACAAGGTTTTGTGGTGGCTCCACTTCGCCCTGGTGCTCGGCTTCTTCTGCGCCATTCCCTACAGCAAACTGCGCCATATCGTCACCACCAGCCTGAACGCCTTCTTCGCTCCCCTGGAGCCCAAGGGGAGCATCGGCACCATCAACATGGAAGACGAGAGCATAGAGCAGTTCGGTGCGGCCAAAGTCACCGACCTCACCTGGAAAGACATCTTCGATGCCGACGCCTGCACCAGCTGCAAACGGTGCCAGGATCGCTGTCCAGCCTATACCACCGACAAGCCGCTCTCCCCCATGAAACTGATCCAGCAGATCGGCGAAGTGGCCCAGACCGAACCGGGGGCCGACCTCTGCACCACGGTTAGTCAGGATGTTCTCTGGTCCTGCACCACCTGCCGGGCCTGCCAGGATATCTGCCCGGCCAACAACGAGCACGTCAACAAGATCCTTGAGATGCGCAGAAACCTCACCCTCATGGAAGGGGCTTTCCCAGGGGACGAGGTGCGGACCGCCATAGCCAACATCGAAGTCAACGGCAACCCCTTTGGCCTCGCCTTTGCTTCCCGGGGTGAGTGGGCCGGGAATCTCCCCGTAACTCTCATGGAAAGTGGCGAAGAGGTGGACATCCTCTACTTCGTCGGTTGCTATGCATCGTTTGACAAACGGAACCGAGAGATTGCCAAAAGCTTCGTCAGTATCTGCCATGCCGCCGGGGTAAAAGTCGGCATCCTGGGGAAAGAAGAGAAGTGCTGCGGCGAACCGGCCCGGAAACTGGGGAACGAATACCTCTACCAGATGACGGCCGCCGAGAACATCGAACTGATCAAGGGGCACGGCGTCAAGAAGATCGTTACCACCTGCCCCCACTGCTTCAACACCTTGAGCCGTGACTACAAGGACCTGGGGCTGGAGGTGCCGGTAGAGCACTACAGTACCTACCTGCATGGCCTGCTGAACAAGGGCGCCCTCAAGCTCACCCCCGAGCCGTTCGTCGCCACCTACCATGATTCCTGCTATGTGGGTCGTTACATGGACATCATCGACCAGCCGCGGAGTATCCTGAAGCAGGCCGGTGGTCAGATCCGGGAGATGGAGAAGAGTGGCTTCGACAGCTTCTGCTGCGGCGCCGGCGGTGGCCGAATCCTCGCCGAGGAAAAGCTCGGCACCAAGATCAGCGAGAAAAGGGTCAAGATGGCCCAGGAGACCGGGGCACCGCTGCTGGTCAGCAACTGTCCCTTCTGCCTTACCATGTTCGAGGACGGGATCAAGACCGGCGGTGCCGAAGGGGTGATCGTGGTCAGGGACCTGGCTGAGATCATAGCCGAACGGATTATTATATCGTAGGGACGCGGTAACCGCGTCCAGGGCGGGGAAACCACGCCCCTGCACATCGGAGGTAATCATGAAGATACTGGTCTGCATCAAACAGGTCCCGGACATGGAGTCGCGGTTCAAGCCGGCGGCGAGCGGGGTCTGGTACGACGAGAGCGACCTGGCGTGGCGGATGAACGAATACGACGAATACGCCGTGGAGCAGGCTGTGCAGCTGCGTGAACAACTTGGAGAAGGGTGTGAGTTGACCGTCCTTTCCATCGGCCCGGACCGGGTGGGGGAGGCGATCAAGAAAGCGCTGGCCATGGGGTGCGACCGTGGTGTCCATGTCCAGGACGACGCAGCCGCCACCAAAGACCCCTGGCAGATCGCCGGTATCATCGCCGCCTATGCCAAGGACCAGGGCTACGACTTCATCTTCACCGGCATGCAGTCCCAGGACCGGGGTTCGGCCCAGGTAGGGGTCACCGTCGCCGAAGATCTGGGCTACGCCTGCGCCACCACCCTGGTCGGCTTCGCCTTTGCCGACGGGACCGTCACCGCCCGGCGGGAACTGGAAGGGGGGATCAAGGGGATCGTCAAGCTGACCACCCCGGCCCTGGTCACCTGCCAGCTCGGCCTGAACATCCCCCGGTACCCGACGCTTCCCAACATCATGAAGGCCAAGAAGAAAGAGATCCAGGCCATTGCCGTGGCGGAACTTCTCAAGGAAGAGGCTTTGGCCGCCACCGTAAGCTTCCATCCGCCCGCCAAGAAGGGTGGGGGGATAGTACTGGAAGGGGAAATGGGGACACTGGTGGACCAGCTCATGGGGATACTCAAAGAGAAGACAACGGTCTTGAGATAGGAGACGACAATGAAAACACTACTCATCGGCGAATACCGCGAGGGGAAACTTCTCGACAGCAGCTACGAATTGTTCGGTTTTGCGGGGCAACTAGGAGCGGAGACCACTATGCTGGTGGTGGGGAGCGAGAGCCAGCTACCGGCCTTTGACGGCAAACTCTATTTGGCTGACGTGGCAAGCTGCGGGGAGTACAACCCCGACCTGCACAAGCAGCTGATTCTCGACACCATCCAGAAAGAAAACCCCGACTACGTCGTCTTCCTGCACTCATCCTACGGCTGGGACCTGGCGCCGCGGGTAGCGGCAAAACTGAAAGTCGCCCAGGTATCGGAAGTCATCGGCCTGGCCGACGGTGGTTTCGAAGTGGGATGCTGCAACGCCAAGATGCGGCGGACCGTCAAGCCGTCCACGGCGAGGGCGGTCATCACCATCCAGGCCGGAGCCTTTCCTGTCACCCCGTTGGGAGGAAGCCCCAGTGTGGAGAAGATCAGCGCGACGGTAACGAGCAACGTCAGCTTCGCCGGCTACGAGCCAGCCGAGGCGAAAGACGTGGATCTGACCCGGGCAGAGGTGATCGTCACCGCCGGGCGGGGGATCGGGAAGAAAGAGAACGTAGAGGTCATTGCCGCCCTGGCCAAGGCACTCGGCGGGGAACTGGGAGCGAGCCGTCCGGTGGTGGATGCGGGGTGGGTAGAGCACAGTCACCAGGTGGGGACCACCGGCCAGACCGTGAGTCCGAAACTGTACATCGCCTGCGGGGTGAGCGGCGCCATCCAGCACCTGGCGGGGATGAAGAAATCGGACTTCATCGTTGCCATCAACAAGGACAAGGATGCCCCCATCGGCGAGGTTGCTGATGTCCTGGTGGTCGCCGACGTCCTCCAGTTCGTTCCCGCCCTGACGGCAAAACTGTAAAAACTGTTATCGCCGCCATGGGCGTTTCCTTTCACGGTAACGGTGGGGAGGTGCCGAATCTTCTGTTTTTTCCCTTATTGCCGCGTTTCCCGCACTCCTGTTGCTGAGGGAGTTATTTGCAAGATCTGATTGCACAAGGACTTCAACTTGGAAGAAAGGGGAGCGCTGAAAAAGTTCCTGATTTCGTACGCCAGGGGGAGCCATAGTGAACAAAGGCCACTTTTCAAACGAAAAGTGGCCTTTGTTTGTTGGCGGATATGGTTTGTAACTGCCGGTACATCAGAGTCATCTGCAGTTCTTTAACACTGCAGCGGCAATACCGTTCAGAGGGAGGACCATATCCACCCCCCCGTGGGAAATGGCTTCCTTCGGCATTCCGAAAACCACCGACGTCGCCTCGTCCTGGGCAATAGTCACTGCTCCGGCCTCCTTCAATTCCCGCATCCCCCGGGCGCCGTCGTCCCCCATGCCGGTCATGATCACACCCACCGTATTTGCACCTGCGTATCGTGCCGCTGAGCGAAACAGAACGTCGACGGAAGGCCGATGGCGACAGACGAGCGGTCCGTCCTTCAGTTCCACGTAGTAGCGGGCGCCGCTTCTCTTCAGCAGGATATGGCGGTTCCCCGGCGCGATGAGCGCCCGGCCGGGGATCACTGAGTCGTTGTTCTGCGCTTCCTTGACGGAAATCCGGCAAATCCCGTCGAGACGGTCGGCAAAGGCGGCGGTGAAATACTCAGGCATGTGCTGCACGATGACGATGCCGGGGCTGTCGGCGGGGAGAGCCTCCAGAAGGACGCGTAATGCCTCGGTTCCGCCGGTGGAGGTTCCTACAACGACCACCTTTTCCGTCGTCCTGACCATCGCCAGCGAGGTGGGCCGGGTCAAAACGGCATCTGCGGTCAGCTTCGGCGCAATCTCCCGTTTCCTGGTGGCAATCCGGCGAGGTCGAACCCGGCTGGCCGCACGGATGGCGTCGCAGATCCGTAAGGCCGATTCCTCAAGAAACTGGCGTGTGCCGAGGCGCGGTTTCTCGATAATCTCCACAGCTCCGTATTCCAGGGCCTTCAGGGCCGTTTCCGAGCCTTTTTCGGTCAGGCTTGAACAGATTACCACCGGGATCGGGTGCTGGCTCATGATCCGCTGCAGGAAGGTGATGCCATCCATTCGGGGCATCTCCACATCCATGGTGATCACGTCGGGGACGGTTGTTTTCATCCGTTCGGCGGCGATGTAGGGGTCTGCGGCGGTCCCGATCACCTCCAACTCCGGGTCGGCGGAGATGATGTCCGACAGTACCTGGCGCACCACGGCTGAATCGTCTACGATCAGGACCCTGATTTTCTTCATGACACCTGTCCCCGCGTCCTTCGCGCTGCCGACATGCCTCCTGCGAGTGCCATGCTGGTCAGTCGACGGAGAAAGACCTCGCCGGTATGGGGATAGAAGATGATCTTTCTCCCCTGCGTCCCCCCGACATCGGTGGCGACCAGCCTGATTCCCTCTGCCGCCAGGGTGTTCCGGGCCTTGTCGATATTCTGACGCCCGACGGAGTATTCTCCATCCCTCGCAGTGTCCGTGCGAAACATGTCGGCGCCGCCGAACAACTTGGCCTCGATGCCGCTACACGGTACCCCCCTGACCAGGAACGCCTCGATCATGCCCTGAACAGAGCACTCCACGTGGCGGAACAGCTCCGTGCAGCCGTTGCAGCGATTCCTATCCTGGCAGGCAGGGAGGAGCGCATGGCAGATGGCACCAATGCCGAGGCGACGGCTGGTCATGGTGATGGCCACGCATGAACCGAGGAGGGTTGAGATGACGCAGGATTGTTCGGCAAAAGCCATGTCTCCCGGCTTGAGGAAAAAGTGGGGAAGTGACGCGGGCTGAATGTTCATGAAACCTTTCGGTAGACGGTAGGGCTCACCTGGGTCAGAGGAACGTCCAGCCCGCTCAGGGTCTCCGAATGTCCCATGAAAATCAGGCCGCCCGGGTGCAGGTGGGCGCAGAGCCGGTTCAGCAAGCGTTCCTGGGTCGGCCGGTCGAAGTAGATGATCACATTGCGGCAGAAAATGATATCCATCGTTTCCCGCAGACCGAAATCACCGGCCATGAAGTTGAGACGGCGAAAGGAGACCTTGGCGCGCAGCTCAGGAACCACCCTCACCAGTCCGTTCTCACGATCCTTGCTGCGCAGCAGATACTTTCGCTTCAGGTAGAGCGGCACGGGAGCGACCCGGTCCTCGTGGTAGACCGCCAGTTGTGCCTTTCCCAGGACCTGAGTGGAAATATCGGTGGCCAGAATCCGGAAATCAAAATCGCCGCAGCCGGCAGCGAATTCCTGCAGCACCATGGCCAGCGTGTAGGGCTCCTCACCGGTGGAGCATCCGGCGCTCCACACCATCAGGCGGCGGCTGCCACCGCCGCCTCGGCGCTGCCGCCATTCCGGCAGCGCCTGTTGTGTCAGATAGGAAAAATGATCGGCCTCACGGAAGAAATCGGTCTTGTTGGTGGTGGCAAGGTCGATCATCGTGACCCGTTCCTCAACCCCGGAGTTGCCGAAGAGATGGGTGCAGTAGTCGGTAAACGACCTCATGCCGAGCTCCCGCAGCCGTCTGTTCAGGCGTGCCTCCAGCATGGTCTTCTTGGACGGTGGCATCCTGATGCCGCACTCATCGTAGATGAAGCGGCTCAGGCGGGTAAAATCGCCGGAAGAGAGCCGTGGAGTGGCCGGCGATCTGAGTGCGTTAGTTGTCATAGCGACTCCCGGTCATCACAGGTGCAAGAGGCCATGGAGAATCTGCTTTTCCCGTTCAGAACTTTTCGAACGATGCATCCAGCTTGTCTCCGGCACTGGCCATGTCAAGTTCGAGTCCTGTTGACATGGTGGCGTTGGCGGTGTGATAGCCGTTGGCCTTGCCGACATGCGCCAAGTGATGCAGCCGTCCGGCTCCGGCGCGCCGGTCCCGGTCGACATGGACCGGACGTGCCGTGCGGGGCGTTGCAGCCCGGGAGGACTCCCTGTTGTCAACACGGAAGAAGGCGATAGTGTTCTGCAGTTGTTCCGACTGGGAAGAAAGTTCTTCGGCGGTTGAGGCCATCTCCTCGGAGGCGGAGGCGTTCTGCTGGATAACCTGGTCGAGCTGCTGGATCGCCTTGTTGATCTGCTCGGCGCCCAGATCCTGTTCTCGGCTCGATGCGTTGATTTCCTGGACCAGTTCGGCGGTCCGCTGGATGTCGGGCACGATCCGGCCAAGGAGATCACCGGCCGTTTCCGCCACCGAAACGCTCGATGCCGATAGCTCACTGATTTCCGCAGCTGCTTTCTGGGAGCGTTCTGCAAGCTTGCGCACTTCGCTTGCCACTACGGCGAATCCCTTGCCATGTTCCCCGGCTCGTGCCGCCTCGATGGCGGCGTTCAAGGCCAGGAGGTTCGTCTGCCGGGCAATTTCCTCGATGATTGATATTTTGTTGGCGATCTCCTTCATGGCACCAACGGTTTCGATCACCGCCTTGCCGCCGTCGCGGGCAGATTCGGCTGATTTTACGGCAATCTTCTCGGTCTGCATGGCGTTGTCCGCATTCTGCCGGATGTTAGAGGTCATCTGTTCCATGGAGGAGGAGGCTTCTTCGGCGGCGGCGGCCTGCTCACTTGCGCCCTGGGACATCTCCTCGGCGCTGGAGGAAAGCTGCTGGCTCCCGGCGGCAACGTTGTCGGCAGCACTTTTGACTTCGCCGACGATCTCCCGCAACTTTGCCACCATGTTCTGCATTGCGGCCAGAAGCAAGGCGGCTTCATCCCTGCCGTTTGGCGTGACGGTGGCGGTCAGATCTCCATCGGCAAGACGATTGGCCACCTGGACCGCATCCCGCAGGGGTCCGGTCACGCTCCGGGTGATGAGAAAGCTGATCAGGATACAGACCAGCATGGCGGCGCAGGCGGTCACCAGGTTCATGGTCCGGGTCGACTGGTACACCTTTCCGGCGTCAGTGTAACTGGCGATAATCTGATCCTCCTCGTATTTCACCAGCTCCTTGAACGCGAGGAATATCTTGTCGTCCAGAGGGGCCGCCTCCCGGTTGTAGCTCGCAATCGCTTCGCCGGACTTGTCGGCCAGGGAAAGCTCCTCAACCTTCATGTTGGCCTGCTTGGCGTTGGCTATACTGGTGTTGACCGCCGCCATCAACTCTTTTCCCTTGTCGGAGGTCTCCTGTTTCTCCAGTTTTGTCATGATCTCCCGGTACTCTCCCCGCTGCTTCTCGATTTCGGCGTAGACTTCGCGGCGCGCGGACATATCCTTGAGCATCAGCATCTGCACGCCATCTATTACCTGGCTGATCCCCTTCTGGGCGTCGTTGGCGAGCTTGATCTTGTTATAGCTCACCTGGACGATCCGCTCCAGGTTGTCGTCCATCTTGCCCAGACTGTTGATGGACATCATGGTGATCAGTGCCAGGAACAGCAGCAGCAGGCCGAAACCCAGTCCCATGCGGATGCCTATTTTCATATTGTTAAGTTTCATCTTCCCTTGTCTCCTTTTATGGTTGTCAATTGGGTTATTGTCGGTCGGGGCCCTGCCTCGTTACTCCGAAGTCCGTCAGGCGTTGCTTGCGATGCGGGGCTCCCCGTCCATTCCCCGTGTCGCTGCCAGTTCGGAGAAGGAAAAGACCTTATCGATATCGAGTATCATCATGATCTGCTCATCCCGTTTCCCCATCCCGCGGATGAATTCGATGTTGAGCCTGGTGCCGATCCGCGGCGGCGGCTCGATACTTCCTGGTTCCAGCTCCAGTACCTCCCGCACCGAATCTGCCATGGCGCCAAGTAAGGTTGTCTCGCCGTCCACGGTAACCTCGACGATGATGATGCAGGTATTCACCCCCTGTTCGGTGGCCTGCATGCCGAACTTCTGGCGCATGTCCACCACCGGCACCACGCTGCCGCGCAGGTTGATCACACCCCGCATGAACTCGGGCGTCCCGGGAACCCGGGTAATGGCCGTGAAATCCAGGACCTCGCGTACCTTGTCGATGTCCATGGCGAACACCTCTTCCGACAGGGTAAAGGTGAGGTATTGAATGTTTTCAGCTGCTGCTTCATTGCTCATGGTTAGTTCCCCCTTGACCCGGGTGCGTGCCACACGCCCCGGCAATAACGCTTGTATCAGGCCGCCCATTCCGCCTGTTCCTCTGCCTGCACCAACTCCGCGATATCCAGGATCAGCGCCACTGTCCCATCCCCCAGGATAGTGGCTCCCGACACTCCGATCACGTTTCTGAAGACCTTTCCGAGCGATTTGATGACTGTCTGGTGACCGCCGATTACATGATCCACCGCAAACCCCACCCGTTTTCCGTCCAGTTCGGTGACGACCACCTGTTCGATGGCCGGCGGGGCGCCGCAGACTCCGAATCGGTCCCGCAGGCGGATATAGGGGATGATCTGGCCGCGGACGTTGATCAGGTGCCGGCCGTTGGCCCGGGCTGCATCATTTCCGGTCAGCTCCAGGCATTCCTCCACCAGTGAGAGGGGGAGCATGTAGCAGTCGGTACCGATTTGCACCAGAAGGCTTTCGATGATTGCCAGGGTCAGGGGCATCCGTATCGTAACGGCTGTTCCTTTCCCCTGTTCGCTGGCAACGGAGATGTTTCCCCTCAAGGCATCAACCCCCCGCTTTACCACATCCATGCCGACGCCCCGCCCGGAAATGCTGGTTATCTCCTGTGAGGTTGAAAAACCGGGGGAAAAGATCAGGTTGAGCAGCTCCCGGTCGGGGAGCTCCACACCGTGGGGAATCAGCCCTTTCTGCAGGCCGCGCTCGTGCACGGCCTGCCGGTCGATGCCGGCCCCGTCGTCGGCAATGGTGATGATAACGCTCTCGCCGGAATGCACCGCCGAAAGATGGACGGTCCCTTGCCGCGGCTTGCCCGCCGCCACGCGCACCTCCGGAGATTCGATGCCATGGTCGATGCAGTTGCGGATGAGGTGGATCAGGGGATCGGTCAGGAGCTCGATGACCGTCTTGTCCAGTTCGGTTTCGTCACCGTGGCAGGTTATATCCACTTCCTTCCCCAGCTCCGTAGCCAGGTCGTGCACCAGCCGCCTGAAGCGGTTGAAGGTGCTGCCGATCGGGAGCATCCTGATACCCAGGGCGCTGTCCCTCAATTCTCCGGTCAGTCGCTCGACTTCTTCGGCCAGGGCCACCAGTTCCGCGTCGTCGCGGCCGGCGGCGGTCTGGCTGAGACGGGCTTGAACGGTAACCAGTTCTCCCACCAGATTGACGAGGGTATCGAGCTTTTCCGCAGGGATCCGGATACTGGAGATCGCTTCCCGCCCCGGCTCCATGCCGGCGGGTTCCGCCACGACGGAGTCGGCGGCAGCTTCCTGGCTATTTCCGGAGAGCCGGTTCCCGTTTTCTTTCGCTGCCTCTCCGGTGGCCTCGACCGGCGTGATCTCCAGTTCATCGTCGCCGGCGAAGATGAAGACGTCGCGAATAGCGTCGATCCCGGCGTCCGTTACGAGGTGAATCTCCCAGGCAAGATGGCAGCGTGATGGATCGAGCTCTTCCAGTGGGGGGACGGCGTCGGTGATGACGGTCACACGGCACTCCCCCAGGAGATGCAGCTCATTGAACAGAGTGACCGGGTTGACTCCGCTCCGGAAGGTTTCCTCCCCCGGTTGGTAACGGATATGGAAGGCGGCCGGTACGGCAGCGGGTAGCGGGTGAGAAGCGGTCGGCGTTGAAGACATCGCGGTAGCTGCTACCGGTACCTGCATCTGGAACGAGGCCACCATCTGTCGTGCGCGGTCGGCCAAGTCTCCAGTGCTCTCCCCGGAGGCCGTCAGCATCGCCATAATCAGGTCGCGCGCTTGCAGGGTGAGACCGATCAGTTCTTTCCCCACGGCACCCCCCCCCTCCCGGAACAGCTCGAAGACGGTCTCGATCTCGTGGGTAAAGGCGGCGGCCTCTTCGTACCCGAACATGGCACTCGATCCTTTAAGGGTGTGGAGTGCCCGGAAGACCCGCCCGATCAGGTCGATATCTGAGGGGCTCTGTTCCAGGTCGAGGAGGGCGGTTTCAAGTTCGATCAACAGTTCCGACGCCTCTTCCCGAAATATCCGCCGGTAATGGTCGTTCATCCGATCACCTTGCGCACTGCCGCAAGAAGCTGTTCCGGACCGAACGGCTTGGTGATCCACCCGGTAGCCCCTGCGGCCCTGGCATCGTTCTTACGGATATCCTGGGATTCGGTCGTCAGCATGATGACCGGCGTAAAACGCGTCGTGGGATTTTCCCTGATTCCCCTGATCAGGCCGATACCGTCCAGGTTCGGCATGTTCAGATCGGTTATGACCATGTCCACTGCCTGGTTCTTTAGCATGGCAAGGCCGTCTCTGCCGTCCGCGGCCTCGATGACCCGGTAGCCGCTCTCCTTCAGGGTAAAAGACAACATCATGCGGACACTCGCCGAATCGTCCACTGCCAGAATAGTCCTGCTCATAGCGTGTTCACTCCTTTTCCTGGACATCCTGCCGGCAGGCGCCGACTGAATGGAAACCCGCAGCCACAACTCCCTGGGCATATGCTTCCGAGGGTGTGGGCATGACGGTCAGTTCACGGCCCGATCTGGCCGCCGTCAGGCGGGCAGAGACAAGTAGCTGTAGAAATGCCGGATCCGTGGCGGTGACACCACTCAGATCGAGCCGCACCGATTCGGCTTCGGTTAGTGTGGCAACCAGCACCACCTTCAGTTCGTCCACCTGCCGGATGGTCACCGGTCCTTCAATGACGAGAGTTGTAGCAAGAGACCCGTCCTGCCTTTCCTTATCTGTTACCGTCAACCGCATATAGTGCTCCCTGCCGCTTAGAAAAACTCCACGTTGTTCTCGAAATGGTCGGCCGTCGCTCTGCCGGTGAGTCCGTTCCCGCGCATGGCTTCCGTTTCCCTTCTGCCGGTCAGGGAAGCCTCAAATGACAGGTGGACCTCCCGTTCGCTCACCATGGTATAGCGCCGGGTTGCATCTTCCAGGCTGCTGGCTGTTCCCGGGGAGATAGGACTACGCCGCTCCGCCCGTTCATTCAGCGCCAAACGATCCAGTCGGGAAATCACCTCCCGTCGGAGGGTTGCCATTGTTTCACGGTTGTCCAGGGCGGCGAGCGCTTCGTCGATGGTTGCGGTCAGGGAGTCCGCCGCATGGTCGGTCCGTGCGAGAAGGTCAGTGAGGGCATCGGTGATCTCACCGAGGCGGGTAATCGTCGCCGTCAGATGCTCGCCGCACTGGGCCGCTTCGGCCTTCCCCGTGTCTCCTGCCGTTCCCGCGGTCATGTCAGCCACGTGCTGACTGATGGTGTTGATGGTGTCCGTGATAGTTGCGGTCTGGCCGCAAATTTCTTCCGACTGACGCTTGACCGTTTCAGCGATCACACTGAACCCGCTCCCGTTTTTTCCCGCCTGGGCGGCCTTGATGATTGCATTCAGGGCGATTAATCGTATTTCGGAGCCAAGGTAGTCGATATCTTCAGCAAACGCGCTGATTTCCGCCATGGCGTCGGTCACCGTCAACATGACACCGGCAAGTTTGCTGGTTATTGCCACATTCTCTTCAAAGGCGGTCATGATCGAAGCCAGCCTGCTCGCTATGTCGTCAAGGGAAGCGTGTCCGACCTCATCTGCTTGAAGGAACAAACCCTTGACGGTGGCGGCCGATGAGGCCGCCTGTCGGGATATGTCGTGCAGGCTCGTCTCGATACGGGTAACTGCGACCAGCAACTCATCGGCGCTGTGGGCAAGCTGTGCCGACTGCAACGCGCAGGTTTTCTCCACCTTGCGTGTTATTGCTTCGTCAGGGCCGTTTTCCATCCCGTTGGCGAGATGTGTCCGCACTCCGACAAGCGCTTCCCGGGCATGCTCCATCTGCTGCCGAGTGATATCCTGGAATTGCAGAGAAACCACGACATTGCCCACATCACGAAAAATTGCTGCGGATCGTTGTGAAATGTCGTGCGCCGTTCCTGCGCAATTTTCATGCATTCCCGCCAGGACGGCGATGTTCTGCCGGATGGTCCCAAGGACCTTATGTCCCAGGAGTTTCTGGCTGCTGTCCAGACCCGCCACCATGGCAACGGCCTTTGTCATTTCACTGCGCAGGCATTTGATTCTGGAGATGATGGCAGTTGATTTCCCATCCACATTCTGGGCAAGGTTGCCGATATCGGTTGCCACATTCCGGAATCCGGCCCCACCTCCCCTATGGCGGGCACTTTCGAGGTTGGTGAGCATCTTCAGCATGCGCAGGTTGCTCACATGCCCCTTGAAGTTCTCCATCAGGCGGAGGATGGAACCGAATTCTTCCAGGATGCCACCGAGTGAAGAGAAGGCCCGGGCAGAAGTCCTGTCGGTCTCAAGGAAAAAGCGTTCCAACCGGCTGGCTGTCTCCTCCAGTTCCCGGATTGCGGCCCGTGTCTCTTCACTCGACATGATGTTCCCGGCAGTCGCGGCGTTGTCCTCGATCTCCCGTAAACAGGCAGAGAGGGACTGGAGTTTCGCTCCTACCTTGAGGAATCGGCTCTCGGTCAGGGCTGGCAGTCGCTCCAGCTCTTCAATGAGCCGATCGAGCGAAGCGTGCCACTGGGCTGTCGGTGGAGAAAACCTCTGGGGGGGGTCGCTAAAGGAACCCGTCTTCCAGGAATTGCCGGGGGAAATCTCTGGAACAGCCTTTCTGAAGGTGGCGTCGGGATTCATTGCAGGTAAAGCCCCTTGATACCCTGGCAGTTGTTGCAGGTGTCATCATAGTTGGTCTCGAAGATCTCCGCGAACCTGTCGGTCGTGACCCGGAATGCACGCATGACTACGGGGTCGAAATGCTCAGGGCGGGTCTGATTGTCTCCTTCCAGAATGATGCGGCATGCAGTTTCATGATCAAGAGCCGGCTTGTAGACCCGCTTGCTCCGCAGTGCATCGTACTGGTCCGCAAGGATTACGATTCTCCCCTCAGGGGGGATCTGGTCACCGGAGAGTCCTTTCGGGTATCCGGTGCCGTCCCAGCGTTCATGGTGAGTCAGGGCAATGGATGCCGCCATCTGCATAAGCGGATGGGATGCACCTCGCAGGATATGTCCGCCGATTACGGTATGCTTCTTGATGACTTCAAACTCCTCCGGGGTGAGCCCCGCCGGCTTGAACAGAATGGCGTCGGGGATGCCGATCTTTCCGATGTCATGCATGGCGCTGGCACAGGTGATGGTATCGACGAAATCGTCGGACTTCCCGATGGCCTGTGCGAGTACACCGGCATAGCTGCCGATTCGCCCGATGTGGCGGCCGGTATCCTCGTCGCGTAGTTCGGCCGCCGTAGTCAGGCGTTCGATAATTTCCCGGCTCATTCGTTGCTGGCTTCGCAATGCCTTGGCCAATTCATCGGTCCGATGCTCCACCGTCATTTTCAGTTCGTCCCGTTCCTTGTTCTTGCCTTGGACGAGACGCTTGCAGCTTATTCCCCGTTCGACGACGCTGATCAGCCCCGGCCCTGAAAACGGCTTGACGATGAATTCAAAGGCCTGCAGCTTAATGGCTTGTACCGCTATGTCGAACTCAGCATTTCCGGTTATGAGTATTACGGGTGTTTCCGTATCGAAGGTGCGGATTGTTTCCAGAAGCCGGAAGCCATTGACGATCGGCATGTTCACATCGGTCAGCACCACGTCGGTCGGTGTTTTGCGGAAAGCCTCCAGTGCCTTGCGACCGTCCAAATACGAGAAAACGGCAAAGCCGTGACTGCTGAGAAGCAATGAAGCCGTCTCCAGTAACAACGGATCGTCATCGACCACCATGACGCTGCCGGCATCACGCACTACCATCTCTCACCTCCAGGCAACCGCAACTGACCATTTATTTATAGCTGTGAGATTTTTCTGACCATGTGTCATGGAGCACATAGTATGCCAGCGATACAGTGAAGCGCTAATACTGTAATGTTGAAGTGTTACGTGATGGCGTCGGTAATATTGTTGCGACAAAAGTGCGACGCATTATGGACCTCTGGTCCACGTAAACCAAGGTAACATCGGGATGACATTAGTTAATTATGTGGTTGCGACAAAAAGGATGGGTGCGACAAATGTCGCACTTTGTGCGGAGTGGGGTATTCATGGGGATATTTATATTAATGAGTAATAGTGCCGGTTGGCAACTGAGGTCACCGGAAACGTACTGAAAAATCAGTTTCTGTGATTGTCCCTGCGCGGTGCGTTGCTTGAACTCCTTTCAGTTTGTTTACAGGGGGGCACGGAAGAAATTGTAGATAAAACGTGAGCCGGCGGTTACATGCGGCACAATCTCTTGTTCAGTGCCTGGCGAGTCATCCCCAGGAGGGCTGCTGCAGCCCCTTGATTTCCGTCTGCAAGCCGGAGAGCTTCTTCGACGAGGTACTGCTCCATCTCCTTGATCTTCGGAAACCGGCCGGTTACGGCAAAATCCCGATCTTGCGCTCCAGGCGGAGTCGGGTTGCGGGGAGGGGGCTGCTGCTTTGTCCCGAGTTTTTTGCAGAACGCGGCCGGTGTCAGGTTTCCCTCCCGATGTCGTGCCACGGCGTCAAAAACCATGGCCCTCAGTTCACGAACATTGCCGGGGAAGTGGCAGACGGACAGGTGGGTAAGGAGTTCGGGACGGTAGACCGGCTTATCTTTCCGGAGGGTCAGGGCGGCTTCCTTGAGGAAGGCCTCCAGCAGGAGAGGAATGTCTTCCCGTCGCTCCCTGAGCGGTGGGATCTCTACCTGATGGGCACAGAGACGGTAATAGAGATCTTTGCGAAATGCCCCCTCGACAATCAGCTGATCAAGGTTCTGGTTGGTGGCAACGACGACGCGAGCCCGGCTCGGAACCGGTCGATCAGCCCCGAGGGGATGATACTCACCCTCCTGGAGGAGACGGAGCAGTTTAACCTGGGAAGCGGGGCTCATGTCGCCGATCTCGTCCAGAAACAGGGTGCCGTCGGCAGCCCGGGCGATCATCCCTTCGCGGGGCTCACCTGCTCCGGTGAAGGCCCCTTTACGGTGGCCGAAGAGCGTGTCGGCAAACATCAAGTCGTCAAGCCCGGCGGCATTGACTGCCACGAAGTCGCCGGCAACGCCGCTGAGTGTGTGGACGGCCCGGGCTAAAAGTTCCTTACCGACACCGGTTTCCCCGGTGATCAGGACCGGTTGGTCCGTGGCGGCTATTGCTTCGAGATAGCCGAATACCGCCTGCATCTTGGGACTGCGGGTGAGGATGGCGGCAAACGCCTGCCGGTTGCGGACCTGTCCGGAAAGAAGGGATTCCCGGAGAGAGGTGATCTCGCGCCGCAGGGCATTCATCTCCAGAGCCTTCCTTACCCCTCCCACCAGCCGGCTGATTTCCACCGGCTTCACCTGGTAATCGAAGGCGCCTGCCTTCATGCACGCCACGGCGGTTTCGAGCTGGTTGGCGGCGGTGACGATAATCACCGGCACGTGGGGATAGTTGGCGGCAATCTCCCCGAGAAGTTCCGTTCCGGAAAGGTAGGGCATCTGGAGGTCCAGGACCACCACTCCTGTCTCCCGTTCGGCAAGGAGGGGGAGAAGATCCCGGCTGTCGGAACAGGTCAGGACGTTGACGATCCCGGCGCCGTTCAGCATCACTTCGTAGCTGAAGAGTATGTCCTGCTCGTCATCCACGAGGATCACGGCGGGTGAATCGGAGGGTGCTGGTCCCATTCTGCTGCTCCTTGTCTGAGATTGTAGCCAGATATCCCACGCAACACAAGACCAAACTCAAGGAGGTCTGCCGTTGAAATCCGGGGTGCAGCCCGGCAGCGAAACCGGAGAAACTGCTTCCCCGACAAAATCATTATTCCCGCTTAATTCGGCAGAAAACACTTTTCTTCCGTGTGTTAAAGCCTGTATTATTCTCATTAAAGTTGCACCCCAGCCGCCATGATGATCCCCCTCTCCCTTTTCTGATATGGCACATACTCCATTAGGGAGGAATCCCCGTGAAAATCAGAATCAATCTGTTCTTCATCAGCAGTATTATCATCACACTTGCCGTTCTCTTCAGCACCCTAATATTCCTGGCACAGATACGCGCCGAGGCGCTCCAACGGGCGGCAGTTGAGCAGGAGCGGGCCATCCGGACCTTCTGGCAACTCCTCCTGGACAAGGGGGGCGACGTCCGTGTTGTCGACGGCAGGATGATGGCGGGTGGCTATCTGATCAATGGGAACCACGAGTTGCCCGACAAGGTCCGGGACATCTTCGGTGGCACGGCGACTATTTTCATGGGTGACACGCGAATAGCAACCAACGTCCTGAAGGGCGATGCCAGCCGGGCAGTCGGTACCAGACTCACCGGTCCCGCTTACGATGCAATCTTCGGGGAAAACCGTTCGTACCGCGGCGAGGCGCCTATTTTCGGTATTCCCTATTTCACCGCCTATGACCCGATTCGTAACGGAAACGGCAAGACCATTGGCGCTCTCTACGTCGGCATCAAGAAAGACCAGTTTCTTGCCGGGTACTCTCGCCTGAAAACCAGGATCATTGTCGGCACGGCCGTTCTGGAAGTCCTCCTTGTTTTGCTTGCCTGGGGACTGCTCCGTGAACGGGTCCGGGCTGATACACAAATACGGGAGATTGCGAAACGGATCAGACTTATTACGGACTCGGTTCCTGTCGGCATTGCCTACGTCGATACGCAGATGTGTTATCTCTTTGCCAACAGGCGCTACGAGAAGCTGTTCGAAATCGCTGACGGTGAGTCACTGGTCGGTCGGCCAGTGGGAGCAGTGGTGGGAGATGCATTTTTCGCCTCACGGGAGGAGCACATCCGACGGGCCCTGGCGGGTAATGAAGTGGTCTTCATCCATACACTGACACGCAGCGACGGCGACGAGCTGGTGCTGCAGACAGCCTACATCCCCCACGTGGAAGAAACGGGGACTGTGGTCGGTTACTTTATCCAGCACTACGACATCACCGATCTGACCATGGCACAGGAGGCGCTCCGGACTTCCGAGGAGCAGTATCGGACCCTCTTCAACACCACCGGCACTGCCATGTTCGTCAGCGAGGAAGATACCACGGTGTCGCTGGTGAACGAGGAGTTCTCCAAACTTTCAGGCTACCGTCGGGAGGAGATTGAGGGGCGGCTCAGCTGGACGATATTCGTGACCCCTGAGAGCCGGGAGCGGATGCTCGGGTACCATCGAGACCGCCGCATCGACCCCGCATCTGCCCCCTACAAGTATGAATGCGAAACCATAAGCCGGGACGGCTCGCTCCACAACATTCTTGCCCACGTAAGCCTCATCCCCGGCACCAACAGGAGTGTCATCTCGTTTCTAGATATCACCGGGCACAAGCAGATGGAGGCGAACCTCCAGTCTCAGCTGACGTTCCTGCAGACCCTGATCGACACCATCCCGAGCCCTATCTTCTACAAGGACCGGGATGGCCGCTACACCGGCTGTAACCTTGCCTTTGAAAACTACATCGGGCTGGCGCGGGATGAGGTAGTAGGAAAGACGGTCTACGATATGGCCCCCACGGAACTGGCCGACCGTTATAGGGAAATGGATGAGGATCTCTTCGGCAATCCGGGGGTTCAGATATACGACGCCTCCGTTGTCTATGCCGACGGCAACCGGCACGAGGTCACCTTCAACAAGGCTACCTTTGCCAACGAGGATGGCCAGGTCGAGGGGCTCGTTGGAGTGATCCTCGATGTCAGCGAACAGAAGAGGGCAGCGCAGTTGCTCGCTGGGGAAAAATTGGCCCTGGAGATGATTGTGCAGGAGGCCCCCCTTGCCGACGTGCTGGAACTCCTCTGCCGGAATGTCGAGAGCCATTCTCCGGGGGCTCTCTGTTCCGTGATGCTTCTGGATGCCAGCAGCAGGCGTCTGCGGCATGTGGTCGCTCCCAGCCTGCCGGAGGAGTATGCCAAATCTGTCAACGGAACGCGGATCGGGCCGGCGGCTGGCTCTTGCGGTACGGCGGCGTTTACGAACCGGCCGGTCGTCACCGGTGACATCGCCACCGATCCCCTCTGGGAGAAGTGTCGGACACTTCCCCTGAGCTACGGTCTGCGGGCCTCCTGGTCCATGCCGATCCGGTCGACAAAGGGAGCCAGCATAGGAACCATTGCCGTTTACTTCCCGGCACCGCACGAGCCTGATCCTGCCGAGCTGCACCTGCTCGAGCGGGCCGCACACCTGGCCAGCATCGTGATCGAAAGGAGCCGGGGCGAAGAGGCGCTTCGGGAGAGCGAAGAGCGCTTTCACCAGATTTTCGTTCAGAATGGCGATGCCATACTCCTGGTCCGAATGGACGACTTCGACCTCATTGACGCCAATCCGGCGGCACTGGAGCTGTTCGGCTACGATCGAGCCGAGATGCTCGCGCTGAAACCGTACCAGCTGATTTTCAAGGAGGATTTCGACGCTCTGGTCGTTGCCATCCCCCGGAGCAACCCCGCCGAGGTTTTCCAGCTGGACAGCGCCCACGGCACCCGGAGGGACGGTGCACCGATCATTATATCCATCCGCTGTAAGATCCTGCGTCTTCGCGAGGAGTATGTCATTTATTGTTCCATAAGGGATATCACCGATAAGGTGCGGCTGGAGGAAGAGGTCAGGGATACGCACGCGAAACTGATCCACACCAACAAGATGACTTCTCTAGGTATGCTCGCCTCCAGCGTTGCCCACGAAATCAACAATCCGAACAACTGCATCTCTGTCAACGCAGCAATGATGGCAGACGTCTGGCATGACGCCGAACCGTTCTTGGAACGAGTTCGCGCGGAACAGGGTGATTTCCTTCTGCGGGGAATTCCGTTTTCGAAGATGCGGGAATTCGCTCCCCGACTCCTGAACGGGATAGCAGAGGGGTCCCGGCGGATCACCTCCATCGTTCACAACATGAGAGATTTCGTACGGAAAGACAAGAGCGGACTGCAGGGGGAAATCGACGTCAACCGGTTAATACAGACTGCCGCCACAATTCTTTGGCATCATATCCACATGCATACCAATAACTTTCAGCTGGAACTGGAGGAAACTCTCCCCAAGGCGCGGGGTAACGCTCAACAGATCGAGCAGGTCATCATCAATCTGGTCGTTAACGCCCTGCAATCCCTTCCCGACAAAGAGGCAGGAGTCTCTGTCTCGACCAGTCACGATAATGAAGCGGGTACCATCATCATAACGATAAAAGATGAAGGAAAGGGGATGGATAAAACGGTGATGGCGCGACTGAAGGACCCCTTTTTCACGACAAAACAGGCCGAAGGGGGAACAGGCCTGGGGCTGTACATCTCCGATTCCATCCTCAAGGAGCATAAGGGGGTCCTTGAGTACGATTCAAGTCCCGGCAGGGGGACAACAGCGACCGTCACCCTCCCCATGGCTGATGGCAGCGCCATAGTTGCCCCCAGTTGCTAAATAATCATGTTTGATTTTTGTAATATATAAAAAATATTTAAATATCAATGTGAAATATATGTGTTTAAAGTATCACAATTTGTTGACAGAAATGGTCGATTCGGAGTAATAATCTTTTGTCAAACAGTAGTTCAAAATACTCGTTGCAAACTGCCCAAGTTGATATAAATGATTAATCATAAGCCAAGCCAGTCTGAAACGCTGTCAGGCTTTTCCTGGTAATGCTTTCGACTTTCGGACTCCTCGCCTCCATTGAGAACATGAGGGGTGAACGATGGCAGTTTGGGGCACAGGGAACTACCACGATTAATCGGTCGGTACACTTCGAAATACCGATCGCAATCATGCCGGAATGCCGATCGGCAGAGGCCGGAATATGCAGTTGGCTGGAGGAAACGTGGAAAAGATACTGATTGTTGACGACAGCAAAATTGCTCAGGGAATGCTTGCCGAGATCTTTAACGACACCTATGACCTGAATTTCCAGGATGACGGCCTGGCCGGCATTGAAGCTGCGCGGCACATAAAACCGGATCTGATTTTGCTTGATATCAATATGCCGGATCTTGATGGGTTAGAGGTCTGCAGAATTCTCAAGAAGGAAGAGGAAACAAGAGATATCCCAATCATTTTTGTCACCTCACACGATTCTGTTGATGAAAAGGTCAAGGGTTTCCATGTCGGAGCAGATGACTATGTGGTGAAACCATTCTATCCCCCCGAACTGCAGGCTAGAGTCCACGCACACATTGGATTGAGGAGGGCAAGACTCCAGTCGCTGGCACTGGAACGATTGACGGTCTTCAAGGAAATGGCGATTGCCGTCAGTCATGAGATTAACAATCCGCTGACGGCGGTCCTTGCCTATCTCCATATTCTACAAGCCAATCTTGAAAATGCCCCCGGAATGGTAACGGAAAACATCACGGGCATTTATGAAGGGACGAAGCGTATCCAGAAGATTGTCGGCAGACTCGCCAACGCAACAAATGCGTCAAAAACCAGATACAACGCCGATATGGACATGATTGATCTGCATAACATCTAACGTATCCAATATCCCTGAGGTCCAATTGTGGAGAATAGTAAATCAGGTTCTGAAGAGGAATTGCAGCCAAATTTCTTTGTAAAAAACCCCGTGTGGACACTTCTACTTTTTATTGCAGCAATGTTGCTGATGGAAAGCATTGCCATAATCTATGTGCATACAATTGCAAGTATGCCCTCACGTTTCGCTGAATTTTCTATTTTACTCTTTCTGCATCTGTGCATACTATTCCCTGTTCTGTATATGCTCTATCTCCGTCCACTGGGGAAGTATAGTGCAGAAAGAGAAGAGATTGTAAAATCAGTAAAAGATACCTTTATTTTATTACAAACGGCATTTTCTGCCATGAATGAGGGTATTCTTATTGTTGACTTCAAAACCCGCAATATTCTTGAAGCCAATGTTGCAGCTGAAAAAATATTCAACTATACACGGGATGATCTGGTTGGTTCCAGTACCAAAATGCTGCATCTGAATGAGAGAATGTATGAGAAGTTCGGCGAAATGATTTTAAACTCTTACCGGGAAAATGGTTGTCTTGATGCAGCCTTTACGTTGAAAAGAAAGGACGGGACAACGTTTCCTTCGGAACATTCAATCATTCCTATAATGGCCGAAGATGGAAGCTATTTGCGCCATGTCAGTGTGATACGGGACGTAACCGAACGCGTCAAGGCACATGAAAAAGTAAGAAATGTAATGAATACACTGGAGGAGAAGAACACCTTTCTCGAATCGGTTATAACCAATATGTTCAGCGGCATCATTGTCGTTGATCATGACCTGCGGATAAAGATGGCAAATCCCTATGCGCTTCGTTTGTGCGCCAAAAGTGCTGCACAGGTCGTAGGGAGCCCGTTGAGAAATTTCTGCCCTGAATTTGAAGAACATTTAGCAGCGGGAATTGGTTCGGGCGAAATAACGGCCCATTTTTGTTCCAATGAATACGTGGTCGGGTTCTCCCTCTTCAACCAGACCGGAGCAGAAAACAAGACGGTTGGACATATCATAAACTTTAAAGATCTCACGGAAATCATGAAAATCAGGAAAGAGATGAGGCAGAAAGAGCGTCTTTGAGCAATGGGTGAAGTCGTTGCCAGGGTTGCCCACGAAATGCGCAATCCACTGTGTGCCATGACCTCAGTCGTCCAGATTCTTGGATTGGAACTCAAGCTTTCGCCTCAACATGGTCAACTGATGGATTCATATATGGCGGAATCGAAGCGGCTCAACAATCTCGTCGGAGAATTGCTGGACTGTACCAGGGAACTGCAGGTTGAGAAGAAGAAAGTTGATTTATGCAGCATTATCGATATGGCAACTCAGATCAATGAACCCTATCTGGCCGAGAAAAATCTGCGGATATTTAAATCTTACGCTGTTGAAGAACTTTTCTTGATGGCAGATTCTGAGAAACTGGAGCAGGTAGCGATAAATCTTGTGAAAAATGCAATAGATGCCTCAAGTTATGGCGAGGAAATTACTATCATTCTTGAAGCGGATAACACTGAGGCAAAACTCAGAGTCGTTGACAATGGCCAGGGCATTCCGCATGGTCAACTGGAAAAAATATTTGAAATATTTTATACGACTAAGAAGCATGGGACGGGGATGGGGCTGGCCATATCCAGGAACATTGTTGAAGCGCACAAGGGGAGTCTGGTCGCGTGCAACAACAGTGAAGGCGGGGCAACCTTCACCATGACGCTTCCTCTGAGCGGGACGGTCGCATGAAAGCGTTAATCATCGATGATGAGCCGGGGATCAGGTTTTCCCTCGGTTATTTCCTGAGCCAGCGCGGCTATGAACTGCTGGAGGCCCCTACATCTTCCGAAGGACTCTCCCTTGCGAGGGAATTTCTCCCTGATATCGTGTTTCTCGATATGCACCTTCCCGATTCCGATGGGGAACTCCTTCTCCCCCATCTGGTCGTCCCGGAAATCGGTGCTCGCGTTATCATGATGACCGCCTATGCCGAAATAGAAAAAGCGGTCAGATCAATGAAGTGCGGAGCGGAAAACTTTCTTGCCAAGCCTTTTGACCTTGAGCAGGTAGCCCTGATCCTCGAAAGAATCGAGAATCAGCTTCGAAGAGAAAAGGAGTCAGAGCAGTATCGGCAATTGTACTCAACGTCCGTTCAGCATGCCGAACTTATCGGCTATTCTCCGCTAATGCTGCGCATACAAAGGCTGATTGCGTTAATGGCAGAGAATCTTTCCACCCCTGTGCTTATCCTTGGGGAGTCGGGAAGCGGCAAGGAACTGATAGCACGAGCCATTCACCGTCGTAGTAAACTGAAAGGACCACTTGTTGAGATTAACAGTGCATGCCTTTCGGATGCCCTCCTCGAGTCGGAATTGTTTGGTCATGAAAAGGGTGCTTTTACGGATGCCTCCAGTACGAAAGTCGGACTCTTTGAACTTGCACACAATGGAACGATTTTTTTTGATGAAATTGGCGAGATGCCTCTCTCGATACAGGCAAAGTTACTTAAAGTACTCGACACGAGAAAATTCAGAAGAGTCGGTGGTGTTGCTGACATCACCACTAATGCGCGGTTTATCGGGGCGACCAACCGCGATCTCCCTAATCTGGTGCATAAGGGGGCATTTCGAGAAGACCTCTACTACCGGATACATGTCATGCCGATTTTTGTTCCTCCCCTTCGGGAACGTGATAATGACATCTTGCTGCTGGCAGAGCATTTTGTCCAAACGCTGGGTGAAGATATGGGAAAAGGGGGTATGTGCATTTCACCGTCTGCAATGGATTTTCTTGTCCGATATAAATGGCCAGGCAATGTCAGAGAATTGAAAAATGTTATTGAACGGGCCATAATTCTTGCGGAAGGTCACGAAATTCTTCCTGAGCATATCCCCTCAGAGTTGAGGCTGGCCCCACTTCCCCACCAGGTGAGCAGTGCTGGTGCTCAAATAAAACCACTGCATAAAATCGAGGAAGAGTACATTGAGCATGTTCTTCGTGCCACTGGCAACCACTATTCAAATACCGCGAGTCTCCTCGGCATAAGCCGTTCAACACTCCATCTCAAACTGGCAAAAATGAAGAAGGCTGTCCTATAACTGCACACGTCCGATTATCGGACAAATCCCGCTCTTCTTGAGTGAATCCTTCCCCTTAAAAGTTACCCCTCAGTTTTAACTTCATCATTTATCCCTGTGGCTGTTGAGAGTTATGCCTTAGTCCATTCACAATGTTTGTCTTCGAGTCGGGAACCGGGTTGGCTATTTGAAGACTGTTCTTCTCCCAATGTATTAAAATCATACATTCCTTCCACTGAACAAATTTCATCACAATTGCATATCTCACCGAAAATACGACAAATATCAGTCAGCACACTTTGCTTGTTATTGGTATGCAACCTGCTTGAGTCCGGTAACAAGATGCTCATTCAAGGGGAAAAATGATCAATGCCGGCGGGAACTTTGAAAAAAATTCTGATTGTAGATGACGAATGTTTCATTTTGCTGAGTCTTTCCTATCTTCTCAGAACAGAGGGGGTTGAAGTGATCTGTTGCAGCGAGATCGAACAGGCGAAAGAGGCTCTGGAAACAAACCATTTTGACCTGGTTCTGACTGATATAAGAATATCTGGCGTTAATGGCAGTGAGGGGCTTGAGCTCCTGAGATACATAGATGAGCATTGTTCTACTGATGTGATGATCATGACCGGTTTTAGCACTCCGGCAATTAGAGAAGAGGCTTCGCGATGTGGTGCATGTTACTTTTTCGAGAAGCCTATTGATATACCCTTGTTGTTAAAGCAAGTCGCCATGAGGGGCATTCCCGTCAAACAAAAACTTACCTGAGCTGTGGAGAAGTAAGTCGCTGTTGTTGCCCCACAGATAACATCTGATTCATGCACTCTCTACAAAAGGAGTATGAAATATGAAACAGAGGAGTTTTTTAAAAGGGCTTCAGGGAAAACTGCTACTTTTTTTTCTTGTCATTTCGATAGTGCCACTTGTCATTGTCGCCACGGTTGCCTATCAAAAGGCGAAAGGAAGCCTGCAGGAACTGGGTAATAGCATGCTTAACGACACCGCCCATACCGTGATGGGGAAAATGGATGTAATTGTCGGTGACCGCTATGACGACATCAAGGCGTGGGCTGCATCAGATATCATCAGAGACGGCTTCAAGACGGGGGAATTCTCTCAGTCGACCAGGATGCTCGGGAGTCTGGTAAAACAATACGAACTGTACAAGGAAATCCTCATCTTCGATACTTCCGGCAACTGCGTCGGCGCAAACGATATTAACATTTTCAGAAATCCAGGTTTCAAGAAGAACCAGGCGGATAAGGAGTGGTTCAAACATGTCATGGCCGGGGAGCTTTACGTACATGATGTCTATTTTTCGGCAAGCATAAACGACCTTGCCATCGGCTTTTCCGCCCCGGTCAAGGACGACAACGGCAAGGTGATCGGAGCGGTTGGCTCCCGTATCCCCTGGAATGAGTTTGAAAAGCTGGCCCTTGAGGAAGGTAAAGTAGGGAGTACCGGCTATACCTACCTCATCAACAAGGAAGGGGAATTCATCGTCCATCCAAAAAAGGAGAAGATCCTTAAGGAGAACCTGACAAAGGACTCCAATGCCCGGCTTTCCGAGATTGCCAGGAAGATGGTCAAGGGGGAGGAAGGGATCGGGGATTATACCTACGAAGGAGTTGCCAAGCTGGTATCATATTCTCCGTCGAAGGGGTACGGTGACTTCAAGGGGCTGGGATGGAGCTGTGCATCCACAATACCGGAGGCGGAGCTGTACAATCCGGTCTATGCCCTGCGCTCTATCGTACTGATACTCATTTCAGTTGCCATGCTGCTGATTGCCGGCATAGCGGTAATCATCGCCCGCAGCATCGCTAATCCGATGCTCAAGGGGGTTGCCTTTGCCCAGGCAGTGGCCGGCGGTGATCTGACCGGTCAACTCGATGTGCGAACCAAGGACGAAGTGGGGGATCTGGCCAATGCCCTTAACGAGATGGTGACGGGACTCAAAGCGATGGTCGGCAGCATCAGCGATACTTCCGTCCAGGTTGCCGCGGCAGCGGGTCAGATCTCGGCCAACTCTGAACAGTTGACGAGGGCAGCCCACAGTCAAGCATCTGCCTCCGAGGAGACTTCCTCGACCATGGTGCAGATGGCTGCCTCCATCCAGATTGTAGCAAAAAATGCCGACTCCCTTGCCAGCAATGCGGATGAGGTTTCTTCCTCCATCCAGGAACTGGGTGCATCAAGCGAACAGGTGGCGAAGGGTGCCGAGGTAATGGCCTCCTCCGTATCGGAAACCTCGGCAAGTATTGAACAGATGACTGTTTCCATTGAGAAGGTGGCCCAGAACGCAGATGATCTCGCGTCTTCTGTTTCCGAAACATCCTCGACTGTCGAGCAGATGACTGTTTCAATCGACCAGGTGGCGGGGAACACCCAGGAACTGCAGCAGGTGGCCACCGATACGGCGGCCATTATAGAACAGCTGGCCATCTCCATCCGGGAATCAGCCAAGAATGTCAAAGCGGCAGATGATGTTGCAAAGACCGCAGCCAAGGAAGGTGCTGCGGGTCAAGAGGCGGTGCAACAGGCACTGGAGTCCATGAAGCGGGTAGGGGACGTCATAGAGAAGACGGCTGACTCCATCGCCAACCTGGGAAAACGGTCGGAAGAAATCGGGAGCATTGTCAAAGTAATCAACGAGATTGCCGACCAGACAAACCTCCTGGCCCTGAACGCGGCCATCGAAGCGGCACGGGCGGGAGATGCAGGACGTGGATTCGCTGTGGTTGCGGAAGAGGTGCGCAAGCTGGCAGAACGGAGCGTCAGTGCCACCAAAGAGATCGGCCAGGTCATAAAGGAAGTGCAGCACGACACGGGCAACTCGGTCAGGTTCGGCGAGCTGGCGGCACAGGAAGCACGCTCCTCCATGGAGCTGTCCGGCGTGGCGGGAAACGCACTGGCGAACATTGTCAAGAGCATCGATCAGACAAGCGCGCTCATGTCCGATATATCTCTGATGACGGGTGAGCAGGCCAACGCCTCCGGCCAGGTCCTGAAGTCGGTGGAGCGTATGACCCTGTTCACGACCCAGGTGGCTAATGCAGCACGCGAGCAGGCCCAGGGAGGGAAGCAGATCCGGGTTGCGGTGGAGCGGATGAATACTGTTACCCAGGAAGTGACGGGAGCAGCCCGAGAGCAGGCACAAGGGAGCAAACAGATTCGGGTGGCGGTGGAGAATATGAACCATGTCACCACACAGGTGAGCATTGCGACCAAGGAGCAGGCGCTCTCCGCCCGTCAGATCGTGACGGCGGTGAGCAGCATGACCTCAATGACTCAGTCGGTGGCAAATGCTACCGCCGAACAGAAGAAGGGTGGAGAGATGGTGATTACTGCCATGGAGAACATTAACGACCTGACCAGCGAAAACCTCAGTTCAGTGGAACAGCTCTCCAGAGCCGCCCAGAACTTATCTCTCCAAGCGGAAGGGCTTACGTCGCTGATTGCTACGTTCAAGGTGAAGTAACAACTCAATCAGCCATCCACTTCTTGACGTAACTTGTCTTGTATCTGTGGTCTCCGGTGTCGTCATAAGCTTCCACCTGTCTGGCCTAAACATCCAGATACTCGATCTGACATGAGAAAAAAGTTGACAACCACCCGTGAAAATGTAAAATGCATAAAAATTATTTAAGAGTAGATAGACGATAATACTTAACCATTCGCAAGAATGGGGCGGAAAGCCTACGGGTCTTACTGAGACAGCCGGGTTGCCGAAATATCATGCGATATTCGGTCCCGGCTTTTTTGTTGTCAAAACAATAACGGAGGTTACGTCGGAGAGAGGGTGCGCTTACAAGCGCGCCGTAGTATGCCGGTCCACGTCGATGACGGAAACCGGCATGTAAACAGTTGGTGTACACGATACTACTCAACCATCCGCGAGGGTGGGGCGGAAAGCCTACAGGGTCTCACTGAGACAGCCGGGTTGCCGAAATGTCACCTTATCTTCGGCCCCGGCTTTTTTTTATCAATCATCATCGAGAAAGGTACCTTATTTATCTCATGTGCCGAATCGCAAAACTGCCACTCTTGACCAATGGGCTTCGCTTTGTAGCTCTTTGCACGTTCATCGCATCCCTCAATGGGTGTGCCGTTATGAAAAATTTCCAGGAGCCAGGCCATCCTGAAAGCGAGATCAAACGAAGCACTTTCCCGGTTGCAGGAGGAGAAGACGTCGTTGGCCGACTGGCAGTCATCAAGCTTGAAGAGGGTGATACTCTGCCGGATATTGCGCGGCATTTCGGCCTGGGGGTCAATGCGATCAGCGCCGCCAATCCAGGGGTAGATGTATGGGTGCCCGAGGCAGGAGAACGCATCACGTTGCCTCTGAGTTTTATCCTGCCGGACGCACCCCGAAAAGGGATTGTGATCAATCAGGCTACCATGAGGCTCTTTCAATTCAAAGGGGATAGTCCATCATTGGTGGTTTCGACCTACCCGGTCGGTGTCGGAACCGAAGAGCGGCCCACCCCCATGGGGCAAACGCGTGTGGCGCGCAAGGCACCCCGACCGACCTGGCATGTGCCTGCTTCAATTGCCGAGGACCATCGGAAAAAAGGAGATATTCTGCCCGCAGAAGTCCCGCCGGGACCTGAGAACCCCTTGGGAGAATATGCGCTCTATTTGAGTAAAACGGGTTATTTGATCCATGGCACCAATAAACCGGCCAGCATCGGTCTTAGAGCAACCAATGGCTGCATGAGACTCTATCCGGAAAACATTTCGATGCTCTACAAGGACACCCCGGTCAACACACCGGTACTCATAGTTAACCAGCCATATCTCATCGGCCAACGGGATGGTGTGCTTTACCTGGAAGCCCATACCCCTTTTGAAGGCTCGGGCGCTGGCGACCTGGAGAAGATAGATGCGAAATTGAGAAGTATTGAAAAGCAGTCGGCACGCACGCTTGACTGGAAAAAAGTCAAGGAGGTACAGGCCGAGGCCCGAGGGATCCCTGTTCCCATCTTCGAGATGGGGCAAGGTTACAACGAGGATGTGAAACCCATTAAAGTTGAGCATCCGGAAACGTTGTACGGCAGACCGGCTCTGCCGGAACTGAAACTGGAGGCATGGTATGTCCTGGCTGCGGATGTGCGTGAAGAGATCGATGCCCGGAGGCTTGCCGCCATTATCAACCACCAGGGTCCGCCAATACCGGCAAGGGTGCTGTCAAAGAACAATGGTTACCGTGTTGTCGCCGGACCTTTCGATGGTATCAGTGCGGCCAAAGAAGCAGCCAAACGTTTGAAAATCGATTTGGACATAGACGGCATAGTGATAGAACCAGTTAAGCAGATATAGACTGAAAGGAGGTGATTGGAGTCGAAGCAAAGTCTTTTGGTAATCACAACAATCAACTGAACAAAAAGGAGGAATTTAAGATGAAGACACGTCTTTTGGTGATCTCAATGATGCTCGTTCTTGGTGCTGCGTTGACGGGTTGTGCTACTTCCGGTGACCTGGAGAAAGTGCAGGCGCAGCAAAATCTGATTAACGCGAAAGCCGAGCAGGCATTGCAGGATGCGCAAGCAGCCAAGGCTGCCGCCGATGCAGCCAAGGTAAAGGCAGATGATGCCACAGCCCGCGCCGATAATGCTGAAAAGGCGGCTGCGGAAAGAGAAAAGATCGCAGAAGAAAAGGCGAAAAGAGCCGACGCCGCATTCCAGAAATCGATGAGGAAGTAGCTCAACTTTAAACGAGCTGTAGCATTACCTGTGGTGCCCAGAATAATGGAGTGGCAGGGTCTCAATAACCCTGCCATTTCATTATCCAGCATTTCAGGCCTCTCAGGACATTCAAACAAATGATTTGTTAGGTTAATGGTATGTCACCTATGGCAAAAAAACAGAGCAGGATGGGTGAGCGCTTTTGTGCTTTCTTTGTCTGTATCATACTGATACCGATTCTCATATCCGGATGCAGTCACTTCAATGAAGGCAATCAGGCAAGGTCAACCTTCAAGGAAGCGAATGATTTATTCAATCAGGGAAGCTACAGCGCCTCTCTGAACAAATATGAGCAGATTGTCATGAAATATCCCAAGAGGGGAGACAGGGTGCTCTTCGAGATGGGAATTATTTATGCGTATCCGAAGAATGAACAAAAAGATTATGAGAAAGCGCTGGGATGTTTTCAGAAACTGATAAAGTGTTATCCCGAGAGTGGGTACCGGCAGGACAGTGAGATGATGATATTTACCATCAATAATGTCGCTATCAAGGACAAGACGATTGCTGCGCAGCAAACACAGATTGAGACCCTCCATCAAGACCTTGAACGCAAGGGAAATGAAGTTGTTACACTGCAAAAAAAAATTGAAGCGCTGGAACAAGAGGTCAGGAACAAAGAGAATGAGAAGGTTAAACTGTTTGTGAGTCAGAAGGGAACAGCGAACAAGATTCTGATAGAAAAACAGGCCCGCCGATTGACGTTGTTCTCAAAGGGTGAGGTGCTCAAAACCTACAGGATAGCCTTGGGGGGAAACCCGATTGGGCCAAAGGAAAGGCAGGGTGATAACAAAACCCCTGAGGGGACCTACATCATCGATTCAAGAAACAAGGACAGCCGTTATCACCAGTCCCTTCATGTTTCCTACCCGAACGAGAGAGACAAAAAGCGGGCAAAAGGACTGGGCGTTTCTCCGGGTGGAGACATCATGATCCACGGCATCAAGAATGGTTTCTCGTGGGTTGGTGATTCTCACACAGAGGCCGACTGGACAAAAGGTTGTATTGCCGTAACCGACGGAGAAATAGAGGAAATTGGCAAGCTGGCACCAAACGGCACGGTTGTTGAGATAAGACCATAGAAGGCCGCCACCGGAATGCGGCACCCCCATGATTTCGAAAAGCATCAAAGGCTTTACCCTGCTCGCGGCAACCCGCTTGCCCCCCAAGTAGTAACGGGTGAGGATAATCCGTCGCACAGCCTGTTCCTCTTCCCGAACGTTACCTTCCCAAGGATAGTCGTGTCTCACGTCCTTGCTTATAATCTCGCAACCCAGCCCCATCATTGACTTTCCGTCAGTACCAATCATTCTCGTGAGAATGCTGGCAATCAGCACCTCCAGTTCGCGTGGTTCCTCCTGAAGCCTTTGTCGTAACTGAGGGACGGTGCTATCCTCAGCTTTGATGTCCACCCGTCTCCCCCCCCCTGCATAGACCTCCCTCCCAAGAACTTAATATGGCAACTGGAAATCAATGATTGTTCACATAGATTGTGTTAAGTATTGCCATGAGATATCAGGGAGGTGTTCCGCCGTATCCGCTGTAAAACATTAATAGACAGTAATCTATCTAGTGGAATATCAGTGCTAATCCGCACTCCAGATGTTTCGAATGAGTACGTAAAATCATATGTTATTGCTCTGCAATTAATTTCTGGCATTGTACTTGCTCATTAGTGCTATGGCTTAACAGTGTTTTTCGTCATGGGAAAAGCAGGATTTAGCTAACAGGTTGTTTTTATTAGTATCCGGAGGCAGTTACATGCTAACCAGATTGCACGCCGCATTTGAAATCATCGTTTTTTCTTTGGCCGTTTTGGTTATATCGCTGACAAATGTTTCCTTTGCCGCCACGGCGCCTGTGGTAACCGTCCTGCCTCCCGTCACGAAAAGTGTCAAATCGCCGATCAGGGTCGTTCTTGACCAGCAGGGTAATTACTACGTCACCGATCCCCGTGCCGGCGGAGTATCGAAGATCAACACCTATGGCCGGCTGATGAAGACCATTCCGACCCAGTATCCTTCCCTCGGGGTGGCAGTGAACGACCAGGGGAGCCTTGTGGTAAGCCAGGGAAGCTATGTGGTGATCCTGGACCAGAATGGCGTAGAACAGGGCAGACTCGGTTCGGGTATTGGCCAGTTCAAGAAGGCAAACGGCATTGCCATCGACGGAAACGGCTACCTCTACGTGGTTGACAGTCTCGCCAACAACGTCCAGGTGTTCACGGGAAGCGGGCAATACGTCAAGACCATTGGCAGCACAGGGACTGCCGCGGGGCAGTTCTCCCTGCCGAGTGGCATTGCCTATGAAAAAAAATCAAATCAGATTGCCGTAACCGATACACTTAATGGCCGGGTACAATTCTTTGACGCTTCAACTTACTCCTATGTCAAAACCATTGGCAGGTTCGGATCAAACGCACTTCAGTTCAGTTCACCCCAGGGGGTGACCTTCGAGTATGACGCCGCGGGCAATCTGAGCCGTATGTACGTGGTCGATACCTACCAGAGCACGATCCAGGCCATCGACCCCGCGGGGGCCGGAACCTGGCTTGCTTTCATCGGCAGTTACGGCGTCGCAAACGGCCAGCTGATGGTTCCGGGGGACGTAACGTTTGACCAGACCAACAAGCGGCTTATCGTCACCAACGGGTATGGTTATTTGACCATGTTCGGCATCGATGGCGGAACGAGCCCGACCAAAACCGCCCCACCGACCCTGGCAATCGATCCGGTAGCTGCCAACGTCAGTACACCGGACGTAATGATCAGCGGTTCTGTCGAGGCCAGCAGCACGGTCGCTGTAACGACCGGCACAACGGCAGTTGCTTCCGACGTTGTCTATACTTCGGCGACCACCTGGACGTGCAGCATCAGCGGTCTTGTCCCCGGTGATAACGTGCTTACCGCCACCGCAACGGATGGGGCGGGGAACACTGCAACCCAGTCAGTGAACGTCATCTATGCCATTCCCGCACCGTCGCTCACCATCAACAGCGGGCTGCCGACACTGACACGTATCCCCTCCCTGACCCTGACCGGTACGGTCGATGCAGGCGCGACGGTTGTTGTCACTCAAAGCGGTGCAACCGGCACCGTAACGGGGAGCGCGGTCATAACCGATACCAGCTGGAGTTATGAG
>MTLC01000053.1_pt3 | contig 77681 bp, 63 predicted proteins | sample 1982451 | NCBI WGS metagenome assembly MTLC01 (sample SAMN05710165, study PRJNA340218) | biofilm metagenome | isolation source: sample SPH anode biofilm adapted to +100 mV | place: USA | collected 2012-02-03 | reverse complement strand
AAATATCCTCGATATTTTTAAACTATGTTTCCGAAAACCATATAAAAAGTAATAGATAAACTATGTTTTCTATTGATTTGAGAAAAGTCAAGATGACCTCTGTAAAAAATTCAGTTTTTTAACTCGATTTACAGTCAAATAAACTCGTAATAAAATTCTGATAACAATTTATATTAGTTTTCTTGTGAGTTGATTTTTATAGTTTTCCCTCGTATTTGTGAAAATACGGGGGATTTTTTTTACTCAAAATTCCAAACTCATCATATCCTCACTCAATACGGTATTTTCAAAAACTTCTTTTGCCTCTTTCAAAAGAATATTTTTATTCACGTAGCGGGCAGAGTAATGTCCCAAAACAAGTTTCTTTACATGGGCTTGGCGGGCTATTTCCGCGGCTTGGCGGGCGGTAGAGTGCATCGTTTGGCGCGCGCGAAGTTGTTCGTCGTCGGCAAAAGTAGCTTCGTGGTAGAGCGCGTCCACACCTTCAATAAAAGGGATCATCGCTTCGTTATAGGCTGTGTCAGAGCAATAAGCATACCGAAACGTTGGGGTGGGGGAGGTAGTAAATGTTTCATTCGGGATAACTTCACCTTCGGTGGTAATAAAATCTTCGCCTTGCTTTATCCGATTAATCTGTGAAAGGGGAACACCGTAGAAATCAATCATATCCCGTTTTATGTGGCGGAAACCTTGTTTTTCCTGAAAAAGAAATCCGCAACACGGCACGCGGTGTTTTAAAGGAATGGAAAATACTTCTACGCTGCGGTCTTCATAAATTAACCCGTAAACGGCAGGATTTATCGGGTGGAAAATGATTTTGAACGGCGAGTCGGTACAAAAATACTGCAACTGCGGTTGTAATAATCGTTCCAAGTCGGGGTGCGCGTGGATATGCAGGTCGGCTGTGCGGTTCATCATCCCGAAAGTAGAAATCATCCCTACCAAGCCAAGACAGTGGTCGGCATGCAGGTGCGAGATAAAGATATGCCCTAACCGATTGGTCTTTAATCCCATTTGACGCAGGCGTATTTGCGTGCCTTCCCCGCAATCAATCATAAATTGTTTGCCCCGCATTTCCAGTATCTGTGAACTTGGGAAATTATTTTTTGTAGGCAGCGCGGATCCGGATCCAATAATATTTAGTTTGATATTCAAAATGTTTTTAAGATTACCTGATAAATTAAATTTAACTTTGGGACGAAATTACAGATTTTTTTACACTCATTTCGTAAATAAATATTAAAAATTCCAACAAATGTTGTTTTTAAAGGTTTTAACTGTAAATGATGAATATTTAAACCATTAAGAAGTTAAGATAAATAAGCATTCTTAACTCTCTAAATTTCTTAATGTTTTACAATTAAAAATTCCATTATGAAATCCTCTAAACAATTACTTCCCATTTTTTTATTTTTCATATCTTTTTTTTCTGTACACGCACAGGATTTCATTTTACCATTAGATATTCCGCCCTTATTAAGCGCGGATTTTGGCGATTTAAGAAGCAATCATTTCCACTCGGGATTGGATTTTAAGACGCAAGGTGTAGTCAATAAACCCGTTTATGCTGTTGCAGACGGATACGTTTCTCGTATCAATATCGCGCCGGGCGGATACGGTTTGGCGCTTTACATTACTCATCCTAACGGTTTTACTACCGTTTATGGGCATCTAAATAGTTTTTCAAAAAAAATAGCCGATTACGCCAAGCAAAAACAGTATGAGCAAGAGTCATTCCGTATAGATATCTACTTGAAACCCGATGAAATTCCGGTAAAAAAAGGTGAGCGGGTAGCTTTAAGCGGAAATACGGGTGGATCTGGCGGACCGCACTTGCATTTTGAGTTTCGGGATACGAAAACCGAAGAGGTGATTGACCCGCTTGACTTTTTCGCTAAGTTGATAACGGATACACGTCGTCCGGAAGTACAGGGCATATCTTTTTATCCGGTTCATGGCAAAGGGGTAATAAATCAGAGCGCCTCAGCGCTGCGTGTACCTCTTTCTCAAACAAAATCAGGTACGCCGGGCGTTTTGGGCAGAACTGTGCAAGCTTGGGGGCAGATAGGATTAGGGGTGAAAGCTTTTGACCGTATGAACGGAACAAATAATACCTACGGTGTGAAGTACGTACGGTTATTTGTAGACGGGAAACGGATTTTTAGCAGTACAATGGACAAATTTTCCTTCGACAAAACACGTATGCTTAATTCTTTCATTGATTTTGACGAATATCGTACCAACAAATCCTTTTATATGACGGCTTTTTTAGAACCGGGCAATACACTTCCTTTTTATGAAACGGTAAACAATGGGTTAGTCAATATAAATGAAGAGCGGGATTATAATTTCCGATACGAGCTGCAAGATAACGCGGGAAATCAAACCGAATATTCCTTTACGGTAAAAGGTGTGAAACAGCCTATACCACCGCTTCCACCGTGTGACAATTATATGAATTGGGCGGTGAAAAATCTGTACGTTACGGCGGATTTTAGTTTAAACATATTTCCCGGAAATTTATACGATGATCTTTGTTACAGGCATAAAGTCATTATTTCCCCCAAATATTATTCCAACATACAGCAAGTAAATGATAAAATAGTCCCGTTGCATAAAAACGGAATCATTTGGCTAAAAATAAAAAACGTTCAGCCGGAACTTACAAATCAATACGGTATTATTTCTATCGATAAAAGAGGAAAAGAAGAATGGGTAGGCGGAAAATACCGCGATGGCGGCGTAGAAGCATCTATCCGAGAGTTGGGGGCAATGTACGCGGTGGACGTAGATACCCTCGCGCCTGTAATAACCCCCATTAATCCTGTACAATGGACACAACGCCGAAAAATAGTCATTCAACTTACGGATGATAAAAGCGGTGTGGCTTTCGCGCGTGGCGAAATTGACAGTAAGTTTGCTCTTTTTACCAACGATGTAAAATCAAAAAGCTACATTTATGAGTTGGATGATTCCCGCCTTGTCAAAGGACAAAGTCACACGCTGGTTTTTACCGCGACGGATGGCGTGGGAAATAAGAGCGTGTATAATTATGCGTTTGTGTATTGACATTTCTGAGAGTTTTTTGTAGAACAAAAAAATCAATCTTCCAATCCAAAATTAAATATCGCACTCGGAACGCGTACTTTTTCCATCGCTGCTTTCATTTTTTCCACGCGAGAGACATTTTTATCGGCGATGTTATTTTTCTCAAACGGGTCATCTTTGAGGTTATAAAGCTCGTAGGTGGGATTTCCGCTTCTGATTTTTTGTTTTATCAATTTCCAATCGCCTTGACGGATAGCTTGTCTGCCGCCTTCTTCATGAAATTCCCAGTAAAAATAGGCGTGTTTCTTCTGGCAACCTTTTCCTTTAAGCGTAGGCAGTATGGAAACACCGTCTGAATACTGTTTCCAGCTCTTCGCTTTCCCGGTAAGTTGCGCGAAGGTGGGCGTCATATCCCAAAACGTAGCCGGTAAATTGGTTTTAACGTTCGGTTTAATTACCCCTTTCCATTCGGCAATCATTGGCACTCGGATGCCGCCTTCGTAAAGTGAGCGTTTCAGTCCGCGCGGTGTTTGCGCGTTGGCGAAAAATGCCGGGTCAGCGCCGCCTTCGGCATGCGGACCGTTATCGCTGGTAAAAATCAGCAACGTATTTTCAGCGATGCCCAATCGTTCCAATTCCGCTCTTATTTCGCCCACATAAGCATCCAAGCGAGTAACCATAGCGGCAAACTGTGTGCGTGGTTCATTGGTGGCTTTGTAATCATTCCGCCCTTTAAAAGCTTTGGGTTCAGGAAATTTTCCCCGATATTGGGCCACAATGCTGTCGTCAGGCTGTTCAAGTCCGGCATGGGGAAGCGTGTAGGCAAAATATCCGAAAAACGGACTGTTTTTATTGTCGCGGATAAATTTTAGCGCTTGTTGATGAATTAAGTCTTGTGAATACTGTTTTCCATCCAGCATTACTTTGGTTTTATTGCTGTAAAGCCACTGGGGATAATACGTATGTGCTTGACGCTGACAATTGTATCCATAAAACACATCAAAACCTTTATCGGTGGTTTCGTTGCCCGAACCCGGAAATCCCAAGCCCCATTTCCCGAAACAGCCGGTAACGTAACCCGCGTTCTGAAAGAGATTGCCGAGTGTTTGGTCGGCGCCGAGCGGTTCTTGTCCTTCGGGGGCGTATTCTTTGTTGCCGCGCACGTGCGTATGTCCGGTATGTAAACCCGTCATCAGGCTGGCTCGCGAGGGTGCGCTTACCGACGTGCCGGCATAAAACTGCATAAATTGCATGCCGTTTCGCGCCATAGCGTTCAGGTTGGGCGTAAGGATTTTTTCTTGACCGTAAGGTTGAATGTCAGAATATCCCAAGTCATCGGCAAGGATAAAAATAACATTAGGCGTTTTAGTTTGCGAAAAACCCAACGCAGAAACCGCGGACAAAAATAAAGTGCCGTAAATGTGAGAATGTGTCAAGGTGAGAATTTTTAAATGTGAAAATCAACTAAAATACAATTCCCCGAAAAATTCAGGACGATGATAATCGGGATTTTCCGTGTGGATGGGCGCCCAGGTAACAAAGTGCATGGAATCCGTATCATCGGCGCACTTGTAGAAGTTGCCACGAATTTTTTCAGGAAGATGGGCACCATCTAACCCCATAAGTTTGAACGGAATTTTTACGGTCAACTCCCACTCAAACATTCCTTCCATTTCTTTGAAAGCTTTTTTGCCGATGGATGGGTAGCGTTCTATGGATTTCATTTCCTCATCCGTAAATTTCACAATGTCGTCCGTACGGTTTTTGCGACTACTGGCATCGCACGTACCAATGCAGTTAAACTCGAAGTTGGTGTATTTCTCGGCGCCTTCGGGCATGCAGAAAAATTCCACGCAACTATCTTGATGAACGGGCGAAAAATCTTCCGTGTAAACAGCTTTCAGCATAGTTCCTTTAACGGAATATTTGATAAAGATAGCCTCCGCTGAACGAGCGATAAAAAAATAAGTGATGGGACGATAAGGGTACTGATCAGCCCAATTTAGCACCTCTATTACATCTAATTTTCCACCTTCTTCTAAGATGTCACCTGCTGTTTGAATATCGCATTTGTCTAATTTTTCAAGATAGGGTAGGTATAGCTTTTTCATGGGTCGTATTTTTAAAATTAATTGCAATATTACGCATTAATTTACCATTAATCAATTTTTTAGCATTTAATTAACATAAAATTAAACATTGTTTAATTCCAAAGTTTATTTAACAAATATCCCGATTTTTTTCATTGCTTATATTCTGTTGTTTATGTATCTTTGAAAGTTTTTTTGAATATTTTTTAAATATAAATCAATTACCAATGCCAATCAAGAGTTGAAACGGTGCTATGCACCTTTTAGATACACTCTTTATTTATGCTACAAACCTGCCTCGCCGGCAGGAGGGTGAAAAGCTGCTAGGCAGCAAAGGTGCGTTAGCACCGTATCCCGAACCATCGGGATGTAGGATTTATGTCAAGTTCAATAGCAAGGTGCGTAGCACCGTTTCAATAATATTTTAACTCTTAATTCGCATTACCAATAAACACATTATCCATCATTATGTTAAAAAAACAATTAATCATTTGTATGACAGCACTTACCGTTGCCGGAAACGCGGTAGCCGTTAATCCGTTCTTTGAGGCGTATAATACGCCCCGTCAAACCATTCCTTTTGACAAAATAAAATCGGAACACTACATGCCTGCTTTTGAAGAGGCTATGAAGAGGCACGATAAAGAGATTCAGGTCCTAGTAAATAATCCGCAAGCGCCTACGTTTGAAAATACCATCGCGGCATTGGATAATTCAGGCGCGCTGCTTACCCGCGTTTCATCAGCGTTTTACAATGTTTTTGGCGCCGACACCAACGATGATTTGCAGAAAATAGCCGAACAAATCTCACCCAAAATGAGCGAGCATTCAAACTCTATCATTCTCAACGCCAAGCTATTTCAACGCATTAAAGCCGTTTACGGTCAAAAAGACAAACTGAAACTTACGCCGGAACAACAAACGCTACTTCAAAATACCTACGACGAGTTTGCCAACAACGGCGCTAATCTTTCGGAGGCAGATAAAGCGGTTTACAAGGAACTTACAAGCAAACTAGCATTGCTCACACTTAATTTTGAACAAAACGTTCTGAAAGAAACCAATAAATACCAAATGCACATCACGGATAAAGACCTGCTGAAAGGACTCCCGGAAGATGTACTGGATATGCTTGCCGAAAATGCCAAAAAAGCGGACAAAAAGGGCTGGGTAATCACGCTGAAAACCACCAGTTACGTGCCCGTAATGAAGTATGCGGACAATCGCGATTTACGCCGTGAGATTTACACCGCTTACGCTACTCGCGCTATGAACGGCGGCGAAAATGATAACCGCGAAGTAATGCGCGACATTGCCAACACCCGGCTTAAAATAGCTAATTTGCTGGGATATAAGTCTTATGCCGACCAAGCATTGGTAAAAAGAATGGCAGAGAAAAAGGGAAATGTCTATAAGTTGTTGAATGATTTGCTTACGGCTTATAAACCCGTAGCTGAAAAAGAATATGCTGAGCTACAAGCGTATGCCGATAAAAATGGCGGCTATTTCAAAGTGCAACCGTGGGATTGGGGTTATTATTCCGAAAAATTAAAAGCCGAAAAATACAATTTGAACGATGAAATGCTTCGTCCATACTTTGAATTGGATAAAGTACGCAATGGAATTTTTGAATTGGCAAACAAACTTTACGGGCTGAAATTTACCCCGAACACCGGAGTTCCCGTGTACAATCCCGAAGTGAAAGTATATGATGTTACAGACGCCAAAGGTAATTTTATCGCCGTGTTTTACAGCGACAGCCATCCGCGTGACGGCAAACGCGCCGGCGCTTGGATGAATGATTTGAAAGGACAATGGATGGAGGGCAAAAAAGACAGTCGTCCACATATCATTAACGTGACCAACTTTACTCGTCCCACCGCTACCAAGCCCGCGTTACTTACATTTGATGAGGTAACTACCATGCTGCACGAGTTTGGACACGCGTTGCACGGAATGCTTGCCAAAACCACTTACCGCTCACTTTCCGGCACCAGCGTGTACCGTGATTTTGTGGAACTTCCTTCTCAAATTATGGAAAACTGGGGCTTGGAAAAAGAGTTTTTGGACAGTTTTGCAGAGAATTATTTGACCAAAGAAAAAATTCCCGCGGATATGATACAGCGCATAAAAGACGCGGACAACTTCAATGTGGGTTACGCTACTTTACGCCAATTGGCTTTCGGGCTGCTGGATATGAAATGGCACACTATTGAGCAACCTTTTACGGGTGATGTGGTGGCATTTGAACGAGAAGCGGTAGAACCTACACAAATTCTTCCCGTAGTGCCGGGTACAGCTTTTGGTCCTACTTTCAGCCATATTTTCGCGGGCGGATATGCTGCCGGATATTACAGCTACAAGTGGGCGGAAGTGCTGGATGCGGACGCTTATGCCGTATTCCGGAAAAACGGTATTTTTGATAGAAAAACCGCGCAATCATTTCGTGAGAATATTTTGGAACGTGGTGGCACCGAGCATCCCATGGTGCTTTACAAACGTTTCCGCGGTCAGGAACCTACGGTGGAAGCCTTGCTGAAACGGACCGGCATAAAGTAAAGTTTTTGAAAACAGATAAAAAATAAAGCCTCAAAAAATCGATTTTTTTGAGGCTTTGTTTTTTTTACCTTTCCGCTTGTATCATGCGGTCATTTCCGGCAAGGTCTTTCCGAACAATTACGTGCTTGAAATCCAACGATTCTAACAGTTTTACACAATTCCGGGCTTGTTCACGATGAATTTCAAAATAGAGTTTACCATTCTTTTTAAGATGATTTTTTGACAGCCGGGCAATTTTCCGATAGAAAATAAGTGGGTCAGCATCCGGCACAAAGAGCGCCGAGTGCGGCTCGTAATCCAATACAGCCGACTGCATTTCACGCTTATCACTTTCCAATACGTAGGGTGGATTACTCACAATCACATCGTACTTTTCAGGTAATTCTGTAATTTTCAAAACATCTGCCTGAACAAAATCAATATCAACATTGTTTGATGCGGCATTTTCACGGGCTACTTTTAATGCTTCGGTGGAAATATCCAGCGCGGAAATATTCGCTTTTGGAAAGTGCTTTTTAAGCGCTATCGGTATGCAGCCACTTCCGGTTCCAATGTCCAAAATTTTCCCATTCAACCCGCAATGTGTGGCTATTATCCACTCTACCAATTCTTCCGTTTCCGGTCTTGGTATCAATACCGACGAATTTACTTTAAAATTCAATCCGTAAAACTCTGTTTCGCCTAAAATATACTGAATAGGCTCGTGGTTTTTTAGTCTTTCAATGATCGAATAAACTTCTTTCTTTTGAATATCAGAAAGTTGGGTGGAAGAGTCAGCAAGAAGTCGCGCTCTGGAAAGTCCACATGTCTTTTCTAAAATTTGCGCGTATAGAAGGTGGATTTCGCTTTCGGAATAAATTTGGGCGAGCGCTGATTTTATATGTTGATAAAATAACTGCATGGTGGAATGAGTTTGGAGTTTCACGGAACTCAGAACACAGAACACAGAACTCGAAACTCGAAACCTGAAACTCGGAACTTGAAACCTGAAACTCGGAACTTGAAACCTGAAACTCGGAACTTGAAACCTGAAACTCGGAACTCGGAACTTGAAACCTAATTCCCTATTTCGGACAAGAATTTGATTCTTACCAAACGAATTTCTACTTCATTAAAATCATTTTCACCCAATTCATTGAGCGCCGCGCTTATTTTATCAGTTTCCGCTGTACTAAAATAGTCAAAGATTTCTTCTACTTTTTCCGTATCCATCACTTCTTCCAAGAAGTAATCAATATTGATTTTAGTACCTGAATAGACAATGGCTTCTACCTCATCCAGCAACTCACTCATATCTAATCCTTTTGACAGGGCTATGTCGTCCAGCGCTATTTTTCGGTCAATGGATTGGATGATAGATACTTTCAGTTTAGATTTATTGGCTACCGTACGCACGCGCAAGTCTTCGGGACGGATAATTTCGTTTTCTTTAACGTGCTCTTTGATAATTCTCAAAAATTCTTCCCCATAACGTTTGGCTTTTCCCGCGCCTACGCCGGGGATGTTTTGAAGCTCGTCCATCGTAATAGGATAGGTGGTAGCCATAGCCTCTAACGAGGGGTCTTGGAAGATGACAAAAGGCGGTACTTCTAATTTTTTGGATAACTTTTTGCGTAAATCTTTAAGCATAGAAAAAAGCACATCGTCTGCAGCAGCCGTTCCCCCGCTGTTTTTTACGGTTACTTCTTCATCGTCATCTTCAAATTCCGTATCTTTAACTACCTGAAACTCGGTAGGTTTTTTCATATATGCTTTTCCCGCGGGGGTAATTTTAAGCACACCGTAAGTTTCAATGTCTTTGGTAATATATCCGGCAATCATCGCTTGGCGTATTACCGCTTGGATAAAGCTTTCCTCTTCGTCAGAGGCAGCTCCGTAGTTTTCTAATTCATCATGCTGATAGGACGTTATGTCCGAGGTTTCATTTCCTTTTAATACATCTACAATATGTTCCGCTTTGAACTTTTCTTTTAGAAGCTGAACGGTTTCCAGCGTTAATACTAAAAGTTCTTTTCCATCTACAAATTTTCTTGGTTTCATACAATTATCACAACTTCCGCAATTATCTTCTTTATACTCTTCCCCAAAATAATGGAGTAATAATTTTCTTCTGCAAACTGAGGACTCGGCATAAGCTTGAGTTTCAATAAGCAGTTGGTTTCCTATTTCCTGTTCTGCCACAGGTTTTCCCTGCATAAATTTACGCAGTTTTTCTAAATCTTTATTTGAATAAAATGTAATGCACTGCCCTTCGCCGCCATCGCGCCCGCCTCGTCCGGTTTCCTGATAATATCCTTCCAGACTTTTAGGTATATCGTAATGGATTACATAACGCACGTCCGGCTTGTCAATGCCCATCCCGAAAGCGATGGTAGCCACGATGACTTCCACTTTTTCCATCAGAAACTTGTCCTGATTTTCGCTTCTTACCGCGGAATCCATTCCGGCATGGTAAGGCAACGCGGAGATTCCGTTAACAATCAATGTTTCAGCCAGTTCTTCTACTTTTTTCCGGCTCAAACAGTAAATAATGCCCGATTTCCCGGCTTGTGAACGGATGTATTTAATGATGTCTTTTTCTACCTCGTTTGTTTTATTCCGAACTTCATAATATAAATTCGGACGGTTAAAAGACGACTTAAATACCGTGGCATTAAGCATTCCCAAATTTTTTTGAATATCGCTCTGCACCTTTGGTGTAGCAGTAGCGGTAAGCGCTATGAGTGGAGATACGCCTATTTCATTAATAATGGGGCGAATACGCCGATATTCCGGGCGAAAATCATGCCCCCATTCCGAGATACAATGCGCTTCATCAATGGCGTAGAAAGAGATTTTCACTTGACGCAAAAACTCTATATAATCTTCCTTTGTCAATGATTCCGGAGCGACATAAAGCAACTTAGTCTTGCCTGATAATACATCCGCTTTTACCGCGTCAACGGCTTGCCGCGTGAGTGAGGAATTCAGGAAGTGAGCTATCCCGTCTTCTTCGCTGAAGTTACGCATAGCGTCCACCTGATTTTTCATCAAGGCTATCAACGGCGAAATAACAATGGCTGTGCCATCCATTATCAGGGAGGGTAATTGGTAACAAAGCGACTTACCACCGCCCGTGGGCATCAGTACAAAAGTGTCTTTACCTGCAAGCACATTTTGGATAATAGCCTCCTGATTGCCTTTGAACTTGTCAAAGCCAAAATAGTTTTTCAGGTGAGTTATTAATTCCAAAGGGGTTGCCATATTTTATTTGAAAAAAAGAATAAAAACGAAATTACATCATATTTTTTTATTACACAACAAAACAGTGAAAAAAAATGATTTTTTTATTTTCCTTTTTTCTACTACCAAAAATATAAACAGTTTTTAGTTATCCCTTCTTTTTTCAATAAAAAATCAGGATATTAATGCGTTTTAACATTAACATCCTGACTTTTATGTTGTTTCGAGTTCCAGATTTCAGATTTCAGGTTTCGGGTTTCAAGTTTCAGGTTCCAAATTCTGTAAACTACAAACTACGAACTGCAAACTAAAAAATAATTCTACGCTGTTTTCAGTCGGTGCGAGTTCATTTTGTCCATTTTTTCTTTGGCATAATCCAATGTTATCGTCCATTTTTTATCTTTTTTGGATGGTAGTTCATACATTTTATCCATCATAATGGTTTCGGTAATGGAACGCAGTCCGCGTGCGCCAAGTTTGAACTCAATGGCTTTATCCACAATGTATTCCAACACTTGCGGCTCAAAAACCAGCTCAATATCGTCCATTTTGAAGAGTTTTACGTATTGCTTGATGATGGAATTTTTCGGTTCTTTCAGAATACGTATCAAAGCTTCTCTGTCAAGGGGTTCCAAATAGGTAAGAATAGGCAGACGCCCGATGATTTCGGGTATCAGCCCAAAGGATTTCAAATCTTGCGGGGCAATGTATTGCAGCAGGTTATTCCGGTCAATATCTTCCGTGCCTTTTGCCGCGTTATACCCCACCACGCGGGTGTTGAGGCGCGAGGCTATTTTGCGCTCGATGCCGTCAAAAGCTCCGCCGCATATAAAGAGGATATTTTGTGTATTTACCTGAATGAATTTTTGTTCGGGATGCTTGCGCCCGCCTTGTGGCGGCACATTGACCACGGCACCTTCCAGCAGTTTCAGCAAACCTTGCTGTACACCTTCGCCGCTCACATCACGCGTGATACTGGGATTGTCGCTTTTACGGGCTATTTTATCTATTTCATCAATAAATACAATGCCACGCTCGGCGGCTTTGACGTCATAATCTGCTACTTGCAGCAAGCGCGACAAAATGCTTTCAATGTCCTCGCCCACGTATCCCGCTTCGGTAAGCACGGTGGCATCTACAATGGTAAAGGGCACGTGCAGTTTTTTAGCGATGGTTTTTGCCAAAAGCGTTTTACCCGTGCCGGTGTAGCCCACCATAATAATGTTGGATTTTTCTATTTCCACATCATCGGCGGATTTTTCCTGCATCAACCGTTTATAGTGATTGTACACTGCCACCGAAAGGAACTTTTTGGCTTCTTCCTGTCCGATAACGTATTGATCCAGGTATTCTTTTATTTCCTTGGGCTTGGGAATACTCTCTTTTTTCAAACTCGGTACGCCCGCCGGTTCGCGAAAGGTATTGTCTTTCACAATCTGCGCGGCTTGTTCGGCGCACTCATCACAAATTTGAGCATCATTCAATCCGGTAATGAGAAAGCTAACCTCCGATTCAGGACGTCCACAAAAGTTACAATGTTTTCTTGCTGTCTTAGCCATAAATTCAATGTGAGAATGTGCCAATTCCAATTAACTAATTAACTAATTAACTAATTACCTAATTACCGCATTGGCACATTGGCATATTATTTCTTCTTTTCGTTTATTAATACTTTATCAATCATCCCGTACGCTTTGGCTTCTTCGGCAGTCATCCAGTAATCGCGGTCGGAGTCTTTTTCTATCCGTTCGTAGGTGTTTCCTGAGTGGTCTGCTATGATTTGATAAAGTTCTTTTTTTAATTTGAGCATTTCGCGCAGGTTTATTTCCATATCTGCCGCTACTCCTTGCGCGCCTCCGCTGGGCTGATGAATCATAATGCGGGAATGTTTCAGCGCCGAACGTTTCCCGTTAGCGCCTGCCACTAATAATACTGCCGCCATAGAAGCTGCCATGCCGGTACAGATGGTTGCCACATCGGAAGAAATAAATTGCATCGTGTCATAAATACCCAATCCTGCATACACCGATCCGCCCGGTGAGTTCAAGTAAATGGAAATGTCTTTTCCGGGGTCAGAAGAATCCAGATAAAGCAACTGGGCTTGTATCACATTGGCGGTGTAATCATCCACCGGAAGTCCCATAAATATGATTCTATCCATCATTAGTCGTGAAAAAACGTCCATTTGCGTAACATTTAACTGGCGTTCTTCGAGGATGGAAGGCGAAATGTAATTTGCCGTAACATCCGCATATTTATCTAATGCCAATCCATTCATTCCCAGATGTTTGGTGGCGTATTTTCTAAAATCGTTGTTGTTCATAATCATTGCTTTAAATTTTTATTGATTCAGTATTTCTCACTAATTTCCTGCCAAACTTATTTTGCGCCAAAATGACAACAGTACATTCAAAAAGTCATACAAAGATACAAAATATATTTAGTAATGATAGAATTATGAGTTATGAGTTATGATTTAAGTAAATGATAAATATTAATGTTAGGTTTTAATGTTGTCAAAATTTATCCGACAATCCCGTTTAGACGGGATAGTCGGAGTAGCGTAGCAACTAACCGATTTACGGTTTGTTGCTTAAATAAAACATAGCAATAATCTTGTCGAATTACTTATGAGTTTTGAGTTTTGAGTATAACAGACAACTAATATTTCCCTGAAACAATAAACCCACAGTTCTATGACTATGGGTTTATGGTGGGCTCGCCTTAACTATTTCTCTAATGATTTTATAAAGTGAAAATAACTTCACTTTAAAAATTTCTAAACTCTATACTCAAAACTTAGAACTATTATTTCTGCTCTATTTCAAACATTTTATTGAAATCTTCCATCGAAATATCCGTGTTTTCCAATTTTACGCTGTTTTTAAGCAGGTCTAACACTTTTTCTTCAATGGCTCTGTCAGCAAAACCACGTACGGTTTCCGGCTTTTTCATCATGTCTCTCGCATAGTTTTCATACATCGCGTCTTCCATGCCTACCATTCCGTAGCGTGCAAATTCCGCTTTCGCCACTTTTTTGGCGTATGCTTCAATGTCGGCAGGTTCAATTTTAATTTCGTTTTTCTCCGCCATTTTTTCTTTCACCAAATGCCAGGTAACGTCCGAAATCATTTTGGGATAATCTTCCTCCAGTTTTTCTGCCGTCATATTATCCTGCGTAAGTAACCAACGTTTTAAGAAAGCATCCGGGAAAGCGAGCCCTTTGTATTTGTCTTCCACCATTTTACGAACGTCCAAGCTGAATTTGTAATCGCTGTCTTCCGTAAGGGTTTCTTTGATGTTTTCGGTAATTTTAGCGCGGAATTCTTCTTCTGATTTTACCGCGCCGTCGCCAAACACTTTATCAAACAGTTCTTGATTGATTTCGCTTTCGTGGTAGCGGGTAATGTTTTGAATCTCCATCTGAAAATCCGCGTCCATTGCTTTGGCTTGGTCTTTGGATATTTTAAGCAATGAGCTGATTTCGGCTTCGTTTTCAAACGCTTTTTTCGGGTTAAAGACTACTTTATCGCCTTTTTTCTTACCTGCGAACAATGCTTTTTGCTCTTCATCTTTCATGTAGAATGGTGTGAGTACGGCATCCTGCACTTTAAGTCCTTCTTCGTTTACTTTTCCGTCTGTCATTTCCAGCATTTCGCCTTTCACTACGTCTTTCAGCTCTACGGTTTCTTCCTGTTCGTATTTCCCGTAGCGTCCCGTGTATGATTTTATTTGATTGTCAATCATTTCATCGCTTACGGCAATGTTATAGTATTTTACCTTGTCTTTGGAAGTGAAATCTACGTCAAATGGAGGCGCGATGCCTAAGTCAAACGTAAAATCAAAGGCGTCTTGCGATTCAAAATCAATCTCGGGTTGATTTTCAGCCGGAAGCGGCTCGCCCAAAATACCAATATTGTTTTCGCGGATGTAATTATACAAGCTGTCTGCCACTAAATTATTAATTTCTTCGGCAGTTACGGCTTTTCCATACATTTTTTGTACCAATCCAAGGGGTACGTTTCCGGGACGGAAGCCGGGTATATTTGCTTTTTTGCGATATTCACGCAATTTTTTATCTACTTTCTCAGCGTAATCCGATTTTTCGATACTGAGGATTACTTGCGCATTTGTTTGGTCAAGGTCTTTTCTGACAATATTCATAAGTCGTTAATTTTTAGCCTGTTTCTTTTCGCAAGAGGGCAGGATTTTATGAGTTATAATTGGGGTGCAAAGGTAGTAAAAAAACCATATATTTTGAAAAAAAACCACAAAAAGATTACATAAAAATTCAAAACAGACAATGGCTTGTTAAAAAAATATCTTAAATCCATAAAAAATAAAGAGAAGATAGGTCTTTAATCCACAATAAATCTGTAATTTTGCGTATAATTATCCATTCGCTACTTAAAAAAAACAACACACCCAATGAAAAAAACTTTTTTATTTCTCGCCCTGATAACTATTAGTTTATCGGCATTCTCACAAGGCATAACCTTTGAGGAAAATCATAATTTAAAAGATGCTTTAACTAAAGCCAAACAAGAAAATAAACTCGTATTTATTGACGCATACGCCAGTTGGTGCGGTCCTTGTAAAATGATGGCTGCTAAAGTTTTCCCACAAAAAGAAGTGGGGGATTACTTTAACGCTCATTTTGTAAACCTGAAATTGGATATGGAAAAGCCGGAGAACTTAGATATTGCTAAGAAATACGAAGTAAAAGCGTATCCTACCTACTTGTTTTTAGATGCTGAAGGTGAAGTGGTTCATCGTGCGCTTGGCGGTATGCCTGCCGAAGAATTTATCAAAGTAGCCCAACAAGCCGGAGATATGGAAAATAACTTCAAAGCCATTTGTACCAAAATTAAAAACGGTGACCGCAGTTTAAATACGATTAAAAAGTATTTGGAACAAAATCCTTACGATGAAGGTAATGGCGCTTTAATTGACAATTATTTCACTACACTTCCCGAAAAAGACATTTACAGCCAGGAAAATTGGGAGCTGTTTAATCAATATGTAACGGATACCAAATCACCTTCGTTCCAGTATTTTCTTCAAAACAGAGAGAAGATAGCGCAGTTTGTTGGGAAAGAAAAAACGGACAATAAAATTTTGGGAACCATGGTCAGAGCATATTATAAAGACCCGGTGAAAGCGGAAAACTTGAAAAATATTGATCCGGCGCTTTTTGAAAAAGCCATAGCGACTGTGAAATTAGATAAGGCGTACGGGGCTTTTGCCAAAAATAAAGAAGATAAAACCGCTTGGAATAATCTGATGAAAGAGGCTGTGCCTTACTTAAACAGCCCCGCACGTAAAGCCGGGGAGTTGAATAATTTGGCGTGGATGGTGTATGAAAACTACAAGAAATTTAACGATAAAGTAGCGTTAAAAAACGCCCTTGGCTGGGCAAAACGCGCCGTAGAACTTGCGCCTGATCAAAGCTATATTATGGACACGTACGCTCATCTGCTTAACGCTTCCGGAAAGAAAAAAGAAGCTATCGCGATGGAAACCAAAGCCTTGGAAATAGCAAAGAAAACCAAAGACGAAGCCGGCATAGAAGGATATACCAAAGCCATTGAAGAATTCTCTAAAAAGAAATAATCAACCTCTAAAAATTACAATTATGGACAATTACCATGAACCCGCGAGCGAACTGAGCAAAAAAGCCAGAAGCTTGTCACGCGCCTTAAATAGCCTGAAAGAAGAAATAGAAGCAATAGATTGGTATGGTCAACGTGTGGATGTGGAAGATAATAAAGAGTTGAAAGAAATCATGAAACACAACATGGAAGAAGAAATGGAACACGCTGTGATGACCTTGGAGTGGCTTCGCAGAAACATGGATGGCTGGGATGATATGATGAAGGAATACCTCTTTACCAAAGGGAATATTCTGGAAATAGAAGAAAAAGAGAAGAAGTAAAAAAACGTTACCGTACTCAGACGTACTTTTAAAACTGTTTTTTAACGCAAACTTATCTAACTTATTAGATAGGTTTGCGTTTTTTTCTTAGAGGTCATCTTGACTTTTCTCAAAACAAAAGAAAACATAGTTTATTTCTTACTTTTTATATGGTTTTCGGAAACATAGTTTAAAAATATCGAGGATATTTTTCTCTATGTTGTCGAAATATAAAAGAAATGGCAAAAAAAAGAACTATTGTTTACTATGTTTTAAAAGTCGAGACGAGTTCTTAGATATTTTTCAAGGAAATTTTGATTATCAAGAAAAGCTATTTTTATCTTTTATAATCGATGAAAATGATGTATTTTTGTCTTCTATTTTCGATAAAAAATATATTATGGCAACAAAACCATTTATCTATCAAAATCCATTTGAAATGGATAAAGAAAAAACGGAATACTATCTGCTTACCAAAGAGTATGTTTCCGTAGCGGAATTTGAAGGAAAACCCGTTGTGAAAGTTGAACCGGAAGGAATTACCGAATTAGCTCGCGTGGCAATGCGTGACTGCTCATTCCTGCTGCGTCCCGAACATCAAAAGCAAGTGGCAGCTATTCTTGCAGACCCCGAAGCCAGCGATAATGATAAGTACGTGGCTGTAACCATGCTTCGGAACGCAGAGATTGCCGCTAAGGGTGTGCTTCCTTTTTGTCAGGATACCGGTACAGCTACCGTGTATGCCAAAAAAGGACAGCAAGTGTGGACAGGCGGTGGCGATGAAGAGGCTATTTCCAAAGGAATTTATGAAACTTACACGCAAGAAAACCTGCGGTACTCTCAAAACGCCGCGCTCAACATGTACGACGAAGTAAACACGGGAACTAACCTGCCCGCTCAAATTGACCTCGTGGCTACGGATGGCGATGAGTACAAGTTTCTTTTTATTGCCAAAGGAGGTGGTTCCGCCAATAAATCCTATCTTTTTCAAGAAACAAAAGCATTGCTTAATCCCGCGTCATTGGAAAAATTCCTGACCGAAAAACTAAAAACACTTGGCACCGCCGCTTGCCCGCCTTACCACGTGGCATTTGTTATAGGCGGTACTTCTGCCGATGCGTGCATGAAAACCGTGAAACTGGCTTCCACTAAATACTACGATAGGCTTCCCACTACAGGGAACGAACTGGGACGCGCTTTTCGCGATGTGGAAATGGAACAAAAAGTGCTTGCAGCTGCGCAAAAATCGGGTTACGGCGCGCAGTTTGGCGGAAAATACTTTGCGCACGACATCCGCATCGTACGCCTTTCGCGCCACGGCGCTTCGTGCTTTGTGGGAATGGCGGTGTCTTGCTCTGCCGACCGCAATATCAAAGCCAAAATTAACAAAGACGGGCTTTGGGTTGAAAAGTTGGAGGACAATCCCGCTCAATACATTCCTGCGGAATACCGTCAACAGGGCGAAGATACAGCTGTAAAATTAAACCTCAATCAACCGATGTCGGAAATTTTGAAAACATTGAGCAAGTATCCCGTTTCTACACGCTTGTCTCTCACAGGAACCATTATTGTGGGACGCGACATTGCTCACGCAAAACTCAAAGAATTGATTGACGCCGGAAAACCCCTGCCGCAATATGTGAAAGATCATCCCATTTACTATGCCGGTCCCGCCAAAACCCCGAAAGGAATGCCCTCAGGCTCATTCGGACCTACTACCGCCGGACGTATGGACTCGTATGTGGATTTATTTCAATCCCAAGGCGGAAGTATGGTGATGATAGCTAAAGGCAATCGCAGTCAACAGGTTACGGATGCTTGCAAGAAATACGGTGGATTTTACCTCGGTTCTATCGGTGGTCCGGCTGCTATCTTAGCCCAGCAAAACATTAAAAAAGTGGAATGTCTGGAATATCCCGAATTGGGTATGGAAGCCATCTGGAAAATAGAAGTGGAAGATTTCCCTGCATTTATTTTGGTGGATGACAAAGGCAATGACTTTTTTCAGCAGATAAAACAAAATGTGATTTGTTAGACAGATAACTTTGACAAAGTTTTAGAACTTTGTCAAAGTTAAGATAAAACAGCGAAAACATCGTTTAGAACGATGTTTTCGCTGTTTTAAAACGGTTCAACCGTTTGACCATTGAACCCTCGTTACAAACGAGGGTTATTTTTTAGCAATAAAAATATTTATCTACCATTTTTTGAAGCATCTCGGGATGAACGGCTATTTCTTCGCGGATTTTTTCATCGTTGAAAGATTTGAGTTGATTAGCTATATTGTGGATAGTAGCTTCGCTGAAAACGCCGTGTTTGGTGTAAATGTCTTTTTTGGCTTCCAGTTTCAGCGCGGATTCGTAGCAAGAAGCCGGTAAACTTTCCAAATGCTCGGTTACTTTTTCATTGCCCGCTTTATGAATATTTACGTCCACGTAGGTTTTATCGGCGAATTGTACGGCGCCTTCCATTTCAAAACCGTAGCAAGCGGCGGTTACTAATCCGGCAAGCAAGAGATGAATGTTGGCAGAACCGTCCGGCGCGCGAAACTCGATGGTTTGTTTGCCTGAAAAGTCTCTATTTTCCACTTTTTCGTTAGGATTTGCTGTGGCGCACATATCCGTTTCATTGTTCCAACCCAGCGGTACACGCACCAGTGCCGAGCGATTACGGTCACCCCAGCAAACGGTAGTAGGCGCCTCTTGATGTGGCACGAGGCGAAGATAAGAAGTGGGGTTAGTATTGCCAAACGCGGTAAGCGAGGCGGCGCAGGTCATAAATCCTGCGATGGCTTTTTTGGCAGTTTCGGACAGTGCGCCGTTTTCCACGTACTGGTTTTTGCCGTCTTTTACAATGCAGGTGTGTATGTGCATACCGCTTCCGGCTTTCCCTACCGTGATTTTTGGCGCGAAGGTGATGTCCAAGCCGTATTCATACGCCAGCCTATTGATAACCCATTTACCTAAAAGCAATTGGTCGGCTGCATCGGTAACCGGAACGGGCAGAAATTCTATCTCGTTTTGTTCATAAATTTTGTCGTTTTGTACAAAATTGCCCACTTCGCTGTGTCCGTATTTGATTTGGCCGCCTACTTGGGCTATGTAGTGCATCACTTTGGTACGAAAGTCTTCAAATTTACTAAAAGGCGAGGCTTCATGATATCCCTTTTGGTCAACAGCGGGAAAAGCGTCCTCGTGCTCGCCAATCACGTAATATTCCAATTCACCCATGGCGTGAAATTCCATTCCATCCGTCACTTCGGCGAAGATTTTTTCCGCTTTTTTAAGAATGTATTCGGGAGAATTTTCCAACGGTTTTCCGTCTTTATTAAAATAAGAGCAGAGAAAACCGAGCGTGGGAACTTCGGTAAAGGGATCAAGGTAAGCGGTGCTGAAACGAGGCACTACGTACAAGTCAGACGAACCTGCCTCAATAAAAGGGAAAAGGCTGGAACCGTCCACACGCTCGCCGGCGGTGAGGATTTGTTCCAAATAGGCGTAATTGTTGATAACGAAATTAAGCGCTTTGAGTCTGCCGTCAGCGCCCGCGTAGCGGAAATTAATCATCTTAATTTGCCTTTCTTCAACGTATTGAAGAATATCCGCTTTGGTAAACTCGTGTGGCAATTTTCCTAAGTACGCCACTAATGGATTAGGATTGAGTTTTATTTGGTTATTCATGGAAATTTGATATTATTTTAATAAATATACGACAAATATACGTCAATATTTTCTTAAAATCCAAATTTTATCAGAATATTTTTGACAAAATGATAATTTGCCGTGGTTGTGGTTATCATAGGATATTGCCCTGCGCGGTGTGCTGATAGATTTTCAGTCTTATTACTAAAATAAGAAAGTTATATTATCAATTCTGCTTATCTTGCTTATTTGAAATTAATTTTTTTTACTTTATATCCCATGTTTTGCAATAGTTCAGCAACTTTTACACGAAAATCGCCTTGTAAAAGTATTTCATCGTCGCGTTGTGAACCGCCGGTGGCACATTTGTTTTTCAGGGTTTTAGCAAGTTCTTTCAGATCATCGTCCGTGCCTTGGAATTCAGAAATAATGGTGGCGGGCTTTCCGTTGCGCTTATCAAGTTCTATGCGGAGGGTTTGTTTGTTCAAAGGAACATCCGCCGTAGTCTTTGCTTTTTCTTCCGGTTCCGGCTCATAACCTTCCGGCAATAGGCTATTTAATTTGTCTTTCCAATCGTTATTTTTCATCACTTTTTTTTTATTTCAATGAGTAATCCCTTTCTTGCGGCTTTTCATTGGAAGTTCCGTCTATTCTCCCTTTTAGTTTGGGGTAAAGTTCATTCTTAACCAGCTGAAAATTTGGCTCTGTTTTTAAGGCTTTCAGATATGATTTTTCAGCCGATTTATCATCGCCCAGTAATTCATTACTGTGCGCTTCCACCACGAGCAGCTGCAAATACGTCCAATTAGAACGCGTTTTATTTGTTTTCTCAAGAATAGCAATGGCTTTTTGATAGTACTTTAAGGCTTCTCTTTTGTTCCCGCCAAAGATTTTAGGCGGATAGTAGAACAAATTTCCCCTGTCAAAAAGTATTTGTGGATTATTGGGGTCAAGTTGGGAAGCTTTATTCAGATGGTTAGTGCAGGTTTTTCCTAAAGTTATGGCTTTAAGTTTATTGAGCGCTATTTCATATCCTATAAAACATCCTTTATAGTTCCATCCGAGAGCGTTTCCCGGTTCTTTTTTAAGTAACTCATCGGTTAGTTTTTTTCCTTTATCAATGGCTTTTACGGCATCATTTCGCATTTTCTTGGCTATTAACGCCGACGCGTAAGCGTAATAACAATGAATGAGGTGTTCGGTATTTTCCGTTTTAGACAGGTCAGTATTTTTCTCCACATAATTTGCCGCTTTTAGCCATTTGGAAGCCTCTTTTTGCATGTATGCTTCGTAGGTAAGCTTTTCCACCGCTGTTTGCGCGTGAAGGGCGGTTATAAAAATTAGAAATGCAAGAATAGTAAGAATTTTCATCTGTTTATAATTTTTATTTTTCTTAGGCACATGGAACACGGCATACTAACATTCCCGGGTGTGTGAAGAATATCTTAACGTGGCTGTTTCATCTTTCTTTTAATTTTATAGCCATTTCCCAAATGACAATTCCTGCTGTAACACTTACATTCAGTGAATGCTTGGTGCCGAATTGTGGTATTTCAAGACATCCGTGGCATTGGTCTATTACGGTTTGCTGCACGCCTTTGACTTCGTTTCCGAGAATGACAGCGTATTTTTTTTCTTTTTCTAATGTCAATTGGGTTAGCCATGTGCTATTTTCTGTTTGCTCTACTGCCAATATGGTGTATCCATGGTCTTTGAGTTCGCTTACCGCTTGGTGGCAATCTTCAAAATAGCGCCACGTCACGGAATTTTCAGCACCCAATGCAGTTTTATGGATTTCGGGGTGGGGTGGGGCGGATGTGATGCCGCATAAATACACAGCTTCCACCAGAAAAGCGTCGGATGTGCGGAACACGGAACCCACGTTGTGCAGGCTGCGCACGTTGTCCAACACTACAATCAAGGGAATTTTTTCCTCCCGCTTAAATTCTTCAATAGAAAGGCGGTGGAGTTCGGTTATTTTTAGTTTACGCATAATTTTAATGTGCCAATGTGCCAATGCGAGAATTATGAATTTGTGAATTAGCATATTGGCATATTGGCACATTTTTATATTTTCACATTATTTCATTATCTCTTTTATCGCTGTTTCTATAATTGTGTCATATCCGTTAGAGGCATCTATGAAAGTGTTGTCTATTTTTATATCCGGGGAAATGCCCCATTCAATATGTTCTTTCTGAGCGTTTAACATGGGACTGGCTGAAAAACGTACCATCCAGCCGTTAGGTAATTCACTTGAAAAAGGCATCCCGCCACCACCCCCTGTTTGGTCGCCGATGATAAGGGCATTTGGCGCGTACTGCATTTTGCACACAAAATCGTTGGTAGCGCTGTAAGACATGCGGTTAGTAAGCACCACCACTTTACGCTGCCAACTTAATAGTGAATTTGGTTGGGTGTACACGGGGAAAGGTTCCGAAAAATCGGAATGTCCTGCGCCCGTTTTGTGAATAATGTAGCCGGTAAGGGTTTTTTCTTTGAAAAAATAAGAGGCGAGTAATTCGGCATTGGTGATCATCCCGCCGCCGTTATTCCTCACATCAATGATTATTCCTCTACAATCTTTGAACAAATCAAAGATGTAGCTCATATTCGAGTCGTTAAATGTATCGGAAAAACTTTCATAATAAATGTAGCCTACTTTTCCGCCGGCAATTTTATTGTATCGTAATGAACTGGCTATTCTGTAGGTGGCGCCTAAGTAACGGTCAGACTTGATGATTTCCCAGTTGAAATTGGAGGGATAGTCCGTGTACCATTTCCAGTACCGCGTTTTGTCAAATCCGGAATACAGATTTACATGTCCGTCTTTCAGTTCGGCAAGCATATTGCCAAGTAAATCAAAAAAATCGTAACGACTTTTTACTTCTTTTACCTTTGGCTGATATTTATTATATACCGCGTTCCAATCTATTTTCTTGTAATCTAAATAACAATAGCGCGTGTCAATAATTTTCCACAGCGCGTCAAAGTTTCCTTGCGCGTTGTTGGGAGCGATTTCCGGCTCTCGCATACACGCTTGCAGGATAAATGTTAGGAAGATTATTATAAAGTAGATTTTTTTCATCTTTTTCGTATCCAACTACTTCGAGGGTTTTCAACCACTCGAAGAGTTTCTTATTTCGGTGGCTATTTTTATGTTTTTTTGCGGTTAGAAAAAGTGGTCTCCACTTAGAGCCCTTTCAATAAGATTATTAGCCATAAAATTTACAACTACTCTTCTATTTTTAAGTCTGGAAATGACACTCATAGATATGCCTCCAAATCCCACTTATGACTTCCGTTTTATTCTAACTCTTCCAACATTTTTTCTAACTCTTCATCTATTTCGTAGAGCTGTTTCTTACATACCCGAAGCAATTCCGCGGCGCGTTTTACCTTGCCTGAAATGTATTCCATATCCATTTCGGTATTATCTTCAAATTCAGTCAGAATTTCTTCTAACTCCGCTAAAGCATTTGTATAGTTTATTTTTTGTTTACTCATGATTTAAGTTATTCCAAGTTTCAGCCTGCCGGCGCGAGGCAGGGTTTCAGGTTCCGGGTTTCAAGTTCCAGGTTCCAGGTTCCAGGTTCCAGGTTCCGGGTTTCAGGTTTCAAGTTCCAGGTTCCGGGTTTCAAGTTTCAGGTTTCAAGTTCCAGGTTTCAAGCTGCCGACTATAAACTGCAAACTTTATTATTCATCTGAAAAATGTACCAGCACGTGGCGATATGTATTAAATATTTTTGATTTGGAAACAAAGCCCAAGTAACGTTTCTCATCGTCTACTACCGGTAAATTCCAAGCGCCGCTATCCTCAAAAACTTGCATTACTTTTTCCATGGGCATATTCACATTAATAATCGCCGGTGGCGCTATCATCAGCTTTTGCACCGTGAAACGGCTGTAAAGCTCGGGACGAAACATGATATTGCGTACCTCGTCTAATAGCACGATACCAACCAATTGATGTGTATTTACATCTACTACGGGGAAAACATTGCGTTTGGAACGGGATATTACCTTGACCAAAGTACCAAGTGTCATGGTAGGAGTAAGTTCCGCCAAATCAGTTTCCACTACGTTTTCCATTTTCATCAAAGTAAGTACAGCACGGTCTTTATGATGGGTGATGAGCTCGCCTTTTTGCGCCAAACGCATAGCGTATAAACTGTGCGGCTCAAACAGAATAATAGTGAGATAAGAAATAACCGAAACAATCATCAATGTCATAAACAAGTTATAGCTTCCCGTGAGTTCGGCTATGAGAAATATGCCGGTAAGAGGCGCGTGCATCACTCCCGACATCAAACCGGACATACCCGCCAACGCGAAATTTTCACTGGGTACCTCAAACCCGAACTGCTGTAGCACCGCGCTGAACACGAACCCCGTAATGCAACCCATAAAAAGCGTAGGCGCAAATATCCCACCTACACCACCGGGCGCATTGGTAGCCACTGTGGCAAATATCTTAAAAAAAATAATCAGCGCCAAATAAATGACTAATACCCAAATTCCACTACCAAAATTCAGAAAAACACTTCGGTCTAAGACGGTACGTGATTCTCCGTTCAGCAGCGCGTTAATAGTATCGTAACCCTCACCATAAAGCGGCGGAAAAATAAAAATAAGCACGCTCAAAATAACTCCGCCCAAAATTAACTTACGCACCGGAGAATTAATTTTTCGGAACCGTCCTTCTAAAAAATTCATACCGCGTGTAAAATAGAGCGAAACAAGTCCGCATACCACCCCCAACAAAATGATGTGAGGAATTCTATCTACCGAAAAAGGTACATACGTGCTGAATTTGAACATAAACGAGCTTCCTGTGAGAATGTACGAGAGCGATGTGGCGGTAATGGATGAAATCATCAGCGGCAAAATGGAAGTCATGGTCATATCCAGCATTAACACTTCCAGCGTGAAAACCAATCCGGCGATAGGCGCCTTAAAAATACCGCCGATGGCTCCCGCCGAACCACAACCTACCAAAAGCATCAGCGTTTTTTGGTTCATTTTAAAAAATTTCCCCAAGTTAGAACCGATAGCCGCACCGGTAAGCACAATGGGCGCTTCGGCACCTACCGAACCTCCAAATCCAATGGTGATGGCGCTACCTACCATGGATGTCCATGTGTTATGCAGCTTAATGATGGACTTACGCTGTGAAATAGCATATAAAATACGGGTAATTCCATGACTTATATTGTCTTTTACCACGTATTTTACAAAGAGATGAGAGAGCGTAACGCCTACAATGGGAAACACCAGATACCAATAATTTACCCTGTCAATACTGAAATGGCTGGTAAGCAGATGCTGAATAAAATGAATGGTGGTTTTAAGTAAAAAAGCGGCGAAAGCGGTAAATATCCCCACTAGAAAGCTTAATATAAGTATAAAATGCTTTTCGGGAACATGCTGCTCACGCCATGACATGAATTTGGTGTACCATTGATTATTTTCCATCTTTCAAAAAACTCAAGAAGTGCAAAGATAATGTTTTTGCATTAAAAATGGAGGGAAAAACAAGGAAGATTCACACTCCTTTACCTGTAAACACAATCCTGAAGGTGAAAAAGATGATTTTTACATCGTTTACTAACGACATATTTTCCATATATACAATGTCGTAATTCAAGCGCTCAATCATTTTTTCAATCGTATCGGAATAACCAATTTTAATTGGTCCCCACGAAGTAAGCCCGGGACGGATTTTATATAGTAAGCAATAATGAGGTGCTTTTTGCACGATTTGGTCAATGAAAAATTGACGCTCCGGACGCGGACCTACAATACTCATATCTCCTTTAATAATGTTCCAGAACTGCGGAATTTCATCCAAACGATATTTACGTAAGATCTGACCTACCTTAGTAATCCTATCATCGTTAGCGCTGCTGAGTTTGGGGCTCCCATTTTCTGAATCAGTGCGCATAGTGCGGAGTTTAAAAATTCTAAATCGCTTACCGTGATAACCCACGCGCTTTTGGGTGTAAAAAATCTTCCCTTTGGAATCCGCTTTAATGGCTATGGCAAAATAGAGCAACAGCGGTGAAAGCAAAATAAGTGAAAATACTGAAAGCGTCACGTCCGAAAAACGTTTTACGCAACGCTCCCAATCTGCCATAGAAGGCTGACTCACGCTTACAAGTGGATTTATGCCGTATTTGTGAATGTGTACGCGGCTGCCGGTAAGTATTTCGTAGAGCCGGGGTGTAAACTGTATTTCTACATTGTACTGGAACAACTCGTTAATAATACCGAATATCTTTGCTTCATCGGCATTATCCAGCGCTATAACTACTTGCTTTATATTATGTTGAATGATTATTTCGTGAATGTTTTTTACATCTCCTAAAATTTTCTCCTCAGGTAATGGAGAGGGCGATTGATCTATCTTTACAAACCCTACAATGGTATTGTATATGGAATTACGCGTAATTTCCTCACTTATTTTTCGGGCATTTTGTCCCGAGCCTACAATCAGTGTGTGGAGAGTCATACTTTTATCCCGAAATTTTTGTCGGATACGTGCGCCTACCATACCTCGAAATATTAACGTAGTGACGAAGGTAAGCCCGAATAGCATGAGTAACGAGTAATAATAATATACGTATGATATAACTTCATCGTCTATTATCAAAATAAAAAAGACGGAAAAAGAAATGATAAGGGAGGCAAAAAGTGTGGTGAAAAATTCCGTAAATTTTGATTCTTTAATAGGATTTACGTAATATCCGGAAAGGTAGTGTATGAGCAAACAAAAAACAGGGAATAAAAAAAGAGTAGTAAAAAAATCGTAATTGGGTACGGATATTATTACGTTTTTGAATACCTGACCATCGTTTACCGTTTTACGAAAAACCATAAACAACCCCCACACGATAACCGCTGCCAGCACGTCAGAAAAAATGTATTTGTAGGCGAGTAAACGTTTGTTCATGTTCTTTATTCTCTGATAATTTTTATCACGTTACCCACATCCAGTTTAATGATAGAACTGGGTTGAGCGGGAGTTTTATCTTCTTGGCGATATGCCACTGCATAATCCACCGCCGATTTAATCTCTTCAGAGATTTCATCAAAAAACGTGGGCGATTTTTCACCGCTAATATTGGCGGAAGTAGATACGATGGGTTTGCGAAAACGTTCGCAGAGTTTGCGTGAAAAGTCCTCGTTCGTTACCCGAATACCTATGCTGCGGTCTTCCGCTATTAAGTTAGATGCTAAATTCTTAGCGTTTGGGTAAATAATAGTCAATGGCTTAGTGGATAGTTCTATCAGCTCCCATGCCATATCCGGCACCTCATCTACGTAATTATTTAATTTTGCGGGCGAGTCTATCAGCACCAGCATGGATTTGGTTTCAGCCCGCTGCTTGACGCGGTAAATTTTTTCCACTGCTTTTGGATTAGTAGCGTCACACCCTATACCCCAAACCGTATCGGTAGGATATAAAATGATGCCACCCGCATGCAATGTTTCCAATGCCTTCTTTATATCTTCTGTCATAAAATAAATTAACGTTTAATTTCGTTGTTTATTTTTCACATATTGGTATTGTTTTTGCAAACAACGTGAAACTCAAAAAAAAACAATATTTTCTTTCAAAGTTATATATTTTAATTGTATTTTTGAAAAAAAATACGGATTAAATATCTTGGCAAATAAAAATGCTTATGCAAAAGCTTCAATTATACCGTTTTATAATCATTTTATTTTTCGCAACAGGTGCGCTTACATCCTGTATCACACCTAAGAAAATAAATTATCTCCAAACGCCTTCACACCAAATCCCTAAGTATAACGACACCATCGGCTACGAAGAGTATAAAATAGCCAAAGGTGACCGACTTTACATCCGACTATTGTCATTGGATAAAAAGCTGAACAATCTCTTTAACGGCGGTTCTATGCAAGGTATGGGTTCCGGTGGCGGCGCTAATACGGATTTATATACCTACTTGGTGAAAGATGACGGCACTATAGATCTTCCTTCCATAGGTTATGTATATGTTTTCGGACAAACGCTTAGGGAATGTAAAACTACCATTCAAAATTCACTTTCGCCGCTTTTCAAAGACCGTTTTGCAGTTAGCGTAAACATTGTGGAACGGTATTTCAGCATTATCGGAAGCCAGTTAAACAGCAAATACCCCATTATCAAAGAGAAAATGAATATCTTTCAGGCGTTGGCTATGGCAGGGGATATTGATACCTACGGCGACAGAAGTAAAATAAAAATTATCCGGGAGGTTAACGGCACCACGCAGATTAAAACCTTTGACATACGAAGCAAGAACATTATCAATTCTGAGTTTTATTACATTCAGCCGAACGACGTAATCTATATTCAGGACGTAAAAGAACGCTTCTTCTCGGTATCTTCCTTCGGGTCAGCGCTTGCCACCTTTTTTTCCACCCTATCATTCGGACTGCTGATTTATAATTTAGCGGCGCCAAAATCCAATTAACGCCTTAATTATGATAAAAAAAAATAACATACAAATTCTGAACCTGATTGTTCTGTTGGGCTGCACGCTTTTTATGCACTCTTGTTACACTCTCAAAGACACCGCTTTACTGCAAGAATCCGCCGCGCTGCCTAAATATCCGGAAAAATTGCCGGAAGACTATAAGATACAGCCGAACGATGAAGTTATTTTCAGTATCGCCTCGCAGGATGAAGAATTTGTAAGCCTTTTTAGCAACAGCAATTCTGCCGGCGCGGGCTCTAATCAAATGAACTCCTACCGCGTATATCCGGACGGAACGGTGGATATCCCTTTCGTGGACAAAGTAAAAGTGAGCGGACTCACAATGATAGAAGCCGGTAGCGCGTTAAAAAGCAAGTTTCGGGAAATAATTCCGGACGCTGAAATAAAAGTTACCTTAGCCAACAAAACTTACACGGTGATAGGCGATGCCGGCACCGGAACATTTCCCGTATATAAGGAACGGCTGACCATTTATCAAGCATTGGCGCAGTCGGGGCAATTACAACTGAGCGGCGACCGCAAGCACGTTAAAATCATCCGTGATAAAGGCGCCGCACGACCGGAGATTCTGGAATTTGACATTCGCCCTAAATCTGTCATTAATTCCAAGTACTATTACATTTACCCCAATGATATTATTTACGTACAGCGCAGTCCGTTGAGTTTTTACAAAGTAAATAGTTACGGCGCGTTTTTAGGGCTTATAACGTCCTCATTGTCATTGCTTACCACCGTTTTTTATCTTAATAAAATAAAATAGAAATTTATGGAAAATGTTCCTCAAAATAATCAGTACACTTCACAATTTACCGAAGAAGAATCCGGATTTGATATTAAAGAATGGCTGATGTTTTTTCTGCATTATTGGTACTTATTTGTGATATTTATATCCTTTGGACTTGGCACAGCTTATTTTATAAATCGTTCTTGGATAGAAAGTAGTCAAGTTACCGCCACATTGATTATAGAAGAAGCTTCCAGATACAGCGGTTCACAAACACTTATGCAAGGGTTTGGAGTACAGTCCGGCTACCGTAATCTGGATAACCAAAAATACCTGCTGCAATCTTATGATTTTATAGGACGCGTGGTGGACAGTATGCCCTCGCTTAACATTGATTACATATCCAAAGGGCGTTTTATCGTAAGAAACCGCTACGGCGATGCTCCCTTTCAGATACAGGCAGAATATGTTTCGCCGCAGGCGTACGGCATTTTATTTAAAATAGAGATTGAGCCGAACGGACAATTTGTAATTACCGATGAAAACAAGCTGAGTATTAAAATGAAAGGCAGATTTAACGAGCCTTTTCAAAATAACTTACTCTTTGCCACCATTGTTCCCATACAACAAAACGCCGAACCTTACGCCTTTTACTTCCGTTTTAGAGACCGCGAGTCATTAATAGCCGATTTTCTTCCGAGATTAAATGTGAGTTATCCTGCCGATGCCTCGTCCGTACTGTCAATTTCATTGGTCAGCGAAACCCCCATGCGCGATATGGATTTTATCAATAAACTTTCGGAAGTGTATATCTCGGAAAATTTGCAGCGGAAAAACGACGCGGCGAATAAAACCATGAAATTTATTGACGAACAATTGAGCGATGTGAAAAAATCGTTGGAAACTTCCGAAGGTGCGATGACAGAATTCCGCAAGTCCAATCAAATCATCGATATGTCCAGCCATTCGTCCGAAATACTGTCTAAAGCCACCGGTTTTGATACGAAACAACAAGAATTAAAACTGAAAGAAAATTACTTTAACTATTTGAGTAACTACCTGAAATCCAATTTGGAATCGGGAAGCATCATTGTGCCTTCCAGTGTGGGCATAAATGAACCGATGCTCGTAAACCTTGTACAGCAGTTTAATGAAGCTTTGCTTTTACGCAATGAAAAAACCGAAAAAGACCCTTATTATCCCAAATACACACGTGATCTGGAAAACAGCAAAGCAGCCATTGTGGAATTGGTTAAAAATATGCGCTCTGCGCTCAATCTGGAAAAAGTGGAACTAAACAAAAATCTTTCCGCCGTTAAACAGCAAGTAACCACACTTCCGCAAAAAGAAATGGAAATGGTAGCTCTGGAAAGAAAATATAAGGTGGACGATAATTATTACACTTTTTTCCTGCAAAAACGCGCTGAAGCTGCCATACAAAAAGCGTCCAACAGCCCCGATAATACCGTGCTGGACAAAGCCCGTATTATGGGAGTGACCAATGGCGACGTAAAATCAAAAACCTATATGAAATACGGTTTGATAGGCTTATTAATACCATTGATTTTACTTATCCTGATGAAACTGCTGAATAACACCGTAAAAAGCACAAAAGATATAGAGAAAAACAGTCCTTTCCCAATTATAGGATCCGTAAGACATACCCGAAGTACCGACCCCATGCTGGCGGCACACCGCCCACGCTCTTCATTTACAGAGATGTTTCGTGTAATCAGAACAAGATTAGAATTTATAGTACAGCGTAAGAGCAAAGTAGCGATATTAATTACTTCTACCGAATCCGGCGACGGAAAAACCTACTTCTGTACCAATTTGGCATCCGTATATGGGATGTCCGGCATGAAAACCATTTTGGTAGATATGGACATCCGAAAACCGAGCGTGGCTGAAAGACTTTCATTAACGGAAAGAGAGGGTGTAACCAATTATCTGATTGGCGAAAAAGCGCTGGAAAGTTTAATTGTTAAAAAAGAAAAAATGAACTTTGATGTATTACTCGGCGGAACCGTACCACCCAACCCGGGTGAGTTAATCCGTTCCGATAAGCTAAAAGAAATGTTCGCCCTACTCAGAGAAATGTATGATTATATCATTGTGGACACCAGCCCCATCGGCTTGGTAGCGGACGCGTACGCCTTAGCGCCAATGATGGACGCCAACCTGTTTGTGGTACGTAGCGAAAAAACCAATAAATCCTTCTACAAAAAGCTCAACGAGCAGCTCAAAGCCGACAAAATAAACCACGTATATAATATTTTAAACGATGTCAATACAGAGAATACAGCGTACGGAAAATACAGTTCATACGGATATGGCTACGGTGCTGGCTACGGATATTACGGGAAATCTAAGAAAAAAGAATATGACAAAAACACGCATTATTATGAAGATGATGAAAATATATAATGGGTGAATTAATTGGTGGAGTGATACATTATCTGCCCAGGATGCAAAGTGATAGAGATGCTACAATAGGCATCTCTTTTTTTTAACATTATTTAGCCGTGCTTTTGGTTGCAAACCGCCCCTTTCATTCATCATATATAAAAGAGTAATCTTTTTTATTTGAATAAAAATTTGTTTTTCAAAAAAATAAAATACCTTTGTACCATCCCTTTAATCATATACTTATGAAAAGAGCAGTTTTGAAAACTTATGGAAAATTTATTGCAGCGTTGTTGTCTTTTTGCGGCATATTATTCGGTAACAGCAGTTGTATAGAAAAGGGTGGCGGAGCAGCGCCTGAATATGGCGTACCAAATGCCGATTTTATCATAAAAGGAAAAGTTACGGATTTCACTACTGACATGCCTATCCAAAAAATCCGCGTTGTGATGCCAAAATCCGATAATCCACTGAAAGGGGATACGGTTTATACGAATGCAAGCGGCGAATATGAAATCAAAACCAACGATTTTCTTGGTTTCGGCGTTATTGGTTCCTTTAAAGTCATTGCATCCGACATTGACAAGGAAGAAAACGGCGGATTATACCAATCAGACACGCTGAAAATTCAATTTACCGAAAAAGATAAGATTAAAAACGGAGAGCATTGGTACGCAGGTACATTTCAAAAAACAAGCCAAAATTTTGCTCTTAAACACGAAACATTGGCAGAATAAATTGTAAAACCGACACCTTTCAAAGAAAAAGAATGAAAAAAAGTATTTTAAAATTTTACGACAAACTTATTGTCGCCGGACTGATGGGATTATTCGCGTTGGTCGGTTGCTGTACCAAAAAAAACGTCTCGGATAAAAAAGAAACCGTGAAAGTAAATACCGATTCCATTTCTAAACCAAAGAAAAAACTTCCGGAAGAAATCATTGCCATGTACGGCGTACGTCCCGATAGACTCGAAAAATAATGGATTTCAAAAAAAGATTGATACTCTCACTCTATCAGCAACATAAAAAAAACGAAACAAAGCTGCACGAGCTTACCTATTTGTTTTGGGAATGCACGCTGCGATGCAATTTCAGCTGCATTCACTGTGGCAGCGACTGTACCAAAGAAGCGGAAACACCCGATATGCCGATGGTGGATTTTCTTGCCGTACTGGACAACATCGCCCCGCACGTGGACACGCGTAAAACCATGGTGGTTATCACAGGCGGCGAACCGCTCACACGCAAAGACTTGGAAACTTGCGGGCGCGAGATTTACAACCGCCGCTTTCCTTGGGGAATGGTTACCAATGGCTGGGGACTTTCTGCCGAACGACTGAAATCATTATTAGAAGCGGGATTGCGTTCTATTACCATCAGCTTAGACGGGCTAAACGCCGAAACGCACGACTGGTTCCGAAACAAAAACGGCTCTTTTGAGCGTGCCATTCAGGCTATCGCCCGCGTAGCGCAAACGCCGGATTTAGTGTATGATGTGGTTACGTGTGTGAATAAGCGCAACATTGGCGAACTGGAACAGATGAAAGAGATGCTTGTTTCGCTGGGCGTTACGCATTGGCGGCTGTTTACCGTTTTCCCGAAAGGACGCGCCAAAGATAATCCTGAGCTACAACTTTCTTGCGAAGAATTTATCTGCCTGATGGACTTTATCAAACAAACCCGCGCCGAAGGGAAAATCCTTGCGTCCTATGGGTGCGAGGGTTACTTAGCTGATTATGAAATGGAAGTGCGTAACTCACCTTATTTTTGTCAGGCGGGCGTACACATCGGTTCGGTGTTGGCAAACGGCGATATCAGCGCCTGTCCCAGCTTGCGAGGCGATTACATTCAAGGAAATATCTACAAAGATGATTTTTGGACGGTGTGGAACACGCGCTATGAGGTAATGCGGCACCGAAGTTGGACAAAAACAGGTAAATGCGCCACTTGCAAATCTTACAAATACTGCCAAGGCAACGGACTGCACCTACGCGATGAAAAAACGGGAGAACTGCTGCATTGCCACTTGGAAATGATGGGAAAAATGTAGAAAAAAATATCCAGACACCTCAAAAAGTTCCCGCAGAATTCGAAAATTTTCGCTGAGATTTTAATGAAATCTGCGCTTATCTTCGAATTCTGCGGGAAATCACATGTATGCGTAAAAATAAGAAAACGTATAGCCTTCTCAAAAAAGTCTCATCAACTCAACGCCTCAACATTCTCTTTATTCACAATATTTTTTCCATCCGCACCATAAAGCATCTCAATACGGTTTTTATACCGTTCTTCTACCTTTCCGCGCACAATTTTCATAGTGCTGTTTACCAATCCGTTTTGTTCAGTAAACGCTTCACCCAACACAGCTATGGCGGTAGGAAGCCAACGCTCGGGAAACATTCCTTCAAATTTCCCGCCTTTGCGGTATTCGTTAATTTCCCGCTGCAATTTATTTAGCGCTAATTCTTTGGCTTCTGCTGACGCCCACTCCAAGTGCGGTTTTTTATGTTTCACATAACTTTTCAGCATCTCTTTACTGGGAACAATTAAAGCTACCGTGTACGGACTTTGGTTATTGTGCAAAATAATTTGGTCTATAAATCGAGAATTATCCGCCAGCGACTCTTCAATGCCTTCCGGACTGTATTTTTCACCGTCGGACGAAATCAGCAGACTCTTGAAACGCCCTACTACATACAGAAATCCATTGTTATCCATATAGCCCATATCTCCCGTGTGCAGCCAACCATCCACCACCGTTTCCGCGGTAGCTTTGGCATTTTTGTAGTAGCCTGCCATTACATTTTCGCCGCGAATAACAATTTCACCTTTCTCAAAATTAGGAAGTTCTTTGCCGTCAGTATCGCAAATTTTCAAATCCATATATTTTACCAACGCGCCCGAAGAGCCTAATTTATGCCGCTTTTCACCGTTGGAAGAAATAATGGGGGTAGCTTCCGAAAGTCCGTAGCCTTGATACATCGGGATGCCTATCGCGTAATAAAAACGCTGTAAATCAACATCAAGCAAGGCACCGCCACCAATAAAGAAATCCAACTCACCTCCAAAGCCCTCGCGTACTTTTGAAAAAAGTATTTTGTCGAACAATTTCAAAAATGGTTTTTTAAACATTTGCAAGCCTTTTCCCTTGTTATAGCCTTCTTTGTTGTAGGCATAAGCCATATTCAGCGCGGTATTAAACATCCAAGCAGCTGTTTTCCCTTGTGAACGTATGGTACTTTCGATGTTTTTCTTAAAGTTTTTTGCCAAAGCGGGAACGCTGAGCAGTAAGTTTGGTTTCAATTCTTTTATATTCAGTGGGATGTTTCGAAGTGTTTCCATCGGCGACTTTCCATTCTGCACCGTACCTACACTGGCACCCGAAGCCATAAAGCTGTAAAAGCCCGCTACGTGCGCAAAACAGTGGTCAAGCGGAAGAATAAGCAATGTTTTATAATGCTCGGGAATATCCATCAACGTCAGCGCTTGCTCTACATTAGCGGTATAATTCCGGTGAGTAAGCATAATTCCTTTTGGGTCTGCCGTGGTGCCGGACGTGTAACTGATATTTGCCATATCGTCGGGCTGTATGGCTTTGGTACGCGTTATTACAGCATCGGGATTTTGTTCCAAAAACTTTTTACCTTTCTCTACTAACGCTGTCAAGCTTATTTCATTCGGCAGATATTCAGACTGTTCGTCAAAGATAATCACTTTTTTCACTCCCGGAAGTTCACTTATTATTTGGCGGATTTTTTTCAACTGAGTTCCTGAAACTAAAATATATTTTGCCTCAGAGTGCATTAAACGGAATATCAGGTCATTTTTTTCTTCCAACTTGATAGAGAGCGGCACGTTCACGGCGCCCGCATGCAAGATAGCCAATTCACCAATAATCCACGCATTCCTTCCTTCTGAAAGTAAAGCTATTTTATCCCCTACTTCAACGCCTAATTCTATCAATCCCGCGGCAAGTTCGTGGGTTTGTTTTTTGGTTTCTAAATAAGTGGTAGGTGTAAATTCGGTGGTAGTTTTTTCCCACAGGAAAGGGTTATTGCCGTATTTTTTTACGCTTTCGTTTAATAAATCAATAATAGTGGTTCTTCTCATTTTATATAAATATTTTTTGGGATTGCAAATATAGGAAAAATTCAATAGACCGTAACAAAGCAGAGCCTATTCTGTATTATCTTATGTTTTTTACAGGAATATTGGGGTAAGGCGTAAACAGAGGTTAGAATTTAGGCAAAGGCGCAAACGATGGAGTTCAGACTAAACGATTAATAGGAATAAGAAAGCAAAGAAAAGCTTAAAGTATTCGCGGCTTTACACAGCAGCTTAATAAAATAAAACTAATGTGTCTTTTTTGTTCTTATATCAATTTTTTTTTATAACGTACTTCCCCCTTTTACAATCACTTCTCGGTCCGGTAATGTTTTGGAGAAAGCGGAATATTCCTCGTTGGAACGGGTTACTTTTATTTCTTTTTTCTCAAAAATATATTCGCCGTTTTTCTTTTCTTTCAGCAGATAAATGTGCGTGGCGCCTTCCGATTTTACCAAAGCGGTATTGGGCAATGCTTGCAAATCCGTTTGAGCGGTAATGATGTACGCTTGCACGTAACCCTCATTAACGAGGGGTGTTTGGGCGGCGGTTTTTATTTGAGCAATGCAGTCGGCGGTTTTGGAATCGGGATGAATGGTTTTTCCCACCGTGAGCAGTTTTCCGAGCCAATTCTCTGAACTCCCGGTCACATGGAAACGTACTGACTGACCAGATTTCAGGTTATACACATCGTTTTCAAAAACGGATAATTTTAACTGCGCTTGTTGCACATCCACAATTTCGGCAATTTCAGTGCTTATGTCGGCATACTGCCCTTGCACGGCGGAAATGGCGGTAATATACCCGCTGATGGGCGCCGTGATGGCGTATGAATTATAGAAACGTCCGTTTTCAATTTCGCCCACATTCAATTGCAGTGAGCGCAGTTTGGCGCGTTGGGCGTTGAGCGAGGCATTGAGCGTTTTATACTCGCTTTGAATGGAAACAAAGTCCTTTTCCGCACCGATATTTTCTTCGCGCAAGGCTTTCACACGTTCGTAATCAGCTTTTACCTTCGCAAAACGGGCGGTAGTTTCAGCGTACTCTTTCTGAATATCTATAAAATCAATCCCGGTAAGAGTACAAATCACTTTTCCGCGCGTTACATAATCTCCCAATCGCACGGGCAGCGAAGTTATTTTTCCTGCCACAAGCGAAGTTACTTTGGCGCGGGCGTTAGGCGGCGAAGTGATATAGCCTTTGCAGGCTACTTCGTCTGTAAACGTTTGCAAGGAAGGTTTGCCGAGTTGCATTCCGTTTTCCTTAAACTGTGTCTCGGTAAGCGTTAACAGGTTCTCATCGGCGTTTTGTGTCGTTTGCGATTTTTGGTTGTTAGCGCACGAAGCCAGCAACATGCCCACCAAGAAAATGGAAAGATATTTTGGTTTCATAGATTTTTTATAATTACGAATTATGAATTACAAATTATTCGAGGGTTAAATATTTAATTTCCAGCGCTGTGTGGTTGTGGTTTATCACAGATTGGTAATAGTCAGTGGTAAGTTTCAGAGCGTTTTCCACACTTTGCGCGAATTGGTAAAAATCAATGGCGCCTGCCTGATAGCTTTTTTCGGCGGCGCGAAGAATTTCATCGGCAAGTTTCTCGCCTGTTTCACGATACGAGCGTATGTTTTGTTCCTGTTTTTTCAGTTCGTTCAGCAAGTATTGGTGTTTTGCCGCAAGGGCGATGTGGGTGCTTTCCAACTGCATTTCCGCAACTTTTACCGCCATGTTCGCCGATTTGACTTTTACCTGTTGGTCTTTGAAGAATAAAGGAATGGATACGCCCACCTGAAATCCGTGATAACCCCGCGCGTTTTCAAAGCGATTATTTCCATAAAAATAATTCAGGCTGATATCCGGTAAAAACGCCTGTTTCTCTATTTTAGCGCTTAATTTCATCTGCTCCACGGCATTTTTCATTCGAAGAAAGTCAGGATTTTCTTCTACTTCCGAAAAGTTTGTCGGTATAATTTCAATTTCTTGACGATTGATAAAGATAGAATCTTCCGTTTGCATCCACATTTTTAACCGAGCGTAGTGCATTGCGGTATTTGTTTGCGCTTCTTTTAATTGCAATGTCACCTGCTGCAGTCGAGCTTGCGCGTTGAGTAAGTCCAATTTGCTAATATCGCCTTTGGTGTAACGAATTTCGTCGCCTCGCGTTATTTTTTGGTATAAACTATCTATTTTTTGAAAATTATTTTTTCGCAACTGCTCAAAACATATATCGTAATATGTTTGGGTAACGTTTTTTATCAACAGCCGTTTTTGTTTTTCAAATTCAAACCGGGCTTGCATTACCAATTGATTTTCCAACTTATTTTTTATGCCATAGACGGTGGGGAAGGGTAGGGTTTGTTCCACGCCTACGGTGCGTAGCGGATGTCCGTTTTCGGCTACGTTAGCTTGATCATAACCGTAATACACTTTGGTTTTATCGGCAAAAAAATAACTTGAAGCAGCTATATTCCTCTGCTCTAACCGTAAGCGGTACACTTCCAACTCTTTGTTGTTTTTTAGGGCAGTTTCCACCGCTTTTTCGAGGGTAAGACCGTTTTGGGCGGATAAAAATCCTGCGGAAACAAGCATCATTACTACGGTAGTAATTGTCTTTCTCGGAATTCGTTTCATTTTTCGTTTTATTTTTTGCGTCAACGGTTCGTCATCGTGCAGCAGCATAAATAAAATAGGCAGCACTATCATGGTAAGCATGGTAGAGGTGATAAGACCGCCGATAACTACCGTGGCGAGCGGACGCTGCACCTCCGCGCCCGCGCTGCCGGAAACCGCCATCGGCAAAAATCCCATCGCCGCCGCGGCTGCTGTGAGCATTACGGGGCGAAGCCTGTCCACCGTGCCGTGCCGAATCAACTCCGGCATCGTGTACGAGCCCTCTTCTTTCAAGTGTTTTAAGTGTTCAATAAGCACAATGCCATTGAGCACCGCTATACCGAACAACGCGATAAAACCTACGCCCGCTGAAATGCTGAACGGCATTCCTCGCAGCAATAAAGCGAAAATTCCGCCCACTACCGAAAGCGGTACCGCCGTGTAAATCAGTAACGCGTCTTTCATGGATTTAAAAGCGAAGTGCAGGAAGATGAAAATCAATGCTAACGCGATGGGAACGGCAAAAGAAAGCCGCTTGGTGGCATTTTGCAGATTTTCAAACTGACCGCCGTACACAATATAATTTCCGGGCGAAAGTTTCACGTTTTCGTCTATTTTTGTCTGAATGTCTTTTACTACCGACTGCAAGTCCCTATTACGGACGTTTACACTTACCACTACGCGTCTGTGCGTATTTTCCCGGGATATTTTAGCCGGACCTTCCGTTACGGTAATTTCCGCCAACTCGCTGAGCGGCACCAGAATACCATTTTTAAGCGGCACTTGCAGTTGTTTGATATTATCCAGACCCACGCGGTTTTCTTTTTGAAGCCGAAGTACCAAATCAAACCGTTTTTCACCCTCAAAAACACTTCCCGCCATTTCGCCGCCAAAAGCTGCCGCCAAATACTTGTTCAGTGTTTTTGTATCCATACCGTAGAACGCTATTTTGCCCCGGTCATATTTCACGCTCATTTGAGGCAGTCCGGTGGTTTTTTCAAGTATCACGTCCGCTGCGCCGGGTATGGTTTCTATATGTTTTTTAATTTCATCGGCTTTTTGACTCAAATAATCGAGGTCTTCACCAAAAATTTTCACGGCAATATCCGAACGCACGCCCGTAATCAACTCATTAAAACGCATCTCTATGGGCTGCGTAAACTCATAATCTACTCCGGGAATAACCGAGAGCGCTTCCTTAAACTTGTCTGCCAACGCTTCTTTTGATTTGGCGCTTTTCCACTCTTTACGCGGTTTGAGCGTGATAATCATATCTATTTCTTCCATGCTCATAGGGTCGGTAGGCACTTCGGCGGCTCCAATGCGGCACACGATATTTTTTATTTCCGGAAAATTCTTTTTCAATATTTTTTCCATCTGCGTGGTCAGTTCCACTGTGCGTGAAAGTGATGTTCCCGTTTTTAGCACCGGTTGAATCACAAAATCGCCCTCGTCAAGCGTAGGGACAAACTCGCCGCCCATATTGGAAAATATAATGAAGGACAATATTAGGGTGAAGAAAGAAAGACCAAGCACCAAGGTCTTATAGCGCATAGCCCAATCCAGCACGGGGCGGTAGGTTTTTTCGGCAAAACCAATAATTTTATCCGAAATATTCTTTTTATGCACGTCTTCGGGTTTTAAAAACAGCGAAATAGCCACCGGAAGCCACGTGAGGCACATCAGCATTGCCCCGATAATAGCAAAACTAAACGCCAACGCCATGGGGCGAAACATTTTTCCTTCCACGCCCTGTAAAGAAAGTATGGGAATAAACACAATTAAAATAATGACTTGCCCGAAAATGGCGGAATTCATCATTCGGCTTGCACCTTCGAAAGTAATTTTGTTTTTCAATGTTTTTTGTTGGGTGAGAGGCAGGCTTTTAAGCGTAAGGCGCTGCGCGGTAAGCTTTACGGCAACGAATTCCACAATAATTACCGCCCCATCGATAATAATGCCGAAGTCCAGCGCGCCCAAACTCATCAAATTGGCGTCAATACCGAACACGTACATCATTGAAAGCGTAAAAAGCAGCGCCAAAGGTATCATGGAGGCTATCACGAGCGCTGAGCGCCAATTTCCCAACAGCAGAATAACCACCAGCATTACAATGATACAACCCAAAATCAAGTTTTCGAACACGGTAAAAGATGTTTTGGAAATGAGTTCGCCTCTTTCCAATATGGGTCTAATGTAAACGCCTTCGGGCAAGTTTTTTTGCACCTCTTCCACTCGTTTTTTCACTTCGTGGATAACCTTTTTAGAGTTGGCGTTTTTCAGCATCATAATTTGACCGAGCACTTTTTCCCCTTCACCGTTCGCGGTAATGGCGCCGTAGCGGTTGGCATAACCCAGGCGCACCTCAGCTACATCGCGAATCAACACCGGCACGCCGCCGCTGTTTTGCACCACAATGTTTTCAATGTCGGCGAGTGATTTTGCCTGGCCGTCTCCGCGTATAAAGTAACTCTCCGTTCCTTTTTCAATGTACGCGCCGCCTGAAATGCTGTTATTCCCTTCCAGCGCGCTAAACACATCCATCAGCGGGATATTCAGCCCTTGCAATCTGGCGGGATTTATTGCCACTTCGTACTGTTTCAGGTAGCCGCCCCAACTGTTTACTTCTACCACGCCGGGAATGCCCGAAAGTTGCCGGCGTACCATCCAGTCCTGAATGGTGCGTAAGTCGGTAGCTGAATAACGGTTTTCGTAACCGGGCTTTACGTCTAAAATGTATTGGTAAATTTCGCCTAATCCGGTGGTAATAGGTCCCATTTGCGGTGTGCCGAAGCCTTCGGGAATGTTTTCCGATGCGGATTTTATTTTTTCGGCAATTAATTGGCGGGGAAGATAGGCGCCTAATTTTTCATCAAAAACAATGGTAACGACGGATAGTCCGAATTTGGATACGGAACGAATTTCTTGCACGCCGGGAAGGTTTGCCATTTCCAATTCTACCGGCTGCGTGATAAATTGCTCAATTTCTTGCGTGGAAAGATTGCCCGAAGTGGTAATCACCTGTACTTGATTATTGGTAATATCCGGCACGGCGCCCACCGGAATATTGACCAAGGCATATATGCCAAAACCGGCTAAGGTGGCAGTAAATAAAATGATAATCAGCTTATTATTCAGACTGAAACGAATTATTTTTTCGAGCATATTCCCTGACGGTGTGATTATTATAATATGCAAATATAAAGTAATTGAATATTAAAAACAAAGACAACATCTTAATTTAGAATGATTAGCAATAAAAATCAGTTTAAAATCAATTTCAGAAAACAGAAATTTAGAATTGTTCCAAAGAATAAACTACATTAACATTAGATTACTGAAAAAAATCTTTAATAATTGGGATTTAAAACCTATATTTGCAACGTTTTTCAAAAAAATAACTTCAATACGTTCATATTGATGGCAAATACAATAAAAATTAAACGCGGATTAGATATTAAAATAGACGGAAAGGCGGCAGAAATCGTTACTAAGTTGCCGCACGCCGGAATCATAGATGTCATCCCCGATTATTTTCACGGCATCACCCCCAAAATGTTGGTTAAAAGCGGTGAAACCATTCAAGCCGGACAACCGCTTTTCTATAATAAGAATTTTCCTTACATGCTCTTCGTTGCGCCCGTGAGCGGAAATGTTACGGCTGTAAACCGTGGCGACAGACGCAAAGTGATGAGCGTAAGCATTCAAGCCGACGCTCAAACCGAATACGCCTCTTTTCCCAAAGCCACGTCCGCCCATACCCGCGAAGAAATCAAAGAACTGTTGCTTCAAGCGGGGCTTTGGGCTTTTATCAAACAGCGTCCTTACGATGTGATTGCCAATCCTACCCACACGCCGAAAACCATTTTCATATCCACATTTAGCACCGCGCCGCTGGCGCCCGATTATGAATTTGTGGTAAAAAATCAACTCGCTGATTTTCAGAAAGGTATTGACGCACTGGGAAAATTGACCGACGGAAAAATCTATCTCGGACTGAAATCTCAAAACTCCATTTTCAGCCAAATAAAAGGCGTGGAAACTACCGTTTTTGAAGGCGTACATCCGGCAGGAAACGTAGGTGTACAAATCAATAAAATCAATCCCGTAAATAAAGGCGAAACCGTTTGGACGCTAAATGTGCAGGACGTGATTATTATCGGACGTTTTTTCGCCAAAGGCATCGTAGATTTTACCAAATTCATCGCGCTTACCGGACCGGAAGTGGCTCACCCACAATATATTGAAACCTTAGCCGGAAATAACGTAGCCGGATTGGTAAAGGAGAATATTAAAAACGTAAATTACCCCCTGCGTTACATCAGCGGCAACGTGCTGAGTGGTACGAAAATAACCGAAAACGGTTTCCTTTCACCATACGACGACCAAATTTCCGTTATTGACGAGGGTAGCGAAACACACGAGCTTTTTGGTTGGGCAATGCCGCGTTTGGATAAATTCAGCGCGAGCCGACTCTTTTTTACTAACTTACTTCCGAGAAAATCATACAAATTCGATGCGCGTTTGCTCGGCGGACCGCGTTCCATCATTATGTCCGGCGAGTACGACCGCGTTTTCCCGATGGACATTTTCCCTGAATTTTTAATAAAAGCGATGCTTGCAAAAAACATCGACAAAATGGAAAATCTTGGCGCATACGAAGTAGCGCCCGAAGATTTCGCGCTGGCGGAATTTGTGGATTCATCCAAGCTACCGTTGCAAGCCATTGTGCGCGAAGCCTTGGATTATATGAAGGGGGAATTGGAATAAAAGCCCCCTAACCCCCAAAGGGGGAATAAAAAAAAGATAAATAGGCGATAAGACCACCAGACTCGAAAAAGAATTTTACGAAACCAAATAACATATCGAAAAAAAAACTCACAAATAACAATAAATTACCTCAATAAAATCCCCCCTTTTAGGGGGTTAGGGGGCAGATAAATATGAATTCATTAAGAAAATATGTAGATAAAATAAAACCGAATTTCGAGAAAGGCGGCAAGTTTGAGAAGTTACATTCCACCTTTGACGCCATCGAAACGTTTTTATTTGTTCCGAATACCACTTCTAAGCGCGGAACACACATTCATGACGCGGTGGACAGCAAGCGCACGATGATTATGGTGGTGGTGGCGCTTATTCCGGCATTCCTTTTCGGAATGTACAACACCGGTTATCAGCACTTTATGGCGCTGGGACAGGTACCCGGATTTTTCCCCACATTTTGGTTTGGATTTTTGGCGGTAATGCCCATTATGATAGTGTCTTACGCTGTGGGATTAGGCATTGAATTTGCCGCCGCGCAAATCAAACACGAGGAAGTACAGGAAGGATTTCTGGTCACCGGATTTCTTATTCCGCTGATAGTACCTGTGGATACGCCGCTGTGGATGATTGCCGTAGCTACCGCTATGGCGGTAATTTTTGCCAAAGAAGTGTTTGGCGGAACGGGAATGAATATCTTTAATGTGGCATTAGTGACACGCGTAATTTTATTCTTTGCTTATCCCTCGTCCATGTCGGGCGACAAAGTGTGGGTACGCACCGGTGAAACATTCGGGATGGGCGGCGGCAATGTGGTGGACGCGTTTTCAGGCGCCACGCCACTGGGGCAGGTGGCTACGTCCGAAACGGCGCATCGGCAAATTTTAGATACGTTGGGCAATCCGCTTTCATTTATGGATACCGTTATCGGGTTTATCCCGGGTTCTGTGGGCGAAACATCCAAAATAGCCATTCTCTTAGGCGCCTTGCTACTATTAATCACAGGCGTAGCAAGCTGGAAAACGATGCTTTCCGTATTTCTCGGCGGTTCATTTATGGCATTGATTTTCAATCTTTGGGGACCGGATACGGCTGCCGCTCATTTGCCTTGGTATTATCATCTTACGTTAGGCGGATTTGCTTTTGGGGCAGTGTTTATGGCTACGGACCCGGTAACATCGGCTCGCACCGAGCGGGGAAAATGGATTTTCGGATTTTTAGTAGGACTGATGGCTATTGTGATAAGGGTGTTAAACCCGGGATATCCCGAAGGAATGATGCTTGCGATTCTGCTAATGAACGTATTCGCGCCGCTGATTGATTTTTATGTGGTAGATGCCAACGTTAAAAAACGATTAAAAAGGACGAGGTAATGTGCCAATGTGCCAATGTGATAATTTGTTAATTATATTTTTATCCGATTTCGGACGGAAGATTATGGGAAGCGGGATAAACTGCGAACTCTTAAACCTGCCTCGCCGGCAGGCTGGCTTTTCAACTTCTGTCTTCAAACTTCAAACTTCTGTCTTCGGTCTTCAAACTTCTAATTTCTGACTTCTAATTTTTAAAAATGGATACAAATAAAAATAGTTACACGATAATATACGCCGCCATTATGGTGGTGGTAGTGGCATTGATGTTGGCTTTGGTTTCGGGCGCGCTCAAAAGCAAGCAAAACGCCAATATCGAACTGGATAAAAAGAAACAAATTCTAAGTTCGTTGATGATTGACCTGAAAGGAAAAGATGCGGCGAAACTTTACGATGAAATGATTACCAACGAATTGATTATAAACGCCGAAGGAAAAACATTGAAAGAAGGCAAAGGGGGGGCTTTCGGCATTGACTTTGCCAAGGAGATGAATAAACCGGCTGAAAAGCGTGAATTACCAGTGTATGTAGCTACCTTGGACGGTAAAACCAAGTATATTGTAAGTTTACAAGGTGCAGGTTTGTGGGGCGCTATTTGGGGTTATATGTCCTTTAATGATGATAAAAACACCGTTTACGGCGCCTATTTTTCACACGCCAGCGAGACGCCCGGTCTGGGCGCTGAAATTGCGGAAAAACATTTCCAAAACGAGTTCAAAGGTAAACAAGTACTGAATGATAAAAATGAATTTGTATCCATTGGCGTGGTAAAACCGGGTCAAACGGAAGAAAACAGAGATTACGTGGACGGCATCTCAGGCGGAACCATTACCAGTAAAGGCGTAGAAGCGATGTTGATGAACTGCATCGGACAATATAAACATTTTTTAGAACAAAAATAAGAGTTAAGTCTCGCTCGGGATAGGCAATTTTCAATCGCCTGACAGGCAAAGACGGTAAAAAAAAGACTGTCTCAAACTAAAATCTTTCAAAATAAGACTGTTTTTTAATTTAATAAAAACAGGTAGGGTCAAGTCCAAAAATAAAAAAGTATGAGCAAATTATTTTCACCAAAGGTTAAAGAAGTTTTTCTTGGACCATTAAGCAAAAATAACCCCGTAGTGGTACAAGTGCTGGGTATCTGTTCAGCATTAGCCGTTACGGCAAAACTGCAACCTGCATTGGTAATGGGCGTTTCGGTAACCATTATCGTAGCATTTTCCAATGTAATTATTTCCTTATTACGCAATACCATCCCTAACCGCATCCGCATCATTGTACAGTTGGTAGTGGTAGCCGCATTGGTAACCATTGTAAGTGAAATCTTAAAAGCATACGTATATGATGTGAGTGTGCAACTTTCCGTGTACATCGGATTAATTATCACCAACTGTATTTTAATGGGACGTTTAGAGGCGTTCGCTATGGGCAATAAACCTTGGGAATCCTTTGTGGATGGTATCTCTAACGGTTTCGGATACGCGTGGATATTGGTTGCGGTGGCGTTTGTACGTGAGCTTTTTGGTGCGGGAACAATCTTTGGCATTCGGGTAATTCCTCAATTTATGTATGACCACGGTTATACTAACAACGGTCTGATGCTTATGCCGCCTATGGCGCTGATTATTGTAGCGTGCATTATTTGGATACACCGCGCACGGAATAAAGATTTGCAAGAGAAACAGTAATAAACAGCGGTAAGCAGTAAGCAGTAAGCAGTAAGGGGTAAGCAGATAAAACTTGTTGCATGAAACCTGTCCAAACGAAGCTAAGCTTGTCTAGATACCAACGCACGAAGTGTCGTCAGAAAAACCTGGAACCTGGAACCTGAAACCTGATTTTTTTATTCGTAATTCGTAATTCGTAATTCGTAATTTTTAATTTATCGGTATGAACCACGCACTAAGTATATTTGTTCAGTCAATTTTTGTTGACAATATGATATTTGCCTTGTTTTTGGGGATGTGTTCCTATCTGGCGGTATCAAAAAACGTAAAAACCTCACTCGGATTGGGTATAGCGGTAACATTCGTGCTGCTTATCACCTTGCCTCTTAACTATTTGCTGCAAGTGTATGTACTGAAAGAAGGCGCATTGGCGTGGCTTCATCCTTCGTTAGCTACGCTGGATTTAAGCTATCTTTCTTTTATCTTGTTCATCGCCGTTATCGCGGCGTTTGTGCAGTTGGTAGAAATGGCGGTGGAAAAATTCAGCCCTTCGCTGTATGCTTCGCTCGGTATTTTCTTGCCGTTAATAGCCGTAAACTGTGCTATTATGGGGGGATCGCTTTTTATGCAGCAACGCATCGGGCTACCCGCTACTGACCCCAAGGCGCTTACCGGGATTATGGATGTGATTTTTTACGCGTTGGGTTCAGGCATAGGTTGGTTGCTTGCAATTGTGGGCTTAGCCGCTATCCGTGAAAAAATGGAATATTCCAACGTTCCCGCTCCACTACGCGGATTAGGCATTACTTTTATCGTGGTAGCATTGATGGGGATGGCGTTTTTGTGTTTTTCCGGATTGAAAATTTAATTGGTTGGCTCATTGAGTTTCAATTGTAAATAATAAAATTGTAAATTGTAAATTGTAAATTGTAAATTTAAATGATATTATCCATAAATTCTTCGATGATATACGCCAGTTTGGGGGCGTTTTTGGTAGTAATTTTGTTGCTGGTGGTAATGCTTTTGGTTGCCAAAAAATACCTTGTCAGTTCGGGTGAGGTAAAAATAACCCTCAACAACGAAAAAGAATTGGTAGCGCCGGCAGGCTCTACGCTTTTAACTACGTTGGCAACTGAAAACGTATTTCTACCCTCGGCGTGCGGTGGCGGGGGTTCTTGCGCGCAGTGTCGTTGTCAGGTAACGGAAGGCGGCGGCGAAATTCTTCCTACCGAAACGGTACATTTTACCCGTAAAGAGATAAAAGACAATTGGCGGCTCGGTTGTCAGGTAAAAGTGAAGAATGATATGTCTGTCAAAGTGCCGGAATCTGTTCTTGGTGTGAAAAAATGGGAATGTGAAGTGGTTTCAAACCGCAACGTCGCTACTTTTATCAAAGAGTTTGTGGTAAAACTGCCCGAAGGCGAACATCTCAACTTTATCTCGGGAGGATATATCCAAATTGATATACCGAAGTACAGCTTATCATACAGCGAATTCGACGTGGACGAACGTTTTCGCCCTGAGTGGGACAAACTGAAAATGTGGGACTTAAAAGCGGTGAACCACGAAGAAACCATGCGCGCTTATTCAATGGCGAATTACCCCGCCGAAGGCGATATTGTGATGCTTAACGTGCGTATTGCCACACCACCGTTTGACCGTGAAAAAGGTACATGGATGAACGTGCCGCCGGGCATTGCATCTTCTTATATCTTCAACCTGAAACCGGGCGATAAAGTGATGGTTTCCGGTCCGTTTGGCGAGTTCCATCCTATTCTTGACAGCAAAAATGAAATGCTTTACGTGGGTGGTGGCGCAGGTATGGCGCCTTTGCGTTCACACTTGCTTCATTTAATGAAAACGCTTGAACTTAGAGACCGCAAAATATCCTATTATTACGGTGCCAGAGCGCTTAACGAGGTATTTTATATGGAAGATTTCTTGGAATTGGAAAAAATATACCCCAATTTCTCATTCCACCTTGCGCTTGACCGACCGGATCCCGCAGCAGACGCGGCAGGCGTAAAATACACCCCCGGATTTGTACATCAGGTCATTTATGACACATATTTGAAAAACCACGAAGCCCCCGAAGATATTGAATATTATATGTGCGGACCGGGTCCAATGGCGAAAGCGGTAGAAAAAATGCTTTGGGACTTGGGCGTGCCGCGTGAAAATCTGATGTTTGACGATTTTGGGGCGTAAATAATTGGTTATTTGAACTTTGCGTGTTATTTGGTAGTTGTGTTATTTTATAAATCAACAGAATGAAAAAAGAATTTGCATTATTGCTAATTTTATTTAGCACATTAACTTTTGGACAAGAATATAAAGTATTTCACACTTCTATATGTTATGATATGCTTTCAAGTTTCAACAATTACGAGAAAATCATTAGCAATCCTTTTTTTGAGAACACATTAGCAAAAGACACAATATTTATAAAAGATATTGAAATCATAAATCAGAAAGTAAGACCTTCTAATATATGTAATTTATATGCAAGTCTTCCTACGGATAAAGACGATATTGTAAAATGTTATTATTTTTTTAAATCGCTTAAAAAAGAAGATATTCCCGTAAAATTCAAAGGTAAATATGTCGAAAACATTTTTTGCGTTATGCCTCAGATTTTAAGTTCTCTTCAAAAACTCATAACCGCAAATTATCAAAAATACTGGGAAGAACAGGCATATCCAGTATTAAAAAAAGAAATTGATAGTTATACTTTTGAAGAAGGAATATTAGAAAAAATCCATACTGAATTAGTAAAAATGGCTGGTAATGAATCTTTAAGTGAAGAATATTCAAAAATTTACATATTAGACATCGATAACGCTTTTTCGTTAAATGATGAAACATTTTGTTGTACGCCTGTATTGCTTAATAAAGAGACTGCAAAGAAATATCGGATAAATTTCATACAAGTTTATATTCACGAAAATTTGCACCGATTGTATTTGTCAAAAGAGATAATTAAGAAATTGGACGAACTTTATGAGAAAGATGACTTCTATCGAAAAAATGAAGATTTGGCAAGAAAGCACGGCGAAGGGAAAAATGAAGCTTTTATTGTAGCAGCCGAAACATATATTTCACGAAAATTAGGATTGAAAACGAATAGTGATGTATATCAGGAATTTAAAGAATATGTTGAAGGTAGTTTAGTATTATCCCCCATAATATATAAATATCTCTGTGAAGATTTAGAAAAACAGTCATTTGATAGTTTCTTGATAAATTTGTTTGAAACGAAAAAGATTAAAGCAGGAAATATCGAAAAACAATATGACGAAACAATGAAAAAATTGAAAAACAACACCTAACAGGCTATATGCAATGGCGGATTCGGTGGTTTACGCAGGTCGCCCGAATTAGCCGGGATCCCGCATGATTTTCTTTGTCGTTCCGACAGAAAATCGCACGCAAATCCTCTACTGTACATAGCCTCATACCGTTATTTGGGTGTTCTGTTATTGACAAAATAACGCGAAGCGTAATAACGTGCGAAGCACCAATAACACGAAGTGAATATACGCGCGAAGCGCAATTAACACAAAATATCCATGAGCAAAATTAAAGCGTTTCTCACTGTTTTGCTTTTAATCATAACCCTGTTATCGTACGCGCAAAATGCCGAAAACAGAACGTACAACCTTATAACCGGTTCCAACACGCTTGGGATTGGTTATAGTAATATTTTAGACCCTTATCTTTCGCCTTTTGAATACAAAGGGCAGCATCTAATCTATAACACGGCAAATCAGCGTTTCCTCACGCGCAAAGACACACTTTTATCCCGGGTTCATCGGTTTTCATTCCTATTGGGAAACGGCAAGCACCCCACCAATATTAATTCAATGCTTTTCTTCGGTGGAAATTACGATTTTGGGATTCATTACCATTGGCAACCTTCGCACGACCTTACGTTTTTATTTGGTGGAAGTGTGGACATCGGGTTGGGTGGAAAATACATTGCCCGCAACGTAAATAATCCTTTTTCAATGGATTTGTACACAAATTTAAATGCTTCTTTGTCTGTTAACTACAAGTTTGATGTCAATTTTTTCAATTGGTTCAGGCAGGATTTCAGAGTGGAGTATAGCGCGAGGACACCACTTATCGGCGGTATGTTTGTGCCGCGCCAAGGCATATCGTATTATGAATTATTTAGCTTGAAAAACGTAGCGGACGCGTTTCATTTTACCTCTATTCATAACCAACGAACCATTTTACACTATTTGAATTTAGATATACCCACGCGGCTTACCACGTTCCGCATTGGTTTACTACAATATAACACCCAGTATCGTGCCAATGATTTAGTTTATCACAGGAATAATTTTTCGGTCAATTTGGGCTGGGTATTTGATTTTTACGTGTTTGAAGGAAGCCGGAATAAGCCTCCTAAGAATTTTAGAAGCACGTATTGAATTTGAGATTTGTTAGAAAGGTGGATTTGAGTAATACTGAAATTCGAAATCCGAAAGTTCATCATCTAAAAATCTGATACTCTGAAAAAACTTCTGTTTTGTTAGGAAAATTCATAAATAACTGTTATTTTTGAAGAAAAATTGCTTTATATACCCAATATTTCTTTTAAAATGAAAAAATCATTCCTTATGCTCGCACTCGCAGCGCTTCTTACCGCTTGTAATTTTGGCAAAAAAGAGTACAAAAATTTAGACGATTATCCCATTTATTCAGGCGATGATTTAGAACTGACCTATTCGCCTGAAGCATCCAAGTTCAGGGCGTGGGCGCCCACTGCCGACGCGGTAAAATTACTGCTCTATGATAACGGCTTGGAAGGCTCTGCCTACCAAATGGAGGATATGCACCGTTCCGAAAAAGGAACGTGGATAGCCAAAGTGGTGGGAGACTTAAAAGGGAAATTTTATACTTTCCAAATAAAAATCGGCGAGAGATGGATGGACGAAACACCCGGAATTTGGGCAAAAGCCGTAGGAGTTAACGGAAACCGCGCTGCCATTATTGACATGAATGATACGCATCCGGATGGCTGGAATACTTATCAACGCCCGCCCGCCGTAAATCCTACCGACGCGGTTATTTATGAGGTACACATGCGTGATTTTTCTATGGCGCCCTCTTCCGGCATTAAAAATAAAGGGAAATACCTCGCTTTTACGGAATCAGGCACTAAAAATCCTGCGGGTGAAGCTACCGGCATTGACCATTTAAAGGAGTTAGGTGTTACACACGTACATTTACTTCCCGTATTTGACTTTGCTTCTATTGATGAGACAAAGCTCAAAGAGAATAAATACAACTGGGGCTATGACCCGAAAAATTACAACGTACCCGAAGGCAGTTATGCTACTGACCCTTACAACCCCGTAACCCGCATCCGTGAATTTAAGCAAATGGTGCAAGCGCTGCATAAAGCCGGCATTCGTGTGATAATGGACGTGGTGTATAACCATACTTACACGGGCGAAAACTCGTTTTTTAATTTATTGGTTCCCAAATATTTTTACCGTTTCAATGCGGACGGGACTTGGTCAAACGCTTCCGGTTGTGGTAATGAAACCGCTTCGGAACGGGCGATGATGCGTGAATTTATGGTAAAATCCGTTACCTATTGGGCAAAAGAATATCACATCGATGGTTTCCGTTTTGATTTGATGGGCGCTCATGACATTGAAACCATGAACGCTATCCGTAAATCCGTGGACAACGTGGATAAATCCATCATTCTGTACGGCGAAGGCTGGACGGCTTCCGCTTCTCCGCTGCCCGAAGAAAAACGCGCCGTAAAGAAAAACGTTGCTAAGCTCAATGGCATTGCCGTATTTAGCGATGATATTCGGGACGCGCTCAAAGGCAACTGGATGCACGCCGAAATCCCGGGATTTGTTTCCGGCACCGATAGTTTGGAAAATGCAGTGAAATTTGGCATTGTCAGCAGCATGAACTATCCGGGCATTGACACTACGCAACTGATACATTCCACCGCGCCATACGCCAATAAGCCAAGCCAAATTATCAATTACGTTTCTTGCCACGACGATATGTCGTTGGTGGACAAACTGCGTGAAAGCCGTCCGAAAGGGGCTACGGAAGAAGAGATTAAGCGTTTCAATAAATTGGCGCAAACCGTGGTTTTTGTAGCGCAAGGAATTCCGTTTATTTACGCCGGTGAAGAAGTGTATCGGGACAAACAAGGCGTGCATAATACCTATCAATCGCCCGACAGCATCAATCAGATTAATTGGAATAATAAAACCACACACAAAGATATCTTTAATTATTACAAAGGACTGATAGCGTTACGCAAAGCGCATCCGGCTTTCCGTATGACTTCGCTGGACGCCGTGAAAAATAACCTCAAATTTATTGACTTTGGCGTGAAAAACATTGTCGCTTTTCGCCTGCAAGATGCCAACGACCCTTGGAAAGATATTTTGGTAATTCTCAATGGAAACCGCAAAGCGGAAAGATTGTGGTTGCCCGAAGGTACGTGGAACGTGGTTTGCCACGATGGCAATATCGCCCCGAACGGGATGTTAATGCAGGTTAAGGCTCAAAATTTTATCGTGGCGCCGTCTTCTGCCAGCATCATGTATTTGGGTGAAGAAAAACAGCCGAAAAATTGAAATGTGTTAGCACTTTGGAAAAATGGAATGATGTGCTTAGGTATAAACTTTCTTCATGATTTTTTTAAGATTGACTTGTAACTTGTAACTAAATCCTTGTAACTCACTTATATGTTTCTTATCCAAAACTTATCTTGTTTTCCGCTTTTTTTCAAAGGAAAAGACGTGAAAATACCTTTTGAAAAGGGCGAGTTAGAAGGGAAGTTCCTGCAAAGTTGCTTTGTGCTTTCGTCAGAGGAAGATTGTGTGATTCTCAGTCCTTTTAATGGTATGATGGTTACTCAATTGTTTGATAACGAGCATCTTCATTTTTACTTGTCATTGGTGAACGAGCAACAAAAAAGTGTTTTGGAACGAGCGTTTCTAAACGATGCCTTTTTCAGTATCCGGAATTACAATGTAAAATTTAGTCCGCTGCGTATCAACAGCGGTTTAGATAGTGAAAAATCATTTTTCAGTTCTCAATCCGAGTTTGAAAATGCGGAAGCCAATACGCTGATTTATTTTACTTGGGGAAACAATCAAGAAGAGTCTTCCAGTCCGAAAATTTCACAAAAAGCCAGTTTTGAGATAGCTGTTAAAGATAATACCTCTACACCGCTTGCTCAATTGGTGGACATTGAAAAATTGGATGGCAAGAAAATCAAGAAAATAGGGTGTGTCATTAACGAATCTTACAGTCCGGCGTATTTGGATATTTTTTGCAAAGACGGCAGAAGAATGAATTACGTTCCGGCATCCCTCTTGCAACTGCCAGATGAACACGAGGTTTTCTTTGATGATATAGAAATTGACCGGGAAAAGTCTCGTTTTTTAGTTCCTACTTTTAACGAGAAAGAGTATCGTTACACACTTACTTTCGGGTGGTAATCCAAGTTATCTTTCCTATTTTAGGTGTGCGAATTCCGGGTTTTATCTCACCATTCACTACATAAACAATATTCTCGGCGTTTACTACCGAAGTGCCTGCCAACGCGACTTGCGGAAAGTGCCCCAGTGATTGCCACGTATTGTTTGTGGTATTGAAAAGCATGATGTTCGGATTGAATTTATACCAATCCGCCGTGTGAAAAAGATAAGTCTTAGATTCATCGCTTAGTTTTTCCACCACTTTTTCCGTAGCATTTTTTCCATACAAATTCAGGTATAAATTTCGGTTGAGCGCTTCTTCAAAAACCGATTGATTTACACCGCTGAAAGTGAGTATTAAATTGTCACTTACAGCCACTGCCACGCCACCGCTCAGCGAATACGCCTCTTTCCCTGCGGGATAATCGACTGCACGTGTCCAAGTTTTAGTGGTGGGCAAATACTTCCACACTGCTTGTGAAACGAATGCGGCGGTATCGTTTGTGGATTTATCCGAATAAAAAAGCGGACTGAGTTTTCGAGGATTATCATAGCCGCCAAAAACGTACAAAGTGCCGTTTTGAGCAGTTACCGCGGGTTGTATAAGGGGGCGTGAAGGTATGGAAGGCAGTTTTACCCAACCCTTTGAGGTTCGCAAATCTAACGCCCAAACAACCGCCGAGGGTACACCGTTTTGATTACCGCCGAGAACATAGATTACGCTGTCCAATACGGCGCTACCGAAATTATCTATTTTAACAGGCAAAGAAAATAGACTGTCAATTAGAAGTTTACCGGATTTTTTATCTATTTTTAATGTGACAGCGGACGATGAAAAATAATCATTGTTTCTTCCACCGATGCAGATTAAACCTTCCGGCAAATTGATAGACGCGCCGTAAGCCAACGCGTGAGGCAGTTCTCCTATTTTTGTCCACGTGTTTCCGTCAAAACTTAAAACATCCCGGTAAAAAACTTTTTTACCGCCATTCGCTGCCGGAACCTCGGGAAAGTTGCAGCCGCCTGCCACTATCAATTTTCCGTGATGAAACCCCACAAACGCTGCAGAAACGCCTTTGGATATTCCGCCAAAAGAGGGGGGAATTGTATCCATTTCCGTCCAAATAACCTGCGCAGGCTTTTCCGCGGCGCTTTTCCGCTGACAGGAACAGCCCGCCAGCAACGTTAAAAACAGTATGGACAGAAGGTATGGTTTCATTGGTTTATAGCCCCCTAAATATCCCCCAAGGGGGACTCACAGACTGCAACTTAAGATATATTTTAATTTTACCCACTCACAAGAAAGTCCCCTGCGCGTGGTTTTTTAGCGATGGAAGTGGGGCTTGCCTCGCCGGCAGGCAGGGATTTAGGGGGATTTGCTATTTAATAATTTCCTTTAATTTTACCGCTTGGAACGTCATGTGCGCTACGCTGCTTTCATATAGAATACCGACGGTTTCACGGTCAATCATCGTAAGGCAGCTATATCCCCAACCGTATTCTTCGTCCAATAACAACTGATTGGTTTCCAGCCACGTAAGTCCACCGTCCAAACTTACTTTTATGGTGATGTTTTTACGGTCTTTGGTATGATTGGGATTAGAAAAAAGTAACAAATCTTTTCCCAATACGTTGTCTTTGGCGGCAACTTTCAGCAAACTTGCCATGCAAACAGGCTCTTGCAACGCGCTGCGAGTAGAAGGATGTTCTTCCCACGTTTTACCAAAATCTTTGGTAATGTTTACCGCGCGGCTTCCACCGCGATTATCACGCATATTGAGCATCAGGACGCCCGGCGTAACTTCCACTACTTGCGCTTCGGTGGTGTTATCACGAGCCGGTGCGCTGATGTGCCACGTTTTGCCGCGGTCTTTACTATAAATGATACCGGCGTGGGGTAGGGAATTAGCATCTATAAATTGTGACGCAAACACCAGTGTTCCATCTTGCATGGTAATGCCTCGCCCCGGACCTTGCAATAAAAATCGCCATGCGGGGTCTTTTACTTGCGAGGTAATGTTTATAGGCGCTGACCACGTTTTTCCGTCGTCATCGCTGCGTGAAAGTACCAACTGAGCGGTCTCATTCACGCTCATTCCGGGCAGAGAATTAAACCACGCGCGCCGGTTCCCCATGCCGTGTGTCCAAGCCGCCATAATCCAGATAGTTCCGGTTTGCTTGTCTACTAAGATAGCCGGGTCGCCCACACCGTTTTGTCCGGCAGGCAGTCCGCCGTACTCGCCAAAAGTCATCGGGATGCGCATCTTTTCCCACGTTTTTCCACCGTTAATGCTTCGGCTTAGCCCGATGTCAATGTGTTCCTGCAAATCTACGCTGTTATTATACCGCACATCGTACACGGCAAGCAGCGTTCCTTTGTTGGACGTTACCAACCCCGGTATGCGGTAAGCCGCCGCCCCGTCGTCGCCCCCATGCCGCACACCAATGCCCGTTTTTCTGGATGCCGTATTTGATTTTATTTCTATCGGATTAGAAGTTTTATCAATGACTACCTTGGTTACTTTTGATGTTATTTTTGAATAAAGAGACGCTTGTGGACTCATTTGAATACTTATCCAAAAATAATTTACGCCCGGAAACAAGGGTTGATTGAAAGTAAAATTCACTTCTTTACCCGGATTTTTTTGTTCCGATTTCAATATGGAATACGATGGATTGGCAGCTAACCCTTTGCCTGCCGTACCCGCGATGTAGCCCATAGGCGAGAAATATACGCCCTCTTTGCGTTGATCCGCTTCGGTTCCTGAATAAAATGCGCGTAGCGACAGGATTTCTTTCAGGTTTACGTCCTTATCAAAAGTGAGGTTGATACTATTAAGCGTACCGCCGTTTTTGGCATCAACGCGTATATATGTAAGCACATTGTCTGTGCGTTCAATCAATACGGGCACTTGTGGTTCATAAATATATACCGTGTTCTGAGCGGTCAATCCTACTACTGAAAAGTAAAAAAACAATGCTAATAAGTTTTTACGCATAATATAAATGTGTTTGATTTAGTAGAAAATGTGTAATTGAAACCTCGTCCGCTTGCAGGCGAGGCTGTTTAGGTATTCTCGCTTTCAACTACTTTCAGGGTTTTCAACCACTGAAAGAGTTGAAGATATGCAACTCAACGAGTAGTCGAAGACTCTCGTTGTAGTTGCAAGTAACATCTCAACTGCCCTACTTTAAGGGGCTGAGGATGAAGCTACACTGTCAAATCTTTTTGAGGTTTTAAAAGTACTAATTGCAAAGTCAATGCCAATAATACCACCCCCGCTAATACGGCAAATCCAAATCCAAGGTTGCCATTATCAGAGAACTTGCCGAGTATTTGCGTTACCGCCGCGCCTGCCAACACGCCTACCATATTCATAAAACCGTATGCTGTCGCTCTTAATCGAGCAGGTACAAACTGGCAGAGAATAGGCATATTGTTCGTATCAAACATCCCGTAACCAATACCAAAAAACATTGCCGAGAGCACTACGGGAATTAATGAATGTGCCGTTCCCATCAATATTAAGGATGGCATCATTAATCCTAACCCAATGGCGCCGGTGTAGATACGTCCGCGAATGTTTTTTTGCACCCAGCGGTCAGACATGGGTCCCCCAATCATTACGCCGATAAATGACGCCACGGAAATAGTGATAGTGGCAATAGGACCCGCTTTTGCCATCGGTAAATTCAAACTATCCGCAAAGAGGGTAGGCATCCAGTTTTTGGTAGCCCAACCGGGTAAACTCGGCGCGGCAAAGTAAAATAGAATTACCCAAAAAGCGATGTTCCCGAACAGCATTCCCAGCCCGCTGAAAACCGGAATTTTTTCCGTTTTTTTCTTGATACCGAGTTCAGGGATTTTCATTTCCGGCTTTTTATCGTACAAAAAGAGAACTAAAACTACCGCGTAAATCATTCCGATAATGCCAAACCAGTGAAATGTGGCGTGCCAGCCAAAATCTGCCGCTACCGTAGCGCCAAATCCACCCAACGCTTGTCCCATGTAGAGACCTGTCATGTGAATACCTACGGCTAATGACCGGGTTTTGTCGGTATGGTAATCCGCAATCATAGAGAGGGCGGCAGGGATGTAGAGCGCTTCACTTACGCCCATAAATGCGCGCAATACCAGCAATTGATGATATGTGGTGGCTAATCCCATACCGTAAGTTACAGCAGACCATACGAATAAGCTGCCTATAATCAGCCATTTACGGTTTATTCGGTCTGCGATAGTTCCTGCTACCGGACTCATAAAAGCGTAAATATACAAAAAAATGGACATCAGAAAACCAAAGTTTTCCGCCGTTTGAAGTTCGGCAATATCTATCATCATTGCCGATTTCATAGTGGAAAGCATTTGCCTGTCCATATAATTAAGCAGCGCCACTACCCAAAGCAGCCCTACTACTAACCAAGGGTAGTATTTCTTTTGTTTAAGCATAAGATGTATTTTTTATTGTTTTTCATCTTTTCCACCACTCGGCGGAAAGGATTCTGCCGTTCCCAATAACCAATATCAGATGGATAAAATTTCATCGCACAATAAATGCGCTATAATCATCATACGTGGAATGTGAAAAGGTCCTTTAAAAAGATTTCCTTTGGCGGGTTGTGCCACAGAACCATCCCTATGGAGGTATCCGTACCATTCGCCAAACTCATTATCCGGAAAATGCCGGAACGTCCAATCATTTGCTTTACGATATATTTCAATATATTTCTCATCTTTGGTGGCAATGTAAGCGTAAAGCGCGGCGATAATGGTTTCACATTGGGGCCACCAAAATTTCATATCTTGCGAATAATCTTGTGGTGGAAAATGCTTGCAGTCACGGAAGTTGATAATGCCGCCAAACTCTTCGTCCCAGCCCCACTTCCATGACCAATCAAAAATGGTCAGTGACATATTTACTAATTCTTTGTTCCATCTTTGATAACGGGCTTCCTCCATAATAAACCATGAAGTTTCAATGCAGTGTCCGGGATTGATGGTTCGTCCCATACTTGTATCAATAAATTCGCCATTTTCACCCACAGTTTCCAGCAACGCTTCAAATTCAGGTTTCATGTGAAGGGAAGCTATTTTTTGAATGGATTCTTCAATCTGCTTATCTAAAACTTCGTCCTGAATAGCTGCTCTGATGCGTGAAGCCGTATTTATCAAAATCATAGAGAGTGAATGTCCGTGCATTTTTACCGTGTCAAGGTATTTTGAGGCAAGAAGTCCCGGCGTAGTTTTATATTTCAGAATTAAGTTAAATATTTCCAATGCTTTGTGCGCGTAACGTTGATTTCCCGAAGCGATGGAATATTCTGCCATGGCAATAGCCGCAAAGGATTCGGAGAACAGATAACGCCGTTTCCGCAAAGGAATTCCATCCTCCGTGATTTCAAAAAACATCCGTCCATCGGCATCAAAGCAATATTTTTCAATAAACTCAATGGCTGATTTTGACGCTTCGAGGTATTCCGGATTTTTTTCCACGGCATTGTAAGCATAAGCAAATACGAAACCCGCACGCCCTTGGAACCATACGGATTTGGTAGTATCCATCAAGGTTCCGTCTCTGTCCACGCAGGTGTAGAAACCCCCGTGTTTTTTATCTAATCCGTATTTTAACCAAAAAGGAAGGATGTTTTGAAGTAAATCATTTTTGTAGCGTTTACTCCATTGTTCAATATATAATTTATTTTCAGTAGAAAGCATATTTGGTTGATAGTTGTTTGGTTGTTTGGTTGTTTGGATGTTTGCTACTTTCAAACTGCAAACTGAGAACTGCAAACTTCTCAGAATTTATTGCATCGTTCAAAGAAATGGATAGCCTCTAATTCTTTTTTCATGGCGGTTTCTTCTTCATCGCTCATATTGCGGAACGGAGTGCGGTTTTTACCCAAATCCAATCCTATAAGTTTCATAATTCGTTTTCCGCCTACGATATTGCCTCGATAGTTGACAATGACGTTAATCACGTATTGCGCGAAGTTTTGTTTTTCGCGTGCGGCTTCCAAGTCGCCTTTTTTCCAAGCGTCAATAATGCCCACTAACTCGCGTCCGTTATAATTCGTAGTACCCCCGATGCCGCCTTGCGCGCCACCCATTGCCAACGCGGGAAGAATGGTTTCGTCCTGTCCGTGAAGCATATCGAATTTGCCGTTTTTATAGAGCATACATTGATTGTATTCATAAATGCTTTCAAAAGTATATTTTATTCCGGCAAAGTTAGGGATGCGTCCATCTACTGCCTCGAGTAGGGGTAACATAGGCAAAAAAACGCCACTCAACGCGGGTATATGGTAAAAATAAAAAGGAAGATTGGGTGCGCCGGAAGCTATTTCTTCGCAGTATTTTACAAGTTCTTCTATTCTTCCCACTTTCGGGAAAGGAGATGCCATAGCGCCGATTCCGAAAGCGCCTATCTGTTGGGCATGTTCCGCCAGTTTACGGCTGTCCTTTACTACGGTGCTGCCCACGTGAACAATCACTTTGAAGTCTTTTGGGGCAACGGATACCCATTTTTCCGCCAATTTTATCCGTTCATCAAATGTAAGCATGTAGCCTTCACCGGATGAACCGTTAATGAAAACGCCTTTCAGCCCGTTTTTTACCAACATCTGACAGTATGCGCCGATAGGTTCCAAATTTACTTCGCCGTTTTCATAAAACGGTGTAAAAGGGGCGTTTATAAGCCCTTGTATTTTTTCAAATTGCATAATATTTTTATTTTTAAGTTTTTATTTTTGAATGTAAGTATTTTAATGTAAGTATTTTAAAGATATTATTTTAATATTTTAAGAGATTAAGTGTCGTATAATCAAACTTGTAACCTGCCTTGCCGTCAGGTAGGCTTGTAAGTGATTTCTTTTAACTACTTATTGTCTATGGATGGTTGGCTAAATTTAGTGGGATTATATATTAATTCCGACAGTTCATTTTTTCCATCCAACGTTACAAAAACGCATGTAAATCCCCATTTTACGAGGCGAATTTCCGGTGTGGTGAAATTTCCTACGGGCAGTTTGAGTAATACTTTGTTCCACCCTTTACGCAGTAAAACTTTGATTGGAGGACGAGCCGTGAAATTTTCATTTTGCAAGGGTATTTCGTTGGTTCTTTGAATATGCGTGTTTATCCAGCAAGGCGGTAAAATTTCTTGGTTGTTCAGCCAAATCTTGCTGTTTTTGAAGTCCCACTTACCTCGTGGCGGCGGTAAATCAGACTCTGAACGGCTGTAATTCTGAAATTCCACGAGTAATCCGGCTTCTTGAACACGTGGCGAATAAACCCATGTGTAAGCGTAGGCGGTATGATTTTCTTGTGGATTTTTGTAAAAACCGGGAATGAGATTTCCCCAGACGTGGCGTAAATAAACGGCTGCGCCTTTTGCCGGTTTTGTCCGGAAAGTTTCGCCGTTGAAAACATACTCTTTTTTGAGTTCTTTTTCAGGCGGAAAGACAGCGGATAGTTGCCCATAGTTTGGAAAAGGGTCGGTAATCAGCCAATTTACGTTGGTTTGTTTGACGTACGGAAAACTTTCCTTTAAGAATGTGTTTTCTTTGTGCCAAATCATTCGCCGTTCAAAGTCAGCGAATGATTTGAATACAGAATCCTTTATATCGGTAGGCAAGATGACTCCTTTTTTATCGAAATATTCCGTACCGCCGCCGGTCCAAGCACGTTCTGCAAATGCCAGCATGGTAGGATAAAAGGAGTTCTGTTGTATAATCTGATTTTCATCCGTCAATTTTCGGTCGTTCCACAGGGCAATAATGCCTCCGCGCATATTTTCGGTGGCTTGCGCCTCGTTGCCAATGCGGCTGTTATAAAGCGCTATAATATCGCCAAAAACATCGAAGTGGTTGATATAGTGAAATTTAGAGTCTATGGCGGGTATTCCGGGATGAAGCTTGCCTCGGTAACTCCAAAGTTGTAGCGCATCCACTTCGCCTGTTTTATACTTCCAGCCCGGATTCCAAGAAATGACTTTTTTACCTTGCGCACGAATATGCGCTACCATTTCAGCCACGAAATCGGGATTTGTAAAGTGCACTTCATCTGTTCCGATGTGAATATACTTAGAGTTTGGAAAAATTTCATTGCAAATTTCACTCATTACTTCTTTGAGAATAATTATGCCTTGTTGGCTTTGCATATCGCACTTCATAGCGCGACTAAACGCCTCGCTGTGCCCGGGCATATCTATTTCGGGAATGAGCTGCATTTGATGTTGTTCACACCAACCGGCTATTTCACGGGCGTCTTGTATGGTGTAAAATTTTCCCGGAAAACGTTGAAAGTTGTCGCTGTCCGTGAGTTGTGGATACACTCTGCTTTGAAGCCGCCATGCCAAGTCTTCGGTGAGGTGCCAATGGAATACGTTTATTTTGAATTGAGAAAGTAGTTTAATTTGTTTTTTCAGTTCTTGTACAGGAATATAACTTCTGCCCACATCATGCATAAAACCTCGTATGGGAAAGGAAGGATAATCCGTAATGGTGCAACAGGGAATATAATGCTTATTCTTACCCTCGGTAGTGATTAGCTGATTTAGTGTTTGCTGAGCCCAGTAAACACCAGTCCGGCTCAATGCTTTAATGATGATGCTGTCGGGTGTTATGTTTAATTGGTATGCTTCCGGATTATGTGATTGTAAATCAGTAATGTGCTTTACTAATTGAATATTTAATTCATTATCGGCTATTTGATTATTTTTTATGTGATGGCTTCCACTGTGCAACTTTATATATTTGGGAAAAGGCAATAAATTTAAAGCAGGTAAACCGCGCTGTGCAAATGCTCCCGCGGCTATACTGAAAAAAATACCAATATGGACAAATAGTCGTTTCATTTTATTTTTTTATTTTTGATACGTGTGGTTTTAAGATTTCAGCCCATTTAATGTAACCTTCGCCTTTTAGATGTAATCCATCATTGGTATATATGGTATTCATTTTTTCAGTTCCATATTGTAAAAAATAGCTGTACAGATCGATAAAATTAATTTTTTCTGATAGTGAGCGTATTTTTTGGTTAAGCGGTTTTATTTCTTGCCAATGTTTTGTGTGATTATCAAACATTCCAAAGCAATCATTTACGGGAAGGATGCTTTGGAGACATATTTTTGTTCGGGGACTATTTATTTTTATCTTACGGATAATTTTACTGATTCCGTTAACAATAGAATCCGCGGATTTTCCTCCGCTTAATTCATTAATACCTATCAAAAGAAAGATTTTAGATGGTTTTCCTGAAATTATTGGCTCCAATCGGTCATAAATGCCCTTGTAACCGTCTCCACTTATTCCCCTGTTTTGACATTCGGATTTTTAAGTAGTTCACACCATTCCGCACCGTTAGTAATGCTGTTTCCGAGAAATACAATGTCTTTAGAAGTAATCGGTAATTTTTCAAATAATGTGGCACGTTGATAATAAAAAGTAGAGTAGGGGCGTGATTGTGAATACGTATTTCCCGCCACCAATACCACCAATAAGATGAATAACGTCCTTCTATTCATAAGGGATTGATTTTTAAATCTTGGATAAAGTTACAGTTTTTTTTTCTAACTGTTAAGATAAAGATAAATGAAACCGCCTTTTCACAAAGACAGTTTCATTTTAAGAAAGAAAATCTATGATAAACTAATCAAATTCTCTTATTTCCATCCTTCGGTTTGTTTCAACATTTCGTCGTTAGCTATCATACCGTTAGTTATAGGATAATAAATTTTATAAGCCTCGGTTTTTTTCATAGTTGGCACTTCATTGTAGAGATGATCACCGCCTGCTCTTACTAAATCCCACCAACGTTTTCCTTCACCGATAAATTCTTTCAAACGTTCGTCTAAGATAGCCTTGGTGTTAGTTATTTTATCAGCGTTAGTGTAGGTCTGTGCCACACCGTAATTAGCGCCGTAACCACGTTTACGTACTGCATTAATTTCTGCTGAGGGGTCTTCGCCTAAATTATTTTTTGCTTCGGCAAGCATCAGAAGCACATCTGCATAGCGATATAAAGGCACGTTATTCCAGTTTTTACGTAATCCATCTGTATCTACAATACCTAAAAATTTGTTGAGTACTGAACCTTGATACACCTTAACACCATTTTTATCAATTTCATACGTTCTCATAAAAGTATTACGTCTTGCGTCTTTGGCATCATCTAACAAGGCTAAAACTTTATCGGAAACTCCGTATCTGTTTTGACCACTCAAAACAAAATTAGTCAAGGATGCACCGCTTTCATCGATTAATGTTTTGAAATAAGATTTATTTCCCGTAAAACTTATATAAATATTTTCAGCTTGATCTTTATCGTAGTCGAAAGCAAAAATAAACTCTTTATTAGCTTCATTGGTTTGCCCCCACACTTTATCCCAAACAGGAAGATCAAACCCTGTAATTTCCGATAAAGCAGTTTTAGCTTCTGTAAAGTCGACGTTTCCACCGCCCAATACCATACCGGACCACAAATATACATCGCCTTTCAAGGCTAAAGTAGCTGATTTTGACCAATATGTGTTTTTACCTAACCATAAAGAATTGTCATTACCAAATAATTCCAATGATTTAGCTAAGTCTGCTTTAATTTGCGTCATTACCTCTGCTTTTGGTGAACGTCCTTTTTTTAAGGCTTCCAAATTTACAGTCGTAAGTGGTTCAAGAGAAATAGGCACATCTCCCCATGCCCGCAGCATAGTGTAGTAAATGTGCGCGCGAATTCCATAGACTTGTGCCAGCATATTGTCTCTTTCAGTAGGTTTTTTAAAATTTACAGAGGGTGCGTTTTTAATAAAGTCATTTACATAGTGTAATAATCCATAAAAGTTAGACCAGTTACCAAAAGGCGCTGTGGTTATTTCAAAATTATTACGATACAGGTTGGCATCCCATGGTTCTTCACCTATCGTTTTACCGCCCCATATATCGGAACGCATTTCTCCCATTTGAAAAAATGTATTTGCATAAGTTCTGTATTTTACATAAACACCGGCATGCGCGGCTTTTACGGCTTCTTCGGAACTCCAGTATCCTGCATAAGTTAAATCGCTTACCGATTTAAGATTTAAGTCGCAAGCCGAAAGTAATATTCCGGCAATGAATATTAAAAGATATTTTTTCATATTTCTACTAATTTTTTAAATTTAGAATGTGATATTTAATCCAAATGTAAAGGTGCGGGGGGTTGGAAAACGCCCTAAATCCTTACCATCACCTGATTCTTCCGGTGAACTTCCTTTAAAAGCCGTTAAATATGCTAGATTTCCACCAGTTACATACAACCGTACATCTTTAATAATATTTTTAGTCAAAGATTTAATGAAGATGCCACTCAATGTATAATTTAGAGTTACTTCACGTAATGCAAAATAATCACCTTTTTCCCAATAAAGAGAGCTACCGCTAATCATATCTCCAGTATCTGCACCTGCAGCCAAGTGGTTTTTTTGTCTATCTACCAAATCAAAACGTGGTATGTCTGAATTTGGGTTTTGTGAAGTCCAAGAATCTCGGATTTCTATAGGTCCATTTTGGTTTCCTTGGGTCTGTGCTATCCCTTTAATACGACGTCCGTTAGCCAAATAATGTCCTACGGCAAAATCACCTTTTACAAATAAACTAATGTTTTTATAAGCTAATTCAGAGGTAACAGCACCTACAAATTTAGGTGTAATTCTACCAATTACCACTCGGTCTAAGTTATCTATTATACCATCCCCATTCAAATCTTTCCATTTAGAGTCTCCCAAGAAGCGTTTAGTTTTATTCCAAGCAAAATTTACTGAATTTATCTTTGAATTATACTCATCTAATTCAGTTTGATTGTGAATAACACCATCAAAAACATAGGCTGTAATCAGATCATTACCAACTCTTTCTCCTTCCTGCAAGCCACCCACATATATTTTTTTTCCGGATGCTTGGTCGAATATTTCTGTGCCACCCTGACGATTTTTATCTACACCGTTTGCAGGAAGGTGTTTTGCGTAATTTTTAACAGAATAGTATGTTAAACCTAAATTCCATTTAAAATCTTGCATTTTTATGATATCAGCATTTATAGCAAGCTCTAAACCGCGGTTTTGCAGGGTTCCATTGTTGGTAGTAATACTGCCAAATCCTGTCCACAAGGGTAGTGTTAAACCGGCTAACTTATCTTCTACATTTCGAATAAAATAGTCACCTATAAAGTTTATGCGGTCATTGAATAAAGCTAAATCTAAACCGAAGTTTAATGTTGTAGATCTTTCCCAGCGTAAATCCAATGTTGGTAATCCGCTATTGGCGTAGCCGGTTTGACCATTATATATACCTTGCTTACCATATAAACCGTACACACCAAAGTTACTTAGAGACTCAATATTTCCATTAACACCATAACTTATGCGAGGTTTTAATTTGCTTACTATGTTTTTCAAGGGTGATTCTTTATAGAATACTTCGTTGTGTATATTCCAACCAATAGATATACCAGGGAAAAATCCATATTTATTATTACCTAAGCGCGAAGTACCATCATTACGGAATGTAAGCCCAAGTAAATATCTATATTGATAATCATAATTCACTTGACCAAATACAGAACTGATTGCGTATGAAGTTTTACTTGAAGTAGGCACGCCAGATGCTTCAGATCCCGCGTTCATAGTAGGTATCAAATCAGTAGGTGATTTGGCAGTAGCAGCGCTAAAAGTAAAATAATTTTCTTTGAAATACTCGCTGCCGAGCAACGCTGCTATGTTATGTTTACCAAAAGATTTACGATAGTTGATTAATGCAGTAACTTGATTACGCATAAGGCGAGCATAACTAGCTGATGCAGAACGGCTATTATCCCAAGAACCTTGCTGTAAAAATGCTTTGTTAAATGCTTCTTTGGTGTCATTTATCATAAAATGGTTACCGCGCAGGGTAAAGGTAAAGTCGTTTAGGAAGCGGTAGTCCATTTGAGCAGATGCGTTAAGTCTTTGCTCCAAATTTTCTCTAATAAATTTATCTTGATAATAGAGTGGATTCCCGAAATTCAAAGCTGTTGCGGGTGAATAATCATTTGATAGAGTGCCGTCAGGATTGTTCCAATATATACGAGTAGTAGGTGCCATACCGGCAGAACGGTGAAACATATCCCACGCGCTTTGGTAAGGTTCATTAAAATTAGTATTAGCATACATGACGCTGGATGATATCTTCAGATTTTCAGCAATTTTATAGGAACCATTGAAAGTGGCTGAGAGACGTTTAAATTTAGAACCATATACCAATCCTTTATCGTTCATCATACCCAAGCCTAAATAATAAGTACCTTTGTCGTTACCACCATCAAAAGATAGGTTATAATCTTGTGCTGAACTTGTTTGATAAAATAATCTACTTAGGTCGTTGTCCATAAAAATAAGCTCTTTGGTAGGATCAATAGGGTCAATCATCTTCATCCAGCCCGGTTGATTGAGTAAGTATTGGTTAGCCGGAGTTAAATACATGGTGGTATAAATAGAGTTCGTTGTATTATTTCCTGTGGCCGCGCTATGTGCGCCTGTCAAAAATGCGGAAAAAGCATTCGGGTCATTCTGGACCATTTGAGTGTTTTTAACCGCCATACGGTTAAATTTCACGTAATCTGCAGCGCCTAAATAGGTCATGGGGTCTTTACGTGCTTGATTGGATGTGTATTTAGCGCGGAAGTTAATATTTGCTTTGCCGGATTTTCCTTTTTTGGTAGTAACAATTACTACTCCATTGGCAGCCCTTGCACCATAAATAGCTGATGAAGCAGCATCTTTAAGAACTTCTATACTTTCTACATCTTCAGCATTTAAAGCGAAGAACGAGCTGGGGACACCGTCAATTAAAATAAGTGGAGAACCACCACCGTCCCAACTTGTCCCACCGCGTAAAGTCATACTTGGTGTAGCACCCGGTTGTCCGGTATTTTGAGTTACTTTCAAACCCGGAACAGTACCTTGCAAAGCGGTAGCTACGTTCGAGCGTGGCGCGCTTTGTAAAACTTTGCTATCCAGTTTAGAAATAGAGGTAGTCATTTCAGACCTCGCTTGAGTGGTGTAACCGGTCACTACAACCTCATTTAATACTGATGCATCATCCTTTAAGGTTATTGTCATCGGGGTAGTTGATGAAACTACTCTTTGTGTAGAATAACCCACATACGAAATTTCGAGAGAAGCGCCCGATTTTACGCTCAAGGTAAAGTTTCCGTCAAAATTTGTCATTGTACCATTGGTGGCATTTCCTACTTCCTTTACAGTAGCCCCAATGAGTGGTTCGTTACTTGAATCAAGCACTTTTCCTGTAACTGTCTGTTTTTGAGCAAAAACACCTACTGACAGTAAAGATAAAAAAATTAAGATCAATTGTTTTCTCATACATTTAATTATTAAATAATTTTTATTCAAAAAATTCAAATATAAATGACTATATATTAAATTATTTTATTATTTCGCAAATATATATATATTTGATTAATAAACAATATTTTGAAGGAGAAAAATTTGTTATTTAACATATTATCGTCACAATAGAAACCAATTATTAGTTAAAATGAAAAAAAGTCTTTTAAGATGTTACTCTTAAAAGACTTTTTTTTCGTGCGGCTGAAGGGACTCGAACCCCCACGCCTCTCGGCACCAGATCCTAAGTCTGGCGCGGCTACCAATTACGCCACAGCCGCATGCTGCGTTTGCGGGTGCAAAGATAAACGTTTTTTTTTATCTTACCAAGTTTATGCGGTTTTATTTTACAATAATAATATGTCTGATAATACGCCCTTCGCCCAATACCCGTAAAATATAGGCTCCTGATGCTAATTCCAGCTTATTTTTATAGAGCGTTTCTTTGTTTGATAATATCTGATTCTCAGCTATTTTTACGCCGTTCAGTGAAAAAATTTGATAAAATCCTTTTTCGGCATTTTCAATAGTGAAGTAATCGCTTATGAGAGTGGGATATACTTTTACTTTTTCTTCAAAAGGGAGCATGCTTATATTGCTGTTATTGCCAAGCGAAATACCTACTACCACCGGATCGTGGTCGGAACAGCGGTACATGTTTGGTTGGTAATCGGAACCGCCGTATTCAAAAATGCTTTGTTCATCAGCGTTAATATGAAAAACGGTTGCCCCGGTAATCTGTTTTGCCATGCTGGGATTTGCGAGCGCGTGGTCCAAGTAACCTGTTTCTTGATTGTAAACATAGCTGTAAGCCGTGTCCGGCTGAAAAATTTTTAGTAAATCCGTGTAGCCTGCATTTATAAACGTTTGAATGGGGTCTTCTTTGGCATAAGCGTTCAAGTCACCCATAACTAACGCGTCTTCATCATTATAATTGGCTTGATTGGAATTGATGGATTGAATTACGGATAACGCTTCACGGGTGCGGGTGCCGTTAAAACAACTTTGTCCGTCACCTTTATCTGTATCATCGCCGCTCGCGTTATTGCAACCGCCTTTGGATTTAAAATGGTTGATGCTGAATATAAATCGTTCACCGTTGGATTTCAGGGTAAACGCTTGCAGTTTTTTTCTGTTAATGGGCGTGGGCGAATTGATGCTTACCATACTCTTGTAAGGACTTACTTTGTCCGAACGATAAATATACGCGGACTTAGTGTATGTTCCGTTCACTGAACCGCCATCATTGATGTAGGTATAATTGTTTCCCAGCGCGGCGCAAAGCTTAGCCAAAGCCGCTTGTCCTTGCTCTATTTCCACGAGTCCATAAATATCCGCTTCAATGGCTTTTAGCGCCGCTATAATCTTTGTGTGTTGCTTGGCAGATTCTGTGCTATTATTAGGTCCATATCCCTGCCCAAAATTCTGTGTAAGATAATATTCCAAGTTAAATCCACAGACTTTCAAATTATAGTCGCCCAACTTTTCCGGTTTCTGGGGTCGTGGATTTCCAAAGAAGTTTACCGGAAAGTTTGTGGGATAAACTACATACTTGTAATTCGCATAATCCACCACTGCTTGTAGGTTTTTCACCCGCTCACCTGTGCGGCGCGTCCCGTTTTCATCGCCAAAAACGATAGGCGTATAGCTGTAACGAGTAATGGCATCGTCCAAATAAATAGGTGTCAATGAGTTTTTATTCACTTGTGCCAAATACTCTGCTGAGCGTGGAAAAGCCACGTTGGTGGGCGAAGGTTTCCGCTCATCGCTTAATTCCAGTTCACCGTAACTTTGCAGATTACGGTTATTGTTCACATACAGCGTTTGGTCGAATTCCAAAAGCATGCCCTCGTATTGTTCCCAATTAAACGTAGCGGGGTTAAATTTTACTTTTGTAACCGGAAGAACATTGTTTTTAGAGACAATATTAATGTTGGATGGCAAATTTAACTCTGTGCGTCCATTGTTTTCATTTACGTTGGCGGTAAGTTCTATTTTATCGCCCACTGAAATGTTATCGGTGGTAGTGGACACGAAAATTCCGTCCGAAGTAGCCGTATTTCCATCGCCTACGGCATCTTGTAGAAAAAAACCGTTGATTTTATCTACGCCGATGTATTTCGCGGTAACCACGCCGGAAGTTTTTACCGATGTGCCGGTGTAGGCACTTGTGTTACCACTGCCTTGAATTTGGGGAATGGTAAGCGCTGTTTGGGCATTCACGGTAATGCTAATCAGCCCTAAAAATAAGATGTATATATTTTTCATTTTTATCAAAAAAAAGCAGGGGTGCAAATATAATGAAAATGCCGTTCAAAGTTATCAATTTTATAGAAAATCTATTTTTTCGTACCTTTGCGGTTTGAAATAGGTTATTGGTTGATTTGTTAATTTGTTAATTTGTAATTTTTTTTACAATAGAATATCATATTAATCATTCTAATTCATAAAAAATCATAGTTTGAAATCATCATAATCATAATCATAATCAATGATTGATATTAATATATTTAACAATAAAAAAGTGGCGTTTCATACGCTCGGTTGCAAGTTAAACTTTGCTGAGACATCTCACATCGGGCGGCAACTTGCCGAAGAGGGTTTTGCCAAAGTGCGCCGGGGTGAAAAAGCCGATGTCTGCATTATAAACACTTGTTCCGTAACCGATACTGCCGACCATAAATGTCGGCAGGCAATTAACCGTTTGCGGCGTGAACATCCTAACGCGCTGATGGTGGTTACAGGATGTTACGCGCAGCTGAAACCCGAAGAAATTTCCGGTATGGCGGGCGTAGATTTGGTGCTGGGCGCCAATGAAAAGTTCAGTATTGCCGATTATCTGAAAGACAGGGAAAATGACCCTTCAAAAATACATCACAGCAACATCTTAAAAATTAAAGAATTTCATCCCTCGTACTCGCACGATGACCGTACACGGTATTTCCTGAAAGTGCAGGACGGCTGTGATTACTATTGCACGTATTGCACCATTCCGTTGGCACGCGGACATAGTCGCAGCGGCAGCATTGCTCAAACAGTAAACATGGCGGAAGAAATTATCCGCGCGGGTGGTAAGGAAATAGTGCTTACAGGCGTTAATACGGGCGATTTCGGACGAAACACGGGGGAAACTTTTTTGGAACTGATAAAAGCCTTAGACGGCATTTCTGCTGATGTTCGTTACCGTATATCCTCTATTGAACCTAATTTATTGACCGATGAAATCATAGCGTTTGTGGCGCAAAGCCGGTGCTTTATGCCTCATTTCCATATTCCGTTGCAAGGGGGAACCAACGAAATTCTTCAATTGATGAAACGCCGTTACACCACCGAGCTTTTCGCGGAAAAAATAACCGCTATCAAGCGTATTTTACCTCATGCTTTTATTGGCGTGGACACTATCGTAGGCGTACGTGGTGAAACGGACGAGCTTTTCGAGAAAGGATATGAGTTTATCCGCTCATTAGATTTCTCACAATTGCACGTATTCACTTATTCCGAGCGGGCTGATACTAAAATGCTTGAAATAGAGTATAACGTTCCCATAAAAGAGCGAAAACGGCGCAGCGAACTGCTTCATCAACTATCGGAAGAAAAAACAGCCGCGTTTTATGAAGCACAAATAGGAAAAACAGCACGCGTTCTTTGGGAATCAAAGAAAGAGGGCGATGTAATGCGCGGATTTACAGAGAATTATGTCAGACTTGAATGTGCGTTTGATAAAAATAAAATCAATACGATTGAAACAATTAAAATTGGGGATTGGAACGAAGAAAAAAACGCATTGAGAGTCTTGAATGTTTAAAATCATTTTTTCAAGTAAAAAATCCGTATAAAATTTGTTTTTAGGTAACAAATATATTACTTTTGTGTGATGAAAGAAGACGAAAAAATACGTACACTGATATTTACAGATGAATTTAAAAGCTATTATGATAGTTTAAGCTACCAAGTAAAAGATAAGTTTGATTATGTTATGTACGTAATCCGAACACAATATGTGGTAAGTGAAAAATTTGTCAAGAAACTTCAAAATACCGATTTTTACGAAATGCGTGTATCGCTCGGTTTCAATGAATATCGTACTGTGATTTTTGCGGTGGATACTCTAAATTTTATGGAAGCAAAGCAGGTTATTTTACTTAATTCTTTCTTAAAAAAAGACGAAAAAATGTACAAAAAAGAGATAGCGAAAGCCATCAATTTATTAAATAAAATGGAGGACGGAAATAATGCGTAAGATTAAATTAGACCCGGAAAAGTTAGCTAAACTTACCACTGCGGAAGATTTGTTTAACGAAAAATACGGCGAAGAAGGCACCGACAGCCGGAAAGAATTCAACGCCCGCGCTAAGGCGTGGTATTACTCTGAATTATTGAAAGAAACCCGCAAGGAAAACGGAATAACGCAAGCTGAATTAGCCCAAAGAATAGGGAAAAAACGCGAATACATAGTGAAACTTGAAAAAGGCGAAACCGATATGCAGCTTTCCACTTTTTTAAGCATTTCACAGGCGCTCGGACTAAAATTTGGGCTAGTATTGTAAAATTAGAGATTAGAAATTAGAAGAAGAAATTTGGAGTCTTGGTTATAATTTGTAGGTAAAACAATTGACGAATAAACCATTCAACAAATTAACCATTTTACAATCCACCAATTCACTATTCAACCAAATTTTCCCTTTTGGAGGTTAGAGGTAAATATGCTTGCAAAAAGAATCATTCCTTGTTTGGACATTAAAGACGGAAAAACCGTAAAAGGTATTAATTTTCTCAATATTACCGATGTGGGCGATCCCGTAGAACTCGGACAGCGTTATTCCGCTATGGGCGCTGATGAACTGGTGTTCTTGGATATTACCGCTACGCACGAGCGGCGCAAAACGCTTTCGGAATTGGTTACGCGTATCGCGCAGCACATCAATATCCCGTTTACAGTAGGTGGCGGCATTTCTTCGGTCGAGGATGTTTCAACTCTTTTGGCATGCGGGGCGGACAAAGTTTCGGTCAATTCCGCGGTAGTGCGTAACCCTCAGTTAATTAAAGAGTTGGCGGATAATTTCGGCAGTCAGTGTGTGGTACTGGCTATTGACACCAAGTGCATAGACGGTGAGTGGTACGTATTTCTTAATGGTGGGCGCATTGCCACCGAGATAAAAACGCTTGATTGGGCAAAACAAGCGGTGGCGCTGGGTGCGGGCGAGATATTGCTCACTTCCATGAATAACGATGGAACCAGAGATGGTTTCGCGCTGGACATTACACGCGCAGTTTCCGAAGCGGTAAACGTACCTGTGATAGCCAGCGGCGGCGCAGGCGCCATGCGGCATTTTGTAGATGTGTTTACCGAAGGAAAAGCCGATGCCGCCCTTGCTGCCAGCATTTTTCATTATCAGGAAATAGGTATCGGGGAACTAAAAAGTTTTTTAAAAGAGAGTGGGGTAGAGGTAAGATGGTAATAAACCTTCGTTATTTTCTAATCTCTATATTTGCATTTTTCAGCATTATTTTATCATTCGCGTCCAACGTCGCCACCATATATTTGCTTATACCGGTAATCAGCATTTCGTCCAAAGCGGCTACCATGTCGTTATAGGTGGAAGTATCCAGTGGTTTTATCAACACGATAGATGTACTTTCCTTTAATTTTTGAAGCGCTTTTTCATACTCGCTTTCGGATATTTGTAATGTTGCTTTCTGTTTCTGCAACTGACTTATTCGGGTGAAAATTGCTTCATTTTTCTTTAACAACGCCTCACGTAAACCGTTGGAAGCAAAGTTGGTTTGTTTTAAGAAATTAGCTTGCTTTAAATCCGGTTCGCCTTCAAAATAATATACCCGGTGGTTCTTAGCCAAATATACGGTTACCGCTTTCGATTTTGGAATGGGTGTAGGCGTAGCGGTAGTGTCATTAGTAGGCATGGTTATTTTCATGCTTTGCGGCTTGTTCATAGTTGTTGCCAACATAAAGAACGTGATTAAGAGCATATTCATATCCACCATAGGGGTGAAATCTACGCGCAGATGGGCTTTTTTTTGTCTGCCTTTGGTTCTGCTGTTGCCGTTTGTTTGTTGTAGTTCTGACATTGTAGTAAATTTTAATAGGTTAGAAATTAGTGTTTAGTTAAGAGTATTGAGCCTGCCTGTCGGCGAGATAGGTTCTTAGCTTTTAGCTATATTATGCTGAATGATAAATACTTATAGAATAATAAACAAGCCTTTTTAGACTTAACTTAACATTAGTTGTTTTTTTATTTCTCTAATACAAAAGTAAAGCCCGTATTCCGAAATTGTACGGGCTTGTACTGTGTTTAACGGAAAAAATAGATTATTGCACTGTGAATGAGCGTTTTTCAGGGATTAAGTTAACGGCAGATTAACGTCAGATAACTAGAATAACTACTATTGCAATTTAAAATTTACAGGAACAAAGTATTTTACTTTTACCGCTCTTCCGCCTTGCTTGCCGGGAATCCATCTAGGCATGGATTTTACTACGCGCATAGCTTCTTTATCCAAGCCGGCGCTTACGCCTCGCGCCACCAATACATCTTCAATGTTGCCGTCTCTGCCTACCACAAACTGAATGGTAACTTTTCCCTGAACACCCATTTCTGCTTCTGCCACAGGATAATTGATGTTATCACGCAGGTATTTCATCAATTCAGTATCACCGCCTGGAAAAGAGGGTGGAATTTCCACTACCGTGAAAGTAGTCTCTTCTTCTATTACCGTGCCGCCGCCTATTTTAGTATTGGCATCTAAGGTTTTCGGATCCACGCCGTGAATTTCATCGGTACCGATGTTATCCATTACGGATATTTTTCCTTCCGATTTATTTACATCTTCCATGCTTTTAAATTCCTGATTTTCTTTTACTTGCTCATCGGGTGCTATCTTTGGCGCTATAAATTTTACCGTAGTGATAGTAGGTGGCGGTTCAGGTATTTCTATCTTCGGTTTGATGGGCTCGTCTTTTGGTTTGTCCGGTTTACTTAAATCAACCAGTATTACACTGTCCTGAAACTTGTCTTTTTCTTCATTTATTCCCAACGCTTTGGTAAGTTTAGGAATAGAAAAAGCGAATACAGCCAATACGGCTACCATGATAAAGGCGGTTAAATGCCTGCGGGACGATTCTTGACGAAGCGTATAAGCCCCGTACTCTTTGTTTTTGCCTTCGAAAATGATGTTGCACCATTCCGCGGACGTTAAGTTAATTTCGCGTGCCATAATTTTAATTTTTTAATGGGTGAATAAAAATGGTTCAGCTAAAAACTTGTCGACAATTTTCGCTTTATTTATCTAACGCAAAATTAAAGCCCGTACCTTCAAATTGTACGGGCTTATACTCATGTTAACGCCTAAAATTAAATTATATAGCTTATTTTCAAATGTCTATGTAAGGTTAAGTTAACGCTTTCAAGAGGCGCTATTCTATCTCTTTTACTAAATTTTCAGGAATTGTTACCTTGTATTCTTCCATTTTTTTCTTTAATTTGGACTTCCTTACCCGAATACTTTCCACCGAAGTATTTAAAAGTGTTGCCATTTGTTGGTTATCGGCGCCTGTGGCTATAAAGGTCATCATTAACTTTTCACTTTCGTTGAAAATACGGCTTTCGGTGGCTTTGATACCCGTTAAATCGGCAAAAAGCGCATCACTCAAAAATTGATTTTCATTAATCTTAGTAGCCTGAATGTAATTTCGGTATTCATTTTCAACGCGTTCCAGCAATTGCGGATTTTTATTGATGTAATTATGACTTTTTAAGTCCATCAAAAAATTCTTAATATCCAGATTGCGTTGCGATATTTGCCGGTAAATGGGTATTACAAACTGTTTTTCTACTAACTTTTTTTCTGTCAGTTTTTTATCTAATTCCACTTGCTTGGCACGCTCTTCCGCCAATTCCATTTCCTGTTCCAGAATTTTATTTTCCCGAAGCACGGACTTTTCCGTTTCCTTACGCATTCTTACCGTATTTCTGTAAACCAGCGTGATGATAGCAAATATAAATGCCAGCATAATAACACTAAATTGCAGCCACATATTGCTACTTTTCAGATTTGCCGCCCGCCGTTGTTCTTCCGATACGTCGTGTTTTTTCTCTAATTCCAGTATCTGGGTGTTGAGTTTTTGTGTAATAGCCTTGTTCATAAGGGAATATACTTTGGCGTAAGCTTCCGTACTTTTGGAATAATTGCCCATTTTGGCGGCTATTTCAGCTACATTTAGGTAATAATAATAGTTCAGATAAAACGTGCTGTCCACAATGTGTTTTGTTGCCAATTCGCCGTAATGCAGCGCGCTGTCTAACTTATTAAGCGACTTGAAGTTGTCCGAAATCCGAAAATAATCTGCCAGCACCGCCTCTTTATCGTTTTTTATTTTGTCCGTTTTCAGTAACTCAAAATCTGTTTTCAAGGCGTTCCGATACCGTTTTTCGCTGTTGTAAAAAGCGGCTTCGGCATTGCGTACATCCCGCGTTTTTTCTTCTGAAAGACCGATAGGAAAGGCTTGCAGGCTTTGTAAAATGGCTTTGGCGGTAAAGAAGTCCAATGCTTTCATGCGGTTCCAATACATATCTCGGTATGTTTTGAAAAGTATCGTGCTGTCATTCAGCATTTCAGCAATAAAAAGCGCTTGTTTGAAGTAATTGTGTGATTCGGCTACGTTATTGTTTTTATTATGAATTAATCCGAGGTAATAATTGGCTATCTGCACATCACGCAGGTTCATAGAGCGACTTTCGTCAGCCGCGTCCGAAATTCGAAGCGCCTCTTTGATGGGCTCGTATGCCTTGTTATCAGAAATTCCGGATTGGTAGCGAACGATTCCTTGATACATCAATGCCCGCATATAATTTTGAGGAAAGCGCTTTGGTGCGCGTGAAAACTCTTCCACTACGGCATTTATGGTACTGTCTGCTCGGAATTTATTCCCAAGTTTATCCAGTGCAATGATTTTTATCAGTTCCAAATACGATTTATCATAATCGGTCATTTCTTTTTTGTTCAACGAATCAATGTGATTGACAACGTATTTGGGGTATTGATAAGCCATGCTGTCCATTTCGGTCAACCGCGCGGTAACACCGCTTGTTTGACGCGAATGACAAGCCGTAAAAGCAATCATCATCCAAAAACAGAGGACGGCGAGG
>MTLC01000287.1_pt2 | contig 77743 bp, 67 predicted proteins | sample 1982451 | NCBI WGS metagenome assembly MTLC01 (sample SAMN05710165, study PRJNA340218) | biofilm metagenome | isolation source: sample SPH anode biofilm adapted to +100 mV | place: USA | collected 2012-02-03 | reverse complement strand
TCAAGACCGCTCAACTTGGTTGGCCATTAGGAATGCCGCTCATCAGAAAAATCGATAAAGACTTATGGGAAGTACGAACGAGATTAGCAGACGGCATTGCACGGGTTTTCTTTACAGTTGATGACGAGTACATGATTTTGTTGCATGGATTCATCAAGAAATCACATAAAACCCCACAAAATGAACTCAAGACGGCATTGAGCCGCCTTGGCATCTACAAAAGAGGTTTAAAATGAAAAACGAACATTTAGGATCAAGCTTCGACGATTTTCTTGAAGAGGAAGGATTGCGTGCTGAGGCAGAAGCGGCAGCAATCAAAAGGGTTATTGCGTTCCAGATAGAGAAGGAAATGAAGCAAGCGAATCTTTCAAAAACCGCCATGGCGGAGAAAATGCACACCAGCCGCACGGCATTGGACAGACTCCTTGATCCTGCCAATGTTTCCGTCACCCTCCAGACCCTCGAAAGAGCGGCCCTTGCCCTCGGCAAAAGCCTCAAAGTTGAACTCGCATAACCACACGCTTAGACCATGACCGAGCAACAAGACTGCCCGGTAGGTCAAGCGCTGGCCCGTTGTAGCTGGAAATATATATTAAAGGAGCAGCACACAATATGCGCACCACTTTTCTTCCCTTCTCCACCCCCACCCTCGAAGATGCCGAGATCAACGAAGTCGTTGACTCGCTCAAATCGGGCTGGATCACGACCGGCCCCAAGGTCAAGCGCTTCGAGGACGCCTTCAGGGCCTATGTCGGCGCACCCTACGCCGTGCCGCTCAGCTCCGCCACCGCCGGTCTGCATTTGACTTTGCTGGCTCTGGGCATCAAAGAGGGGGACGAAATCATCACTACGCCGATGACCTTCGCCTCGACCGTCAGCATGATCATTCTCTGCGGCGGCACGCCGGTGCTGGCCGACATCGAACCGGGCACTCTCAATATTGATGTTGCCAAAGTACGCGAGAAGATCACCCCCGCTACCCGCGCGGTCATTCCGGTTCACTTCGCCGGCCAATCCTGCGATATGGACCCGCTCTTCGCCTTGGCAAAAGAGCATGGACTGACGGTTATCGAGGACGCCGCTCACGCCGCCGGAACCGAGTACAAGGGGAAGCGAATCGGCTCGCTGGATTCGATCTCGATTTTTTCCTTCCATCCCAACAAGAACATCACCACCGGTGAGGGTGGCATGGTCTGCACCGCTGACGAAACTCTGGCAGAAGAAATCTCACTTCTCAAGTTTCATGGCATGAGCCGCGAAGCGTGGAAACGTTTTGCCGCCAGCGGCACACCCAACTATGATATCCTGCTGCCCGGCTTTAAATACAACATGATGGACATTCAGGCCGCCATCGGCATCCACCAGCTCCCCAGGCTGGACGGTTTCATCGACCGCCGCAAGGAGATCGCCGAGTATTACAACCGAGAGCTGGCCGATGTGGCTGAACTGGCTCTGCCGACCTACGCCCCCTACCAGCAGCGCCACGCCTGGCACCTTTACACGCCGCTGGTTAAAGTCGAAAAGCTGACTATAAATCGTGACAGCTTCATGGATGAGCTGAAAAAACTTAACATCGGCAGCGGCCTGCATTACAAGGCCATCCACCACCACAGCTATTACCGGGAGGCGCTCGGTATCGCCGACAGCGACCTGCCGAATGCCAGCTACGCCTCGGAGCGGATTCTGTCGCTGCCGCTCTTCCCCAAAATGACCGATGAAGACGCCGCTGATGTAGTGGCGGCGGTCAAGCAGGTCATTACGGATAATGCACGTTAAACGGAGTATGTTTTTATGAGCAACACTGACCACAAACTACCCCCCCAGAACCTGGATGCCGAAATGTCCATCCTGGGCGGGATTCTGATCGACAATGACGCCATCAACCGGGTACTGGAAATTCTGGTGGCGGAAGATTTCTATCGCGAGAGCCACCGCAAGATTTTCCAGGCCATGATGGCGCTTTCGGATGTCCGTGAACCGTGCGACCTGATCACCCTCAGCACCATGCTTCGCAAGCAGGGCGAGCTGGAAGAGGTCGGGGGGGCTTCCTACCTGATTACGCTGGTGGATTACGTTCCGACAGCCGCCAACGTTTCCTACTATTGCAAGATTGTGAAGGAAAAATCGGTCAACCGGCGCCTGATCAGCGTGGCAACCGAAATCGCCACCCGCGGTTATGACGAAAAGTCGGATGTCAACGAACTGCTGGACATGGCCCAGAAACAGATTTACGAGATTTCCGAGAACAAGCTGCGTCCCCAGTACGTTCAGGTCAAGGATATCATCAAGGACACTTTCAAAATCCTGCAGAGCCTGCACGCCAAGAAGGAGCTGGTTACCGGCGCCCCGACCGGCTATGTGGATCTGGACTTGATGACGGCCGGTTTTCAGCCGGGCGACTTGATTATTATCGCGGCTCGCCCTTCGATGGGCAAGACCACCCTGGCCCTGAACATCGCCGAGTATGCCAGCGCCGACCCGCGCAACAAAAACCGGGTTCCATCCGTTGTATTCTCGCTGGAGATGGGCAAGGAACAGTTGGTGATGCGTCTGTTCGCCTCAATCGCCCGGATCGATTTCGGCAAGATGCGGACCGGACATTTCCAGGATTCGGACTGGCCGCGTTTGACCCGCGCAGCCGGTATTCTGCACGATTCCAAGATTTTTATCGACGACACACCGGCCATCACCGTGCTGGAACTGCGCTCCAAGGCCCGCCGCCTGAAGAGTGAACATGATATCGGCATGATCATCGTCGACTACCTGCAGCTGATGCGGGGGGGCGCCAATTCCGAATCACGCCAGCAGGAGATTTCGGACATTTCCCGCTCGCTCAAGGCTTTGGCCAAAGAGCTGAACATTCCGGTGATCGCCCTGTCACAGCTCAACCGCGAGCTTGAAAAACGGGCCGATAAACGCCCGATGATGAGCGACTTGCGCGAATCGGGAGCCATCGAGCAGGATGCCGACGTAATCATGTTCGTTTACCGCGAAGCGGTTTACTGCGACAACTGCCGCAAGCGCGACGGTTCCTGCACCCAGGGGCATGACCGCAACGCGGAAGTCATTATCGGCAAACAGAGAAACGGCGCCCTGGGGACCGTTCAGCTGGCTTTCTTCGGCGAACATACCCGATTCGAAAACCTGAGCGACCGCAACGAGTAGTTTTTTTCATACAAATTGTCGGCAACAACGGAGGCCAAGCATGACAGATCAAGTAAAGAAGGGTTCCCTGGGCGACATACTTTCCTCCTCGCAGATCATCAGCAATGCTGATATCTCACTGGCTCTGGAGGAACAGAAACGCAGCGGAGTCCGTTTTGGCGAGGCGCTGGTGAATCTGGGTATCGTCACCCAGGAGGATATTGACTGGGCGCTCTCCAACCAGCTCGACATCCCCTATATCCGGCTGAAAGCTGATATGATCGACCCGGATGCGGTCAAGCTGATTCCGGCCGACATGGCCAGAAAGTTCAACCTGATCCCGCTGATCAAGGCCGGCGGCGAGCTGAACATCGCAATTGCCGACCCGCTTAACAAACCGGCCATTGAGGCGGTTCAACAACATAGCGGCTGCTCGGTAAACATCTCGGTGGCGCTGATTCGCGAGATTCGCGAGATGATCGAGAACTGTTACGGCAGCGCCGAGCGGGAAAGCCTCGGGTTCAAATCAGGCGCTTTTGCCGAGAAGGCGCTGGAAGTGATCAATGGCGATTTGAGCGGAGGCAAGCTGCTCGACTACCTGCTGATTTTCATCCTCCAGAACCGGCTTTCCTCATTATCGCTGCAGCCGCTGGGTGACAATGTTTCGGTCTGTGGACGCCGGAGCGGTGTTTCCCGCCCGATCGGAACTCTGGCCAGCGATTATTTTCCGGATGTGGCGATGAAGATCCGCAAAGCGGTCGGCATCACCAAAAACGGTGACCACTGTAACAGCGGACTGCTGAAATTCAGTTACCGTGCACATCCGATCACGTTCCAGATTGCATTTATGACCGGCTATGGCGGAGATTACATCACCATCAAACCGCATGTGGCGGCCAGCGTTCCTTCCAGGCTATCCGAGCTGCATCTGCCGGCTCACCAGGAGGACAGCTTTGCGCATCTGGCACGCGCAAAACAGGGCATCACCTTCTTCGCTTCGCGCAACACGCAGGAGCGCGACCGTTTCATCGATCTGATGCTGGAAGAGATCGACACGGATGGCAAAAATGTCATTATCCTGGGTGAAGGCCCCGGCAGGATCAATAAACGTTTCCCACGGATTCAGCTGCCTCAGAACGAGACTGAGCGGGCCGGTGTGATCATGTCCGCCCTTGACCATGCGCCGGATATTCTGGTGATCGAGAACGCCACCGAGGCGATGCCGTTCTCGGCGGCCTGCCGGGCGGCCATGAGGGGCAAGCTGGTTCTGGCCGGAATGGAAATCCGGGGGACACGCAATATTCTCCGTCAGTTGCTGCTGTATCAGCAGAAAAACTTTTTCCTGCCGGTCTTTGTCAACGGCCTGGTTTCCTTCAAGGGGATCCAGATCCTCTGCCCGGAGTGCCGCGTGGAATACGCTCCGCCTGCCGAAGAACTGATGGCGATGCACCTTTCGCAGCAGCCCGCTTCGTTTTTCCGGACTACAGGTTGCGACGCATGCGGTCACAGCGGCTTCAGTCAACGCCGCTTTTTACTGGATGTGCTGACTTTTAACGACGCTTTTCTACAGCTCTTCGAGAATTCCTCAGAAGCAGCCGCACTGGAAGATTATCTGGAAAAGGGTGGTTACCGCGGGATTGCCGAGGAAGGGTTGCAACTCCTGATGGCCGGGGAAGTTTCCCCTGAAGAATATATTGCATCGGTTGTTCTATAAATAATAACGGGAGAGTTTTGCATGGCACGCATTGATGCTTTATTCAACATGATGAAGGAACAGGGCGCATCCGACCTGCACCTTTCCAGCGGCAACCCGCCCATCTTCCGCCTGCGCGGCGAAATGGTGCGGCTCAATTTCAAGACCCTTTCGCACGAAGAAATAAAAGCGATCCTGTTTGAGATTCTGAGCGAGAAACAGAAGGCGCAGTTCGAGGAGACCAAGGACCTCGACTTTGCCTATGAGGTGCCGGACGTGGCCCGTTTCCGCGGCAATATCATGATGCAGTACCGTGGAATAGCCGCCGTTTTCCGGATCATTCCGACCAAGATCCTTTCGGCCGACGATCTGGGGCTGCCGGAAGGTGTCCGGCGCATGACCGCCTTTAAAAAAGGGCTGGTGCTGGTGACCGGCCCGACCGGTTCCGGCAAGTCAACCACGCTGGCCGGAATGATCGACCTGATTAACTCGACCCGCCAGGAGCATATCCTGACCTTTGAAGACCCGCTGGAGTTCATCCATCCAAATAAATTGTCACTGATGAACCAGCGCCAGATCGGCGAGCATACCGAAAGCTTCGCTTCGGCCCTGAAAGCGGCGCTCCGTGAAGATCCGGACGTAATTCTGGTCGGCGAAATGCGTGACCTGATCACGATCCAGCTCGCCATGAGCGCCGCCGAGACCGGACATCTTGTTTTTGGCACCCTGCACACCAGCACCGCAGCCAAAACCGTTGACCGGATCATCGACGTTTTCCCGACCGACCAGCAGGAGCAGGTCCGCGCCATGCTGTCCGAATCCCTGAAAGGGGTCGTCTGCCAGCAGCTGCTGAAAACCTCCGACGGCAAGGGGCGCGTGGCGGCATTGGAGATCATGCTTGGCACCCCGGCCATCGGCAACCTGATCCGCGAAGGCAAGACCTTCCAGATCCCATCGATCATGCAGACCGCCAAAAAGGATGGCATGCAGTTGATGGATCAGCATCTGCTGGATCTGCTGAAAACCAAGAAGGTCAACCCGGAAGAGGCCTACCGCTGCGCCATTGACAAAAAACAGTTTGAACAGTACCTGACACCGGCCTGACCAGGAGCTTAAAGATGAACTTCAATCATTTCGACGAATTAGGCCAGGCCATCATGGTCGATGTTTCCGCCAAACAACCGACCATGCGGACCGCCATAGCATCAGCTGTTCTGCAAATGTCGCCGGAACTGCTGGCAGCCATCAACAGCGGCGGAGTTGCCAAGGGGGATGTATTGGGTGTCGCCCGTCTGGCAGGAATCATGGCGGCCAAGAAAACCTGCGACTTGATACCTCTGTCCCACCCGCTGGCCATCCATAATGTCACAGTGGATTTCGAGCAGGATCCGGATTCCGGGCGATTGACGGCAAAGTGCAAGGTCAGAGCCTTCGAGCGCACCGGCGTGGAGATGGAAGCGATGACCGGCGCGGCACTGGCGGCCCTGACAATCTACGACATGTGCAAGGGAAGCGACAAATCGATTACGATCGGCGAAATCAAGCTGCTCTTCAAAGAGGGCGGCAAGAGCGGAGTTTACCAGCGGGAGGATATAGCGTGAGAGCCGCCATTCTGACATTGAGCGACAAGGGTTCCCGTGGCGAGCGGGTTGATGAGAGCGGCCCGGCCCTGGCGGCCTGGCTGGCAGAACGGGGAGTGCATACGGTCCATTCCCATGTCATTCCCGACGAATACAGTCAGATCGTGGCTGTTCTGACCGAATGGGGCGACTCCGACCTTGCTGACCTGATTTTGACCACCGGCGGGACCGGTGTTTCCCCGCGCGATGTGACCCCCGAAGCGACCATGCAGATTGCCGACCGACTGATTCCTGGCCTGGGCGAGCTGATGCGCCTGAAAAGCCTCGAAATCACACCGATGGCGGCGCTGTCGCGAGCCGTGGCCGGTATCCGCAAGCAATCCCTGATCATCAACCTCCCCGGCAGTCCCAAAGGCGCAGTGGAAAACCTGGGGGCGATCTGGCCGACCATCGGGCATGCCGTGGAAAAAATCCGGGGCGGGCAGGACGACTGCGGAGGGAAGTACCATTACGAGCGTCAGCTGAAAAAAACATGAAGCACCTGATCCTCGGCACAGCCGGACATATCGACCACGGCAAGACTTCGCTGGTAAAGGCTCTGACCGGCATCGACACCGATCGCCTCAAGGAAGAGAAGGCGCGCGGCATAACGATCGAACTCGGCTTTGCGCATCTGGAACTGCCGGGGGAACTCTGTTTCGGGATCGTAGACGTGCCGGGGCACGAAAAGTTCGTCCGCACCATGGTAGCCGGAGTGGGCGGCATGGACCTGGTAATGCTGGTGATCGCCGCCGACGAGGGAATCATGCCCCAGACCCGCGAGCATCTCGACATCCTGCGCCTGCTGGGGGTCAAGAGCGGGCTGGTGGCGCTCACCAAACGCGACACGGTCGAGCGGGAGTGGCTGGAGCTGGTGACGGAGGAGGTCCGTGATTTCGTAGCCGGCAGCTTTCTGGAAGAGGCGCCGATTGTGGCAGTTTCTTCCCGCAGCGGCGAAGGTTTGGGGGAGTTGAAAGAGCAACTGGCTCGACTGGCACGGCAGGTTGCCGAGAAACGCCGTGAAGGCTCCTTCCGCCTCCCGGTCGACCGGGTTTTCACAGTGCCCGGTTTCGGCACGGTTGTGACCGGAACCCTGCTCTCCGGCGAGATTGCCGTTGGAGATGAACTGGAGATTTTACCCTCGGGGCACGAAGGGCGGGTGCGCGGCATCCAGGCTCACGGCATCAAGGGCGATAAAGGACAGGCTGGCCAGCGTCTGGCTGTCAATCTGCAAGGGATCGACCTGAATGAGATTCACAGGGGGGATGTGGTGACACCCCGCAGCGTGTTTCATGCCACCCGAACGGTGGATGTGCAACTCGACTACCTCTCCTCGGCACCCCGCGAGTTGAAGCACCGCGCCACAGTGCGCTTGCATTCGGCCACTTATGAGGTGCCGGCCCAGATCATCCTGTTGGACCGCGACACGCTCCAGCCGGGGGAAAGCGCCTACGCGCAGCTGAGGCTGAAAGAACCAGCCCTGCTGCTTTCGGGCGACAGCTACATCCTGCGGGCTTTTTCTCCTCAGGTTACGGTTGGAGGCGGGGTTACGCTCGACCCTTTTCCTCCCCGCCGCCGGAGGCGCAATGAAGAAGCGCTGCAACTGCTGGAGGCGTTCGGTTCCTCCGACCAACAGCGCACAATTCTGCTGATCATTTCCCAAAGCCTGCTTTCGGGTATCGCATTTGAAGACCTCCTGATGCGCAGCGGCCTGCCGCGCAAAATCGTTGAATCCATCCTGACGACGCTCCTGTCAGTTGGCGAGATCGTGCAGATGGCGCGCGATCCACGCCTGTTCCTGGCAAAAAGCGCCGTTGAAACCCTCAAGCGCGGCCTTCTGCAGGAACTGTCAAACTTCTTGGCAGCCAACCCGCTCAAGGAGGGCATCAGCAAGGAAGAGCTGAAAACCCGCCTCCCCAAACGGAGCGACGGACGCTTCTTCACGCCGCTGTTAACCGCCTTGGAGAAAGATGGCCTGGTCGTGCCGGATCGCGACATTATCCGTCCGGCAGCACAGACAGCTCGCCCGGCCGCCGCAGATGGTCTGGCGGGAAAAATATCCGGCTACATTGCGGATGCCGGCAACGAACCGCCAACCATTAAAGAGATCATGGAACGGTTTCGCTGCGACGAGAAGAATGTGCGGGACAATCTGGCGCTGCTGGTTCGCAGCGGACAGGTTGCGCGCATCTCATCCGATCTGTTCTACTCCACCGCGACTCTGGATGTTCTTCGAGAAAAGCTGGTGGCCCTGCTGAGGGAAAAGGGAGAGATTACCCCACCCGAATACCGCGAGCTGACAGGGCTTTCGCGTAAATTTTTGATTCCGCTGCTGGAATATTTTGACAGCGAAAAAGTCACCATCAGAGTCGGGGACAAGCGCGTGCTGCGCCGTAAGTAGCTACCTGCCTGATACTTTTTTCAGAATGGCAACCGATTTTATATTCAAGGCGATACGATTTTTTTTGTGTTTGCAACTCCTATCTGCTAATAATTCTCCAATTATGAGTTAACAACATTTGCGGGAGGCAGGGTATGCGGATCTCTGGTGTGTCTGTATGGAAATCTTCAAGGAGTGCCATCTGCTGCATAATCATGATGTCCGCGTCTATCCTTCTTGCCAAGAGCGCCATCGCTGAAACCCTGGTTGTTGCCGGTTCAGGCACCAACCTTCCCGCCATCAGGTTACTGATCAAAGCCTTCAACCATCATCACCCGGAAATTCAATTTGCAGAACCTTCAAACATCGGCTCGGACGGGGCGATACGCGCCACTGCCAACAGCGCCGTGTCGATCGGCCTCGTTTCACGAGCCCTGATCGGCGACGAGAACAAGCTTGGCCTGGTTGTGGCGCCCTATTCCCGAACCGCCGTCGCAATCGGAGTTAATCCATCCGTCAAGGATGAAGGAATAACCTTCAAGGAGCTGAACAGCATCTACCAGGGTGAAAAGACAACCTGGAAAGATGGCAACAAGATTATCGTTCTGAACAGGGAACCGGGGGAGAGCAGCATCTATGTCCTGGAGGAAAAAGTTCCGGGATTTCGGGAAGTCTACGCGGACAGCATCAAGAATAACCGCTGGTCAATCATTCTGAAAGACGAGGGTATGAACCGAAAGATCGAATCGTTGCCCTACTCGATAGGATTTACGGATATGGGCGCGATCGCGTCCCAGAAACTGAAGATAAAAATGTTGAAATTAAACGGTATCTACCCGTCACCGGCAACGGTAGAGAGCGGCGCATATCCGCTTTATAAAACGCTTTCTTTTGTGTATCGCCCGGAGCGGCTCACTCCGGATGCGAAGGCATTTATGTCGTACGTCTGTTCCACAGAAGGAAAGAAAATACTGCTGCATAACAACTACATTCCGTATTGCCTTAACAAATAATGACTGATAGCGGACAAATACAAATCGATCTGGGGCGGTTCCTATCCAAGCGCCTGTACCCGCTCTCGCTCGGTATCGGTTTGCTGATAGCCCTCTGTTTTCCGGCCGCCTATTATATTCTTGAGTACAAGGGATTTGAACGCACAGCTGTGCATTATGCGCAAAAAACCGCCGATAAATTTCAAGATGTCGTAATTACAGCGCCGACTCTCTGGAAATACCAGATCTACACTTTTACGGAGATCAAAAGAGAATTATTCCAGGATAGTGACGTGCTTTCCGTACGCCTCTATGACGCAAAGAATCTGCCGATACCAAACTACAGCTATAATCTATCCCCGGATGAAACAAGCGCATGGTGGAAAAAATCGAGTCCCAAAGGCACTGCAAACATCTATTTTAACAATGAGAAAATCGGCCGGGTTGAAATTGTCGTTTCACAAAAAGACCTTTTGATCGAAACAGCTTTTCTTTTTCTGATCTGCACAGTTGTCGGTTTATTGCTCGCATATCTTTCCTATAACTTTCCGGTCAGAGTTGTGCAGAAACTCGAGGCCGAACTTCAAAAACTTTTCAGCGACATTCATGACGCCTATCAGGAGAGTGATCTTCTAAAGCTTGAAGCGCAGAGTTCAGAGAAGCGCTTTCGAGATCTTGTGGATGGACTGGATGCTGTCGTTTGGGAAGCGGACACAGACAACCGGCGGTACTCTTTCGTCAGTCAACAGGCTGAGAATCTGTTTCTTTTTCCGATCAACCAGTGGCAGACCTCAGCCGACTTTTTCAACGCGCAGATATTTATTGATGACCGTGAACGGGTGCTCAAGGCCTACCTGATGTCTGCCGAGCAAGGGTCAGGCTGCGAACTGGAATATAGGCGAATCAGCAGAGACGGCTCGATCATCTGGGTTCGGGACAATTTGAGGCTTGTGACTGTGAATGCCAAAGAAAAACAGCTTCGCGGGGTTCTTGTTGATATCACCAACAAGCGACACGCCGAGGAAGCCCTGAATGAAGCCAATCTGGAGTTAAACCAGTCGGTCAGACAACTGGAGCAGCGCAATCTGGAAATTACCGCTCTACACGAAATGAGCGATATGTTTCAACTTTGCCGCGAGCGGGAAGAGGCATACCGGATCATCGAAGTTGTGGCGGAAAAGCTTTTCCCCGAAGATTCAGGCGCATTCTACATCCTGGATTCATCCAGAAACATGCTGGAATTGGCATGTTCATTGGGCAATGGGGTCAAACATGAACAAAATTTCCCGCCTGATTCCTGCTGGGCTTTACGCCGGGGCAACACAAATTGGTCAATGAACAATAAACTGGTTTGCACAAACAAAATCTGTGAAATTGACAACCAATGTTTTTGCATCCCGATGCTTTCGCAGGGGGATACCATCGGAGTCTTCCATCTGGAATTGACTTCAGGCAACAAGCCGGGCAGAGATAGAGTTGCAGAAGATACAGTTATAGATTATGAGGCGAAATACCAGCTGGCCGTCTCCATGACCGAACATATTGCCATGGCGCTGGCAAACCTTTCACTCCGGGAAACTCTGCGTTTTCTGTCGATTCGTGATCCGCTTACATCTCTTTTCAATCGCCGCCACATGGAAGAAACTTTGATGCGGGAAATTGTATTGGCAGAGCGCACATCAAGAACTCTCGGTATCATCATGATGGATATCGACCATTTTAAAAGTTTCAACGACACGTACGGCCATGATGCCGGAGACACCCTGCTGAAAGAGTTTGGAAGGTTTCTGCTTAATAACATCCGTGAATATGACATTGCCTGTCGCTATGGCGGTGAAGAATTCATCTGCATTCTTCCAGAGACAACTCTTGAAAAAGCACTGGAACGCGCCGAAGAACTGCGTATCAGCTTAATGTCCTTCAGAGTCGAACATCTCGGCCGCCCTCTGGGAATGGTAACAATTTCGGCCGGAGTTGCCATCTACCCTCTGCACGGCACGACGGAAGCAACGATAGTCAAGTCTGCCGACGAAGCACTCTACCGGGCAAAAGAGAATGGCCGCAACCGGGTTGTTGCGGCAAGTCACAAAGGTATAATGGAAACAAAAGAAGAACCCTTTCTAACCAATCTGTTTTCTTCCTGACACAACCCTGGACAGAGTGGAAATGACGTTATTGTCAGCTCTTCCTGACTTCCACCGCCACGTCATACAAGGTGCTGCCTCGCCCGCCGTCGGTCAGGCGCTGTGATGTCAATGCATTAACCCCACGCCGGCCGGCGATGAATTCACTCCACCAGACACCTTCCGTCACCACCGTACCCGCTGGAACTTTTTCAGTCACCAGCAGGGTAAATTCGACCTGGCCCAGTTGATTGAAAACTGTTACCGCATCACCTGACGAAAGGGAACGCGGCCCGGCATCAGCATGATTCATCAGCAATTCCATGCAGACCTGTTTATCGCAGAGCTGGTCCTGTTCATAAAAAGAAGAGTTGAGAGCGTACGGAGTCACCGCCGATTGCAGCCGCAACGGGAAGCCATCGCCTTCCGCGTGGGTTGGAAGCAGGCGCGGCAGCGGCTCATTCTCCCGTTCGTTCAGAATCTCTATTTTTCCGGAGGGTGTCAGCCAGTCGCGCTTGGGATCGCTGGCGGGCGTCAGAGTAACCGGTTCTCCCTGACGCAGTCGCTCCGTAACCGCATTGTTCCGCCAGGGGGTCTCGTAGTTTATCAGCTGTTCGATCAGGTCATCGGCCGACTGTCGGAAGAACGGTTCATCCCACCCCATTCCGGCTGCCAGCAGAGTGAATACCTCCCAGTTGCTTTTCGACGCTCCGACCGGCCTCACAACCGCGTCACAGCGCTGGGCCTGGTAGCTGCCGTAGCAGCGGTACAGATCCGGGTGTTCCAGCGAAGAGGTGGCAGGAAGTACAATATCGGCATAGCGGGCGCTGTCGGTCATGAAGCGTTCATGCACGACCGTAAACAGATCATCCCGCAATAGCCCGCGGATGATGGCATTCTGGTCCGGCGCTATCGTGGCCGGGTTGGAATGGTAGACGTACAGGCTCATAACGCGGGGCGCATCCAATTCCGTCAGCGCCGCCCCCAGCTGGTTCATGCTGACCATCCTGGTCGGCTGGCCGATGAAGTCCTCACGAGTAACTTTATGTAGCGGAAAAGCTCCCCCGGTCGATGTGCCCGGAAGTATGCCGCCACCCGAAGCCTGCCAGGCGCCGGTCAGGGCGGGGAGGCAACTGATCGTGCGCACGGCCATGGCGCCGTTGGCATAACGGGTCAGTCCGCTTCCGAGGCGGATAAAGGGCGCCCCGGCCCGGGCATATTCCCGCGCCATCCGTTCGATGGTATCCGAAGGCAGGCCGCATATCGCGGCCATCCTGTCAGGAGTGCATTCCGGCAGGACCTTCCTGCACAACTCATCAAAGCCAAGAACGTTGGACCTAATAAACTCATCGGCAATCAGGTTTTCACGAACGATAACGTGCATCATCCCGAGTGCCAGCGCACCGTCGCTGCCGGGACGGATCAGAAAACTTTCGTCGGAAGCGGCGCAGGTCGGAGTGCGGTAAGTGTCAATGGCCCACAGACGCGCTCCCTTCCGTCTGGCGTCCTGGGCATCGCGCATGCAGTGGATACTGGTGGCGGCGGCATTTATTCCCCACAGGATAATCAGGTCGCTCCGCATGATCTCGGCCGGTTCCATCGCGGCGGTATCACCCATCAGAGCCTTCCAGCCGGCATCCTTGGCCGGAGAGCAGATCGTCCTTTCCAGACGCGAAGCCCCTAGTTTGTGAAAGAACGGGTGGCCGCTGTTGCGCTGCACCAATCCCATAGTTCCAGCGTAGGAATAAGGTAATATGCTTTCTGCGCCATACTCCGCAATTATCTTCTTCCAGTTCGCGCAGATCCGCTCAATGGCCTCCGGCCAGGAAATCGGAGTGAACTCCCCCACCCCCTTGGTGCCGCTCCGCAGCAACGGAGTAGTCAGACGGCGCGGAGAATGCACGGTCCGCTCATAATTCTGCATCTTGGGACAAAGCAGGCCACGGGTCACCGGATGGTCCGGATCACCGCTGACTTTCAGGACGCGGCCGTCGGCCACCTCCACCAGCAGGCCACAGGCATCGGGGCAATCAAAGGGACAGACGGAACGGTAAGTTGTTGGCATGATGTTTCCTCCAGCGGCAGATGCCGGGCACTATACACGATTACAGAAAACATTTGCAGATGAAATCGAATGATGATAACCACATACGGACTATCAACGCTGGAGGTTTATCATGACAGCTCAACCGGAAATACTGCATTACGCCGTTTCGGTGGTCGGGAAGGACCGCCCCGGCATCGTAGCCAATATCACCGAAGGACTTTTTCGTCTCGGATGCAACATGGCCGACTCCAGCTGTACGATGCTGGGCGGTGAGTTTGCAATGATCCTGATCGTCTCCCATCCGCGCCACTTCAGTAAAAGCCGCCTGTATGACGAATTGAAGCCGATTTGTGACGAAATGGGAATGTCGCTGGCAGTGCGCACCCTGCACGCTGACGAAATCACCAGAAAAGAAACCGAAGGTGAGATCTGCATCATCTCGGTTTACGGCGCAGACCAGCCCGGCATTGTCTATCGGGTGACCCGCGAACTGGCCGGACGCAATGTAAACGTGATGGACCTCAACACCAAGCTGATTGGAACGCCGGAAGAGCCGGTCTACGTCATGATGCTGGAGATTGCACTTCCGAAGGGGGAAACCCCTGAAGGAATCGAAAAACTGCTTGGAAACCTTAAAAAAGAGCTGAACGTTGAAATTGGCGTGCGGGTCGTTACACAGGTGGCTTTCTGATTATGCCAGTCCAACCGATTCTAAAATATCCGCACCCGGTACTGAAAAAAGTCTGCAGAAACGTCGAACGCTTCGATCGGAGCATTGCTGATCTGGTCCAGGATCTGGTGGATACGATGCATGCCGGCCCGGGCTCGGTCGGCGTGGCCGCTTCCCAGATTGGGGTCACTCTGCGCGTCTGTGTGGTGGACGTTTCAAAAAACCGCCTCGGCAAAGAGAACAACCACGGCCTGCTCTGCATGATCAACCCGGAGATCACCGCCCGAAGCGGAATCGGCATCATGCGCGAAGGATGCATGAGCGTGCCGGACTACACCGGTGACGTTGATCGCGCCACTGAAATCACGGTTCGTTTCAGCGAACTGGATGGCCAGCAGCGCGAAATCAATGCCAGCGGCTTTGAGGCGGTGGCACTCCAGCACGAAATGGATCACCTGGACGGCATCCTGTTTCTGGATAGGGTAGTCAGCATCAAAACCGGATTGTTCCGCAGAAAAAACTACTCTTAGACCGGATTTGTGAAACGGAGGAAAGTGTGCCGGAACTCTTGACTAAGAAAGAACAGAAAGATCTGTTAAGAATTGCTCGCGAAACGATCTCCGCCTATATTACCAGCGGAATCGTTCCGGTCATAGAAAACACCTCCAAAGGGCTGAACCTTGAGGCAGGTTGTTTTGTAACGGTCAAACAGGATGGCCAACTGAGAGGCTGCATCGGCAACTTCGTATCCAATCAGCCGTTATTCAGGCTTGTGCAAGAGATGGCTGTGTCAGCAGCGACCCGCGACCCACGCTTCTACCCGATGAAGGCGCATGATCTGGATAACTTTGAGATCGATATTTCGGTGTTGTCACCGCTTGAAAGGATAACTTCTGTCTATGAAATAATTGTCGGGACGCATGGAATTTACATCGTCAAAGGGAACTATCGCGGGGTGTTGCTGCCGCAGGTGGCAAGCGAGTACGGTTGGGACAGAGATGAGTTCCTGCGTCATACCTGCATCAAGGCCGGTCTGCCGGAAAATGCCTGGCAGGGGGAGTGTGAAATATATATTTTCAGCGCGCTGGTGTTCGGGGAAAAGTCATAGGTTTTGCCGGATACTGTTTAAACAAAAAGGGGCGATCCGTGCGGATACGCCCCTTTTTGTTTAGGAGATTAACAAGCCGTCAGGACAGCGCGGCATGTGCTGCCGCCAACCTTGCCACCGGCACGCGGAAAGGCGAACAGGAAACATAATCGAGCCCGATTTTGTGACAGAAGATCACTGAAGCCGGGTCGCCGCCATGCTCGCCACAGATGCCCAGTTTGATATTTTTACGCGTGGAGCGCCCCAATTCGCAGGCCATTTTGACCAGCTTGCCGACTCCGGCTTGATCGAGTGAAACAAACGGGTCTTCCGGCAGGATGCCACTATCGACATAGAACGGCAGGAACTTGCCGGCATCGTCGCGTGACAGACCAAATGTGGTCTGGGTCAGGTCGTTAGTGCCGAAAGAGAAAAACTCGGCCTCGACCGCGATCTCGTCAGCTGTCAGAGCGGCACGCGGCAGTTCGATCATCGTACCGATCAGGTATTCGACCTTGACGCCATATTGGGCAATAATTTCGTCACAGATCACGACGGCATTCCGCTTCAGAACCGACAGCTCCTGAACTGTGGCGATCAGCGGGATCATGATTTCCGGCACGATGCTGAAACCTTCGTTTTTAACCAGTTCGCAGGCCGCCTCCATGATGGCTCGCACTTGCATGTTGTAAACCTCTGGGAAAGTAATCCCCAGGCGGCAGCCTCGGTGACCAAGCATCGGGTTGAATTCATGCAGTGATTCAATCTTGTGCTTGATGGCGTTGACCGGAACTTTCATGGTTTTGGACAACTCTTCGATATCCCGGTCCTCCTGCGGCAGGAACTCGTGCAGCGGGGGATCAAGCAGGCGGATCGTGACCGGCAATCCTTTCATTTCGCGGAAAAGGCCGATGAAGTCACCCTTCTGCATCGGCATGATCTTGGCCAGAGCATGCTCACGTCCCTCGACGTCGTCGGAAAGAATCATCTCACGGACAGCAGCGATCCGCTCGGCGTCGAAAAACATATGTTCGGTACGGCACAGGCCGATTCCTTCAGCACCAAACTCACGCGCCACCTTGGAGTCGTACGGTGTGTCAGCGTTGGTGCGCACCTTCATCGTGCGGAATTTGTCGGCCCACTGCATCAACTGGGCGAAATCGCCGGTCAGCTGCGGAGATACGGTCGGCACCGCTCCAAGAATAACCTCGCCCAGCGAGCCATCCAGGGTAATAATGTCGCCCCGTTTGACAACAGTGCCATTGCGGGTGGTGAACGATTGGTTGGCGTAATCAACTTTGATGTCGCCACAGCCGGCTACGCAGCATTTGCCCATGCCCCTGGCAACTACCGCCGCGTGTGAAGTCATTCCGCCACGGGCAGTCAGAATACCCTGGGCGGCGTGCATGCCGTGTATGTCTTCCGGAGACGTTTCGATTCTGACCAGGATGACCCTGCGGCCGGTTTTGGCTTCGGATTCTGCCTCATCGGCGGTGAAGATCACTTCGCCGGAGACTGCACCCGGAGAAGCCGGCAACCCTTTAGCGATAACGTCCTTTTTGGCCTTCGGGTCAAGTGAAGGATGCAGCAATTGGTCAAGCTGGGACGGAGCAACTCGCAGAACGGCCGTTTTTTCATCTATCAGCCCTTCTCGAACCATATCGACGGCGATTTTTATGGCCGCCGGAGCGGTCCGCTTGCCGTTTCGTGTCTGGAGCATAAAGAGCTTGTTTTTTTCGATGGTAAATTCGATGTCCTGCATATCCTTGTAATGTTTTTCAAGTATGTCGCGGATACTGGCCAGCTGCTGGTAACATTCCGGCATAACTTCTTCCATCGGCGGCAGGCTGGTCTCTTTGGCACGATTGATCGGCTGGGGAGTGCGGATGCCGGCGACCACATCTTCACCCTGGGCGTTAACGAGGTATTCGCCATAGAAATAGTTCTCGCCGGTCGATGGATCGCGGGTGAATGCGACGCCGGTGGCACAATCGTCACCCATGTTGCCATAAACCATTGACTGTACATTTACAGCGGTTCCCCACTCGGCCGGAATATTGTTAAGACGGCGGTAGGTGATGGCGCGCTGGTTCATCCACGAGCCGAATACTGCGCCTATGGCGCCCCACAACTGGTCCGCCGGTTCATCCGGAAACGCGACTCCCAGCTCTTCCTTGATGGCGGATTTAAACGCAGCTACGAGATCTTTCCAGTCGGAAGCGGTCAGTTCGGTGTCGAGATGCACCCCTCTTTCTTCTTTCTTAACTTCCAGCAACTCTTCCAAAACGTGCTTGTCCATTCCCATGACAACGTCTGAATACATCTGGACAAAGCGGCGGTAGGCATCGTAGGCGAAGCGCTCGTCGCCACTCTGGGCAATAATGCCCTGAACGGTGGTGTCGTTGAGTCCCAGATTAAGAATGGTGTCCATCATGCCAGGCATGGAGGCGCGCGCGCCGGAGCGGACAGAAACAAGCAGCGGGTTTTGCGGGTCACCGAAAGTGCGACCCATCAAGGCCTCGACCTGTTTCAGGTTGGAGGATACTTCGGCAGCCAGTGAGGCGGGATAGTTTCTGTCGTTTTTATAAAACTCGGTGCATACTTCGGTGGTGATAGTAAAACCGGGGGGGACAGGAAGACCGATGCTGGTCATTTCGGCCAGATTGGCCCCTTTGCCCCCCAGCAGATTTTTCATGTCGGCCCGACCTTCCGCCTGACCATTACCATAGAAATACACGAACTTCTGCGCCATTGTACTGCCTCCTCTGTTGTGGTTAACGTACCTGCGATTTACACTCGCTAAAAACGTTTATTTACAATAAAAATAACAGTTTAGAAGATCAGACTATAGCGCAGTTTCGAAATTTATCAACTATATTATGAGAAATATTTTCTTATTTGGTGTCCCAACTGGTGATGTCGACGTTTTTTCCCTCACCACCCTTGGCGCCATCCGCGCCATATGAGAAGAGATCGTAATCACCATGCTCGCCGGGCGAAATATACAGATAATCGTTGTTCCATGGGTCTTTAGGTACTTTCTTGCTTTCCAGGTACCCACCCTCTTTATAGCCGTTTGGAATAACACCGACTGTCGGCTTATTCACCAGCGCAGCAAGTCCCTGTTCTGTGCTGGGGTAATTGCCGTTGTCCAGCTTGTAAAGTTTGAGCGCAGTTTCAATATTCTTGATCTGGACTCTGGCATCGGTAATTTTGGCATCGTCGGTACGCCCCATCAGTTTGGGGCCAACCAGCGCTGCAAGAAGAGCCAAAATAACGATTACGACCATAATTTCGATCAGTGTAAATCCTTTTTTATTATTGATCTGCTGCATACAGTTGTTCCTCCATTTTGTTGTTTGTTATTAGTCTCAGAACTTTACAAAAGCGAGTAGGCTCTGGCAAGGAAATTACGAACCCGAATGTCGCAAAAGGAACCCGCACCACCGCAATTGGGGTATAAGGAGCGATCTGCAAAACATTTGCTATTCACAACCAAATGTAATCATTGCGTTTATCAACAAAACAGGTGTGTTGGCACGTCAAATGTAGTATAAATCACATCCAGTTATTTTGAATCCCGGTACCATCGAAAAGGAGAATGACAGATGAAAAAAACCGTTATCGCCATGTTTGCCTTGGTAGCATTTGCAGGAACCTCCTTTGCAGCCGATGTGATTGAACTGAAGCGCGGTGTCAAATTCCCCCATAAAATGCACCAGAGCATGCTTAAAGATTGCAAAAAGTGCCACGAAAAGGGTCCAGGCAAGATCGAGGGTTTTGGCAAGGACTGGGCACACAAAACCTGCAAGGGCTGCCACACTGACATGAAAAAAGGACCTGCCAGTTGCAAGGATTGCCACAAGCAGTAAACCACAATTAGAGATTTATCATGCAGTTGCAAATGGTATTTACTTTTTCAGCAGTGATATGTTATACGGTTGAGGGGCTGGATACAGTATACAAAACAGACCCGTTCGATTGACTGATTACATTTTCTTGCACTCACCGTGCGGAAATAAAACATAACAAGGAGATACAAATGAAAAAGACTTTAGTAGCAATGCTTGCCATGGTAGCTTTTGCCGGAACCGCTTTTGCCAGCGACGTAATCGAACTGAAAAAAGGCGTTAAGTTCAATCACAAAGCCCACCAGGAAGCACTCAAGGACTGCAAGAAGTGCCATGAGAAGGGTCCAGGCAAAATCGAAGGTTTTGGCAAGGATTGGGCACACAAGACCTGCAAGGGCTGCCACGCCGACATGAAAAAAGGGCCTACCAGCTGCAAGGAATGCCACAAGTAATCTGACCTGATCCTGGATCAGTCAAAGCGGGGGAGCGCAATGCTGCGTTCCCCCGCTTTTTTATTTCAATTAAATCAATCGACAAATCACCGCAAAGCCAACTCTACTGCCTCCAGTTTCCTGACCCGGTCCCTCAGAACCGCCGCCTTCTCGAAATCCAACTCCTTGGCTGCCGCCAGCATCTCTTTACGCAATTTCCTGATCTGCTTCGGTATATCCTTGAGCGATGCACCATACTCTTCCGCCGTTTCAGCGACAACACCCGGCGGTGTGTAGTAATCCTTTTCCTCAATCGATCCCAGTATGGAAGACATTCCCTTTTTAATAGTCTCCGGAGTAATGTTGTGCTCCAGATTGTAAGCCAGCTGCTTGGTCCGGCGACGCTCAGTCTCATCGATACAACTCTGCATGGAGCGCGTAATGTTGTCGCCGTACATCAGCACGCGACCGTTGACATTACGGGCCGCCCGGCCACAGGTCTGGATCAGGGAACGGGCCGAACGCAGAAAGCCCTCCTTGTCGGCATCCAGAATCGCCACCAGCGATACCTCAGGCAAGTCCAACCCCTCCCGCAGCAGATTGATCCCAACCAGCACATCAAACTCACCCAGCCGCAAGTCACGCAGGATCTGCATGCGTTCGATTGTATCAATGTCCGAATGCAGATACCTGATGCGGACTCCCAGTTCACGATAATAGTTGGTCAACTCCTCTGACATGCGCTTGGTCAGCGTCGTGACGAGCACCCGTTCACCACGTGCAACGGTTTCACGAACTTCGTTGAGGAGATCGTCTACCTGGCCAACAGCACCATCTTTCGCCGTTACCGGCCTGATTTCTATGACCGGGTCAACCAGTCCGGTCGGGCGAATTACCTGCTCGACAAAAACCCCGGAACTTTTTTCCAGTTCATAATCTGACGGGGTCGCAGACACATAAATAGCCTGTTTGATACGGGCTTCAAACTCCTGAAAGTTGAGAGGACGGTTATCCAGCGCAGCAGGAAGACGGAAACCGTAATTGACCAGCGTATCCTTCCGCGAGCGGTCGCCACGGTACATGGCGCCGGTCTGGGGGATGGTGATGTGAGACTCGTCCACAAACAGGATGAAGTCATCCGGAAAGTAGTCGATCAGCGTGTAGGGGGGGTCGCCCGGCTGGCGACCATCAAAATAGCGCGAATAGTTTTCGATACCCTGGCAGAAACCCATCTCCTCCATCATCTCAATATCAAAAAAAGTTCGCTGCTCAATTCGTTGAGCCTCCAGCAGCATATTTTCGGCTCGGAAGTGGCGGAGGCGCTCTCCCAGATCAACCCGGATCTGCTCAACTGCGCGCTCCAAGGTTTCACGGCTGGATACGTAATGGGATGCCGGATAGATAGAGCATTTGGAAAGTTTGTGCAGCACGACGCCGCGCAACGGATCAATTTCGCTGACAGCTTCAATCTCATCACCAAAAAATTCGATTCGCAGAGCCTTGTCATTGTCATACGCAGGAAAAACCTCAACCACATCACCCCGAACCCGGAAAGTACCACGGTGAAAATCCAGGTCATTGCGTTCATACTGAATCTCGACCAACTTTCTCAGGAGAGTGTCGCGACCATACTCCTCCCCCTGGTGAAAGAAAATGTGCAGGCTGGCATAAGCTTCCGGTGAACCGATTCCGTAAATACATGAAACCGATGCCACAATAATTACATCCCGACGGGTCAGCAGACTGCGGGTGGCGGAATGGCGCATTTTATCGATTTCGTCGTTTATCGCCGAATCTTTTTCGATAAAGGTATCGCTGCTCGGAAGATAAGCCTCGGGCTGGTAGTAGTCATAGTAGGAAACAAAATACTCAACGGCATTGTCCGGGAAAAGCTCCTTGAATTCACCGTATAGCTGGGCCGCCAGTGTTTTGTTTGGGGCCAGCACCAGCGCCGGACGGCCGGTTTGGGCGATAACGTTGGCTACGGTAAAAGTTTTGCCCGAACCGGTGACCCCCAACAAGGTCTGGTGCCGGTCGCCACGCTCAATACCCTCCACCAGCTCGATGATGGCCTGGGGCTGGTCTCCGCGCGGTGTGTAGGAAGTTGCAAGTTTGAAGATTGACATGTCGGTGCACCCTGAGAAACTATATTTGATTATAACCGTATTATTGAGTATGCTGACTCGACTTGCGTGGCACAGTTGGTCACATTATCAGTGACTTAACGGTAACACGAGGCTCCTCATGTGACAAGACATCTAAAATCAGCCGCAGCTGAGTTGCAACCTGGAGGACATCTTGAATAAATCTGGAAAAGCACAATGCCTCAACATACTGCTTGTGGTTGGCAGCGAGCATGATCGCCATGCATTCAGGCAGATGTCCCGGGAACACCCTGCCGAATACACGCTTGCGGAGTTCGACTCCCCGCAGGATGCGCTTGCCAATGCGTTGAAGAATCATGCTGCTTACGACGTAGTCGCAATCAATCATAACCCTCCCGGCCTGGATGCTCTTGAATTGTGCAAGAAAATGGTGGCGGCTTCTGTTCCGTTGCCGCTGGTTATCCTGACCGGCAGCGGATTTGAAAAGATCGCAGCGGAATCGCTGGATAACGGAGCAAGCGACTACGTCATCAAAGACCCCTACAACGCCTACCTTGAAATTCTTCCATCAATCCTGAAGCGGGTTGTTACAAGCCATCGTGAACGACTCATGCGGGAAAACTCGACTCTGTCCATACTGGAACAACAGGACCGATTGCTGCATATTGTCGAAGAAATCACCATCCCGACCTTCGTAATCGACAAGAACCACATTGTGACCCACTGGAACCAGGCCTGCGCGAACCTGACCGGCCTGCCGGCCTCGAGTGTCATCGGCACACGGCAGCAATGGCGCGCTTTCTACAGCTCCGAGCGCCCGGTCATGGCTGACCTTATCGTGGACAACGTCATTGAAGACATGGTGTCAAAACACTACGGCGGAAAATTTTACCGCTCAAAAATCATTGAGGGCGCCTTCGAAGCCGAAGATTTTTTCCCGCACTTCGGCAGCTCCGGAAAATGGATCTATTTTACCGCCTCTCCGATGCGGGATTCAGACGGAGATATCTGCGGTGCAATTGAAACGCTGCAAGATGTTTCTGATCGCAGAAAGGCAGAACTGGCGCTCAAGGAAAGCGAGCGGCTGTACCGCGAGCTCAGCATCACCGACGGCCTGACCAAACTTTACAACTCCAGACACTTTTTCGGACGCGCCAGTGACGAGATTGAGCGTTGCAACCGTTACGCCTCGCCGTTGTCCCTGATATTGCTGGATGTTGATAATTTCAAGATCTTCAACGACACCTACGGCCATATCGACGGCGACCGGGTATTGGCGGAACTGGCAAATGTCATCAGAGGAGGCATCAGGGGGGTTGACACCGCCTACCGCTATGGCGGAGAGGAGTTCGTCGTGCTTTTCCCGGAGACGGAACCTGACGAAGCCGCCATTGTTGCCGAAAGGATTCGGGAGACCTTTGAAAACACCATTTTTTCCCCGAAGGATGGAGTTTACGTGAAAATGACCATCAGCATCGGCGGCGGTTGTTACCGACAGGGCGAAGACCTGACCTGTTTCGTCAAGCGGATTGACGGAGCGATGTACGAGGCCAAGAGGCTCGGAAAAAACAGAGTGGTTTTTGTGGAATAGCTGGCAAACAAATATAAAGAGGGGAGCCGGTTTGAAAACCGCTCCCCTCTTTTTGTTCAACCGGATATTCGGTCCCTGCTACCTGGCTGCCACAAAAGATCTGATCGCTTGTATCCGCCGGATTGCTTCTTGACACCCTAATGCCTGAACAATTTCGCCGATGCCGGGAGCCTGGGTGCCGCCCGAGAGGGCGATGCGAACCGGCTGTCCCACCTGCGGCATTTTCCATACCTTTTCCGTGCAGAGTTCCTTGAAGAGCAAGTCAAAACCGGCGGCATCAACGGCAGATGTGACCGATAGTTTTTCGGCAACCGCCTCAAAGACCGCCAGCAGATGTTCCTTCTCGAATTTGGCCAGTGCAGCCTCATCATAAGCTTGCGGAGCGTTGTAATAGAACACGGCCCGATCAGCCATCTCTTCCAATGTCTGGGCGCGCTCTTTCAAGGTATTGACCACCAGCATCAGATCTGGGCCGCCAAGCGTTGTGACTTCCCGCTTTGAAAGATGCGGCAGCAGCAGGTCAGCCAGCCGTTCCGTATCCCCCTGCTTTATATAATGGGCATTCAGCCAAAGCAGCTTTTCCGTATTGAAAACCGAGGCCGAACGCCCAACATTGTTTATGTCAAATTTTTGAATCATTTCATCCATACTGAAGATTTCGTCATCCCCATGACTCCAGCCCAGGCGAACCAGGTAGTTGATCAGCGCCTCGGGCAAAAAGCCCATATCTCGATATGCGATCACGCTGGTGGCGCCGTGACGCTTGGAGAGGCGGGCTTTGTCCGAACCGAGGATCATCGGCACATGGGCAAACTGCGGCACCGGGAAACCGAGCGCCTGATAAAGCTGAATCTGGCGTGGCGTATTGTTGACATGGTCGTCGCCGCGGATAACAGTGGTGATCCGCATGCTGGCATCGTCGATTACGACACAGAAATTGTAGGTCGGCGTACCGTCGGTACGCTGTATGATCAGGTCGTCCAACTCTTCAGACGGAAAGGCGATGCGTCCCTTGATCAGATCATCAAAAGCCACTTCCCCACCCTGTGGGGCAGCGAAACGAACGACATACGGCGCCCCTTCGGGATGGTCGTTTCTATTGCGGCATGTCCCATCGTATTTGGGTTTGCGCCCTTCCTGCATCGCCAGTTCACGTTTTGCATTTAACTCGTCTGCGCTGCAGTAGCACCTATAGGCCTTGCCGTCATCCAGCAGCTTCTGAACGTACTCTTTGTAAAGATCAAAACATTCCGACTGATAAAAAGGACCTTCGTCCCAATCCAGGCCGAGCCACTTCATTCCCTCCAGTATCGCATCGACCGACTCCTTGGTGGACCGTTCAACGTCGGTATCCTCTATGCGCAGAATGAATGTGCCACCCTGCTTTTTGGCCAAAAGCCAGTTAAACAGCGCGGTGCGGGCACCACCGACATGCAGGTAACCGGTCGGACTGGGGGCAAAACGGACTCTTAATTCAGACATGATTTTCTTCTCCTTGAAATGGCCAACTGGTAATGCAAGCAATCATTGAACCGTCATGAGTAACCGATATCATTGGAATAACATGGTCATAATACGCGTTCAAGGAGTATCTTGCATCGAACCGCCGACTGCGCGGCATCCCTGCCAGGTTCCTCGCCGATGCAGTTCGTTAACGACCGCAAACCACATCTGGTTATTCTTCAACCCCCACTGGGGTGCCACCCGGATTGACAGTGGTGCCGAGCCGTACAAGCGCTGAACGGTGACATCTGCCGGCAAAAGCTCCAGAAAATCAGCAGCCACACTCACATACTCGGCCATGGTCAGCGGCATAAACTCTCCCCGCCGATACATCTCGGCCAACTCGGTACCTTCGACCGCGTGCAGTTGATGCAGTTTAACGGAATCAATCGGCAACGACGCAATCAGGTCAGCGCTTTTCAGAAACTCCGCAGCCCCTTCCCCCGGGAATCCATGGATCAGATGGGCACATATGTCAAAATTCCGACCGGACGCCCGTTCCACCGCATTAACAAAATCATCCAGAGTATGTCCGCGATTGATGCGAGTCAGAATTTCGTCGTCCATTGACTGCAAACCCAGCTCCAGACAGACGTACTTTTCTCTGGCAATATCGGTCAGAAGCTCCAGGGCTTCATCAGTCAGCGAATCGGGCCGGGTCCCGACGGAAATGCCGATGACATCCGGATGAGCCAGGGCACGCCGATACAGGTCGCCCAGCAGATCGACCGAGGCATAGGTATTGGTATATTTCTGAAAGTAGATAATAAATTTCTGCGATCCGAGACGAATGCGATGGTAAGCCATACCATGTGCTATCTGCTCTTCCAGCGGTATCACGGCTTGGGTGTCTTTCGGGGAGAAGGATACGTTGTTGCAATATATACAGCCGCCGCTACCTTTGCTTCCATCCCGATTGGGGCAGGTAAAACCGGCGTCAACATTGACTTTGCTGACCCGACAGCCGAAACGGCGGCGCAGATAGTGACCGTAGGAATTTATGCGGAGTTGGGGGTGCAAGTCGGGATTAGTGTTGTGTGGCATGCTTCTCAATCTTTTCGAGCAGGGATTTGGCTGCCTCCAGAGGGTCAGTTGCAGCGATGATCTCCGAAATCATGGCAACTCCGTGGCAACCGGTCGCCATAACTTCCTCAATTGACGTTTTTTTGACACCACCCAGCGCAAACAGTGGAATATGGAGAGCGTTGACAGCCTCGGCCAAAGGTGACAATCCGAGCGGCTCGCCATATTTCAGCTTGGAAGGGGTGCGGTAAACCGGCCCAAAGGTGACAAAATCAGCACCGTCACACTCCGCCCGCAAAGCTTCGGCCACCGAATGGGCGGAATAGCCAATCAACATGTCCGGTCCCAACAACCGGCGGGCATCAACCACCGGCAGGCTGCCCACGCCAAGCTGTACGCCATCGGCGCCGACAGCCAGAGCGATATCAATGCGGTCGTTTATCATCAACGCGGCGCTGTATTCGCGGGTGAGCATCCTCAGCTGCAATGCCAGCTCAAACATCTGGCGCGCCGACAGGTCCTTTTCGCGCAACTGCACCGAACGGACACCTCCGGCCAGCGCCTCTGCAACAACGGCAGGGAGTTCCCTCCCTGCCGTTTGAGTCCGGTCAGTTATCAGATAAAGATTGAAATCGATCATCAATTAATCATAGAAACATGCCTTCCAGCGGACTGGAGGCGTTGGCGTACAACTTGCGGGGAATCCGTCCGGCCTTATAGGAAAGGCGGCCGGCAATTACTGCCAGCTTCATCGCTTCGGCCATTGCAATCGGATCCTGGGCACAAGCAATAGCGGTATTCATCAAGACCCCGTCGCACCCCAGTTCCATGGCGATGGCAGCATCCGAGGCGGAGCCAACCCCTGCATCCACGATTACCGGTACTTTAACGTTCTCAAGAATGATCTTGATGTTATAAGGGTTACGGATTCCCAAACCGCTGCCGATCGGAGCCCCCAAAGGCATGACTGCCGCGCACCCCAAATCTTCCAGTTTTTTGCAGAGAATCACATCGTCACTACAATAGGGCAGAACCGTAAACCCCTCCCCCACCAACACTTTGGCAGCCTTGAGCAGTTCTTCGTTGTCTGGGAAAAGGGTCTTTTCATCTCCCAGCACCTCCAGCTTTACAAAATCGGACATACCTGCTTCACGTGCCAGCAGACAGGTACGAACAGCATCGTCGGCGGTATAACAACCGGCAGTATTGGGTAGCAAGGTGTACTTTTTCAGGTCAATGTAATCCAACAGCGATTCCTTGCTGCGATCCAGATTAACCCTGCGCACAGCGACAGTAATGATCTCGGCGCCTGAAATTTCCAGTGCCTGTGCGGTCTGTTCGAAACTGGCATACTTGCCGGTTCCCACCATCAGTCGCGAACTGAATTCACGCCCGCCAATTACCAGTTTATCAGTTTTGTTTGTCATTATGGCTATCCTCCGCCTACAAAATGGACTATTTCTATCCTGTCACCATCAGAAAGCAGGTGTGTTTCATGCTTTGTCTTGGGCACGATGGCCTGATTCACCTCTACCGCAACCCGATCGAGTCCGATGCCCAAATGAGTCAAAAGCCCGGCAATTGTAATGCCGTCACTTTGTTCCGTATCTTCCCCGTTAAGAAGGATCTTCATTACATTTTTCTCCACAAATGAAAATAGCCGCAGAAGCGGCTATTGAAACTCTATCGGCGCGCTTCCCTACGCCGGCATTACCCGGATCAGGTACGAAGGGTCGCGGAATCATCCGCTCTCAGTCGAAACTCCCCTAGCATTTCTGTCAAACTAGATGATTGGGATTGCTCTGTCAACTCTATTTTGGGAAGGTCGCCGACCGCAATCAGCAATATATTTTTGAGCCGGTCGCCAGTTAAATTGAATTTACGGTATATTTCTGGCATAGTGCCAAGCGGTTGATTTACCGCATTTGCTTGATAACGTTTATGGAGATTTGATGAAATGAGTGAAAAGCGTGATCTCAAGCGATTCAAAAAACGCATCTCAATTCATTTCGGAGTTGAGGGGGCGAGCCGGATCGCGTTCACAGAAGACATATCTGCAACCGGAATGTTCATCAAAACCCCCAATATCGCCCCCCCCAATACAAAAATCAGAATTAAGTTTGCACTCGTTGAAGGCCAGAATATTGAAATAGAGGCACGTGTCATGTGGGCCAAGAAAGTGCCCCAGAACCTCTTTCATCTGGTAAAGAAGAGCGGCATGGGTGTGCGGTTTCTTCGCTTCCATACCGGTGAAGAGTATTTTAACAGTTATTTTGGTGAGCTTACTGTCGATTAATTGACCTCGCAGAGGAAGCTATTATGGCATGCAAAAAGATCTTTGTAGGTGCTACCGGACAACATTGCGGAAAGACGACTATCAGCCTGTCTCTTATGCATCTGGCCCGCCAAAAATATTCGCGAGTCGGCTTCATGAAGCCGGTCGGCCCCAAATGCGTTGAATTCAAAGGACGTATAGTAGACAAGGATGCCGCAATGTTTGCCACCGTTTTCGGCGTTGAAGATGATGTGGCCCTTATGTCACCGATGACACTTTCGGCTGATACAACGCGACGCTTTCTGGATGGCGACATCGACATGACATTCCCGCGCCAAACCATTCTGTCGGCCTGTGCCGAACTGGAACGCAGATATGATTTCCTGATTATCGAAGGGGCTGGCCACGGCGGTGTCGGCTCGGTGGTCGGCGTAAACAATGCCAGCGTGGCAGCCATGCTGAATGCCCCGACACTCCTCGTAACAGGTGGCGGAATCGGCAACGTGATTGATGCAGTGGAACTCAACCTGGCCCTGTATGAAAGAGAAAAGGCCAGCGTCAGAATAATCATGCCCAACAAGCTTGTGCCGGAAAAACGATCCAACGCAATGGATTATCTTAACAAGGCTTTTGCTTCTGATGATCTGTTGGTGGCCGGAGCGTTTGATTATTCTCCGACGTTGGCAGACCCGACGCTGCTGCACATAGCAGACCTTCTCCAACGACCGCTCCGGGGAGACCTGTCGGAGCAGAGCCGCATCTGCCACACCATCCAGCTCGGAGCGGCCTCTTCCCAACGCGTGATCGACAACCTGGAAGAATCTACACTTCTGATTGTAACCAGTTCACGGGATGAGTTAATTGTGACCGCATCCTCTTTGTATAATATTCCGGAATACAAAAAACTTTTGGCTGGACTCGTTATCGGGGGGCATGCTCCCATCTCCGACATAACCCGGCGAATACTGGACGACAGCGACATTCCGTATATTCGCATAGCAGAGACATCTTCGGAAGTATTCTACCAACTGCGTGAACATGTTTCCAAAATCGGTGCCGAGGATTTAGAAAAAATTACACTTATCAACTCAATTGCCGAAAAGTATATTGACTTCGATGCAATCGACTCAAGACTCTGACTGGGCATGGTATGTATACCTGTAAAACGGCAGAAATCTCTTGACCTTACACAGTTTTTAATATTTATAGAAAATTGTTTATTCCGTTTGAGAGGCTGGCATGATCGCATTGACGCGTATGGACAAACAGCTTATGTACATTAATCCGGACCATATTATCAGCGTCGAGGAAACTCCGGACACCGTTATTACACTTTTCAACGGCAATCACTATATTGTCATGGAGCGCGCTGACAGCATCATCAGCAGGGTTGTGGCCTTCCGCTCCAGAATAATGCGCAGGGCCCAGAGCTCCAGTGGCAAGAAGTATTTACAGCGGCAACGCAAAAACCTGTTTCAACAGGTCGCAACCGGCAAAGACGCAATCTGCCCGGCCACCAGAAGCACACTCGATCGCACTCCATTCCACAGCAGGGACTTTTAACATATGGATTTAGCAACCATAATAGGGCTGGTGATGGCCTTCGGAGCCGTTTTTGGCGGTGCCGCACTCGAAGGTGTGCATATCTCGGCACTCATACAGCCGACTGCAGCCATGATCGTTCTGGGCGGCACCTTTGGCGCCACCTTTGTCTGCTTTCCGCTCCCTGCAATCATAAATGCCCTTAAAGGTGTCAAAGGCGCGTTCCTCCCCAACAAGGTTGATCACGAAGGGGTTGTGAAGGATATTATCAACTACGCTACCAAGGCCAGGCGCAACGGCCTGATATCCCTTGAGCAGGAAGCCCAGAACGCCAAGGATCCCTTTATCAAAAAAGGTATTTCCCTGGTGGTCGACGGCATTGATCCCCAAAAACTCAGGGAAACCCTTGAAGCCGACATCATGGCTTTTGAAGACCATACCAAACACACGATTGAATTTTATGAAGCGGCCGGCGGCTTTTCACCAACTATCGGTATCATCGGAGCCGTTCTCGGCCTGATCCACGTTATGGGCAACCTTTCCGATACTTCCAAACTGGGTGGAGGTATCGCCGTTGCGTTCGTTGCCACCATCTATGGCCTGATCATCGCCAATGTTGTCTGTCTGCCAATCGGAACAAAACTTAAAATACGGATGAAAGAGGAAATGCTGCGAAGGATCATGATTCTGGAGGGCTTGATCGCCATCCAGAACGGCGAGAACCCGCACTTCATTGAACAGAAGCTCAAAGCTTTCGTAGGCGGTCATTAAACAGTCATGGCACTCAAAAAAGAGCCTGAAAAACATGTTAACCACGAGCGCTGGCTCGTTTCCTACGCCGACTTCATCACACTTCTGTTTGCGGTTTTCGTTGTTTTGTACGCCATGGGACAGAGTGACAAAAAGAAGGTCGAAGAAGTCATGCAGTCACTCAAGGAATCATTCGGAATGGTCAACTCCGGCGCTCCGGCTCCAAAAGTCAATGTAATCCCCTCAAAATCGATCGCAATCATCCCGGCCCTCAAACCCGAATTATCCATAGCACCGACCGGGCGTCAGCGAAGCGGAATGGCAAAAGCGCGTGCAGAAGAGAAAGACTTCCGCCAGATCAAGACATCGGTCGAAGCTTATTTGATCAAGCGTGGCGCGCAAAACAAGGTTTCGCTTGAGATCACCCGTCGTGGTTTGACCGTAAGCCTCAAAGAAGCCGGTTTCTTTGACTCCGGCCAGGCGACCATAAAGCCGGAAGCGTACGAACTGATCAATACAATTGCGGAAATCATGACCCAGTACAATAATCCGCTGCGACTGGAAGGTCACACTGACAACGTACCGATCAGCACAGCACAGTTCCCTTCCAACTGGGAACTGTCCACCGCCCGCGCAACAAACGGCTTGAAATACCTGCTCAAGAATTTCGATGTTGAACCTGACAAAATCTCGGCCACCGGTTACGCAGAATTCCGGCCGATAGCCGACAACACAACCGTTGAAGGACGCGCCAAAAACCGCCGCGTTGATCTGGTCATGCTTTCCGGAGATGCAGAACGCGGTGAGCCATAACAATCCTGTCCACACCACTCCCCATCTGCTTTAATTCACACGTTTTCTAGCAAACAGATAAACCGCAGAATCCAACTCGGGCGGCAGCACTAAATGTCCCAGCTGCCGATCCTCACCGAATTCGAACAGCACCTGTTCCCCGTAATCAATCCAGTTTCCTGCAGCAAACTTATGTCGGCTGCTGATGACGATGTAGAGCTGCACGCTCCTGGTTCTAAAAACCTGTCGTTCAAAGCTGTTGTCCGCCGGGGGCCAGGAACAGATCACAACTTCCGGTGCATATTTCTGCAACGCCTCGCGCGCCTCCATTTTGACTACGCATTCCGGGTATCTTGCCGCCAGTTTCCAGCTGCAGTCATCCGTCGCAGTTATTGAAACTCCGGCATTCCCCAAAAAGTGCGACAACGCCCCATCACCGGCGGCGATTTCAAGACAGGAACGCGACCCTATCATCCGGGCGAGCTCATCAATCAGCCGCTTTGAATAAAAGCAGTAAATCCCCTCGGGCTGAACCAGTGGCATAAGCATTTTTTTCTGCCACAGAACGGGCCACAATAGCCGGAACCAGAACATGGATACCGGCTTGCGCACCAACCCCTCGGAGAACAAGAGCCACTGCGCAATATAACCGTTTAGCAGATTAAAGCGGACCTTGCCCTTCTCAATGCCGGTAGCCTCGGAAATGCAGTGCTGCTTAACGGCCAGATGAGCCATGCGACTGCTGATTAACTGCTGTAGGGTTGACTCCATTATTTTACTGTCACCACGGCTATTTTGACATTTTTTCGCCAGCAAACCGCCGCGCAGCTCCGATTGTTTCAGATACCCCTGCAACTCGGCCATTGTTCCGCCGCTGACAATCTCCGCAATATCAATCCTCACGCATTCCCACAAGTCAGGATATGCCGAACTGAGTTCGCTGAGAGAAGGGTTCGCCTTCAACCATTTGATAACATCTTCAGGAGTTTTGTTCTTCACAGGAATCCCTCTAGCTGCTTAATTTACAGTGTAGAAGTCGGGCCATTCGATACCCAAGCAGCAAAATGACTTATTGTGTCTCACCATCATGTTACCCTCCATCAACACTTAACAGGGGGTAAAATCATGGAAGCTATAACAATTGTCGGAATCGCGGTAGTTGCTGTCGGAGGGTACTACTCGGCGTTGGATTTTCTGGCCGATCTGGGAGTTCAGCTTAAAAAGAGTCCGGCAGAAAGAAGCAGAACAAGGCACTCCTCCTCAGACATCCACGCGCCGCAAAGAAGGGTCAAGAAGATGGCGGGGGTGAACATTTGAGAGAGCATTCAGCAGACTGCTTTTCACATTGGGAATATCGGCTTGCAGCTCTTTGAGCAGCCGCTTCATTTTTTTGCGCTGAATATCTGCCGTTCCACAGACCGGGCAACAGCAGCAGACCACAGGGAGCGAGGCCTCTCTGGAGAAACTGATAATATCCTCCTCCAGGACATAGACCAAAGGACGGATAACGGTCGTGACGCCGTTATCAGCCAGCATCGAAGCGGCCATGGATTTGAGGGAACCGACGAAGAACTGGTTCAGCAGGAGAGTTTCGATGAAATCATCCTGATGATGCCCCAACGCCAGCTTGTTGCAGCCCATATCCTGTGCCACTTCGTAGAGTGCGCCCCGCTTCAGCCGGGAGCACATTGAGCAATATGACGATCCGGGACGACGTTTTTCCTGGATAATATCGTAGTGTTCAGTAGGCACCATTCGGTATGTGAAGCCATTGTCCCGCAGAAATGCTTCAATCACCTCTGTCCGGTAACCCGGATAGCCGGAATCGATGTTTATGGCGACCAGCTCAAAAGGCACCGGCGCCCTGCGGCGCAAATCCTCCAGCAACAGCAACAGCGTATATGAATCCTTCCCCCCTGAAACGGCCACGGCGATCCGGTCGCCCTTTTCTATCAGTCCAAAATCGGCGATCGCTTTTCCGGTCCCATGACGCAACTTCCTGAAAAGCTGATTCCGCTTAAACTCCTCACATGGATTTTTCATCCAACTGCTCCTTCGTAAATGATGCTGCTGCATTGTTAAATGTCCCATTCCAAAATGGCTGGTTGATAGTCAGTTTCCGCTGCGACTAAAACGGTAGCCGACACCCCTGACTGTCAGAAAATGCTTTGGATGAGACGGGTCTGGTTCGAAATATTTACGAAGCCGGACAATGAAATTATCCAGCGTCCTGGTTTCGGTATCACTGCTGTAGCCCCAGACCGACTGAAGCAGTTCGCTACGTTGGATAGCGGCTCCTTCCTTGCGAAAGAAAAGTGCCAGGACGCGCACTTCCATCTCTGTCATGTCAATTTCACCCTGAGCTGTCTTAGCCCGGTACGAGAGCAGAAAGACCTCATTATCCCCAAAGCGGTACCCTTCTTCGACCGGCTCCGGCCTGTACCAGGCGGAGCGCCTCAGCATCCCCTTGACCCGCAGCAGAAATTCAACCAGATTGAACGGTTTGGTCAGGTAATCATCGGCCCCGTTTTCCAACCCCTCCACCCGGTCAGCATCTTCGGAGCGGGCGGTCAGCATCAGGATCGGAACTCTCGGATCGAGCTTCCGGATCAATCTGCAAGCATCAAAGCCATCCATGCCCGGTAGCATGACATCCAGAATTATCAGGTCGAATCGTTCGACTTCCAGCGACTTGAGCGCGCGTTCTCCCGTTTCAAAGTGGCTTATGCGGAAACCCTCTTCTTCAAGGTTGTAACAGATGCCGCGCGCCAGATGGATTTCGTCTTCAACCAGCATGATATGTGGTTTGTCGTTTACCATAATCAGATCCCTATACTGCCGGAATTTTAACCGTGAAGGTGCTGCCTTTGCCGAGTCCGTCACTTGAGACGCTCACCGTGCCGCCGTAACCCCGGATGACAGATTCAACAATATAGAGCCCCAGGCCGGTGCCGCGCACATTCTCACCGGGCGGTTGAACCCGATAGAAACGGTCAAACACTTTTTTCAGCTCCCGGCTTTCGAGACCTCGGCCCTGATCCTGAACAGAGAGTTGCAGAAAGTTCCCGGATTTGATGATCCGCACATTTATTTCGGGGCTCTGGGGCGAGTAAAGAATCGCATTTTCAAACAGATTGCGAATAACCATTCCCATCTCCTCCGGATCAACCATCGCCTTCAGGCCTGCTGCGGCTTCGAAGAAAATGTTGCCACCCTGCGGCAGGGTGATCCGCTCACGCTCCACGTGCTCTCTGACCAGTGCCGTCAGGTCGGTCGGGCGCTTTTCAGCCTGTTTGCGGCGCTGCTCCAGACGTGCCGCCATCAACAGGTTGTTGATCAGGTAGTGAAGGCGTTCTGTATCGGACAGCATTGTGCCGACAAAGGAGTCAAGTTTCTCTTCGTTGGGACGGCGCAGCCGGATTGTCTCAAGGTGAAGCTGAATGGATGCCAGCGGTGATTTCAACTCGTGTGTGACCTGGGCGATAACATTTCGTTGCTGCGCATACAGGTTGGACTGGCGGTTCCAGAACACGAAAATCACATAAGCGCCAATCAGGATCAGCAGCAGCATGCCGATCCCCTCCACCATGACCGGCCAGTTAAAACCGCCCCCGATAAGCTCCGGGCGGTATTTTTCCGCCAGCGCCATGAATTCTCTATGTTTGCCGATGAACCAGTAAATCCAGGAAACTACCAGCGTGATCCAGACCAGCTGAATCGCGATCATCGTCATAACCGGCGTAAAAATGCGACGCAGAAGCTGCTTCATTATTCCGATCCTGATTGTTGATTCATGCACACTCCGATGATTGAAAAACCGCTTTTGAGTACGCTCACCATTTTGTATACTTGTGAATCTTTCAGCACTCTGCTATAAACATCCCACTTTGGAACAGAGTTATAAATACAACATGGAGAGTATGTCAATGGCTGTTGTGGAATTCAAGAAACTTAATCGACAAATGATGCTATACCGGATAGTGCAAACCATCCTGCTGGGACTGCTGGTCTTTATGGCATTGAGTTTTCAAAGCCTGTTTGCGGTGCGAGGCAAGCCGGAACAATTTATCACCAGCCTTGCGGCCGCCATCATTATTCAACTGCTGCTGATCTATCCGGTCTACAAACTCGCCTGGCGCGATGCCGGAATCGAGATTGAAGGAAACGCCACCGGATTATCCAATGTCCAATTGACGGCACTGCGCAAGAAACGCCTGATCGGCGACCTCTGGAAGTTCTGCTCGGTCGTTTTTTTCATCGTCTTTGTCGCATTGATACCGGATGCCAAGAAATCTGCGGGCTCCTCGTTTTTTCTGGCCATAACCATCTTTTCGTTTTTACTGACCTGCCTGATGTATTTCCAATGTTTCAACTTCAGCGCCAAAAAGCAGATCAAAGCATTGAACTGATATTGCCTGACGATGGGGGCGCATGAATGCGCCCCTGCCGACCTGTTATTCTGACTTGAAGAATCGCTCCATCTTCCCGAACATCTCCCCCGAATCCCCCTTGACAATCTCCGTGTCCGGCAGCGAACGCAGAAAGGTTCTGCCATAGCTCTTGTTAATTACGCGCCGGTCCAGAATCAGCACCGCCCCGCGGTCGTCGCGGCTGCGGATCAAACGCCCGAACCCCTGACGGAATTTGATCACCGCCTGCGGCAGGGAAAAGTCTCTGAAAGCATCGCCACCGTCGGCCTTGATCTTTTCAGCCCGGGCTTGCTGGACCGGTTCGGTCGGCACCTGAAAAGGGAGACGGGTGATGATCACCAGCCGCAGCGCCTCACCTTTGACATCCACCCCCTCCCAGAAGGAATCGGTGCCGAACAGCACCGCGTTCCCCTCTTTGCGGAACTGCGCCAGCAAGGCATGGCGGCCGGTCTCGCCCTGCTTGAGCGAGCTCAGTCCCAGCTTGGCCAGCTTTGGAGCCAGCACGGTATAGACCCGGTTCAGCAGATCATAGGAGGTGAACAAAACAAAAGCGCCGCCGCGAGCCAGGGTGACAGCCTTCAGAATATGTGTTTCCAGCGCCTCGCGGTAGCCCGGTTCAGTCGGCTCCGGCATGTTGTCCGGTATTGCCACAAAGACCTGACTGGCATAGTCGAAAGGCGATTCCAGCTGCAGCTCCGTCAGGCGCTGCCTGGGGAGCAGGGCAAAACCGGTCCGTTTCTTCAGATAACCGAACTGGCCTCCCACGGTCAGCGTAGCCGAGGTAACGATGATTGTCTTGAGACGATCCAGCACGGTCTCTTTCAGCTGACCCGAGATATCCAGCGGCGCCGCGCAGAGCCGGGCCTGCACACCGCGAATGCCGCTTTTTGTTTCGATCCAGCGGCAGTATCCTTCCGCATCGGTCGTAAAAAAGAGAAGCCCGTCGGCCATGGCCTGCAAACGCCCTTCGATGCCTCCCGTATCAAGCAGCTGGTCGGCCAGCTTCTCCCGCAGTTTTTCCGGCAGGTCTCCGCAGCGGCGCAGCAGCGTACGCAGGGCCGAGGTGTAGTCGTTGACGCCATCTGCCAGTGTCTGCAGCCTCTGCCTGCACTCCGGCCAGAAGGCTCTGCGTTCAACTTCCGGCGTAATGCGCAGCTTCTGCTCGCGTCCGGCCAGGCCTCCGGCATCATGCTCAACCGAAAACGCCAGCCAATCCATGGTCTGCTCCGTCAGACCGGACAGGTCATGGGCCTTGGGGAGCAGATGGGTTTCCAGCAAGCCGGACAATTCGGCGTAAAGCCCATCCTGCGACTCAGGCAGGTCACGGGTGATGCGCGAAGAGATGATCGTCAACAAACCGGCCCGGTTGGTCTTATGCGGCACCAGCCGCTGCAGCTGTTTGAGAATTCCGCTGCGGGCGATGGTCAGTGACAGGTGGCTGGTGGCCACATCCTCCAGATGGTGCCCTTCGTCAAAGACCAGACGGGTGAAGGGGGGCAGAATGGCGGTGGCATCGTAGCCGGTCTCTTTTCTGAGGACTATGTCGGACAGCAGCAGGGCGTGATTGACCACCAGCACCCTGGCGGCCGACGACTCGCGCCGGGCCCGATAGAAAAAGCAGCGGTTGAAATGCTTGCAGCGTGAACGGCTGCACTGGTCGGCTTCGCAGCAGACTTCCTCCCAGACCGTGTAACGCGGAGTGAAGGTCAGGTCGCTGCGGCAGCCGTCCTGACTGGCGTGACTCCACTCGATAATGGTGGTCAGTTCGGCCGAGGATTCATCCGGAAACAGGGATGGTTCGGCCTCGGCATGCTCCAGTTTGCGAAGGCAGGCGTAATTGCTGCGCCCCTTGACCAGGGCCGCCTTGAACTCGACTTTTGAATTGCGCGCCAGAAAGGGAAGGTCTTTGCGGATCAGCTGTTCCTGCAGGTTGATCGTATTGGTGGAGATCACAACCCGCTCGTTGTTGCGCACCGCCCAGAGAATGGAGGGCACCAGGTAGGCCAGCGACTTGCCGGTGCCGGTGCCGGCTTCCACCAGCACCACGCCATCACGGTTGAAAGCCTCGGCCACGGCAAAAGCCATGCGGACCTGTTCGGCGCGCTGTTCATACCCCTTCAGGTGGGCCATCATGCCGTCAGGGGCGAAGACCCGGCCAATCTCCTCCAGTGAGAGCAATTCGCCTTTTCTTTCGGTGTGGGGGGTCACGACCAGGTAACAGCGCAAGCAGTCGTTATCAACAATCGAGAAGCCGATACCCTGGTTGCCGGCCACCGAAGCGATCTCCATATCAGCTGAAGAGGGGGTCAGGTCACCGGACGGGTGATTGTGAACGACAACATCACCGGTCGAGGCACGCACCATAATAGCCGGCACGGCCTGCTTGCTGCCACGCGCGATGACTTCGACTTCACAGACGACGCCTTCCACATTGGTGCGGCCGATGAAAAAAACTTCGTTGCCGCTGGCGGCGGTAATTTCGTGCCGCATCAGAGCACGGCAATCTTCTGTAAAGTGCGTTTCCATAAGTTGGCCACAATAGCACAGGGCAGTAAAAAAGGCACCGTTGAATCCCGGTGCCTCTGTCTGTTTTTTCTGATGGTTTTACTGCTCAGTTGACCAATATCCCTACCAACCCCGCCCCGATGATCACAACCATCGGACTGACTTTGGTCCATTTGAATATTACGAATCCGATCACCAGAATTATGAATTCCTTTATTCCGGTCAGTGAGGAGGCGCCCAGGTTCCAGGCTGCAGCCGCAACCAGGCCGACGACTGCCGGCAGCAATCCGTCCAGGGTGGATTTGATGATGTCGATGTTTTTGAGGCGGTCATAGTTGCGGCCGACGACCAGCATCAAAATAACGCATGGCAGAAAGATGAATACCGTGGCGACCAGGCCGCCCAGAAAACCGCCGGCCCGGAAGCCGGTAAAGGTGGCCAGCATGGCCAGCGGGCCGGGGGTCAGCTGGGACAGCGCCAGGCCATCCAGGAATTGGCGCAACGTCAGCCAGTGGTATTGATCAACCATAATGTGGTTCAGGAGCGGGATCAGCACATAACCGCCACCCACAAAAATCAGTCCGATCCGGAAATAGATCCAGGCCAGAGAAAACAGCGACGCCATCAGTTGCACCTCCGGCGGTAGAAACTGGCGCACAGTGACCAGAGTGCCGCCGCCAGCAGGACCCAGGCTGCATTCAGCTTGAGTACGACCGTGGCGGCAAAGGCGGCCAGCGCCATCAGGAGTCCGCTCCCCCCCTTGATCTGCTTACGTCCCATATCGATCGCCACCACCACGATCAACCCGATGACGACCGGATTGGTCCCCTTGAGGGCGGCCTGAAGCTGGGGCAGTTTATTGTAGGTGAAATAAAGCCAGGAGAGCAGCGAAACCAGCAAAAACGAGGGTGTGATAAATCCGACGGCAGCCGTAATCCCGCCCCGGATGCCGCGCAGGTGGTGTCCGGTAAAGGTGCAGACGTTTAGAGAAAAAGGCCCCAGAATCTGCCCAAAAGCCAATCCGTGCAAAAACTCCTCGGAAGTAATCCACCCTTTCTCTTTTACGCAGATTCTCTCCACCAGCGCGACTATCGCCATACCGCCGCCAAAACCGGTCAGACCGATCTTGGCAAAGGTCAGAATGATCTCAATCAAACTCACATTTTGCGTTCTCTTGTCCATTCCGGAGTTATAGCAGGAAGTTTTCCGGTGCGCCAAGCTAAAATGGCCGGAGGATACCCCCGGCCGTTTGGATCATTTAGCAAGTCAGGCCGGTTCTTCTCCTAAAAAACAAAACCGACCGTCACCTGGAACTTGTCGTTGTCCAGCGGGACTTCACCAGCGGCGCGGCGGTCACCGAAGAATTGATAATCAGCCTTGATTGCCACGGACGGGATTGGAAGGAACGATACTCCCACTGTTGTATAATTGCGGTCGAACCTGCCGCTTGTTTTGCTTGGGTCAGCGGCGCCGCCATGCTGTGTGTTCAGCTCGGAATAGCGGGCGAAGAGCACTGCATCAGCATTGGAAAGCCTGCCTTGTTTCCAGGCTGAAGGTAATGCGTGCCATGCCCCCTCTACCCAATAGCCGGACATGTTCCTGCCGATTTCGGTATTCAGCGACTCCGGGCGATCCTGATAAACATGCACATATTCGCCGGCCAATTCAAAGTCGCTGATGCGATAGCGGCCATCAACTGCTGCAATAGTGGTATATGCGGTAGAAGTGCCGCTGGAAGCCGAGTTGCCGGAATAGAGCGACAGTGAGGTTCTCAACCCATCCACTGGACGCAGGTCCAGGCGACCGGCCACTGCGAAGTTGCGGTTATTATCCTTTTTAAAGCCCTGCCTTCCCTCTCGCACTCCTTTCGCAGCATCGAAATTGGTCCCATCGAGCCCCGACACGGCCATCAGCTGGTAATCGACTTTCTTGTGAAGCGCACCGCTGATGCCAACCCCCATCTCCTGCCAGGTGCTTGGAATCAGGTACATATCCAGAGCCGGCCTGGCGCTGGAGTAAAAGTTGGTCGGCTCATGGTTTTGGTTGATGGCCCCCATCGGGAGCAGCATCACCCCGGCATTAACGTTCAGGGCCGGGTTCAACTTGAAGGTCAGATAGGCCTGCTCCACAGAAATGCTTCCATCCGCGCCGCCGTCACTGCCGCCATGTTCCCATTCCAGTTCCGAGTTGAATTCGATCCAGTCCGAAAGCTGCGATGTCACATTCAGTACGACGCGATGCGGATCAAGCGTATTTCCCCCCTTGCCGTTGCCATTGTCTTTTTTGAAGATGTACTCCAGCTCGCCGTAGCCGCTGATTTTGGTGTTACCCCAAAGCTTCTTCAGGTACTCGCCGTTATTTGCGGCCGGTTCGCTTTTTGCCTTGACCTGTTGCTCGTCTGCTGCTTTTTCAGCCAGAAGCTTCTGAATCTTGCCGTTGATTTCGTCCAGCTGCTTTTGCAGATCCGGGACACTCGTCTCCGCGTGGGCGGAAGAGTTAACCGCAAACAGTCCAACCAACAAAGATGCTACCAATCCAACTTTCTTCATTTCCTACCTCCTGTGATGTGGTGACTTAACGCCACCTTGACTTTGATTATTATTATCAGTAACTCGGCAAAAAAACACGGAGATCAACTGCACGAATTGCACGACAGTTAGTCACCGATTATCGATTGCATGGGTCTGTTTGATTTAGATCCGGACGGATATTAAACAGGATGCTCTTTTCAGGTGGGCACACGCTTTGTTATTATTTGACAGCGCCTTGTGATAATGAATTTTGAATTCAATAACATCCGGGCAAGTGCGTTGTCAACATTATTTTACAGATAATGCTCTACCGCAAACCACGGGAATCGTATTGCTATCAACCGGCTATTTGGCCACCGCCAACAGCACAACCCCTGTCAACATCAGAAACATACCGATCAATCGCAACCGGGAGAACGCCTCCCGCAGCGCTCTGGCGCCGAAAAACACTCCGATCAACATCGAGATTTCTCGGATGGGGGCGACGTAACTGAGCTTGGCCTTGGTCATCGCAAACAGCACCAGCGTATATGCCAGGGGTGACAATATCCCGACCGCCAGTATATAGCGTCTGTTCTCCTGCCATTGCCGGAGCAGCAACGGCCTTTGACTCAGCGCCTGCGGGGCAAGCAGAAGGGTCCGCAATCCCAGGCCGAGCACATAATACAGCACCGGTGCCATGGCAAGCGTTTTGACCGCCCACCCGTCTATCAGCGTATAAAGACCGATGAACACCCCTGTGAGACACCCCCAGATTACGCCCTGCAAAGCCGCCCCGGATGCTCTGTGCAGATTTGTGCCGCCCGAAATCATGAATATGCCGGAAACAACCAGTGCAATGCCTAGCCAACCCATAATACTTGGAGATTCCGCAAGAAACAGCATTGCTCCGGCGATTGAAAAGAGCGGACCGGTTCCTCTGGCAAGTGGATAGACAATTGAGAAATCACTTACTTGGTAACCGCGCTGAAGAACCAATGAGTAGACGACATGCACCAAAGCACTGGCAACAATTGCAATCCAGGCGTTCAGGCCGAGTTGGTGGGAGTTGTTAAGCCAGGAAATTACACCGAAAGGAAAGGCCGCCGTAATACTGACCACTCCGAACAGCCAGACAAACGTCAGGCCGCCGGATGCCTTCTTGGCAAAATAATTCCATAGTGCGTGGAGTAACGCCCCTGAAACAACAAGTATGAGTGACTCCAAATTCATGCCGGGTTTATAGCAGTTACGGCTCTTTAGCGGCAAGGTAAAACGACGGGTAAAATATTGCCTGAATCAGTCGCTCCGTGGTACTAATAAAAATCTAAAGGCATCCGCTCCCCACCCATTTATTGTGAAGGCTGGGGCATATTTCAAACCGAGGAGTCCGATAATGTCCTTTCGTACCATCGAATGGCGCGACGACGCTGTGATCATGATCGACCAGACCCGTCTGCCAAACGAAGAAATTTACAACAGCTACACCGACTTCAAATCCGTGGCCGACGCCATCCGGGGAATGATCATCCGGGGAGCACCGGCCATCGGCGTGGCTGCCGCCATGGGAGTGGCGCTGGGAGCCCGCGAGATCATTGCCGACACTTACGATTCGTTCTATCGCCAATTGGAGAACGTCTGCGACGTACTGGCCCGCACCCGCCCGACGGCGGTCAATCTCTTCTGGGGCATCGAGCGCATGAAGCGGGTCGCAGAGGAAAATCGGGATAAAAGCCTCGATAAAATTCGCGATATATTAAAGAAAGAGGCGATCAAGATTGAGCAGGAAGACCTGACCATCTGCAAGAATATCGGCAAGTGGGGTGCCACCCTGATCCCGGAAGGAGCGACCGTATTGACTCACTGCAACGCAGGCGGGCTGGCCACAGCCGGCTACGGAACGGCTCTGGGTGTGATTCGTGCCGCCCAGGAGGCCGGAAAAAACATTAAGGTTTTTGCGGATGAAACCCGCCCCTGGCTGCAAGGCGCCCGCCTGACCGCCTGGGAATTGATGAAGGACGGCATACCAACGACACTGATCTCCGACAATATGGCCGGTTTTTTCATGAGCAAGGGGGAGATCACCTGCTGCGTGGTTGGTGCCGACCGGATCGCCGCCAATGGCGACACCGCCAACAAGATCGGCACCTATTCGGTAGCGGTATTGGCCAGGGAAAACAATATCCCCTTTTATGTGGCTGCGCCGGTTTCGACCCTGGACCTGACTCTGTCCGACGGCAGCAAAATCCCGATCGAGGAACGGCCGGACAACGAGGTGACTCATATCAAGGGGGTCGCAATCGCACCGGAGGGGGTCAAGGTTCGCAACCCGGCTTTTGATGTGACACCGGCCCGCTACATTACGGCCATCATCACCGAGAACGGCATCGTCAAGGACGATTATCGCGCCGGTTTGCGCAGGGTTGCGGGTAAATAAAATGCCTCAGGAACGCTTTTCAGAGGATTTCCATCGCATCATCGCCATCGACGATAAAGCTGACCGGGTGCGGGAACTGGCCCTGCTTCTGGAGTCGCACGGTTATCAATACGGTGCCCGCTCCGCTGAGAACATCACGATGTTCCAGCCGCTTTTTTCGGCTGAAGAACTGTATCGGATTGTAATTCTCTCGCTTTTGACACCCTCCCCCGACCTGGCCCTGAACGCTTTCGAACGCCTGACTGGTGTGATCTCGCCGGACGACATGGTCGTACTGGCCGGACGAAAAAAACGACTGGCCCAGTTTTTGATGTTGTGTGGCTCTTCACCGTTTCTGGTGAATCTGATTTACAAAACCCCCGAAACCCTTCGCATGCTCTTCCTTGACAACGGCATCGACACAGCACGTAATTTTGCCAGCATGCTGAGCGCCGTGGAAAGCTTGGTGGATAACGATACCGATTATGCGTCGTTGCAAAAACAGCTGCGACTATTCAAGCGAGCTGAAATCCTTAGAATTGCAGCGCGTGACCTGAACGGCCTGGCGGTTATGGAAGAGGTCACCGACGAGCTTTCAAGTCTGGCTGCGGCCTCACTGCAGATGGCCTACCTGGTTAGTCGCCGCTGCCTGGTCAAGGAATATGGCTGCCCCTTATTGTCCACTCCGGACGGATTGCGGGAAGCTGAAATGACCGTTATCGGCATGGGTAAACTGGGGGGGCGGGAGCTGAATTTTTCGTCCGATATCGACATAATTTATTTTTATGAGTCGGACAAGGGTGAAACGTCCGGTGTAGAAAACGGTTCCGGCTCACGCAAGGGGGTCGTTTCGCTGCACACATTCTTCAACAAATTGGGAGAATTGATCAGCAAGGCTCTTTCACAGGTAACTGAAGACGGCTTTGTTTTCAGGGTCGATGTGGGACTGCGACCGGAAGGCAAATCTGGGGATATGGCGGTTTCGCTCCGTTCGGCCGAAGTGTATTACGAATCCTGGGGACAATCCTGGGAACGCACCGCCATGCTCAAGGCCAGGCCGGTGGCCGGCTCGCTGGAACTGGGCGAGCAGCTGTTAAAAATGCTGCAGCCTTTCGTTTACCGCAAATATCTCGATTACAACCTGATCGAGGATATGAAGAACATGAAGCAGAAGATCGACGTTTCCCTGGCCCGTTCGATGGAGGGAGAAATCAATCTTAAGCTTGGGCGCGGCGGCATCCGCGAGATCGAATTTTTCATCCAGGCCTTACAGCTGGTCTATGCCGGGAAGAATCCGAATTTGCGGGAGCGAAACTCGCTCAAGGCGCTGAAAACACTGTTAGAGGCACGCCTGATCAATGAAAATGATTACAACAAGCTGCGGGATGCCTACCGGTTTTTGCGTTCCACCGAGCACCGCATCCAGGTTGTCCAGGAGCGCCAGACCCACAATCTTCCGGGCAAGCCGGATGAAATGCTGGCGCTGGCCCGGCGCTGCGGATATCTGAGAGCGGGCGGGCTTGAACGTTTCAATCAAGTTCTGGAAAATCACCGCAGCAATGTTTCCATCATCTACGGCACCCTGTTCCATTCAAGAGATGAAAAGCTGCAGCAGGACTTGAATCCTGAAACACTACTGTTTCTTGACCAGCGGGCCGACTCCGATTTGGTCAAGGATATGCTGGCTGAAAGGCGTTTCGAAAATGTTGACCGGGCTTACGAGAACCTGGCATTGCTGCGCCGAGGGCCGGCCAAGGGAAACCTGACCGAGCGCAGCCGCCGCAATCTGGAAAAAATCACCCCGTTGCTGCTCCAGAAAGTATTTGATTCTCCCGATCCGGACATGGCTCTGGTAAATCTGGAGCGTTTCCTGTCGGAGATCGCTACCCGTCCTTCATATTATGCCCTGCTGGCTGAAAACCGTGAAACGAGCAAACTGCTGGTTTCGCTATTCGGCATGTCCGAATTTCTCTCCAAAATCCTGATCAGTCATCCGGAACTGCTGGACAGCATGGCCTCCAGCACTTACACCTCGACCCCCAAAACGATCGAAGTTATGACAGCAGAACTGGACATCCTGCTGGAGCAGAGTGATTATTTCGAGGACCGCCTGGATGTGCTGCGACGCTTTCGAAATGAGGAGTTTCTGCGCATCGGCCTGAACGACATCCATGGCAAGCTCCTGCAGGGCGAGGTAACATCGCAACTCAGCCTGCTCGGCGAAACCTGCCTTGCCGCAGCCTACCGCCTGGCAGTTTCGGAACTGAAACGCTTTGGAAACCCGGTCTACCAGTTTGAAGGGCATGCCGTCAAAGCAAGTCTGGCGATCATCGGCATGGGAAAACTTGGTGGCGGCGACCTGAACTACCACTCCGACCTGGACATCATCTTTGTCTACGATCATAAAGGGTACACCGATGGTGAAAAACAGATTTCCAATCACGAGTACTTTGCCAAGCTGGCCCAAAAGATCATCTCGGTTCTGACAATGCAAACCCGCGAAGGGTATGTTTATAAAATTGATACGCGCCTGCGCCCCTCAGGCAATGCCGGCCCGCTCGTAACTTCGCTGGAGTCATTCCTGGAATATCATCGCAAGGAGGCCCAGATCTGGGAACGTCAGGCTCTCACCAAAGCCCGGGTCGTACTGGGCGACCAAACGCTGGCCGGACAACTGAACGACGTCATCCGCCACACCATCTACGGGGCCACAATCGACGATGATGGGCGCGCCGAGATCCATCGCCTGAGAATGCGAATGGAGAACGAGCTGGCCAAAGAAAAAGAGGGGAGCTACAACATCAAAACGGGACGTGGCGGGATGGTGGATGTGGAATTCACCATTCAATATCTTCAGTTACGTTATGGCTGCAGCTACCCGGAATTGCGCAGCACCAACACGATCGTGGCACTCAAGGAGATCCGCTCCCTGAAATTGCTCCCCGACGGAGATGCGGAAACACTGCTGAGCGGCTACAAGTTTCTTCGCAAAATGGAAAACCGGCTGCGTATTATCCACGACTATTCGGTTAATGATCTGGCCGGACCTCAGAATTATATGAACAAGCTGGCCCGACGATTGGGATATGATCCGAAACTGAAGAACCCCGGAACTGTACTGATAGATGACTATGAAGAGACAACCGGAAAGATCAGGGATGTTTATGAGCGTGTTTTCTGTGTTGCAACTGACTAAAGGAGGATTTCAGCATGAACATTCGCAAGAAGTTTCTCGATTATGAGTATGAAGAGGTTCTGGACGGGCGGGTTCGCGAACTTATCCGGGTTGGCTGCGCCATTGCGGTCGGATGCCCGACCTGATTCAGGAAACACTTCGCGGTCGCGAAGTCGGAAGGAGCCAACGATGCCGAACTGCGTGAAGCGGTGGCCTACGGGATGATCGCCCCGGGAGGGCGCGCCAAGAATTTTGGATTGGAAATGCTGAATGAAATTAAAACCGGCGAGTAAACAAAACCGGGCGAGATAATGAATCTCGCCCGATTTTGTCTGATGGCTACATTTGTGCGGGTTCTTCCAACAGTAGAATCTGGCTTAAGGCAGCATCAATCTTTGACACATCAACAATCGTATTGAAACATGGCCCAAAGGGGCGTTCATTGAGGATACCGATCACCGGCAATGGATAGCAGTCCTTGATGCCGGAAGTCAGGTCACGCTCACAGGCGACCGCCAGAACCAGCTTCGGGCGTTTTTCAACAATCACCTTGCGAGCCAGCGTGCCGCCCGTCGCAACCGAGATATCAATCTTGTACTTGCGGCTGATGTCCACGAGGCCTTTGATGTCACATCGGCCGCACTGTACGCATTTTTTTATATCTCCGGTGACTTTGATTTCGCAATCAAAGAGCTGGATGCAATGCGGAAGCAGGACGAGGACCCGGTCCGGCCTGACTTTCTGACGTTGGGAAACGACCAGGCTGTTGTTCATTGCAATAAAGGATTGGCGAATCTTATCCTTGTCAACCCCCAGTAACCTGCCGACAAATTCAATTACCGGCAGCAGAAACTTGATCACGACCAGTCGCATGAATCGGGTAAAAAAGATATCCTTGCCAAGCGCCGTTGTCAGAACCAGAAGTCCGGTGCCCAGGATGGCAATGCCGGAAAGTGACATCATTATGATGCCGACTATATGGGGCAGGTTGGGATGGATGTTAGCCAGGCCCCGGTTGGGGATCCACCAGATCAGAAAGATCACCGCCACCACAATCAGGCAGGTCAAACCCATCAAACTAACAAACAGCCGTTTGCGCGGCGGAGCCGTTTTTTCTTCTGCCATTGTCATTGTCCAGGCTCTCCACACTCTTCACGCCCCAGCAATACGCCTTCCGTAATCGGGAAACCGGCCAGAAAACTGCCGACGTCAAGTCTTTTTTTGCCAGCCAGCTGCAGTTCCTGGATAAGCAGACTGCCTGACAGACAAGCCACTTCCAGCTGCCCTCTTGATGATTTCAGAACCGTCCCGGGAGGCCCTGCCCCGTCGCCGGTTTTTGTGCGGAATATCTTAAGCACCTGTTCTCCAAGATGAGTGAAGGCTCCCGGCCAGACTGACATACCGCGAATCTGGTCATGTATGGCGCGGGCATTTCGATGCCAGTTGATCAAACCATCCTCTTTCTTTAGCATTGAGGCATAACAGGTATCATCATCACTTTGTGGCTGAGGTGTGATATTCCCCGTCTTCAGCAGTTCCAGGGTTTCCGCCAGGAGATCCGCTCCCAGTGCAGCCATGCGGTCATGAAGCGAAACGATGTCCTCGTTTTCATCAATAGCTGTTTTGCGCTGCAACAGCATCGGGCCGGTATCAAGCCCCGGATCCATCAGCATGGTGGTAGCTCCGGTTTCGGTTTCGCCATTGATGATGCACCAGTTGAGCGGAGCGGCACCCCGATAGCGGGGCAGAAGTGAGGCGTGGACGTTAATGCACCCGTGCGGCGGAATATCCAGCAGCGCCTTGGGGAGAATCTGACCGAATGCAACCACCACGATAACATCCGGCTCCAACTGCCGAACCAAATCTACAAAAGCCGCCTCGCGAACCTTTTGCGGCTGGAATACTGGGATATCGAATTTTTCCGCCAGTTCCTTGACTGGTGGCGGCATCAGCTTCTGTCCCCGTCCTTTGGGACGATCCGGCTGAGTTACCACAGCCACCAGGTTTTCATTACGGTCAATCAGTTTCTGCAAGGTCGGGCAAGCAAAATCGGGGGTTCCCATAAAAATAATTCGCCAGCCGGTCATTGACTCTCCTCGGCAGCCCTGCGTGCTTTGCGCTGAAACAGCTCGCGCTTGAGAGCTGAAAGGTGATCTATAAATAGAATTCCGTCCAGGTGGTCAATTTCATGCTGAAACGCGATTGCCAGCAGATCATCGGCCTGCCAGGTACGTTCAACGCCTTCAATGTCAAGAGCTTTGACGACCACACGGGCGTGGCGACGGACATTGGCGGCATATTTGGGCACGGAAAGACAACCTTCTTCTTCGTATGCCTCACCTTCAGCATGGACAATGACCGGGTTGATGGCTGCTATCAGCTCGGATGGCTCATCCTTGGAAGCCAGATCAATGACGATAACACGCTGATGCACGCCGACCTGCGGTGCAGCAAGACCGATTCCGGGAGCTGCGTACATCGTTTCCGCCATGTCACGGACCAGTTCACGCAACGCATCATTGATTATGGTAACCGGCACCGACTTCTTCTTGAGTTCGGGATTGGGATAAGTGAGAATTGTTCGGATCATATTCATCCTTAATTGATGTAATTAAACTCTGATGATACTATTTCAGAGTGATAAAATCAATTTTCATCTTTGCTGTACCAGCGAGGTTCGGGCATGACTGATCCGATCAATGAAATAAGCGGCACGAAGAATACTTCTGCTGGGGGTACCTACAGCGGGGGACGTTCTGCGGATGAGCATAAAAAGAAAAAACCAAATGTGCAGGAGCAGGACCTGGTCGAGATATCCCAAACGGCCAGAGACCGCTCCTCAGGTAAATCCCGGAAGAGCATCCTGGACTACCTGAAGGAGCTGCTGAAATGAAACGGGTTTGGCCGGGTCAGCCAAAAAAACTCTTGTCCTTTTCGTATGCGGCAACAAAGTTGTCCACCAATATTTCCATATCCTGCTGCCCAATTCCAAGGCGTTTTGCCGGTTCGGTTTCATGGAGTTCAAGTTCTTCGTCCGGTTCACGGGTACCCACTCCCACCTTGTGGCAAAACATATTGGCCAGACCGACCACACACGCCAACCGCACCTGATAAGGGTCTTCATCTTCGACAAAGTCAAATGTGTGATGTTTCAAGACGGCGTGCATCAAAAGATCAGGAAAGTTCCATTTTTTTATAACCAGACCACCGACCTCGGAATGCGTGTATGGATAAACCTGCCGTTCGGCCTCCGCAAAAGATATCTGGTCGTTGTAGCATTTCTGCATGGCGGACTGAAATTGTTGGCTGTCCATGGTGTTCATGATTATTTTGCCGATATCGTGGAAAAGCCCTCCAAGAAAAGCTTCTTCCTCATTTGCCGCACGAGTCGCTTTAGCTATTATTCGAGCCGCCAGACCGGCACCGAATGAGTGTTCCCAGAGCATTTTTTCTGTAAGTCCGTAAGGTTTGTAGACCTGCTTTACTGAAGCTGCAACGACAAGGCTTTTCAACGTGCTGAACCCAAGAACCATTATGGCGTGCGACAGTGTCTGAATCTGCCTTTGGCAGCCATAAAATGACGAGTTTGAAATTTTGAGCACACGGGCTGCAACGGCCGGATCTGTGGCAACGACTTTGGCCAGTTCTTCAGCGGACGCGTTCTCGCTTTCTATAAGCTGCATGACCTTGGTGGCGACTACCGGAATTGTCGGCAAATCGCTGGCGGTCATGATCATGATTTCAAGTTCTCTGTTCATAGAAACCCCTGCTGATTTTCGAGGTGTTGCCATTTGACACACTCACATCCCGATGACATTATCCCATTCCGCATCAAATAATCAAGCATTTAGCCTATAACATTGAAATCCGGCCTGCTCGTGTGTATAATCGCGCACCACTACTCTTGAAAGCCAGGGATACTCTAAATATGCATATATTACGAACATACCTTACACTGACGTGCGCCACGCTACTCTTGACCGGATTCAGTTGGGGATTCGGTACGGACCCATGCAAGGAGGCATTGGAAAAGGCGGCTTCTCTGGAAGAAATTCAGGATGACGCGCAGATGCGTCAGGCTGAGGCAGATACTATTGCAATGTGCCCTGATGGGGCCGCTGCTCACTTTGTAACGGCCCTGCAATTGCAGCGAGTCGGCAACCTTGATGGCGCTGTGGCAGAGTATCGCAAGGCCCTGAGACAGGAGCGTTCCTTCGCTCGCGCCAGCGGCAACCTGGGTCTCCTGTATGCGCAGAAAGGAATGAATGACGAAGCTTCAGTTGAGTTGTCACGCGGCTTGTCTGCAGTTCAGAACCCACTTTACCACAAGGCGATTGCCCGCATTTTTGCCGAACGCAAAGTTTACCCGTTGGCCATCTATCACTTCAACGAAGCGGGCAAAGAACTGACTCGCGATGCATCCATATTTGCCAGCCTGGCTGAAATCTACAGTGAAATGGGGCAACCGGACAAGGCACTTGAGGAATACCGCCGGGCGTTAACGGCCAATCCCGGATACGAAAAAGCATATGTCGGCAGCGCAACCATCTACATCCAGCGCAATAACCTTGACCAGGCAATTGAACAGCTGAAGAAAGTTGAAGCCGCTAATCCTCAAAATCGAGAAGCTCATTTGCTACTTGCCGACATTTATGAAAAAAAGGGTGATGCCAAGCAAAGCGAGTATCACAAACTATTGGGGGGCAAGGGCAAAGCTATACCGGAAGCCCCTGTCAAACCGACGCAACAAGTAGCCGCAACCGAAAATAACAAGGAACTGGAATACCTTAAATCGGCAGCCAAAGAGAATCCTGGAGATGTCGCCAACTACGAAAAGCTCGGCGACATCTACCGTGCTGCAGGAAAAGATGCCGAAGCGCTTGACGCATACCGTGAAGCAGCCCACCTTAACAGTACCAAGAGCGATGTTTATCTTAACCTTGGCCTTCTCTACGAAAAGAAGTCACAGTTTGACGAGGCGGTGGTGGCATATAAACGCGCCATTAAAGTCAACCCAGGCAACGCCGAAGCACACTTGAGACTGGGAGACATACGCTATTCCCGCGGAGTTCTCGCGGAAGCAGCAGTACATTATTCGGAATTTCTCAAACTAAAACCTGAGAGCCCGGATATCCACCTCAAATTAGCCCGCATATTTGCGAAAAGCAAGGAAACGACTTTAGCAATTGCATCGTACAATTCAGTACTGGCCTACAGCCCGAACGACGCCGATGCAAACCGTGAGATCGCCGCCTTGTACAAGGCCAAAGGTGATAATGAAAAAGCTATCAGCCATTACAAGAGGGTTTTAGCGCTGCACAAGGACGATTCCGAAGTGCGGACAGCCCTTGTCTCAATTTATGTAAAGAACAAGCAGTACGACGAGATTACCGCTCTTCTGAAAGAAGCCGCAGAAATCAATCCTGATGATCCCAATAATCACTACAAGCTGGGCTTGATCCATGATTTTAAAAAAGATTATGAAAGCGCCGAAGCAAGCTACAAGAAAGCGATAGAAATCAAGCCGGACCATGCCCGTTCTCTGAACGCATTGGGTCGTCTCTACATGAAGGCCGGAAAATTGAGCGAGGCCAAGGAAACGCTTGAGGCTGCAAAAAAAGCGGACCCCACAATGGAAGAGACCTCCGTGCTGCTTAATAATATTCGTGATGAATTCAACCCGGAACCGCACAAGATCAGCAAAGGCAAAAAAGGCAAGATCAAAAAGTCCAAAAAAGGTTCTAAAAAGTCAAAAAGTTCAAAAACCACTAAAAAAACATCCGGTGGTAAAAAAACAAAAAAGAAGTGACCGCTGGCGGACAGGAATAGACTGTCTACAAAACTGAAATCCGAAAACAACCAAATTCTGACTCCACGGAACTCAGCGACTGGATATACTTATGATTTATCAGCCCGGTACAGACGTTTATTTCCCCTACGATATTCAGATATCCTCTCACTATTGGCGCTCTCTTGAGTTGGGTGCGATTTCAGCCAGCATCAAAGAGCGAGGCCTGCCTCGCATTCTGTTTTTCCGACAACTGGCTTTTAAACTTAACAGCATCCGCCCAAAGGAATCCGGTTTTGTGCATGCGGGAGAGCTGAACCTGTATGCGACCCTTCTGCGTGCATTCCGGCACCTGATTGACAAGACATCTGAAGGTCCGGCGTTGTCAAATGCTTTGAGACAAGGCGGCACAGATCCGACTGGGCATGAGATGAGGCTAGCGACACAACGCTTTGTTGAGTTGTTTCCACCAGAAGATGTCCTATGCGGCATGACCGATGGAACCTCATGGCTTCAAAACTCGGATTTGCAGGAGAAAAGAACCAACCTGCTGCTTCGCGAAATGCTCCTGTTGCGCCTGGCTTCAGGCAATCCGGCCGTTGACAGCTTTCGTGAGCTGATTGACGACAAATCATTATCCTCCTCGCCACATTACTCAAACATATTGGACTCACTAAACAACTCCCTGAAAGACGGGCCTGTCCTGAAAGGTCTCCAGCGTACTCTGATTGACGAACTGCTATCGGCGGTCAACTCATCACCCACCTCTCTGGCCGGACAGGTTGGTTACATCCGCAGCCATTGGCAGGCCATACTTCCACCAGATATTATTCATGAAGCAGAAACCGCCCTTGATATGCTCTACGAAGAACATCGGGAGCGCGGAATGGGAACCGGGGAACCTCCCCCAGCTCCTGTGCTGGAATTCGGCCACAGGTCTGATTCTTCAGACAGGCACGGGGAACGACCGGGTGGCGGATCGGTTTTTTCTGGTTTTGATTACCCCGAATACGAGAATTTTTCCCAAGACACGGACTGGATGTCCAATGTCGTTCTCATGGCCAAAATGGTCTATGTCTGGCTGGAGCAGCTTAGTCGTTTGCACGGCTATCCAATCACCCGGCTTGATCAGGTGCCGGATGCTGAACTTGATCGATTGGCAAATTGGGGTTTCACTGGCCTCTGGCTGATCGGATTATGGGAACGCTCGGCTGCATCTCAACACATCAAGCAGATTTGCGGCAACCCGGATGCGATCGCTTCCGCCTACTCGCTTTACGACTACGAAGTCGCTGCAGACCTGGGCGGTTGGGATGCATTGGCCAACCTGCGAGATAGGGCACTCAGGCGTGGCATCCGACTGGCCAGCGACATGGTGCCAAACCATACCGGCATTTATTCCCGCTGGGTGGTCCAGCACCCGGACTGGTTTATCCAAACCGACTACCCTCCCTTTCCAAACTACCAGTTCAATGGCGCTGACCTGTCTGAAGATGAAAATATCTGCATTCAGATCGAGGATGGCTATTGGAGCAAAAGTGACGCCGCCGTTGTTTTTAGACTCCACGATCGTCGTGATGGGCGCACGCGTTACATCTACCACGGAAATGACGGCACCAGTATCCCCTGGAATGACACCGCTCAGCTCAACTACCTGATCCCGGAAGTACGCGAATCGGTTATTCAAACGATTCTGCACGTAGCCCGCAACTTCCCGATCATCCGGTTTGACGCGGCCATGACACTTGCAAAAAAGCATTACCAAAGGCTCTGGTTCCCATTGCGCGGCCTGGGTGGCGGTATTCCATCCCGAGTAGAACATGGCATGAGCAAAGAAGAGTTCAATACCGTTTTCCCGGTAGAATTCTGGCGCGAGGTGGTGGATAGAGTAGCAGTAGAGTCCCCCGGCACGCTGCTGCTGGCGGAGGCTTTCTGGATGATGGAAGGGTATTTTGTTAGAACGCTGGGGATGCACCGGGTCTACAACAGCGCCTTCATGAATATGCTCAAGAATGAGGAAAATGCCAAATACCGCCAAACCATAAAGAATGTGCTGGAATTCAACCATGAAGTTCTGAAGCGGTTTGTGAACTTTATGAATAATCCTGACGAGAAAACGGCCGTTGCGCAGTTTGGCTCGCAAGGCAAGTATTTTGGCGCTTGTGTGTTGCTGGCAACCATGCCGGGCCTACCAATGATCGGTCATGGGCAGATTGAAGGGTTTCATGAAAAGTATGGAATGGAGTACAAGCGGGCTTATTGGGATGAGCAGGTTGACGAAGGCCTGGTACGCGGGCATGAAATGTGGATATTTCCACTTCTGAAGCGAAGATGGCTGTTTTCAGGTTCCAAAAATTTTGTTTTGTATGACTTTTACGCGGGCAACATCATAGATGATAATGTTTTTGCCTACTCTAACTGCGAAAAAGAGCATAAAGCGCTGGTCTTATATAACAACTGCCACTCCACCACCTCCGGATGGATACGTGAATCAGCTCTTTTTGCCAGACCAGAGACAGGTGCTGAACAGAAACTTGAACGAACTACTTTGGGCGAAGCACTTGGAATTATTAACGGTGAAAACAATTTCGTAATCTTCACAGACCTGACGCAACAACTTGAATTCGTACGTTCAGCCAGTGAGCTGCGTGAAAAAGGACTTTACATTGAATTAAGCGAGTATCAGTTCCATGTTTTCATGGACTTCAAGTTCATACAGGATGATTCGAACCACTCATGGCGTTCGCTTCATTCTCATCTGAACGGGACCGGGGTAGTTTCGCTTGAAGACGAACGCAAGCAACTCGAGTTCGCCAGACTTAACTGTTTGTTTCGCAATCTCCTCAGATTGATTCCATTATCCGGCGCAAGACGAATTTCCGGCATCTATGCAGACGAACTTCCTCAGGCTATCGACGATTTCAGAGCAGTATTGTTGGCAGAGTCCGCCCGTTTTGAAACTGCCGATATTCCCCAAAAAGGATTGAGGCGGCCAGGCAAGCAGAGAACTCCTGGTAAAGGCAAGGAGCTGACAGCCTGTTTCGACAGCCTCCAGAAACTGCTGGCCCAAACTCCGAAATCTAACGACACTGCCAACTTGCAAGTCAGAGTAGCCAGTCGTTTTTCGGATCAAGCTGCCACCAGACTGGTACTGGCCTGGCTCGTTCTGCGAGACTCACTAATATCTCCGGAATGTTTCGGCCTCGACTGGGTCCTGAAACAGCTGCTTATGCAAGACCATGACCGGGATCTGCATAGCCGCTGTGTTCAGCTGCTGACAGCGCTCATTGAACTGCGAAATGCGGATAAGGGTGTTACGGCCAAACAAACCGACCATGCTGACATATTAAACATGTTCTCACTTCCAGCGTGCCGCTCCTATTTACTAATTCACGAAAGTGGCGGGACAGAGTGGTTCAACAAGGAAAGATTTGATGAATTATGCGAATGGACGATTCTTCTGAAGCTGCTCGACGGCCTCATATCCGTAAAATCTCATGCTGTTATCTGTTCGCGTATGGCAAAGGCGGAAAACGTCATCATTAAGGCCACTGACCTTGCAAAGAGCGTCGGTTATAAATCCGCACTGTTCGTCAAAACTATTTCCAGAAATAATACAGGCAGCTCAAGCAAGGTGAAGAAAAGAACTGCTTAAGCGTTTATTCGCAAACATTAGCTCCTTTTTGCACTTCAAATAGGAAAGGCCGACAATCTATGTCGGCCTTTCTTATTTAGTAATCTGGTTTGTTATCGATCTATGCGAAAGGGTTTCTCAGAACGATGCTTTGATCGCGTCTTGGGCCGACAGAAACCATCACGATCTGACACCCGGCAAGTTCTTCCAAACGCCTCACATAAGATTGCGCGTTAGGAGGAAGTTCCTCGAAGCTGCCGGCTCCGGTGATGTCCTGGCTCCATCCTGGAAGTTCCTCATAAACCGGCTGACACTTCTCAAAAATCTCCAGACTGGAGGGAAGTGTTTCCAATGCTTTCCCATTATATGTGTAACCTGTGCATACTTTTACAGTATCAAATCCAGACAGCACATCCAACTTGGTCAGAGCGATACCTGTCAAACCGTTTACCCTTACGGCATAGCGAATAACCATCGCGTCAAACCATCCACAGCGACGGGGGCGACCGGTAGTCGCCCCGAACTCACCGCCGATTTGGCGAAGTTTTTCGCCAGTCTCTTCCAGCAGTTCCGTTGGAAAGGGGCCACTGCCCACCCTGGTAACATATGCCTTCGATATTCCAATAATTTCGTGAATCTGCCGCGGACTGACACCGGCTCCGGTACAGGCGCCGCCGGAACAGGTTGAAGATGAAGTAACAAACGGATAGGTACCGTGATCCACGTCCAGCAAAGTTCCCTGCGCACCTTCAAAAAGAGCTTTTTTACCGGCATCAAGATCATTATTCAGGATCAGTGCTGTATCGGCCACATAACGGCGCAATACGTCTGCATAGCCCTGGTATTCGGCAAAAATCTCGTCATAGCTACAGGGAGTTTCACCCAAAAACTGCTCCAGGAGAAAGTTCTTTTCAACCAGAAACTCCTTAAGTTTGCGGGCAAAGGTTTCCGAATCAATCAAATCCATCAGACGTATGCCGCGACGGCCGATTTTGTCCTCATAACATGGCCCGATACCGCGCCCGGTAGTTCCGATCTTCTTGTCACCGCTCTTTGCTTCTCTGGCAATGTCAATGCGCTTGTGATAGGGCATAATTACATGAAGAGACTCGGAAAGAAGCAGACAGGAGTCGTCCTTGATTCGGCCGGATTCTTTCAGCTTGGTGATTTCCTTGATAAATACTTCAGGATCAAGAACGACGCCATTGCCGATGATGCAACGCTTGCCTTCGTGCAGAATTCCGGACGGAATCAGATGCAAGACGACTTTTTCATCCCCCACCACCAGAGTATGACCGGCATTGTTGCCACCTTGGTAACGTACGATATCATCGGCATATTCTGTATAGATATCGACTACTTTACCCTTGCCTTCGTCGCCCCACTGGGCGCCTACTACGACTACGTTTGCCATATTTACCTGTCTCCCTGGCTTTCTTCTATGAATTTCATAAGTTCCGGAAGCGCGATCTTCGCCTTGTCAACCGGTACAACAACACCATCACTGATTCTAACAGCACGATAGCTCTCATTATCATTGCCGATAACGAGCATACATCGGATATTCATACGGCGGGCATACTCCAGCGACTGCTCATATTCACGGCAGATAATGTCTCTGGCGGTGCTGTATCCCTGTAACCGCAAAAGCTTGGCAACCTCCAGCACCACTCTCCGGTCTTCACGGGCATTGAACAGCAGAAAATCGCGAGTTGCACTGGCTTCCAACTCGGGGCGCCGATCAAGAGCCGCAAGCAGATTTAAAACATTGAACGTAAAACCGGTTGCCGGCGCATCAAATCCGTAACGAGCCGTTAAATCATCATAGCGTCCACCGCTGCATACCGGCTCGCCAATGCCCGACACAAACCCCTCAAAAGTAATCCCGGTATGGTAATCAAGTCCACGGGTTTCGCCAAGATCAATCGACAGAAAATCGCTGACACCGTGTATTTCCAGAATTTCCAGAACCTGCCGCATATTTTCCAGAGCGGCCAGAGAACGAGGATTAGAGGTAACTTTCTTGGCGTCTTCAAGAACATTGCAACCGCCGAACAAGCGCGGCAGGGCAGTTATTTCCCGAGACGATTCTGGAGAGACATTGTTGGATTTAAGTACTAAAGCAACAGCAGAGGTGTCCTTTCTGGAAACCGCCTCACGAAGCTCTCGAAGCGCAACCCCGCTAAGTCCAGACGCCTGCATGACACCATGACAGAACTCGACCTGCCCCAGATCAATTTTAAAATCATCAAGGCCGAGTTTCTGCATCGCCTCAATCGCCATGACCACCATCTCAGCATCTGCTTCTGGAGAGTTCAAGCCGATCAGTTCAACTCCAGCTTGAAACATTTCGCGGTTGCGGCCGGTCTGCATCTCGGTCTGGCGCAATACACGACCGCTGTAGCTGATGCGATGGGGCAGAGGCCATGAAGCAAGTCGTGTGGCAACAATTCTGGCGATCTGTGGAGTGATATCAGGAGGGAAGGCCAGCAATCGACCGGTTTGTCTATCATCAAAACGGTAAGCTTTACCCTTCAGTTCGTCACCCATCCCGATGGTAAGCACATCTTCATATTCGAGATTAGGCGTAATTACTCTACGAAATCCCCAAAGCTCAAATACGCGAAGCAATCGACTTTCGATATACCCTATTTTAGCGGCGGTATCCGGCAGTAAGTCGCTGACTCCGCGAGGCAGTGATATGTCTCGGGTCGGGCGCGTCACTCGACCTTCTTAATTGACAGGGAAGAAGCGCCACGATTCGACACTCCAGGCCTTTGAACGGTTTGGAGAATCAGCAGTTCATTCCGCCCCTCATCCAGAAAGTAGTCCGGCATATAGTTTTGTGTGTCGCGGGTGTGCCATTTTTCTTCCAGGCTTGAGCCGTTCCATACCAGGCAATATACAGCACCCTTCTTATAAGAACGCGCATTGCCCAAAACCCAGAAGCCATCATTCTTTCCAACGAGCAGTTCACCCTTTGCAGTCACCTGAATTCGCTGATTCATGAAGATCCAACGATTAATATCACCGGTCACACGGACATTGTCCAGATCTTCTTTCAGAAAGTACAATTCCGATCCGCCGAACTTGTCGTTGCTTCGCCACAATTCTTTCCGTTCTTCGTCATAAATGATCAGGTAGTCATCCGGATTGAATGCAGCAGTGAATTTGGCACCGGAGGAGTCAACAAACTGGTTGAATGCATAAATATTTGCAAATCTGGGCATTTTGATAGGATTTTTCAGGGAGATTGCACTGCCCGAACGGACAGCTTCATAAACGTCACCAAAAAAATCTGCGTCACGCCCCATTCCCTGGACATACAGTTTTCGATCTGCCCCGGCAAGTGCAAATACCCTGAAGAAGTAGGGGAGACCATCGGCTATCTTAACCAGCTTTTCCCCTTTGAGCAGGAATATCTGAGAAGAAAGATCGTTACCGCGAACGATACTGACATAAAGTTCAATATCGTCTCCGGATTTAAGGGCATCCAGCGAGACTATTTTTTCGTTTGACGCAAACTCTATTTCAGTGATCAGCTTCATGTCACTGGATTGAAGATAATAGGAAACCCGACGATCTTCAGCCAAAAACACCTGCCTGCTGCCATCCGGCAATATCCGGCCCTGAGTTAAAAGGTTGGCCGCACCGATAATTCGTTTGCTAATCCAATTACCGGTACTACTCTGTTCACTGACAAGAGGCTTTATAAACTCAGGCGTTTTTGCCTGCGGAGTATTCACTGCCCTGATAATTTCTTTGTTGCGAACTGGCATGACAGAAGGTACCAGAGGTGCTTCAGCGGTTGCAGGGGCAGACATATACAGACGAGAAAATTCCGCAGTGAGTTTGTCAGCCAACTTACCTATGGCCGGAATCAATTCATCCTGACTCTCCCCCTGGACAAATGCCCGGGTAAGAGATTTGCCGCCCGAGGTTTTGGCCAGAGCATCAACGCTGAACACCTTGCCAATGGCTACATAGGTTCCGGTAACCAAAACATCAGCCTCTGCTGCGCTGTCCACCGACATAACTTTATCGCTGTTAAGACGTGATGCCAGGAGTGTCTGTAGAGTGGCTTTCATCTCATCTCTGCCGGCTGCCCCAACAACATTCATATCGGAAACAAAAACCTTTAACTGAGCAGCAAAAACTGGCACGGAAGAAAGTGATGCCAGTAAAACGGTGCATATGACGAGAAGTTTTCCCATGGTACCTCCATTACTGATTGTGAAGCCGGCGGATTATCGCAAAATATGCTAACCATGTCAAAAAAAAAGGTCAGCAACGGTGTATTGCCGACCTTTTCTTGACTATGGCCAAACAAAATGTTCATGAAGCGGTACAACACAACTTGAGACTTACAAATAGATGAGGACAGCGAACCGGCAACAAACAGCTTCTTAGCGAGTACTGCCAGTTGCCGGAACTATTTCATCGCTGTTGGCTGCCGGTGCATCAACCGGAACAGACGGACTGCGAACCGGTTCAGAGACGATCGGCGGAGCTGACGGCGGGGCAGATTTGGGACTCACTTCTACCGGCTTGGGCATTTCCGTTGGTCGCTGTCGATTCACATCAACCACGGGGGGCGCATCTTTAGCGTCCTTACCAAGATCATATTTGATAAGCGAAACGATCTCGTCAAATTGTGCGGCATATGATTCAGGCTCCTTGGTTTCCCTCAACAACCAATCTTTACGCTTAAGCTCAAGTGCCCTGCGAATTCCGTCAATAGTTTTGAACTTAACTTCAGTTTTTTTAGAGAAATTGGCATCGGACTCGCTAAAATCCGGGTACTGCAGATTAATCAGCGGAGAATAGCTCAACAAACGACGACGGAAATTCGGGTATTCCCACAGGATGGTACCATTTGCATCAAGCATCTGAGCTGTCAGTGTCAGATAATTGTAGTCTGTTTCCAAAGATGTAAGCAGGTTACTGGAATATATTTTATCTGTTTTAGACAAACCACTAATGGTCAGCAGCATGACGGCATCAAGACTGTTTTTCTGCATGAAATTGCGAAGCTCATCAGTCTTCCAAAAATATTTATTATACTGAACTGATGCATCATCCCGCTTCTCCCGCCTGAACATAAGAGACTCAAACAAGCGCACGGGGTCACCATCAAGCAGAGCAACCGTATAGAAGTTACCGGTGACTTTTAACTTGCGAACCAATTGCGGCTCGTATCTACGGTTCAGATCTGCCAACAGCTGAATCAACAGGTCCTTCTGGGGATGCTTAATGTCGGAATCGGCATCTACAAAAATAGGTGCAATGCCCAGCACTTTGACCTTATCCGCAAAACTTTCCGTCGGAACATTATAATAGTTTTTGGCGCAGCCAGTCATAAAAATGGCAACAGCCAGAATGCATAACAACAACCTTTTCATGAAACCCCCTCTTCGAAGAGTATAATTAACACTATATTTGTTGACTGGTTATATAACAGACGGGGCGCTTATTTTCCAGACAATTTGACACCGAACCGGTGGCAGCGACAGATCAGGCAACTTTCAAATTTGTTGACAATAGAACGTGTAATTTCGTATTGTTCACCATACAAACCTGCTTATCTAGAGTGGTGGAGGGAAAGGCCCTGCGAAACCACAGCAACCGGCCAATGAGGCGTCAGGTGCTAATTCCTGCCGAAAGGCAACGATGAGGGGTGTGCTGTGTATTTACAAATACCGGCCCCTTCGTCTTTAGAATACGAAGGGGCTTTTTGATGTCTGTCGGCATTGTCACTGAACAATCTAAGACTTTTGAATCCGGCATAAAACTGGACAGCGGGCGCATACTGGCACCCATTACGCTTGCCTATGAAACATATGGTACTCTTAACGAACACCGCTCCAACGCAATCCTGGTTGAACATGCGTGGACAGGCGATGCCCACCTGGCTGGAAAGCATGACGATTCAGACAGCAAACCGGGTTGGTGGGATGCCATCGTCGGCCCCGGAAGACTATTAGACACCAATCGCTACTTCGTAATCTGCTCCAACGTAATTGGCTCCTGCTACGGCTCAACAGGCCCAACATCAATCAACCCCAAAACCGGCAAAAGATACAACCTTTCATTTCCAGTCATAACTGTTCGTGACATGGTGCGCGCCCAAAAGCTATTAATTGATTCCATGGGAATCAACAAGTTACTAACCGTCATGGGCGGCAGCATGGGCGGCATGCAAGCCCTGGAATGGGCGACCCAGTATCCGGACAATATCGCGTCTGCCATCGTGCTGGCTTCCACACCGCGGCCGTCACCACAAGCAATATCGTTAAACGCTGTAGCCCGGTGGGCTATTTTCAACGACCCGACCTGGCGCAAAGGCGAATACAAACACAACCCAAAAGACGGACTCGCATTGGCACGAGGCATCGGCCATATCACCTTCCTGTCAGACGAATCAATGAATGCCAAATTCGGACGCAGATTTTCTGCACGAGACGGCAAGTTTGACTTCTTCGGACAGTTTGAGGTCGAACGCTACCTGAATTATAATGGCTACAACTTTGTAGACCGTTTTGATGCCAACTCTTTTCTATATTTGGCAAAATCACTGGATCTCTACGATATCGCCTGGGGCTATGAATCGATGAGCGAAGCCTTCGAGCAGGTAAAAGCTCCGATTCAGTTTTACGCTTTCACATCCGACTGGCTTTATCCGGCATACCAAACTGAAGAGATGGCCACCTGCCTTAAAGATCTTGGAAAACAATCCGAATACCACCTGATAACGTCAGCCTACGGCCATGACGCTTTTCTACTGGAACACGAAACATTTGCACCATTGATTTGCGGTTTTTTGGATAAAGTTCAAAGCTGATAATTTTCACAAAAAAACGCATCTGCAAAAAAAATAGTTGACTTGTTTTTTGTAGTCGTCTATAAAGTCCATCTCGTCACGCACTCATGGGCCTGATTCCTTAAATGGAACTGCGTGGCAAGTTCAAACGTCCCCTTCGTCTAGCCTGGCCCAGGACACCGCCCTTTCACGGCGGCGACACCGGTTCAAATCCGGTAGGGGACGCCAAATATCCAAAAGGTCACTTTTCGCAAGAGAAGTGGCCTTTTTTCTTTGACACTCACTGTTGCTTCCTGCAATCATATCAAAAGGTTTTCTGTAGTTTGTGGCCAGTTCCCCACCTGCCCAAGTGGAGTTCGAGTGCACCAAATTAAGCAACTTCCTTTTTTCGGCCGGAATCTGTGCAGAGTAAAGACTGGCGGCCTTTTGCGCGAGTTCGAGTAAACGCTTGCCGTTGTCAATACAACCCTCGTTTTCCCCTTCCAGCTGTTCCACTTTGAACTTCAAATCCGTCAATTGTGAATCGGCTTCCAATTTTGTCCCGGCATCTGCTTGACCCATCTCTAAACCAGATATCAGTGAGTTACAGATGGCAGGTGGGTCACCTTCGGCGTCGATATGGGTCGAGCCAACGATCCAGTCCACATTTTCCCTTTCGAGCTGTTCCACCTATTAACTTTTTTTGAATTTGACAGAAGGAGGGCCGGTTCGGTATACAGGGGTACCTATTTTTATCCTGACGTTACATCTCTTGCGAAAACACATTTTCGCCGTGGTGTTAATCCCTTTAATTAATTGGTGGCCCTACTCCCATGCCCAAATCAAGAGAACTTGCCCAGGCCAATCTGGAGAATATTTACCGGATTTTCACTATCCCCGAAGCTCCTGACTCAACTCTGGGCCGCATAGATCAGGCCATATCCGATGATTTGACCGGTTTTTTGCAGGCGCATATCGTAGCGGTTGAGCGCGACCTCGACGAAATTGAGCGGGATTTTTCCAGCTCCCACATCCCGGAAGCTCCCACTTACGTTTCAGACTACACCGAATTCCTCAAGGAAAAACTGGTTTCCCAGTCCGTACATACCGCTTCGCCCGGCTTTATCGGGCATATGACCTCCGCACTCCCTTACTTCATGATTCCTCTCTCCCGAATTCTGACTGCGCTCAACCAGAATCTGGTCAAGGTGGAAACTTCCCGCGCCTTTACCCCCATGGAGCGGCAGGTACTGGCGATGCTTCACAGACTGATCTACAACGGCAGCGACGATTTTTACAGCCAGTGGATTCAGAACAGCAACTATTCCCTGGGCGCCTTCTGCTCCGGCGGCACCATCGCCAACGTCACCGCCCTGTGGGCGGCCCGTAACCGCCTCTGCGGCCCCTCGGGGGATTTCAAGGGCATCGCAAGGGAGGGACTCTTCAAGGCCCTGCGGCATCTGGACTGTCAAGGCTTGGCTATTTTTGTTTCCCGTCGCGGGCATTATTCCCTGAGAAAAGCCGCCGACGTGCTGGGCATCGGGCAGGACAACCTGATTACCGTTGAAACGGATGACAATAACCGTATCGACATGAAACTGCTTCGTGAACGGTGCAACAGACTGCAAGGCGAGGGCATCCGCCCTCTGAGCCTGATCGGAATCGCCGGCACCACCGAAACTGGCAACGTTGACCCTCTGGAGGCCCTGGCCGATCTGGCCGCAGAGCTGGGCTGCCATTTCCATGTGGATGCCGCCTGGGGTGGGCCGACCCTTTTTTCGGATACTTATCGGGGATTGCTGCGTGGCATCGAACGGGCCGACTCGGTTACCATCGATGCCCACAAACAGCTCTATGTCCCGATGGGCGCCGGCATGGTGCTGTTCAAGGACCCCGCCACCCTCTCCTCCATCGAACACCACGCCGCCTACATCATCCGCCGGGGATCCAGGGACCTGGGCAGCCGAACTCTGGAAGGTTCGCGCCCCGGCATGGCCATGCTGGTTCACGCCGGACTCTCCATTATCGGCCGCAAGGGGTACGAGCTTCTTATAGATCAGGGCATCGAACGCGCCCGTCGTTTCGCACGCCGCATAGACGCCCATCCCGATTTCGAGCTGGTGTCAGAACCCGAGCTCAACATCCTCACCTACCGCTACATTCCGGCCTGGGCGCAATTGATACTGGCCCAAGCTCCGCCAGAGCGGGCCGTCCGCATCAACAAACTGCTCGACAAGATCATTGAAACCATGCAAAAACGCCAGCGCGAAGCGGGTAAGACCTTCGTTTCCCGCACAACTCTCGCTCCGGGACGCTACAACGGCGACACCATTACCGTCTTCCGCGTAGTGATGGCCAACCCCCTGACCACCGAAGAAATACTTGCTAAAGTTCTCGAGGAGCAGTGTGAGATTGCCACCCTGCCGGACGTTCAGATCCTGCTTGAGCAGATCAAGGAATAGTTGCTGGTTGTGCGCTTGCCCCTAAGAAATCAGCTGTTTTTTTTAAGTCAGCCAGCAATATAGTCCGCTATCGATTACTCGTCCGGACAAATTCCGGATATGGACAATAAAACAATTTCACGATTGTCCCACTCATTCTACCGTTTGTATCGTATTCTCCCTACATTTCCACCTATTCATTGCAGACCACCAGCAGAATCAGCCACATTTTGCAGTTCGCCTCGCCTCTATACGCCCTGCATACCGTTAATCACATTTAACAGTGCAATGGCAATAACCGACGACACTTCAAAATCATCCCCGCAATAAAACAGCGCCTCCAATGAAGTTGTTCAAATTCAACCTTTTAATTGACAACCATACTGATAATCGGTTAATAGAGTAACGCTAATCAGCGTTAGCAAACATTTAAATATGTGAGCTAATATTTTTACCATCCACAATCGTAAACAAATCAACATGCTTGACTTTTCGACCGTAGCGCAATGCTTGCCAATCCCGCCGGGAGCGGCAAATGGTATTTTTTGATATTCCGCCGGTTATGGCCGGCAAGTGCAGGATTTTCCCGCCCCATGAAATCAAAAACACCACGATATACTCATTTTCAACGCAAGGTAGCAAAGCAGTAAATCCAATCCAGTTTCACATCTGAGTTTAATTAAATTGTTTGCGACGATTATCACGATGGCAAGGAGGCCTCGATGATCCAGATCATCAGGATAGCATTATATCTTTGTGTAGCCTCACTGTTCTCGGCATGCTCTTCCGCGCCGCTGGTAAAACTGCCGCCCGAATGGGGTTATGAAAAAGACGCTATTCAGCTGCACTTCACCAGCGACCCGCAACTGAATCTTTTTCAGAACCAGGCCCACTCGCTCATGATCTGCCTTTATCATCTGCGCGACCCGAACGGCTTCAACCAGTTGATCGATGAGAAGGGTGGGCTACTGAAACTGCTGGAATGCAGCCGCTTTGATCCAAGCGTCACCTATTCCAGGAGGATTGTGGCCCAACCCGGGCGGGAGATGACCGAACTGCTGGACCGTACCGACGGGGCAAAGTTCGTCGGGGTGGTGGCGGGTTATTACACGCTCCATAAGGAAGGCTCCGTCCGCTCTTATCCGATTCCGGTCACAGAGGTCAGAAAAGGCTCCACACTGGTCCAGAAGAGCGCAAAGCTCAACATTGATCTGTACCTGGGGCCACAGGAGATCATAGAACTCAAGAACATCACAAAAGGCACCGTAACCATTCAGGGCAAGGAAAAAAAATGAACGCACAAAAACCGCTATTCTGGAACCAGGGAGTTCTGCTGCAGCCGCAGCATTTTCAGCTTCTCGACCGGAACTGCCAGGGGCTGCTTTCCCCCTATCAGAAATACCAGGAGCCACACTTTTGGGGGGTGGGTGCAATGGCACTCCAAAAAAGCGCCCTCGGAACACGAACGTTCAACCTGATCGAGGGGGAATTCCTGTTTCCCGACGGGACATTCGTAACTCTCCCGGCGAACGGTTGTATCGATGCCCGCGCCTTTGACGAAGCGTGGGTGGAGGGAAGCAAGCCGTTCACTGTTTTCCTGGGACTCAAAAAGTGGCGCGAAGCCGGAGAAAACGTCACCGTACTGCCGACACTCGAGAAAGTTTCCTCGGCAGCGACCCGTTTTGTAACGACCACTGGCCATGACGAGATCAAGGATCTGCATGCCGGAGGCCCGGAAGGCCAGGTAAAAAGACTCCGCTTTGCACTGAAAATATTCTGGGAAACCGAGCTGGATCAACTGGGTGATTATGAACTGATCCCGCTGGCGCAACTGGAACGATTCGGCTCTGAAATCCGTCTTTCGGAGGATTTTATCCCCCCCAGCCTTTCCTGCTCCGCATCCGCCTCGCTCCATAAACTTATCAGGGAAATCCGCGATCAGGTCACGGCCCGCGGCTACCAACTGGAGGAGCACAAGAGCAAGCGCGGCATCCAGACCGCCGAGTTCGGTTCCCGGGATATGGTCTACTTTCTGGCGCTCAGGTCGGTCAACCGCTATGTTCCGCTCCTTTTTCACTACACCGAGGCCGAACAGCTCCATCCCTGGCACGCCTACGGCGTCCTGCGGCAGCTGATCGGCGAACTGACCTCCTTTTCCGAGCGGGTCAGCGTTCTGGGTGAACTTACGGATGGGAAAAAAGTCCTGCCCGAATACAATCATCTCGACCTGTGGGGTTGTTTTTCTGCGGCCCAGGAGATGATTTCCCATCTGCTGGACGAGATCACCGCCGGGCCGGAATACGTTATCCGCCTGACCAACGACGGCACCTATTATTCGGCAGAACTGAAACCGGCCATTTTCGAGGGTCGCAACCGCTTTTTCCTGGCTGTGAAAACCGAAGAGGACCCCAAGACCGTGCTGCGGTCCCTGGAAGACATCGCCAAACTTAGTTCACGGGAACATCTGCACATGCTGGTTTCGCGCGCCCTGCCCGGCATCGGATTGCAGTTCCTGCAGATTCCGCCCCAGGAACTTCCCCGCCGGGCCAACACCTCATATTTCGCTATTAATCACCATGACGAGCAGTGGACGGCGGTCACCAAACAGCATGGCCTGGCGCTGCATTGGAACGACGCGCCGGCTGATCTGGAAATTGAACTGATGGTAGTCGGGAGATAAGAATAATGCACTTGAGCGACTGTTTTGTGAATGTGATGGCCTACGTCACCTACCTGCTAAAATCAGTGGAGAGCAAGCAACCACCTTATGAAGAAGTTAAAAACGACATCCGGCGGCTTCTGTCGGAAAGCGAAGGATACGTGGCCCGTGGCGTTTTCCCACGCGAGGACTACGACCAGGCCCGCTTCGCGCTGTGCGCCTGGGTTGACGAGGCGATTCTCAGCTCCGCCTGGCAGTATAAAAACCGCTGGCTGAACGACCAGCTGCAACGCTTCCACTACAACACCACCGACGCCGGTGAAGAGTTTTTTGAACGCCTGAACAGCGTCGGCCTGCACCAGCGGGATGTGCGGGAGGTTTATTATCTCTGCTTGGCGCTCGGCTTTACCGGACGCTATTGCCACCAGGGCGACGAGTACCATCTGGAGCAGATCAAGACCTCCAACCTCAAACTCCTTCTGGGAAGCTCGGTCGGCCTTCCCTCACTGGAACGGGCCGATCTGTTCCCCGAAGCCCATCCCAGCGGAACCGCAGAACTCGGAAAACAAAAAGTCAGGTCCGGTTCACGAATTGTAACCGCCATCGGATTGGCGGCGCCGGTGTTGCTGTTCTGCATTTTGTACCTGATCTACCGCTTTACCCTGGGCGGCATCAGCGAAAACTTTCTAAGGACGGTGACAAACTGAGATGAAAGAAAGTTTCAATATAATTCTCAAGTATTTCTTTTACATAGCGGCCGCGATCCTGGCTATCCTTCTGGTTGTCTGCCTGGTTCTTGTTTTTGACTGGCCCTGGTGGGTCGGCCTGTTCCTGACGCTACTGCTGGCCGGACTGGCGCTGGGCGGCTTTTTCCTGCGTAAAATCTGGCTGAGGCGCCGGGAGCAGAATTTCGTTAACGACCTCAGCGAACAGGATCTGGCCAAGGCCAAAATGCTTTCGCAACAGGAAAAAAACGAGCTGAACAGTCTGCAGGAACGCTGGAAATCTGCCATCGAGATCCTGCGCAACTCACATCTTAAAAAACTCGGCAACCCGCTCTACGTACTGCCCTGGTACATGGTGATCGGCGAGAGCGGATCCGGCAAAAGCACCTCCCTGAACAGCGCGCGACTGGCCTCCCCGATCCGCGACGTCAGCCGGGTCCAGGGCATTTCCGGCACAAAACAGTGCGAGTGGTGGTTCTTCGAGCAGGCGGTCGTGATCGACACAGCCGGTCGCTATGCCATGCCGGTTAACGAAGGACAGGACAAGGATGAATGGCAGAAATTCCTGTCGCTGCTGATCAGGTACCGCCGCAAGGAACCGCTCAACGGTCTGATCGTAACCGTGGCCGCTGATCGCTTGCTGGAAGGGGACCAGGAACAGCTTGAAAAAGATGGCGCGACCATCCGCCAGCGGGTTGATGAACTGATGCGGGCGCTGGGGGTCAGAGTTCCGGTCTACGTTCTGGTGACAAAATGCGACCTGATCCAGGGTGTAAACCGCTTCTGCGAGCACCTGCCACCCAAAAGCCTCGACCAGCCGATGGGGATTATCAACCAGGAGCTGTCAACCGATGTGGACGCTTTCGTAGAGCGCGCCCTGCATACCATCGACGAGCGACTCAAAAATCTGCGCCTGCAGCTTCTGCATCTGCCGGAGGCCAAGGGGGGCGACCCGGCGCTGCTGCTTTTCCCGGAAGAGTTTGAAACTCTCAAACGGGGGCTGGCTACTTTCATGGGCAGCGCCTTCAGAGAAAACCCCTACCAGGAAACGCCGGTAATGCGTGGCATGTTTTTCAGCAGCGGCCGCCAGGAAGGAAATCCCCACTCCCATTTTTCAAAAACAATCGGGCTGGTCGGGGCTGAAGAGGCTCTGCCCGGCACCAGCAAGGGTTTGTTCCTGCATGATTTCTTTGCCAAAATTCTCCCCCGCGACCGTTCACTGCTGGCCCCGACCCGCAAGTCAATTGAATGGCAGACCCTGACCGGCAACCTGGGCCTGACATCCTGGATCATCCTGGGTGTGGCGCTCTGCGGCCTGCTGAGCTTCTCCTTTGTCAAAAACATGAAAACCATCCGGGATTTTTCACACGGAATTTCCAAAACTGCCCAGCTGCGGGGCGATATGCTGGCCGATCTGACCAGCATGGAACGTTTCCGCCAGGACATACTGAAGGTTGAGGAACAGAACCGGCATTGGTGGATTCCCCGTTTCGGGCTCACCGAAAGCCTCAAGGTCGAAAAAGGACTCAAGGATAAATTCTGCAAGCAGTTTCAGGAAATGATCCTGACCCCCTTTGACCGGCAGATGGCAGCCAGCATGGCCACCATCTCCCCGGCCACACCCGATGACGTTTACGGCCAGTACGTGGTCCATCTGGCGCGCCGCATCAACATCCTCAAAACAAGCCTGGATGACAAGAACCTGGCCGCACTGCAGGCAATGCCGCAGCCGGCTTACATATCATTGCTGAATGCATCTAATCTGGCCAGCACTCCGGAAACCAGGAAGGTTTTCGGCACCCTTTACCTCTCCTCCCTGATCTGGAGAAAAGATGCCGCCGAAATCAGCAAAGGGACCGCCATACTCCAATCCTGGCTTAAACAGCTGATTACCGCCAAAGGTGGCAGCCTGCAATGGGTGACGGTCTGGGTCGACCGGCAGAGCGGAGTTGCGCCGGTCAGCCTCAAGGATTTCTGGGGCGGCAGCCTCACGGCGGCCGATGAAAAGTCTGTGGCGCCAGCTTTTACCCGCAAGGGGAAAGAAACCATTGACTCCCTGATCAAGGAGCTGGAAACGGCCGCGACCGATCCGGCTCCGGTTTCGGCCCAGAAGGCCGGCTTTGCCGGCTGGTATCGCGGCGCCGGCTTTGAAGCCTGGCGCACCTTTGCGGAAGATTTCGCCAAAGGGGAGGAACGCCTGCGCGGTGTGACCGAATGGCAGCAGACAGCGGCCAAAATGGGAACCGAGCAGGGGCCGTACTTTGCACTGCTCAACAAGATCGCGCTGGAACTGGAACCGCTGGCTGTGGATGGCTCGCTTCCCCCCTGGCTGCAGCAGATCTACCAATTCCAGGGAGCACGGGCACAGGCCCTGGCACAGAGCAGCGCCACTGTCAGCAAAGCCGCCGAAGGTGGCAAAAAGTTAATCACCTCGATTCAGAAGAACGTCGGACGGGAAGCCGAGGCGCACAAACTGGAAGTGCAGATGACAGCCGCAAAAGCCTGTCAGGATTATCGCACCGCCCTGGCGGCGATTACTCCGGCAATCGCCTCGCGCAACCAGGTATTCCAACTGGCTTCCCAGACTTTCAGCGAAGATCCGGCCACCGGCAAATCTCCGCTTTACGCTGCCGCCAACTCGGCGGCCCGCCTGAAAACTGAAATTTCGGGAGCATCCCCGAATCCGGTTTTCAGCCAGCTGCTGTACGGCCCCCTGGATTTCCTCTGGTCGTACATGCGCAAGGAAAGCGCCGCCCAGCTGCAGGCCATGTGGGAAGAACAGGTTCTGGCCGGAACCATGGGGATGACAAATCAACAGGCGATTCCCGCCCTGCTTGGACCGGACGGCCTGGCCTGGCGTTTCGTCAAAGGGTCGGCGGCACCTTTCCTGACCCGCAACATGTCCGGTTATCACGCCAAGGAAGCACTGGGAAGCAAGATCCCCTTTGAAAACAGCCTGTTCTCTTTCATGGAAAAGGGTGCCAAAGCCCAGGCGACCGTCATGGCGATGGGGAAATCCCAGAACTACAGCGTCGGAATCAAGGGACTCCCCACGGACGCAAACGCCGACGCCAGAATCAAGCCCAGTTCCACCCGGCTCGAAATCCAGTGCAGCGGCAGCAGCCAGGTACTGGTCAACAACAACTACCCGGCCGGAAAAACTTTTTCCTGGTCTCCGGATGCCTGCAGCGATGTGGTTTTCCAGATTGAAGTCGGTGACGTGGTACTGACCAGGCATTACATGGGACAGCAGGGTTTCCCCGATTTCCTTAAAGATCTGCGCGGTGGGCGGCGCACCTTTTCGGCCCGGGAATTCCCTGGAGAAAAAAATGCGTTGGAACGCATGGGAGTTAAATCCATTACGGTGAACTACCAGTTTATCGGCAGCGGCGCGATCCTGCAGCAGACCGCCACGCTGTCGGGACAGGCGCCAAGGAGCATCGCACGGTGTTGGACACATTAGACGACGGACAAAACTGGAAGTGGGCAGCATTCGGCAAGCACCCGGCCGCCAAGGACTATTTTCGGATGGGGGAGGAAACCTCCTTTGTAGAAGGGCTTTTCGGTTGGGTGGAGAACGGCTACCAACTCCTGACCGCCAACGCAAACGCCGCACCGGACTTCTGCTCCTGGCGTTTCTGGGCCCGCGAAGCGGGTAAAAACTCCCTGGTCTGCGGTGTTGTACGGGTCAGCAGCGACAGCCTGGGCAGACCCTATCCGCTGGTGATCATGGGGGCAGGTCCCTTGCGGGACTGGCAGGACAACTGGGATCTGCTCCCTTTTGCCGCCGAACGGACCTGGCGTCAGATTGAATACCTGGCCGCCAACCTGTTTGCCGACTTCAAAAAACTGGAAGAAGAAATCCGCACCATTCGACCTCCCGAAGCGAATTGGGCTGAACAGGCCGAAAAGCGGAAGGAACTCAACCGGATCGGGTCGTCACTCGACCCCTACGCCTCGTTTCTGGATATCCGCGAACTCAAGAAACTGGCTGCCGTCAATGCGGAAAAGAGCGAGGTTTTCATCAGCCTTGACCGCGGCACCTGTGACGACAAGATCATGCATGTCAGCCTCTGGCATCTGCTGTCTCGGGAAACGGTCAAAGCCATCCCCAACGCCATGTTTATGGGGGGAACGCTGGACAAAGCCTACCAGGCTGTCATCAAACGACCTCTGAAACCGGCTGATTTCATGCAGTTATGGTCGGTTTCCTCGCCGGGAGCGTGGAAGAATGTTATCGGAACGGAGTATTCCATGGATTTGTCAGCAGCAGGAAAACAGCCGATCAGCACGGAAAAACCGGCCGGTTCGGACGTGCGTTATGATCCTGCCTACGACGAGTTGCAGACCGAAGTGGACAAGCTTTCCTCTCCGGCGGCGGCCGGTTCGGTCAACTGGGAAAAGGTCGGACGCTATGCCGCCGACATCCTGATGAACAAATCCAAGGATCTGCTGGTGGCCAGCTACCTGGCGGTAGCCCTGATCCATACCCGGCGCAATGACGGCTTTACCATCGGCCTGAAACTCTACCTGGATCTGGTCGAACGCTTCTGGGAAGATTTGTATCCGCAGAAAATACGGATGCGGGGCCGGGTCCGTTCCATCGAATGGTGGCTGGAAAAAACCGAAGCGGCCCTGAAACAGGCCGACGACCTATCTTTCCCGCCTGACCAGCTGGCCCTGATCAAGGATCTCCTGAACCGTTTGGATAACTTCCTCGGCGAGCATGTGGAAAATTGTCCCTCCCTGGCTCCGGTCAAGAGCTATTTCAAGCACCTCTCGCCCGGCATAGCCGAAACTCCGGAAACGAATACGCTTACCCAGGCGATTCCCGAGCAGATCGAAGAAAAACCGCTCGCACCGGTCCGTCAGCATAAACAGGATTTGCCGGAGGTTGCCGCACTGAACGAAATCACCTCCCAGAAAGAGGCCGGCAAAGCGCTCAGCGACGGTCTCCTTAAAATCAGTGAAGCATCCTTTTTCCTCTGGCAACAGGACTTGTCCTCCCCGCAGGTCTACCGGCTGACGCGCAAAGCCGCCTGGTATGCGGTGGATGAGCTCCCACCCGCCAGCAGCGGCCAGACCAAGATTCAGGCCCCGCCCCTCCAGGTAAAAAACCTGCTCTTCGACCTGCGCGACAACGGCGATTCCGAAGCGCTGCTGAAAGCCGCCGAAACCCGTCTGCCCCAGTACATCTTCTGGATCGACCTCAACCGCCTGGCAGCCGAGGCTCTGGCCCGGCTGGGAAGCCGCTTTGAGAAGGCCCACGAAGCGGTCTGCCAGGAAACCGCTTTCCTGCTGCACCGCCTGCCAGGTCTGGAGCTGCTCTCCTTTTCAGACGGGACCCCCTTTGCAACACCCGACACCCGCCAGTGGCTGAAAGGGATCGTCTTCCGCGGTGCATCGTCAGATGCTGCTCCGCTCACTGCGACAGATTACGTCTCGGAGTCGGGAGGCGAGGCGGTCATTGAAAAGAAAATTGGAGAGCTGCAGCAACTGGTTCTCAAGGGAAAACTGCTTGAGGCGATGGAGGCTGGCCAGCAGAAGCTGCGCGACAGCACTTCCCGACGCGAGAACCTGCTCTGGCGCTTGTCGCTGTCACAGATGCTGGTTGATTCCGGCAAAGCCAGACTGGCGCTTCCGCATCTGGAACAGGCGCTCCAGGATATCGCCGGACACGGTCTGGAAGAGTATGACCCGAACCTGGCCATGCGCGGATTCAAACTGGCCTGGCTGGCTTTTGACAGTCAAACGGAACCGAAATTCAAGGAGCGGGCACAGGAAGTACTTCACCAGATCGGGCGTTTTGATATGCCGGAAATGGTGCGGCTTACCAAGGGGCAGGTTTAATAAAATAAGACGTCAGCAATGGTTGTGAAATGCAGCAGAAATTGCCGCAATAAAATCCGAATCAATCAAAAAGGAGCTAAAACATGGCAAAAGAGGCAACGATTGCACCGAAGGAACGCGTAAACATCGTCTACCGCCCTTCACTGGACGGAGCACAGGAAGAGGTGGAATTGCCACTGAAGATGCTGGTGCTGGGCGATTTCACCGGCAGCCCGGACGGACGCCCCGTAGAGCAGCGCGAACCGGTCAATGTGGACAAGGACAACTTCAACGACATCCTCAAGGCCCAGAATATCAGCATAAACGTCTGCGTCCCCAACCAGCTGTCCGAAGAACGCGACCAGGAGCTGAATGTGAAACTCACGGTCGGGTCTATGAAGGATTTCGGACCGGAGGCGATTGTGGAGCAGGTTCCGGAACTGAAGCGGCTTTTGGAACTGCGCGAAGCGCTACGGGCCTTGAAAGGGCCGCTGGCCAATGTTCCCGAATTCCGCAAGAAGATTCAGGATCTGATCAAGGACGACACTACCCGAATGAGGCTGCTGGCCGAAATCGGAATTGAGGCTTAAGGGGGCGACATGAGCACGGAACAGATAGCCGCAACAACCATAGAAGAGCAGTCACTCCTGCAGGAATCCCTGTTGGAAGAGATCGTTCAGGCCACCCGCCTGAAACCGGCCGACGAAGCCTACAACATCACCCGCAAAGGGGTTGAGGCGCTGATTACCCAGCTGCTGGAGCCGGGGCATGAGCAGGAAAAGGTATCCAAGGCCGGCCTGGATGACATGATCGCCGAAATCGACCGCAAGTTGAGTCTGCAGATGGACGAGATTCTCCATAACGCCGAATTCCAGAAACTGGAATCCAGCTGGCGCTCACTGCAGTTCCTGGTGGATCGCGTCGATTTCCGCGAGAACATCAAGGTTGAAATCCTGAACGTATCAAAAGACGAACTGCTGGAAGATTTTGAAGATGCGCCGGAAGTGGTTAAATCCGGGCTCTACAAAACCGTCTACACCGCCGAATACGGCCAGTTCGGCGGCAAGCCCTACGGCGCCATCATCGGCAACTACCAGTTCGACGCCGGCCCGCAGGATATCAGGCTCCTCCAGCATACGGCAGCGGTGGCGGCCATGTCGCACACCCCTTTCATTGCAGCCACGGCGGCCAACTTTTTCGGCATCGATGATTACAACACCCTGCCCAACCTGAAAGACATCAAGTCGATCCTGGATGGGCCGCAGTACACCAAGTGGCAGTCATTCCGCGAAACCGAAGACGCCCGCTACGTCGGCCTGACCCTGCCGCGCTTCCTGCTGCGTCTTCCTTACGGACCGGAGACCACACCGGTCAAGAGCTTCAACTACCAGGAAAACGTCTCGTCCAGCCATGAGCATTACACCTGGGGCAACGCCGCCTTTGCCTTCGCCTCACGCATCGCCGACAGTTTTGCCCAGTACCGCTGGTGCGCCAACATCATCGGCCCCCAGGGTGGCGGAGCGGTGGAAGACCTGCCGCTGCACCAGTACGAAGCCATGGGCGCCATCCAAACCAAGATCCCGACCGAGGTTCTGGTTTCCGAACGGCGCGAGTTCGAGCTGGCCGAAGAGGGTTTCATCGCCATGACCATGCGCAAAGGGAGCGACAACGCCGCCTTCTTCTCTGCCAATTCAATCCAGAAGCCGAAATCTTTCGGTATCAGCGCTGAAGGCAAGGAAGCCGAACTGAACTACAAACTCGGCCTGCAGCTCCCCTACATGTTCATCATCAGCCGCCTGGCCCATTACTTGAAGGTCATCCAGCGCGAGCACATCGGTACCTGGAAAGAGCGCGGCGACCTGGAGCAGGAACTGAACACCTGGATCCGCCAGTACGTCTCGGACATGGACAACCCCATGCCGGGCGTCAGAAGCCGCCGTCCGCTGCGCCAGGCACAGATCGGCGTCGAGGAAGTTCCGGGCGAGCCGGGCTGGTACCGGGTCTCCCTGAAGGTCAAGCCGCATTTCAAATACATGGGGGCCTATTTTACCCTGTCGCTGGTCGGCAAGCTGGATAAGGAAGCAAACGCCTGATTTGAGTCTATTTAATGATTTTATTTCTGAATATCGAAGCAGTACCACCAGGAGACAGCGCCCTGCGCTGTCTCACTACTACAAAAGGAGGAAGTAAACATGGCAATGCCCGCACACCTCACCCTGACAGGTGAAAAACAAGGCAAGATCGACGGTTCCTGTGACATGAAGGGACGCGAGGGAACCATTCTCGTCTACGCAATGGGTCACGATGTCACCATCCCCCGCAGCCCGACTGACGGACTGGCAACCGGCAAGCGCGTTCACGGACCGCTGACCATCACCAAAGAGTTTGATAAAAGCTCGCCAAAACTCTATCAGGCACTCTGCACTGGTGAGCACCTGAAGAACGTCACACTGAAATGGTACCGCATCACCAAGCAGGGCAACGAAGAGCACTATTTCACCCATGTGCTGGAAGACGCGATTATAGTTTCCATTCGCCCCTCCATGCCGATCACGCTTCTCGCAAGCAACGAGCCTTACCGCCACATGGAAGAGATCTCCTTCACTTACAAGAAGATCAAGTGGACCTGGGAAGCAGACGGAATCGAATCCGAAGATTCCTGGGCAGTACCCAAGTAGTTTCATGTTTTAACTGAAAGACCTCCGAGGGTAGGCCCACTTTAGGTCTAACCTCGGAGGACTTCTTCCGGAAACTGGCAACAATCATGAAACATATAATCCTATGAAAGACTCTATTTTACTCCTAGTTACAGCATCTTGTGCAGCGTTAGTTGCATGGTTGTTTTGGTATTTTGTAGGGAAAGTCGGTTTGGATGCATTTATTTTCTTTGTATTGGCGGCTTTGTGTGTCGACAACATAAGATTAAGACGCAAACTAAGTAAACATGAGATCAATTAATAAACCATTTATTTTCGTGCTGTTACCTGATGTAAACGCAAGTGGACCTGGGAAGCAGACGGAATCGAATCCGAAGATTTCTGGGCAGTACCCAAGTAGTTTACCTGCGGGGGCGGATGCTTGCATCCGCCCTTATGCATCCAAAGCAGTATATCACCGGTAGTACAAAGGCAGCGGAAACCAGCATGCATGAAGAACGATTACTGGAACGGATCCGATCAATGGAACGCGAGCCGTTGCGGCGGGGGGGCGACAC